>Ga0187784_10002114_pt1 | contig 15878 bp, 14 predicted proteins | sample 1015_SJ02_MP15_2_FD_132964 | JGI IMG/M metagenome (GOLD analysis project Ga0187784, IMG submission 132964) | Tropical peat soil microbial communities from peatlands in Department of Meta, Colombia - 1015_SJ02_MP15_20_MG | ecosystem: Environmental > Terrestrial > Soil > Wetlands > Peat | place...
CCCCGCGCACCACGCTGAAAATAGCCGCGTTCACGCCAATGCCCAGCGCCAGCGTAAGTGTTACCGTGGCCCACAGTGCGCGGGTCCGCCCGAGCGAGCGGAGCGCAACCCTTAAGTCGCGCAGTAACGCGGCTGCATACTCAAGCAAATAAGTAATTCCTGCCGTCTTGCCTTCAGACCGGTCGATCGTGCTGGTCGTCATTTGGTCCCCTCCGGCGGCTCCGCCGACCGCCCGTCAGCCCACGGCGAAAGCCACTAGCTGATACGCGGACCGGGCAGTGACAGTTCCACGTTTGATCTTTTGAAGTCAGCCCTGAACTCGAGTTTTACCACGCACACCCATCGCCCGGCAAGGCAAAAGCGGTCGAGAGAACAGCCGGTTCGGGCTAGTGGAGCCCCCGAGCGTCGAAACCGCCCCGGACGAGTGTGGGCACTCGAGAGTCTGTACGAGCAAGCTGCTTGCCACTACCAGCACATTAGTAAGTCGCTGGAAATTGGATAGATAGGGTTATATCTGGGCGTTCTCTCCCTGGCGGCAGTGTCCGATTGCGGCACTACCCGTCCCATAAGCGAACACTTGAGCAACTAGCCGGGAGGGCGCCTGTGGCCCGTCCTGTAACAGCGGACGCAATCGCCGCAGCCACTGTCTTCCTGGCTACTGAAGAACCGCAGACCTAAAGAGCAGGTCTGAGCGCTACCGCGCTACGGACCGTTCATATTTCATCTATGGCGCCGAATGTATGCTCGCGACCGGAGTCATTCCCGCGAAAGCGGGAATCCAGTTCGTGAACAGCCCCGATTTTCAGCCGTTTGCGAACTGGATTCCCGCTTTCGCGGGAATGACTCCGTGCGCCACATCATACCCCGCGGCTTCCTCTCTCCATAGGCGCTGGCCAGCAAGCCAGGGGCTTCCCCTCTTCGCGTCGCTGTAGGGGCTGGCCTTGTGCCTCCTCCCTGGGCGGCCACAAGGGTCCCCCTACCGCATCTCGCAGAGGCACACGTCGCTGGACGTTGACAAACCGCGTTTGCTTCAGCGGCGATTACGGTATACTTTGAGAAGGTGCGATATGACAACCGCAACAAAGCATGCGTACATCGTGAATGACGATCAGGTCCTCAGTGGCGAGCCGATCATCCGCGGGACACGCACACCAGTTCGGGCAATCGTCGAGACTTGGCGGCTGGGCGTGGCCGCCGAGGAAATCCCCAATTCCCTGCCTCATCTTAATCTGGCGCAGGTCTTCGATGCATTGAGTTACTACAGCGACCACCAGGATGAGATCAACGCCTATATTGAGCGTAACCGCATTCCCGACGAGCAGATTGACCCGCTGGTGGCGAATCGTTGAAGCAACTGTTCATCGATCTCTACTTAGATGAGGACGTTGATGTGCTCCTGGCACATCTCGTCCGTGCGCGCGGCTTCCATGCGACGACCACGCAGGAAGCTGGACACGTTGGGAACACCGATGCGGAACAGTTGGCTTTCGCCATCGATCAAGGGAAGACCATCTTGACGCACAACCGGGTGGACTTCGAGGCTCTGGGACGGATGTACTTTGAGGATAAGAAGACTCACTCGGGGATCATCATCGCCGTCCGCCGGCACCCCAAGGAACTGGCCCGACGGCTACTGATTCTTCTCAATACTCTTACAGCGGATGAAATCGCGAATCAGATAAGATACATCTGACGTCGATGCGCACGAGCGGGTGCGCTCTTGCCGACGCAGCAGTACTCCCACCCCCGCGTCGGAACATACAACGGATTTCGAGGTGACCCGGTGCGGCCCACTTCTTGCAAAGGCCAGCAGAACATTTTCACCACGACTCGAGGGGAACCACCATGGAACTGATTTTCGCTTCCGCGACCGAGCAAGCCAAGGCGATCCGTGAAAAACAGATTTCGTCGGAAGAGTTAGTGCAAGCGTGTCTCGCGCGAATCGCTGACGTCAACCCCAAGCTGAACGCGGTCGTACAACTTACCGCTGCAACGGCGCTGGCACAAGCCCGCGAGGCGGACAGGGCCCTCGCCCAGGGGGAAATCAAAGGGCCGCTACACGGCGTTCCGTTTACTTTGAAGGACGCCATTGAAACTGCGGGAGTGATCTGCACGGCAGGCACCCTGGGCCGCGCCGCCTATGTGCCCAAAGAGGACGCCACCGTGGTGAAGCGCCTGCGCGCGGCCGGGGGCGTTCTGCTGGGCAAGACGAACTGCCCTGAATTCGGCTGGGCCTGGGAATGCGACAACCTGATTTATGGCCGGACGAATAACCCTTACGGCCTATCGCTTTCGCCGGGGGGGAGCAGTGGGGGCGAATCCGCCATCATCGCAGCAGGAGGATCGCCGTTCGGCTTGGGCAGCGACGCGGGTGGGAGCGTGCGCTTTCCCGCACATTGCACGGGCATCGCAGCCATCAAGCCGACTTCCGGCCGCGTTCCGCGCACCGGTCACTTCCCCAGCCCCGGGGGATTGATCGATGCGCTTTGGCAGATCGGCCCTCTGGCGCGATCCGTTGGAGACCTCAACACGCTGCTGCCCATCATCACCGGGGTTGACTGGCGCGATCCCGCCATCATCCCCATGCCCTTGGGCGACGCGACGAAGGTTGATCTCGAGGGCCTGCGCGTCGCCTTCCACACCGACAACGGAATCGAAACAGCCACGAGAGAAACGATCGAAGCCGTAAAGAACGCAGCCAGCGCGCTCGAAGCAAGCGTCGCCGCAGTGGAGGAAGCTCGCCCGCCCGGCATCGAACAGACCTACGAAATCTATCTCACGCTTTTCACCGCCGACGGCGGCGCGGGGCTCGAAGAACTGCTCGAGATGGCCGGAACGAAGAAGGTCCATCCCCTCCTGCAACGCGCTCTGGATCTTCAACGCTCTCATGCCAAGTCGATGGCTGCGTTCGGCGCCTTGATAGGCCGATGGGACGCGTTTCGCCGCTCCCTCCTTTCCTTCATGGAGGAATTCGACGTTATAGTGTGCCCGGTGTGCTCATTCCCCGGTATGGTACACGGCTCGACCTACGACCGCCTCCCAGCATTCAGTTACACCATGACGTATAACCTTTCAGGCTGGCCGGCGGCAGTGGTTCGGGCAGGGACTTCACGGGAAGGGTTACCCATTGGTGTGCAGATTGTGGCGCGTCCTTGGCGCGAAGACGTCGCTCTGGCCGTAGCCGCGAAAATCGAGAGGGCTCTGGGCGGCTATCAGCGCCCGCCGCTCTGACCCGCAGCCAGTCAGTTTTGTGTCGTAGCGGCGGGTTCACCCCGCCAAAATGGCGGCGTAAAGCCGCCGCTACATCTAGGTCCCATGCTAATATGTTCCAGCCTCCGCCTGATTCCTCCGGGGGCTGATGGCCGCGAATGGCACGCTGGCCTGCCGGGGGCAGAACTCAGCTATGCCCTGACGCCCCTGAAGACATTGGCTAAAAGAGGGACGTGCAGTGAAGGGAGGGTCTCATGCCTATTGAAGCGGAACTTAATCGTCGTGATTTTCTGAAAGCGGGTGTCAGCGGCGCGGCAGGGCTGGCCGCCATAAGCAGCCTGGGCTTGTTATCTCGGCCGGAAGGGGTGTTGGGGGCGAATGACCGGGTAAGGGTCGCCATCTGCGGATTGCATGGACGCGGGATGGATCACGTGCACAATTACGCCCAGCTTCGCAATGTCCAGATTGCTGCGGTGTGCGACGTGGACGAAAACGTGATCCGCAAGGCCCTCGACGAAATGAAGAAAAGGGGGATTCCGAAGCCCGCCACATTCGTCGACGTGCGCCAGCTTTTGGACGACAAGTCCATCGACGCGGTTTCCATCGCCACACCCAACCACTGGCATTCCCTCATGGCCATCTGGGCCTGCCAGGCCGGCAAAGACGTGTACGTGGAGAAGCCGTGCTCGCACAATTTTTGGGAAGGGAAGCAATTAGTGGCGGCCGCGAAACGCTACGACCGCGTCGTCCAGCACGGCACCCAGATTCGCTCCGCGAAGGCCGTGCGCGAGGGAATTCAGAAGCTCCACGACGGCCTGCTGGGAGAGGTCTATATGGCGCGCGGGCTCTGTTTTAAGTGGCGCGACACGATCGGGCGCGCACCGGTTCAGCCCGTTCCTGAAGGTGTCCACTATGATCTGTGGACCGGTCCCGCCCCCCTGCGCGACTTCACAACCAATCGCTTTCACTACAATTGGCACTGGTCATGGTGTTACGGCAACGGTGACCTGGGAAACCAGGGTGTGCATCAGGTTGATGTTGCCCGCTGGGGAATGGGTCTGGGATTCCCCAACAAGGTGAGCGCCATCGGCGGCCACTTCATGTTCGACGACGATCAGGAAACTCCTAACGACCTGAGCTGTGCCTTCGAGTTTGACCTGCCGGAGGGTAAGCGCAGGATGATAACCTTCGAGGTGCGGCATTGGATCACCAATTACGAAGCTGAAATCGGCACCCCGACCTTGGGCACTCCCAAGCCGAAAGGCGCGGCGCGGAAGGTGAAACTCGGCCCCATGGCCGGCAGCCACAATGCCATCGGCGATATCTTTTACGGTTCGAAAGGCTACCTCGCTACGGGCGACGAAGATGCCGACACCTACAAGGTATGGATGGGCGAGAACCAGCAGCCTCAGCCAAGCGTTCGCGCCGGCGCTGAACTGGCCCACTTCGCCAACTTCATCGACTGCGTGGTCAGCCGGAAGAAGGACAGCCTCAACGCACCCATCGAAGAAGGACACATTTCCTGTGCCTTGGTTCACTTGGCCAACGCCTCTTATCGCTTGGGGCGCACACTGAAACTCAATCCCGAGACCCAACAGGTGATGGATGACCCCGAGGCCGACACGCTCCTGCGGGACGGCGACCGAGGCTATCGGGCGCCCTTTGTTGTGCCGGAGACAATATGAACCGGTGTGCCGCAGGCGTCTGAAGGTGTGAAGAATCGCACGCCCTAGGCAAAGCGCGGTAGAGCCGCAACCAAACATGTAGGGCCGAACAGCGTTCGGCCCCGGGGGCGAGCGCGGTTCGGCTTCGCTCACCGCCCTGAGCCTGTCGAAGGGCCGCTCGCCCCTACCGGATCCGAAGGGAGGTACGGGAACACATTGTGAAACCCCAAAAGCGCCTGCGATGGTGGATAGCCTGGACCCTGTTCCTTTCCACGGTCATCAACTACATTAATCGTCAGACGTTTTCAGTTCTGGCTCCGGTGATTAGCCAGCATTTTCATCTTAGCCACACCGAGCTGTCCTGGGTTTTTTCCGCTTTTCAAATATCCTACGCGGGGATGTGGCTGATCGGTGGAGTACTGCTTGACATCATAGGAACACGCCTCGGGTTAGCCCTGGCGGTCGTCTGGTGGTCCATCGTAAGTATGCTGACGGGCCTCGCCAATTCACTCTCTCAATTCGCTGTTTTCCGCTTCCTCCTGGGAATAGGAGAAGGCTGCAACTGGCCTGGCGCCAGCAAAGCTGTGGCCGAATGGTTCCCAGCCAAGGAGCGAGGGGTTGCGGTGGCCATCTTCGATAGCGGCTCGAGCGTGGGTGGCGCAATCGCAGCGATCACCGTGCCCTGGGTTGCCATTACGCTGGGTTGGCGATACACCTTCGTGATTTCAGGCATCCTGGGGTTTCTCTGGCTGGCCTTGTGGTTGCGCGTTTATTACCCCTTGAACAGGCATCCCAGACTCACAAGCGGGGAAAAGGCCTTCATCGAATCGGGAAGCGATACCGCCAAGGTTTCTGCGCGTTCCGGTGTAGGCCGTTGGCTGACCCTTCTTAGGGACCGTAACACTTGGGGCATTGTGCTGGGGCGGTCGCTCACCGATCCCATCTGGTGGTTCTACGTCTTTTGGCTCCCTCAGTACCTGAGTGATGCCCGCGGCTTCAGCCTGAAGCAGATTGCCGCTTTCGCCTGGATCCCGTTTGTCGCAGCCGACATTGGCAACTTCACGGGCGGGCTCATTTCCGGATTCCTGATCAAGCGTGGGATGCCCACCCTGCGAGCGCGGAAGTGGGTGTGCGCCGTGAGCTGCCTGCCGGTCATTGCGGGAATTCCGGCAGCCAGGACGCACAACCCTTATATGGCGCTGGCACTAATCGCCTTCGCGGTTTGGGGGTACGCGAGTTGGTCCACCATGGGTCTCACTTTTCCCTCCGACTTGTTCCCGCAAGATGTGGTGGCTTCGGTGACGGGATTGAGCGGGCTGGGCGCGGGCCTGGCAGGCGCTTTGTTCACCGTGGTTGTGGGAAAACTTGTGGACCGGTTCTCGTATTACCCGGCGTTCTTCGCTGCCGCCACTATTCCATTATTTGCCACCGCCTCCGTGCTGATCCTCCTGCGTTCGCGCCAGGAGGGCGGTAGGCAGATGGGCAGATAGGCAGGAAACAAGAGGCGCTAGCCCTCTCCCACGGGGAGGGTGGACCGCGACGGGTGCTTTTACCAGCCGGCGCGGGCCGGGTGAGGGGTTGCTTGGGCTCACCGGAGGCAAAGTGAAACAAGGCAGTGGGCGGCGGGCAGTGGCCAGCAGGCGGTGAAGGAAGGGCAGCACGAGGGCCGACGGCTCACCAACGGAGGATTGCAGAATACAGTCCGCACGAGTAAGAATGTAGACGGGAAAGGTCGTCGTGGCGGGAGTGGAGATGAAGTACATCCGCGTCATCCTAGTGGTTGTCGCCTCTCTTGCGGTGCTCGGGGTTGCAGGCTGGTACTTCGTCCGATGGAACCTCAACCGATCCCTCCAACGCGTTTCACGAGAGGGCGGTTTTCGAAAACTGCTCGACGTGGCGGAGGCCTCGGTGGGCAGCGCCGCGGCTCGGGACGATGTCCACCCACAGCGGGGGAACGCAGCGGACGAAGGAGCGCTCGATTATTACCAGAAGAACCCACAGGCGCTTCAGCGTGACAAGAAGAACTTTGAAACGTGGTCCTCCGCACTGCTTATCGCCGACGCCGCCCATAAGGGCGGAGTGGAGACGAGCGGCTGGAGAAGCAGCGCGACCCTGAGCTGGATCCCTGCGTCACGGAGAGCTGATGCCTGGGGCCGCGCCTTTTGCGTTGAATCGGATCGTCAGCGAGCAATCGTTGTTAGCCCCGGTCCCCAAGCGCTGAGTTCCCTGGACTGCAGCACTCTGAAAGTGCCCAATGACGATTTGGCCAGGATGCGCCGGGGGATGTTGAATCGTCACCCCTCGGGAGTCTTGATCGTGTTTCTCGATGGGTTCGATCAGAGCAGGTAGCACGGCCCCCGGTTTTGGGGCCGCCGCCTCGCCCGCGGGCCTGAGAAAAAGCCGTGGCTCGCGCTAGCTGGTTGCGGGAGACATAACGGTGCGGAAGTGACCCCTCACCCGGCCGGCGACGGCTGGTGAAGACGCCGTCGCGGGCCACCCTCTCCCCAGAGGAGAGGGCAGGGCCTGTTTCGGGTCCGCTTTCTGCCCTCTGCTTTCTGCCTACTCTTCCTCTTCCTCCGCCGACGGCTTGTGCGCGGCGATGATCTTATCGGCGATGGGCTGCGGGACGATTTCGTAGTGCGAGTACTCCATCGAATAGGTCCCACGCCCTTGGGTCATGGAGGTGAGGTCGGAAGCGTAAGTGAGCATCTCGGCAAGCGGCACCTGGGCTTTGATGGAGGTGGACCCGCCTTTGGGCTCCATGCCCTGCACGCGTCCGCGCCGCCCGTTAAGGTTGCCCATAATATCGCCGGCGTTATTCTCGGGCACGGTGATTTCGACATTCATTATGGGTTCGAGCAAGCAGGGCTTGGCCTGTTCCATGCCTTTCTTGAACCCTTTCGACCCGGCGAGCTTGAAGGCAATATCAGAGGAGTCCACTTCGTGGTAGGAACCATCGAAGAGGATTACTCGGAAATCCACTACAGGATAACCCGCGAGATACCCTTTCGAGGCTGCCTCGACGATGCCTTTTTCGACGGCGGGGATGTAGTTCTTGGGGATAGCGCCACCGAAGATATCGTTCACAAACTCGAAGCCCGAGCCACGTGCCAGCGGTTCCAGCTTGATCCAGCAGTCGCCATACTGCCCGTGGCCGCCGGTCTGTTTCTTGTGCTTGCCCTGCGCTTCGGCCCGGGCGCGAATGGTTTCGCGGTAAGGGACCTTGGGCGCCTTAAGCGTGACGTCGATGTTAAACCTGCGCTTGAGCTTCGAGACGGCGACTTCCACATGCTGCTGGCCGGCACCGGAAAGCAGGAACTCCTTGGTCTGCGGGTCACGTGAGAAGCGCAAAAGCAGATCCTCTTCCAGCATGCGGTGGATGGCGGTGGAAAGCTTATCCTCATCGCTGCGCGACTTGGGTTCGATGGCAAAGGAGATGGCGGGCTCCGCCAGTTTCAGCTTGGGGAAAACGATGGGCGCGCCTTTGTCACCTAGCGTGTCACCTGTCAGGGTATCCTTCAGCTTGGCCACTGCCCCGATGTCCCCCGCGTGAAGTTCGGCTACGGGCGTCTGCGTCTTGCCCTGAACGACCCCGATGTGCGAGAGGCGCTCGGAGGCTCCTCGGTTGAAGTTGGTGAGGTTGGCTTCGTTCTTCAGAACTCCCGACATCACCTTGAAGTAGCTCACGCGGCCGGCAAAGGGGTCGGCCACGGTCTTGAAAACGAAGGCAGAAACCGGCTGGTCGTCGGCAATCTTGCGCTTTGCGGTCGCGCCGCCCTCGTGTTCCAGGCCTTCCACCTCTTTTCGCACCAGGGGCGAAGGAAGGTAATCCACAATGAAATTCATCAAATTCTCGCTGCCAATGTTGGGCAGCCCGGCCGCCACGACCACCGGGTAAAGGCGTCTTTCGCAGACCGCGGCCCTCAGGCCAGGGAGCATGTGCTCCTCCGGGAGGGTGCCTTTTTCAAAGAACTCTTCCATCAGCTTGTCGTTACTCTCGGCCACCATTTCCACCAAGGCCTCGTGCGCCTTGCTCGCTGCATCCTTCAGGTCGGCAGGAATCTCGACTTCCTTGGCCTTCCCAGACCCGTTGGAGTCGTAGACATAGGCCTTCACTCGCACCAAGTCGATGACGCCGCGAAAATTCTTCTCTTCCCCGAGGGGGAGCTGGAGGGGAACCGCGCTCCGCCCGAACGCGCCGTGTAAGGCTTCGAGAGTCCGCTCGAAGCTGGCGCGGTCGCGGTCAATCTGGTTGATGACCAGCGCGCGTGGCAAGCCGTATTTCTCACAGAAACCCCAGGATTTCTCGGTTTGCACTTCGATTCCCGCCACCCCATGAATAAGCAATAGAGCGGCATCGGCCGCCAGAAGCGCTCCCTCTGTTTCGTGCATGAAGATGTTGTATCCGGGGGTGTCAATGAAGTTGATCTTGCTTCTGCCCCATTCCGCGTAAGCGAGCCCGGCGGTGATGGAAAACTTGCGCTGGATTTCCTCCTCGTCGTAGTCGGTGACGGAAGTTCCGTCGTCCACCTTTCCGAGACGGGTCACCATGCCTGCCGTGTAAAGCAGCGCGGAAACAAGCTGGGTCTTGCCGGTATCGCCGTGACCCACCAGTGCAACGTTCCGAATGTCCTGGCCGTCGTAAATTCTCACCGGGAACTCCTTGGGATTTTGGGACCGGCACTAGGTGTGCCTTGCCGGTCGCGAAGCAATCCCTCATCGTAGCACAACTTTTTGCGCCACTCCAACGATCAACACCTCCCCAATCCGTCGATAGCGGAGGATCAGGATTGTAGGGGCGCATGGCCATGCGCCCCTACGCCCCCATCCGGTTTCACCCGAAGGGTGCTGCCTTTAGGGGCGAGGCGTCGCCTCGCCCTTACCTCCTCGTTGCTTACCCGCACGTTATCGACGGATTGGGGCACCTTTAGTGCAAAACTTCGCCTTCGGTTTCCCTCAGGAACAACGTGAAGATTACGGCGCCGACCAGGAAAGCAGATATAAATGATACCGTCAATGAGAAGCCCACATCTCTAGCCAGCAAATATCCTATGACCATCGGCGCCAGGGAGTTGGATATCCGTTGCACGGTCAATCCCACACTGTAACCCACACCCCGAACGTCGGTGGGGTAGAGTTCGCCCATCCAGGTATCCCAGACTCCCCATGCGCCCTGGTTGAAGAAATACAGTCCAAAGCTCCAAAGGTACATCTGCCCCAAGGTCATGGACTGTGCGAAGGCAAACCCGAAAATGGCCGCGAGAGCGATGAAGCTGACCATGATCTTCTTGCGGCCATAGCGAGCCGTCAGCCACGACGCGGTCATGTAGCCGGGAAACATTACCAGCGCCGTGAGCGCAATGAACTGGTCTCCCTGGGGGGCGGACAGGCCTTTTTTGCCCAGCAGAATGGGCATCCAGGAGGCCAATGCCCAGTAGCCCCAACAAAAGCAAAAGTTGACCACCGACTGAAGCACCGTCACCGAGAGAAGCTGGCGATGAAACAACTCGCCAAAGGAGCCCCGCTTGTATTGGTCCACCACGAGTTCCACTCGGTCCAGGTCGAACGTCAACCGGCCCCGCGCCAAGCGGCGCAGCGAACGCTTGGCGAGCTCTTGTTCCCCTTCGCCCACCGCCCAGTAAGGTGATTCGGGAGCCGCCGCCCAGACCACGAATGCCCAAAACCCCGCCAACGAACTCACCGCCAGGATCCAATGCCAGCTTGTGGCCCGAAGAGCATGCGTCACGCCAATGGCAATCAGCATCCCGATGGGCCAACCGGAGGCCAAGTAAACGGTGGCGCGGCCGCGGCTCTTCACGGGCAGGAGCTCTTCAAAGTAAACAAAGGCTGAAACAAGAACTCCCGACAGCGCCACCCCGGAGATAAAGCGCGTCCACCACAGCATTCCATAGCTGATGGAAATTGAACTCAGCAAGGACAGCACACCGTAAGATGCCAGACTCCCCATCATTGCTTTCTTGCGACCCACGCGGTCCGCTATCTTGCCCCACAACAAGCAGCCAGGAATCATCCCCAGGAAAATAGAGCCTATCAGAGACCCGAGTTTGGTGGGGGCGAGTTTGAAGTCCGCGCGAATCAAATCGCTGGCCATAATGATGATCATCATTTCCCAGGCTTCAATAACAAAGGAGAAGAAGATGGCGGCGCCCGCCTTCCAGTGTTCCCTGGTCAGCGGCATTTGCGTGAATATCTCACCCACCCCAATCTGCTTGTTCGCGGTGGAGGGTTGAAAGGAGGCCATAACGCTCAGTAGTGATATCTCGCTTGGAGGAAATCGATGCGCCGGCCGCTTACCTTGTAAACCAGCCGGTGCTCCTGAGTGATCCTCCTCGACCAACAGCCTGCCAGCACGTATTTGAGTGACTCGGGCTTACCCATGCCGGTAAAGGGATCGCGGAGAACAGCTTCCACCAGTTGCAGAACACGCAGCGCTGTGTTCCGGTCAGTCTCGACCCAATACTCGAGGTCGTGGCGAAACTCGGGTTGGAACACCGCCTCGTAATCAGTCACTTGGGCCAAGCCTCACAGCGTGGCGAAGCTTTTCGAGCGGCTCAGGCCTCCCTTTGCGGTGTTCGGCACGCCTTAAAGCCCTGAGCAGTCGCTGCGCATTCCTGGGCGAACGAAGGAGGTGGGCAGTTTCTATCAGGCCGGCGAGCTCTTCGGCGGGCACCATTGCCACGTCCCCCGCCCCCTTACGCCGCACGATTATCACTTCCTGGTCGTTCGCCACTTGATTCAATATCGAGGCGAGCTCCTGGCGCAACCTCGTATAGGTGGTTTCGACTGGCATGAGTCACCTCTATGACCATTGTACAGACATCCTGTACGCGGGGCAACCTACGATTCGCGCGACGGGATACAACTTGCGGCTCCGCCGCTCGCTATGCGGAAAGGCTGCGCCTTTCCGGTGCTGCCATCTTCTATACAACCCGTTTTCCGCCGCGTGAAGGCGCAGCCTTCACGCGGCGGAAAACAATAACATTTCGGAGATTTCGGCCGGAAAGGCGGAGCCTTTCCGCGAAGCAAGGGGCAAAGCCCCCAGGAACCTCCGCCAATTTGGACAGCCTTGGGCGGAGCCTTTCCCTACGTCAGGCGGCGGACCCGCTTTGCCATGTTACCTTTCGCGCACTTTGGCGCAACCCTGCAACGGTCCAAAATAGCCTTGCCCGCCCTCCCTTGGATATGGTATAACAGTTATACCACGATGCGATTCCGCCTGGATTTGGTGGCTCTGTGGAAGGCCACCCAACAGGAGCAAAAGCTTTATGAAGAACACTCGTAGGACCCGAAAGCCGGTCTCGGCGGAAGCCATTGCCCGGCGGGCCGATCAGGGCAAGGATGTTTCGCACTTCTTCACCAATACCGGCCGGCGCATGGAACCCATTCAACGGGTGAATGTTGACTTCACCTCGGCCATGCTGCAGGAACTGGAAAACGCTGCCCAGCAGTTGAATATCAGCCGGCAGGCGGTCATCAAGACCTTGATCCGGCAGGCCCTCGATCAGCACTATATGGCTACCGCCACCCGCACCAGGATGGGCCGCCCATAGGCCAGCACGCGATTGGCGACTTGCCCGCCCTTCAAAATCGCCGCCCGCAGGGAAACGCCTGCAAAAGCGGTGACGAGTGACAAGTGACGAGAGGTTTGCGTAGTGCATTCCCCCCTCGGCAAGCTCAGGGCAAGCTTTTTGCGGGAATGGCTGCGGCTTGCAGCGCTGACGCCTGGCAAACTGCCCCACTACCGCCACGATTGACAGCTTCGTCCGCTACGGGTAGAGTGAAATTGAGGGAGAAGGATGTCCACAACTGATCCCAAAGAGCACGCTCACGCATTGATTGATCGCTTGGCCCCCCCTCAAATCGTGGCGGTCGTTGGCTTGCTGGAGGCCATGCTCGATCCGGTCTCCCGCGCCATCGCCAACGCCCCTGTCGCCGACGAACCACTCACACCGGAAGAAGAAAAGGCGCTCGATGAAGCCAGTCAGTGGCTGACGCACAATAAAGGCATCCCGCACGAGAAGGTGCTCGCCGAACTCGGTATCACGCAGGAAGAAATCGCGGCTTGGCGGGAACCCCCTCACCCGGCCCGCCCCGGCTGAAGAAAGCGCCGGGGTGGTCCACCCTCTCCCCCAAGGGGGAGAGGGCTGGGGCTACCACATCTCTCACGCGCCCGCAGTCCGCGTAAGGGCCCGATCACTGAGATTAAGGTCAGGGGTCTGCGGGAGGCCAAAAAATCGGAGTACAAATGTAGGAACTCCAGGTGCCGACTGCGCCTTGGGGGGTCGGTGCTACGCCGGTGAGTTTTTCTGGCCCAGCCGCTCTCTCAACGCGCGGGTTGCAGGTTCATTCACTTCCAGCTTTTCGGGGTCAATCGCGACTCCGTACACGCTCTCGGCCTCCTCCAACGAGACGAGGCCGGCTTTGACATCCTCGAGCACACGCGCCGGCTCTCTCTCCAACGGCTCTCCCCAGCCTCCTCCTGCGCCAGTTTTTATCCTCACCACGTCGCTCTTTTGCAGTTTGCAGGCTACGGTTTTCCTTATTCGGTGCAGAGTTTTCTCTCCCCTCCGCACTTCGATGCAATTGAGTGTGCCCTGTCCGCCGCCCTCCATACCCCAGGGACGCACCACGGCGCGATTGATATCGGTCGTCAACTCGGCGGCGCGGTTCAAGATTCGGTAATCCTTGACAATCCCGAAACCTCCTCGATACTTGCCGTGGCCCACGCCGTCCTGCGTGTTGAACTCGTACCGGTCGACAATCAGAGTATACCTGTTTTCCAAGATCTCGACGCTCGAGGCGAAGGTTTCACCGTCGGCAAAGCTCACCAGCCCGCTTTCGCCGTCGCGGTCGTATCCCGCGCCCCAGCCACCCGGGTTCGCTTCGACCAAGGCAAACGGCTCGCCGGTCTTGTCGTTGACTCCGGCGAGGATTAACCCCACGACGCTCAAGAAATGGCCGGCGGTAAGCCTGTCCTTTCCATAAGGCACCAGGGCCTTCCACACCAGATCGGCGGCGTAAGTCAGCGCCTCCCAGTAAACCGAGACGGGTGCGGGCCGGATCGCGTTGAACACCGTCCCCTCCGGCGCGATAACCTTCAAGCGGGAGACGAGACCTTGATTGTAGCGGGCGTGAGGATCGATAAGGCACATGTAGACGATCCTCACCGCCGCCACCGTGCCCGGATAAGTGGTATTGAGCGAGAAAGGAAGTTGCGCGGCATTGCCGCTGAAGTCCACCTTGAATTCCTGGTCGCTGATTTCGATCTCCGCGTGCACCGGCAGTGGCTGATCGTTCTCTCCACCCTCATCCAGGAAATCGTCGGCCCGAAAGCGGCCCTTGGGCAAGGACTGGAGACGGTTTCTGGCGACCTCTTCCCCGGTCGCGAAAATACTCTGCACGGCAGCAAAGTAAGTCTCGAGCCCGTATTTGTCGATGATTTTCGTTACCCGTTTGCCGGCGACTCTGACCCCGGCCACCTGAGCTTCCAGGTCACCGATGGACATGTCGGGGATGCGGGAATTGCTTTTGATGATTTCCAGGACATCGAGGTTGGGTTTTCCCTCGGTGTAAATCTTGCAGGGTGGAATCTGCAACCCTTCCTGGAAAATCTCGGTTCTTCCCGGCCCCCAACTCCCAAACGTAATGCCTCCGATGTCGTTCCAGTGACCTTTGCTGGCGGCGAAGGCAACGAGGGTGTCGCCATAGAAGATGGGCATGACGATCGCGACGTCGTTCAGATGCGTCCCCGAAATGTAGGGGTCGTTGAGAATAATGACATCTCCCGGCCGCAATCCCTCCCGCCCGTATTTCTTCAGGACTCCCTTCACCGTAAAATCGAGAACCCCGAGAAACACGGGGCAAGACACGGCCTGCGCGGTGACATTTCCCTCCGCGTCCGTCAGCGCCGCGGAGAAATCGAGCACGTCATAAATGATAGGGCTTTTCGCGGTTCGAGCGGTTACGGTGAACATCTCATCGCTGGCGGAAACCAGCGCGTTATGGATAATGTTGAAAGTGAAAGCGTCACCACCGCCGCGCAGGGCCATTTTAGGTTCGCTCCAGGATGAGGTTTCCAGATTCGTGGACAAGTGCCGTGAACGAACTGGGGATGACAATGGTGGTTGTGGGTTCCTCGACAACGGCAGGGCCGCGGAAGCGCGCCCCGATCGGCAAGAGGTTTCGGCGGTAGACGGTGGTGCGGGCGCGGCCTGCCTCCCCCCAGAAGACCATTCGATCCGTTCCCTGTAGGTCTCGCGTGTTTGGCGCTGTGGACTGGGCAGGCGCCGGCCAAGGCTTCTTGACCACCGCCACGCCACTCACACGCAGGTTCACCAATTCCACTGGGCTTTCCAGGCGGAATCCATATTCCCTTTCGTGAAACTGATCGAAGGTGAACCCGATGGTGCGAACCTCTTTTTCGCTGAGTAGTCCCTTTCTGACAGGCACGGTCAGGGTGTGTTCCTGGCCGTAGTAGCGGAGATCCGCGGTTCGCTCCAACTGCACGCCCGAGGTGATTCCCTCTTGAGCGTACAAGCTCGCAATCTGTCGCTCTAAAGATTCGTAGGTGTTATTCAGGAGGCTTCCCGTGTCGCGCGAGTCAAGCCGCCTGACCAAAGTCTGCACGACCGTGTGCTTGAGATCGCTCATCAACAATCCCCAAGCCGAGAAGTTGCCCGGCGGAATGGCGGGAATGACGATCTTATGGATTTCCAGTTCCTCGGCGATGAAGGGAGCAATCATCGGGCCGGAGCCGCCGTAAGCCACCAGGGCGAAATCCCGCGGATCGTAACCTCGTTGTACCGAGACAAGCCGCAGCAACTGCGCGGCGTTGTCATTGGCGATGCGCAGGATGGCGAACGCGGCTTCGTCGAGTGAAATCCGGAAGTGGTTCGCAATGCGGGACACAACCTGCTCTGCCGCCTCCCGATAGATCTTGAGGGCGCCACCCAGGAAGTAGTTGGGATTGAGGAACCCTGCCAC
>Ga0187784_10002115_pt1 | contig 15876 bp, 16 predicted proteins | sample 1015_SJ02_MP15_2_FD_132964 | JGI IMG/M metagenome (GOLD analysis project Ga0187784, IMG submission 132964) | Tropical peat soil microbial communities from peatlands in Department of Meta, Colombia - 1015_SJ02_MP15_20_MG | ecosystem: Environmental > Terrestrial > Soil > Wetlands > Peat | place...
ATCTCGCACTCCACCCCAATCTCTCGGTTATTTTCTATCTCCCCAGCGGCGCCCCCGACGAGTACAAGCGCGTTCTGCTGCGCTCAGATGCCTACACTATTCCCGCTGAGTGCATCGTGGAGATCGAGCGATAGCGGCCCATCAGCCATATCATGACGATGCCTATGCGGTGATTATTGTTATTTGCGCCATCGTCAATCTCTGTTCGACTGTGCCAGCCGCTGCTTGATTTCTTGGAGGAGTTTTCCCGTGTCCACCGGGCGAAAGAGGACCCGCTCGAAGCCACGGCCCTCGAGGCCGCCCCTTACGCTCGAGGTGTGGCTGGCGATGATCCAGATGGGGATGCGTTTCGCCCAACTGGCCAAAGACTCGACATCGGCCGAGGGGTGGTCATTAGCGGAGATGTCCGCAATGAGAAGCGCCGGCAGGACAGAAGACGACTCGGCCTGCGCCAGCGCCTCTTGCACTGTCTCATAGGCTTCTACAGCGACGCCTTCCTCGATCAGTTGTGCACGAAGCAGCGCGCGAGCTTGCCAGTCCTCGCTAGCTAGAATCACCTGCGCCACGGACATAGATTTAAGGTTAAAGGATAAAGGGTAAAGGGTAAAGGATTCTCCCTATCTGGCAAAAGGCGACCAATTGAGGAACCTTCACCTTTTATCCTCTAGCCTTTATCCTTTACCCCTTATCCCTTTCACCTTATTCTGATCAAGAGGGCCGGCGGGGCTAGATCGAGGGACCACAGCATGCGCATTATTTTGTATACGGGCAAGGGTGGAGTGGGTAAGACCAGCATCTCAGCGGCCACAGGTCTCGAACTCGCTCGGCGCGGTTATCGCACGCTCGTTATGTCCGTTGATCCGGCCCATTCTTTAAGCGATGCCTTCGACCTCGAAAAACGCTTGATGGATCACGGAGCCGGGAAGCTCGTGAATATCTCGAAAAACCTCTGGATTCAGGAGGTGGACGTCCAGCAAGAGATTTCCCGCCACTGGGACTCTGTTTACGCTTACGTTTCAGCCCTCCTGAACGTGTCAGGGCTCGAGCAGACTTTGGCCGAAGAACTGGCCATCTTTCCGGGTATGGAGGAAGTCAGTTCGCTGCTCTACGTGAATCAGTACGTGCGCGAAAAGGCTTTCGACGTGATGCTGCTGGACTGCGCGCCCACCGGGGAATCGTTGCGGTTTGTGAGTATCCCGACCACCCTCGAGTGGTACATGTCCAAGCTCTTTAAGCTCGAGCGGCGGGTGGTGAAGATGGTGCGTCCCATGCTCCAGACGGTGGCCGGCGTGCCCATTCCCAAGGAAGACTACTTCGAGAACCTGGAATTGCTCCATCGCAAGCTGACCGGCATCGACCAACTCTTGGCCGACCCGAAGATAACCACCGTGCGTCTGGTCACCAACCCGGAAAAGGTGGTCCTCAAAGAAACGCAGCGAGCCTTCACCTATTTCTGTTTGTTCGGATTGACCGTTGATGCCGTCATTTTGAACCGGCTTCTGCCCAGCAAGTTACGCGATGCGTTTTTCAATTCCTGGAAGAATACCCAGGAGCGTTGGGCGGAATCCGTGGAGGAGTTCTTCGCGCCCGTGCCGGTCTGGCGGGTGCCTCTGTTCGAGGATGAGGTTCTGGGCACGGAGAGGCTGGGACGGCTGGGCAGAGCGCTTTACGGTGACCAAGACCCGTCCAAACGCTTTTTCAACGAGTCGCCTTACCGTTTTCGCAAGGTGGATGGCAACTACCAGCTTCATCTCAAATTGCCTTTTGTGACGGGCGACGATATTGACCTTCATAAGAAGACAGACGAGCTCATCATCCGGGTGGTGGCAGTGAAGCGGCATGTGTCGTTGCCGCAGAGGATCGCCCATTGCGAGCCTCTGAGTGCTCGTGTCAAGGATGGTGAACTTGTCGTGGTACTTGGGAGGAACTATGCCCAACCCGAAACGAAGCCGGAAAACCCGCGCCCGGCGTGAGCAGGAAAGCGCCGCAATTCCGTCCTGCGCCGTGTGGATGTTGCGAGAACTCGCGCCGCTCTTGAAAAAACTCAAACCACGCCACACCCGATCGACCAAGCACCTGCGCTACGCCGCCATTGAAGTCTTGGAGGCCATGCGTGCCCTTCTCGACGAGACCATTGAATGGCTGCGCAGGGATGGCCGGTCGGAGTCGGAACTGAAACGCATCCGGGTGGAGTAACAGGTATCAGGGGTCAGGTGCCGGTCTAGACCGTAAAGTGTAAGGTCTAATGTGTTGGCTATGCTTGACATCCGCACTTGACGCGCGCACCTGACACGTGCCGTTTATCCCGCAGGTTGCGCTTGACACCACAGAGCAGAAGGGTTAGTCTCCAACTATAGGGCAATCGTAACGGAGAAACTGTAATCCACGCCACTCTGGCTCTCGCAAGAGGAGGCTTTATGTCGCAGACAGGCTCGATCGTGCCAGGGCAGATTCCTACTCAACCGAAGGGCTGGCTCGCAAGAAGATGGAAATTGCTACTCGGAGTGCTCGCAGCCTTGATGGTGCTCGGGATTGCCGCGGTGTTTGGCGTTCTCACGCTCATCATGTCTGCGATAAAAAGTTCCGATGTGGCCAAAGAAGCCATCACCAGGGCGCGGTCGAACCCGGCCGTGGTGCAATCACTCGGCGCGCCGATCGAGGAGGGCTGGCTCGTCAGCGGGTCCATCAACGTTTCCGACGGTTCGGGCGATGCCACTCTCTCTTTGCCGATTTCTGGTTCGAAAGGAAAAGGCACGCTTTATGTCATCGCGCAAAAAAGTGCTGGGACGTGGACTTATAGCCTGATGCAGGCTGCGATTGAAGGAAGCGGGCAGAGAATTGACCTGATGGCGCAGCCCTCCATGTCAGAGGCCCCTGCCCCGGCACCCACCGCCCCGGCGCAGACTGGCGCGGCCACGCCCACTCTTTCTGCCGAGGGCCCGCCCCCAGCTCTTCCGGCTGGTCCGACGCCCCTGGTCACGGGAGATACCAACACCACCGGAATCGTCGCGGAAGTAACGGAGTGCAACCGCAAGGAGGGTGTGCTCAGCGTCAAGGTGCGTCTTCGCAACACCAGTTCTGCCGGGAAGCACGTTGATATTTTCCAGAGTCGCAATTACGAAAGTTACTACCTGAGCGCCGCGAACAAGAAATATCTCATGCTCAAAGACAGCGAGGGAACGTATTTGACGCCGAAAGCCGATGGGATGGGCGGCCTGGGCGTTGATGTGGCTGCCGGGGGTCAGTACACGTGGTGGGCAAAATTCCCCGCCCCTCCGCCGGAAGTGAAGGCGGTCACGCTTTACACGCCGCTCGCGGCGCCGCTGGAAGACGTCCCGGTGATGGATAAGTAGGCACATTCATGGTATTCAGAAACTGTCTATTATGCGCAAGTGGTTTATCGTTTCTGGCTATTCCGGCCATCGCCGCAGCGCAATATGTCGACCCTGATTCCCCGCAAGTCGCCGATGCGGCTCAGAAGGCGCTGGCGACCGCCAAGGTTTTGGATATTGTTGGCGTTACCCTGGGGATTGACGCCCTCATGAAGGACCTGGGCGCGAAGGTCACGGAACGGGAGATCCGCATCGAACTGGCCGCCGATGTCATGTTCGACTTCGACAAGTACACCCTGCGGCCGGAAGCCACCGCAACCCTCCAGAAAGTCGGCCGCGTGGTGGCGAATTATGGCGACGCGCCGCTTTTGATTGACGGCCACACGGACAACAAGGGCACTCACCCCTACAACATGAATCTTTCCCAGAAGCGGGCTGACGCCGTAAAGAAGTGGCTGGTGGATAACGCGGCAATCAAGCCGGCAAGGATCACCACCACCGGGTGGGGCGAAACCAAGCCGGTGGCGCCCAACCGCAAACCGGACGGGTCCGACGATCCCAATGGCCGGCAGAAAAATCGTCGGGTGGATCTGACCCTTCGTACGAAATCGTAACGCGCTGCGAACGACCGAACGTCCGTAGAGCGGGAGCCGAAACTGAATGCCAACCCTGATGGCAGCGCCCATCGAGAAGGCGGCAGAAAAACCGCCGGGTAATTGACCCTCCCGTTTGAGGAGGTCGTCCCGTGGAAATCTGGACCATATAACAAACTCTCACGGCAATTCCAATGGCGGTATCTCGACCCCGGTTTCTGAGCGTTATGATGAGGTGTTTCGAATGAAAACCATGCGGCTGGTTTTTGGAATATTTACTATCGTCGGTCTAGCGGCCCTGATCGGCGGCATCTTCTCCATTCAGCATACGCGCGGCTTCCTTGCCACCGCGGTTTCCGTGCCCGGTGTGGTGAAGGAGATCGTCTGGCAGGAGAGCCGATCGTCGAACAACAACAGGGGCGGGAGCTTCTATCCTCGCATCAGCTTCCGCACCGCCGACGGCCAGGAGATCTCTTTCATAACCAACACAGGTTCCAACCCACCTTCCTATCGGGTTAATGAACCGGTCACCGTACTCTACGATCCGCAGCAGCCCTACCATGCCTACATCCGGTCGTTCACGGAGCTTTGGTTACTGCCCACCATCCTCTGCCCCATGGGCCTGGTTTTTTGTTCGTTCGGGGTCGTGGCTGCGATATGGAAGGTCCTGAGCGCCCGCAAGAATGACTGGCTAAAGCGAAACGGGCGGCGCATCCAAGCGGAGTTCACGGGCGTCCAACTGAACACTTCGATCCAAGTCAACGGATCGAGTCCATTTCGTCTTGTATGCCAATGGCTCGATCCGGCAACGAACAAGATGCATGTTTTCCATAGCGCCAACATCTGGTTTGATCCTACCAATTACGTTTCCGGGAAGACACTCGACGTGCTGCTCGACCCTGAAAATCCTCATCGCTATCTGGTCGAGACCTCCTTCCTACCGCAGGTGGCATGATCGTCCCTGGATGGCGAACTATGCGGGCAGCGCCACTCTGGACGGCCCCGCGGCTCCTCCATCCAATCGAATCTACCTCCAAGCGCGTGCAAACCCAGCGTCGGTTAGCCACGGTTAACGGTGTAAGGAGCGACCCCGGAAATCTGTAGAGTCTGCTCTGGCCATGATTTCTCACCACGTTCGGACGCCGCTGGAAAGGCGGGGCTTCACAGGCTGCGGAAAAACGCTTCCGATCTGTCATTCTGAGCGCAGCGAAGAATCCCCGCAGTTGTAGTTTTCAACGGACTACGGAGATCCTTCGTCGTCCGCCAATAAGAATGGCGGACTCCTCAGGATGACAGTCCCAAGGGTTTTTCCGAAGCCTGTGAAGCCCCGCCCTCCCCGGCTCCTGGCGAGAAACCCAGGCTAGAGTTCTTACCGCGTGCCCGCCGATGAGGCCCTCAACCCCCGGGGCCCTCAACGGCGACGATTTTGGCTCCCTTTTCAGCCGCTCCTGACCACTGGCGCCTGGCCTTCTCGTCTAACTCGCTTTTCTGTTGACATCAGCAGTGGCGCATAGTAGCCTATCGGAGTTGTCGGCAGGGAGCGCCAACAACGCCATCGCAGCCGCAGGAGAACGGGAAATGGACTGGGCAGGGTGAAAGGGCGCGGAAATGCGAAAAAGATGTTTTTAGCCGAAACGAACCCAGCTATCTATTGCAAACAAAGGACTTTGCTTCTTCAAGGGCTAATAACGAACTGGTTTTTGAGTGAAAACGAACTTAAAACGAACCCCAAATTGGGGCTAAAAAATCGCCTTTTGCGGGGTATCGAAGCAGAATTCGCCAGTTGAAAAACGCCCCGGCGGAGCCAAGGGGGCTACATGAGATCCCCGCGCCTGACCCGGTTATGATAGAAGCGGCGCGTCTGGGGGCAATTTGGGTTCGCCGCACGGAGAGATTCACTCTCGGGCACGCGACCGGTGTCACCAAGTGTAAAAAAGCGCGGGACGCGCTACACTAGCTCTGATGAAGATCATAGTCCTTTTCTTTGGGGGTACCAAAGACTTGACGGGGCTTCAAGAAGAGCAGGCGGAGTTTCCCGAAGGTGCGGACCTGGAAGGCCTTTGGAGCCGCTACGTGCTCCGCTTTCCTCGTCTGAACGACCTATCAAGGGTGCTCGTGCTGGCTGTGAATCAAGAGATCGCGGAGCGGACAAGAACCTTGCAAGATGGAGATGAAGTGGCATTTCTGCCTCCGGTTAGTGGGGGCTCGAGCCGTGACTACTATTTGCTTACCCGCTCGCCCATTCCCACTGCCGATTTGGTGCGACGGCAAAAGGCGTCGGGGGATGGTGCCGTGGTGGTATTCGAAGGCATCGTGCGGGACAATTCGCATGGCCGCAAGGCTCTCTACCTCGAGTACGAGGCCTACGAGCCGATGGCCATCCGCAAGATGGAAGAAATTGGGGAGGAAGCCAAGCGAGAGTTTGAGATTGACCACATTGGAGTGATGCACAGGCTGGGCCGGCTCGAAATTGGCGAGACGAGCGTAACGATTATCGTCACTGCCGCTCACCGCCGCGCCGCCTTTCGTGCCTGCCAATTCGCGATCGACCGGCTGAAGGAAATCGTACCGATCTGGAAGAAGGAGTACTTTGAGGACGGCTCCGTCTGGGCGTAGGGAGAGTAAGGGATTGCCGATTTGCGATTGCAGATTGCCGATTGCCCGCGTTCGAACGGAAGTGACCCCTCACCCGGCCCGTCCGTCGGTCGCCAGACCCGCCACCGACGGGCTGACGGACCGGTGAAAGCGCCGTCGCGGTCCACCCTCTCCCCAAGGAGAGGGCAAGACCGATTGTCACCATGGAAACTTATCTGAACACCGCAATCGAAATTGCCCGCCAGGCGGGCAGCCTGCTGCTGCAACATTTCCGACAACCGCTCGAGATCACCTATAAGCGGCGCTCGGACCTGGTGACGGAGGCCGACCGGAGATCGGAAGCTTTGATCGTGGAACGCCTGCGAAGTTATTTCCCCGACCACGCGATCGTGGCGGAGGAAGGGGGCGGCCAAAAAACCGCATCCGATTACTGCTGGTACGTGGATCCCCTCGATGGCACAACCAATTTCGCCCACGGGTTTCCCATTTTCAGCGTTACGCTCGGTCTGGCCTACCGTGGTGAAGTGGTGGCAGGGGTGGTGTACGACCCGACGCGTGATGAGCTCTTTACGGCCGAGCGCGGGGGCGGAGCTTTTCTAAACGGCCGCCCCTTGCGTGTTTCGAATACCGCCGACTTGGCGGAATGCCTGGTAGCCACGGGTTTCCCGCCCTTTGCTACCCATCACGATTTGAATGTCGAGTTCTATTTTCGTTTCACGCAGCTAACCCACGGTATTCGACGCGCCGGCTCCGCGGCGCTGGATCTCTGCTCTGTGGCAGCCGGCCGCTTCGATGGGTTTTGGGAATTGAAACTCAACCCTTGGGACAAGGCCGCCGGCACCTTGCTTGTGGCGGAAGCCGGCGGGTTGGTCACCGGCATTTCCGGCGAACCGTTCAATCTGCTCGGAGACGATATCTTTGCCTCAAACGGTTTGGTTCACGATCAAATGCTCCGCGTGTTCAGCGAGATCCTGGAGCAGCGTGGGAGCAGCGGGGTTGGACGCCACTTCTGAACACTTCCATTCAGAGTACCAAGAGGTTCGATTTGGTTGCACCCCCAAGGCCGCGACGGTTTCTCAGGCGCAGAGAGCTGATTACGCTTTCTCTGAGCAGCCGCGAGGGCTCTCCCGCTGTTTCTGCCTTTTCACCCGAGCCCGAGATCACGCAAACTGACGTCTGGTTGAACCGGCTCGGCCCTGCGCACGAGGGGCTGAAGATTGTGCAACTGACCGACCTCCATCACAGTCTATTCACCCCCTTGGAAGAAATCCACCGTGCCGTCCATATGGCCAATCATTTGCGGCCGGACGTGGTGGCGCTGACGGGCGACTACGTTACACTCTCGCCCGCATACATCTGGCCGGTAGCAAGGGCGCTGGGGAAGCTGCGCGCCCGATTGGGAGTCTTCGCGGTCCTGGGTAATCACGATTTTCAGGTGGACCCGGAAGAGGTTACGCGCGCGCTTCGCGCCCAACGCATCCGCGTGCTCCGTAACTCTCATTGCGTTTTGCGCTCTCGCTCCGGCAATCTGTGGATTGTGGGAGTGGACGATCTCTGGTGGGAAACGGCAGATTTTCGGGCCGCAATGCATTCTATTCCTGCACGCGACCCCAAAGTTCTTCTCTGCCACAACCCGCTGGGCATACGGTTGGCAGCGGCGCACGGGATTGACCTGATGCTATCCGGCCATACCCATGGCGGACAGGTTCGCCTTCCCATGGTGGGTTCAGTCTATGGGCGCTCGAAGCTGGGCGAGCGCTTCGTAGAAGGCTGGAATCGGCTCGATGGAACACAGATTTATGTTAGCCGGGGCATCGGCAAAGTGCTCGTCCCGCTTCGCTTCGGCTGTCCGCCGGAGATTAGTTGCCTGCGCCTGCGCCGAGTGGAGCGCTAATACCGAGCTTTTTGTTTCCGGAGGTTCTTATGAGCAGGGTGTGGCGTGGCGTGGTGTGGGTGGCGTGCTGGCTCCTCTGGGTGGTATCAGGAGTTGCGGCGCCGGAAGCGCGCAAGGTGATTATTGATACGGACCCTGGGACCGACGATGCCCTGGCGATTCTGCTGGCCCTCAACTCGCCTGAACTCGATGTAAAAGCCCTCACCGTGGTGGCGGGAAACGTGGTTGTCGAGCAGGGACTCACCAACGCGCTCCAGTTGGTTTCGTTGGCTGGAAGGTGCGACGTGCTGGTAGCCAAGGGCGCTTCGCACCCTTTGGTCCAGAAGCTGGTCACTGCCGAGTTCTTTCACGGAGCCAACGGGCTGGGCAATGTCGAACTGCCTGCGCCCGTCTGCCAGGCCGATACAAACTTCGCTCCCGACCTGATCATTAAGCTCATTCACCAATACCCTCACGAAATCACGCTCGTCCCCGTGGGGCCGCTGACGAACATCGCCTTGGCGCTGCGGAAAGATCCCTCCATTGTTCCGCTCGTGAAGGAAATCGTCTTGATGGGCGGTGCAATCTCTGGAGGCAATGTGACCGCAGCGGCGGAGGCCAACATCCACAATGATCCGGAAGCAGCGCGCGGAGTGTTCGAGGCGAGCTGGCCGCTGACAATGGTGGGGCTCAATGTGACCGAGAAGACTCTATTCACACGAGCCGACCTGAATCGGCTGGCCCAAACACGGGGGCCCGAGAACGATTTTGCCGTCGGCGTGCTGAGTTTCATGGTCGACTTGGCGAGCAAGCTGGGCTCCGAAGGGACGCCCATGCACGACCCGCTGGCCGTGGCGGCGGTGATCGATCCCAGCCTGATTACCACGCGGGACATGTGGGTCGAGGTCGAGACGCAGGGCGAGTTCACGCGGGGAGAAACCGTGGCCAGTCGGCACAATTCCTCCGACTGCCAGGTCTTGCGCGGCGACCGCTATGCCATTGAAGGCGTCGAAAAAGTGCAACCAAACGTCCACGTCGCTGTGGAATCGGACTCCAAGCGCTTCGCGGAGCTCTTCATTTCTCGCCTCGGAGGAAAATAGTGGCTGCCCGGCAAAAGACCCCGGGTTATCTCGAGGCGGTGCGCGCTCTGAAGTACATCGCGGCGCGCTGGCCTGAAGCCCCGCGCGTGGGCCTCGTGTTCGGCTCAGGCTTGCACGCAGTCCTGCCCCCCCTGCGCAGGGCGCGAAAAATCCCCTGGACCGCCATTCCCGGTTTTCCCCGGCCCTCCGTGGCAGGTCACGGCGGCATGTTGCATTTCGGTTTCTGGGGGGAAGTGCCGGTGGCAGTGCTTTCCGGGCGCATTCACCTCTACGAAGGTTATGACCCTGGAGAGGTTGTTTTTCCCGCGCGAGTGCTGGCGCTAGCCGGCATTCGCACCTTCGCCTCCACCTGCGCCGCCGGCGGCATTGCGCCGCGTGCCACGCCGGGTGGCTTGATGGTCTTCTCCGACCATCTCTACTTCCAAGGAGCAAATCCGCTGGCCGGATTTCATGACCAACGTTGGGGCGAAAGATTTGTGGATATGACTCAGGCCTACGATCCAGGTTTGCGGCGATGTGCCTTGAAGGCTGCTCGCGCTATGGGGCTGAAGTGCTTCGAGGGCGTTTATGCTTCGCTCCTAGGCCCCACCTATGAGACACCGGCGGAGGTCCGCGCCCTGAGAACACTGGGCGCCGATGCCGTGGGCATTTCCACCGTGGCGGAAGTCATCGCCGTGCGTCAGATGGGAGTGCGCGTGCTGGCGGTGGCCGTGATCACCAACCGCGCGGCCGGACTCAGCCCAAACCCCCTGAGCCACGCAGAAGTGCTGCAAACCGGCAAAGCCGCCTCGCGGGACTTGGCGCACCTCATCGGCGCCGTCCTGCCGGCCCTGGCGCAGGAACTCGCAGGCCAGCCGTAACAGCTTGGCCTAATGCTTCTTCCGCTTGAGGAACTTGTCGGCTGTGGTGCGGATGACGTCACTGACATTTCGATTCAGCGCCAGCCACTTCAGATCGTGGTCGTTGATGTGATTGAGCAGCGGCAGGCCCAGATCGATGGGTGTTCGAGGGTTGTTGACCAGCGCGCGGACCACTGAGTAGTTCTTGGCGAACTTGCGTGAGCGGGCGATGGTTCGCAGAATATCCTCGCTGACGTCTTTCATGGAAGCGAAGTTCTCGACTTCACGCTCGGAGAGTTTGGGGGATTGCAAAACGGCGCGCGACACTGTTTTGTTGGGATCGCGGATCAGGATCAACCGCTCATCCTGACTCCCGATGAGCGCGGCCTTGATCCTTTGCACAGCGGACATCTGTTGGATTTTTTGCAGGACTGTTGTTTTCTTCTGCGGTTCCTTTTCGCGGCTTGCGCTCTCATCGTCGGCCGCAACGGGGAGGGGGGCTTCCGTAGATTCGCTGGCTTCAGCCTCGGCGAAAAGGGATGTAATGGTCTCGTTCCACTCACGCAGCGGGGGGGACAAACTTGGATTTTCGAGCAGGCCCTCTCTCCATTCTTTACACCCTGGCGCAAGGCTATAGGCCGCGAATTCCAGCACTGCGCCAGGAGTTGAAGAATCCAAAAGCACTTGCTGAAGTTCCTTTGGGGGCCAGGATTCAAGGGTGTGCAAAGCGCACTTCCGGATTTCTTCATCCTTGTCCTCGGCGAGAAGCACAAGGATTTCAATCCTCTCCGGCAAGGAAACAGGCAGATCTCCCCGGCACGCTTTGTGGCGCACCACCTCGGGGATAGTGCCGGCGCGAATTGTGTCGACTAGTCGTTCGGAAATGCTTTATCTCTCGTGGGCAGCGTTTTTCAGATCGTCGCGCGTCAGGTGAATCGACTTTACCTCGTCGCCCCGCCCCAGGGGTTTCAGGGTCTCTCCGTTCAGAGTCAGGACCACGCCCTGAGCGTGTCCGATGGTGACATCAAAGGACTCGTGCGCCTTCAAGTTTTGGACCTCGTTAGGGTTCAGCACTTTTTGCAGCACGGTCTTCCCATCCGCGTCAACGGCCACCCAAGTGCGCTGGGACGCGGCAACTTGCAGCACCAAATCACCGCGAGCGCCAATCGCGCTGGTAACTTCAGAGGTTACGTTCTGATTTGGCGGGTTCGCCTTGGCGCCCGGAGAAGCCGAACCGGCCGGCGATGCTCCGGGAGCCGTTGTGGCGCCCGCGGTGCCTGAGGCGGGCCCAGTCGAAAGCAGCGTGTTGTTTTCCGATTGGGCAGGGGCCGAGGACTGCACGGGCGCAGCCTCAGGCGACGGGTTCGTGGCTCCCGTAGTGGTGCTCGGCGGAATGACCACCGGCGCACTGGTTTGCTGTTCCATGATTCGGCGCGAGTAATGGAAAAGGGCATACCCAATGGCTAACAACACAACCGCCACCAGGAGAGCGATGATCCGAGTCCGTGAGGCTGACTTGTCCGGCCGTGCCCGGTTCGCCGTAATGCGCCGGATGTCAATTTCTGGCCTCTGTTGGTCCGCAAGCTGGCAATCCGCCATGACGCGTTCTTCGTCCAAACCCAGGTATCGGGCATAGGTCCGAACGAAGCTACGGGTGAAAATCCCCCCCGGGAGTCTGGAGAGTTCCTCGTCCTCGATGGCTTGCAGAAAGCGAATACTGATCTTCGTGGCGGTAGATATCTCCTCCAGGGATACACCTCGCATTTCGCGTTCTCGCCGGAGATACTCGCCGAACCCCACCCTCGGAATGGTCTCTTCGCTTCCGCTCACTAAATTCGCACCTAGTTTATCTTATTGAGGCGCGTCCAGAGTGTCAATTGGTTTGGGGGTAACAATATCCTCTCATAACGATGGGCGAGACTGGTAGGAATGGCTGCCGCGGCGACCCGTGGCCCCTATGCTCCATCCAGTTTCACCCGGAGGGTGCTGCCTGCAAGGCGAGGCGGCACCTCGCCCCTACTTCTTTATCCGTCGGCTGAAGGACCATTTGGCGAGCCCAAAGACGCAAGATCGCCGCGACAATACCCAATAGACCCACTACCGGTGGGGGAGGGTCTAGCCAACCGCACCAAATGGTGGTACTTGTGTACCATTGAGGCCCACGCGGGCAAGCTCATATTCTTAGCTGAGTAGAAGAAGCTGGATGGAACACTTAGGGGTACGGATGGGTCTGCGCGAAGAGGTCGCCGAACTTAAGCTTCAAGTCGAACGTCTTTCCCTCTTCCATGAGGTTGGGAAGGCCCTTTTTTCCACCCTCGACCTGCAAAAAGTCCTTCAGACAGTCATGGAGAAAATCAGTGAGCTGCTCCAGCCGGATAGCTGTTCCCTGCTGATGATGGATCCTCGAGCCCAGGAACTCTATTTCGAGATTCCCATTGGACAGGACACTCAGAAGCTGAAGGATGTGCGCCTCAAGCTGGGGGAAGGCATCGCAGGATGGGTAGCCAAGCATGAAGAGCCTTTGCTGGTAGAAGACGTCCGGAGCGATGCTCGATTTGATCCCCGGATTGATGAGTTCACCTTGCCCAATACCCGTTCCGTGCTCTGCGTCCCTATTAAAGGCCGCGAACAGGTTCTGGGCGTGATTGAACTGGCGAACTGCCTTGGAAAGCCGAGCTTTTTGGAAGAGCACATACCCACTCTAAAGAGCCTTGCCGACTACGCAGCCATTGCCCTGGAAAATGCACAGTACGTGAAGCGGATGCATGACCTCACCATTACGGATGACTGCACGGCCCTCTTTAACGCCAGGCACCTCAATATGGTTCTGGATACGGAAATCTACCGCTCCAGCCGCTATGGTTACGAGTTTTCGGTAATTTTCTTTGACCTCGATCACTTCAAGCAGGTTAATGACGTTTATGGCCATCTGGTGGGTTCCAAGCTTCTTTGGATGATCGGCGATCTCATCAAAAGTAACCTGCGATTGATTGATTCCGCGTTTCGTTACGGCGGCGATGAGTTTGTCGTAATCCTCCCCCAGACCTCCAAAGAAAACGCTCTGGTTGTGTTGCGCCGTCTCAAGGAACTGCTTAATTCGAAGATCTTCTTCCACGAGGAGAATCTGAACATTAAGGTGACCGCCAGCTTCGGCCTCGCCGGATTCCCCGCCGATGGCCGCACCCACAGGGAAATCCTGCACATGGCGGACGAGGCCATGTACCTCGTCAAGAAGACCACCCGCGACGGTATCGCGGTCGCAGGCGAAGGGCTGCAACCGGAAAAGGTGCTTGCGGGAAAGTGCCCCGAGGTTAGTTCGGAATTGTGAATGAGGTATTTCGCAATGGTTCCAGTCATCGTTCGCGTCGATATACCGGTCGAGCTGAACGGGACTTCACGCGCGGCGCAGGAGTTCCTGGAGGCTTGCCTGGTTGAGGAGGCGAAGGAAATGATTGCTGAGACTGCCTTTCGCCTCGGTTGCCCCGCCTATGCTATCCAGGTTGGGCAGAAACTCAGTATTGAGCCTAGGATCTTGAATTGATTTTTGAATCGCTTCCATCTTTTCTCCCGCGCCAGCTTCCGCTTTCGGGGAAGCGCACGGGCAAGTCGGCAACCTGCCTTAGCAGGGGTCTGGAGTTTATCTCCTGCCTCATGGTTTTCGCATTCCCTGCGACCGCCAATCCTCTCAACAGCCTCCCAGCCTTAATGGCCTGTCTCCATTGTTATCTGCACGAGAGCAGCTTGGTTCGTGGGCTGCGCAAGATCCACCCGCTTTTTTAGCGCCAATTCCCGCCTCGCTCTTTTTGTGGGCTTCCGGTGACCTGCCAGTTCAGGCATAATCAGAGCACGCACGCGGCATAAGGAGACCCGAGCATGAAACTGTGGGATGCCAAGTTTTGTGGATTGGTCGTAATCCTCCTGGCGGGCAGTATCCTGCCGGCACAGACCCCGCAGGAAAAAGCCTGGAGCATCCTGAAAGAGGGAGAGCAGGAAAAAAGTCCCGACAAACGGTCCAAGGCAGTGCGTGCGCTCGGACTTGTGCCTCATAACCCCGAGGCAGTGTCCATCGCGGAAAAGGCACTGGAAGACGAGAGGCCAGAAGTGCGGACGGCAGCGGCAACGGCGCTGGGGCTGATGGCTTCCCAGACGTCCCTTGCAAAACTGAAGAGTGCCTTATCCGACAAGGAGGTTTCAGTGGTTCTGGCCGCCGCACACTCCCTCTTGCTTCTCCACGACAACGATTGCTACGAGGTCTACTACGCCATACTCACTCGGCAGCGCAAGAGCACCGAAGGCCTCGTAGCCCAGGGAGAAGAAACGCTAAGAAATCCGAAAAAGATGGCGGGAATGGGTTTCGAGGAAGCCATCGGTTTCGTGCCCTACGGCGGTTTCGCCTACACCGCGTTCAAAGAATTGCGCAAGGACGATGTTTCGCCCGTGCGGGCAGCGGCGGCCAAGGCCTTGGCGAAAGATCCAGACCCCCAAAGTGCCCGAGCGTTGCTCCAGGCAGCCTCCGACAAAAGTTGGTCGGTTCGAGCAGCGGCGCTGGACGCGATTGCAGAGCGTGGTGACCCGGCCTTGCTGAAAGACATTGCTCCGGCGATGTCGGACGAAAAAGACCTTGTACGTTACACCGCCGCGGCCGCCGTTATCAGGCTCTCCTCGATCCAGAGCACCCCTGCCGGCAGCAAAAAGCAGGTAGCGGGCAGACCGCAGTAGGCAGCCGACTCCTTCTGCCGGCTTGCAACCGTCCACATCTTCTGTCACGATGGTTTTTCAACATGCGTTGGGAAATCTGCCCTGTCGATGGGACCGCGGTCGCTTGCTTATCACGCGAATTGAACATTCCGAATATCATTGCCCGGCTTTTGGTGCTGCGGGGAATCACCGACTCCGAATCAGGCCAACGATTCCTCAATCCTGCTCTTAATCAGCTTCACGATCCCTTCTTGCTGGCCGATATGAGGCCTGCCGTGGCGCGCTTGTGTCGCGCGCTGGAGCAGCGAGAGAAGATCCTGATTTACGGTGACTACGATGTGGATGGAACCATGGCGGCTGTAGTCCTGCTGACCGCGCTGCGAGGGCTGGGTGGACAGGTCGAGGCCTTCATCCCACATCGCCTGAGCGACGGATACGGGATGCGCGTGGCGGCGGTTGAGGAAGCGGCTGCCAAAGGCTTCCGCGTGGTGATCAGTGTGGACACGGGCATCCGGGAGCACGAGGCGCTGGCGCGGGCGCGCGAATTAGGGCTCGATTGCATTGTTACCGATCACCATCTCCCGGATGGACATTTGCCCCCCGCTTGCGCCATCTTGAACCCGCACCGGCCGGAGTGTGGTTACCCTGAAAAGGTGCTTGCCGGCGTGGGCGTGGACTTCAAGCTGGCGCAGGCCTTGCTAGGCGAGAGACTCTCAGGCCGTCTGCTCCAGTCTTACTTGAAGGTTGTGGCGATCGGGACCATTGCCGATGTCGTGCCCTTGCTGGGAGAGAATCGAGTCTTTGCGCGCTTCGGCTTGGAGGGATTGCGACGACCATCACAGGCTG
>Ga0187784_10002116_pt1 | contig 15875 bp, 19 predicted proteins | sample 1015_SJ02_MP15_2_FD_132964 | JGI IMG/M metagenome (GOLD analysis project Ga0187784, IMG submission 132964) | Tropical peat soil microbial communities from peatlands in Department of Meta, Colombia - 1015_SJ02_MP15_20_MG | ecosystem: Environmental > Terrestrial > Soil > Wetlands > Peat | place...
ACGACGACCGACCCCTTGTGCAGCCACCGTCGTCCCAGAATGCTCTTGAGGTCCGGCAGATAGGCGGCCTTGTCGTGGTCTATGAAGGCGAAGTCGAGCCCGCCGGGCTTGACCCCGTGCTCGATCTCAAGGGAGTCGAGGGTCCCTCCACCGTCCCCGATTGAACCGACCACAGCCGTGACTCGGTCGGCGATGCCAGCGTGCTCCCAAATGCGCCGGGCGATGACCGCGTTCGCCTCGGCGAACTCCACGGAGTACAGCCGCGCCGTCCGGGGCATCACCCGGGCCATGCGGAGAGCGCTATAGCCGCAATAGGCACCTAGCTCCAGAAGCAGCGCGGGCTGCACCCGTCGGACGGCGGCATCCAGGAGCTGGCCTTTTTCGTCACCGACGTTCATCATGACGCTGCGCCGGTAGCAGAACTCATCGACAACCCGGATGGCGTCGTCGATGTCCCCGGGGCGGGCGTTGCTGGTCACATATGCGGCCAGCGCTTCTTCTCGGCCGTCACCCACTTGCCAGTGCCGCAAGAGGTGCCGTCCCCCGAGCGCCATCCGCCAGGCCGACCAGCGAAGGAAGGGGAGTCTCCGTCCTCCGATCTCGGACAGCTTCGCCACGTGCAGCCTCCTCCCGGGCCTTGCGAATGGGCAGGAGCCTAGGGCTGGCGCTCCGGGCCTGCCCAAGACGACCCGGCGCCAGCCTGACCTCTGGGGCATCCCTGCCGGGACTGGGTCGCTTATTGGGGGAACCGCTGGGCGCCCTGATTGACCGATTCGTCGTACTTATAGTCGAACTCCCAGGGGATCAGGCGTCCGATCCGACTGGCCACCGAACCCCAATCAGGTCCAGGGCTCAGCGCGTCACACACCCGGTCGAGCGCCTCTACGAATGCCACCCGGTCCCATCTGCGCATGAACCAGAAACCTGCCAACTGCTTCCGGCAAGACCCGAAGGTCACCCCTGAAACGGTCCCAGTCACCCGCAGCAACCTGATCTGCAAACCAGGAAGGGGAACAGACCCAGATATCAAAGCTGTCGGACAACTCGTCCCCCAGCTGGCCGATGAACACTTGGGCATAGAATCCGAAGTTCTCGGGATTGGGCGGCGCATAGCCCTCCAAGGACAGGTCGGGAGCTTGCCCTTAGGCCAAGACGCTCTTTACGTCGGCACGCACAGGATTCTCCATTCCAGGAGCATTGCAGCCAACGTGGGTGCCCCAGTACACCTGCACCGGTTCGGTGACGCGGACCGGGTCGGGCTCGGGAAGCGGAAAACGATCACAACGGCCATGGCCCGCGGAGCGCTCGCCCAGTCGGCGCCGACCGGCTTGGCCCGCCTGCGGGGCTGCTGCGGGTCCGCGTGCAAAATCCGACTGCTGCTGAGACACTGGGTTCGGCCTCTCTTTGAGGGGCTCTCCCTGCCACGGCGGGTCGGTGCTAGCCCCGGCTGCGATTGCCACCGGCACACCGGACAAGGTCACCCAGCGACGGCTGGCGTCAAGATCGACCCTGACCGAGCCTTCCCTGCGATTCTCCATTCCCTGATCCCCGCAACGAGACGCGGGAGACACCCGCCGCTACTGAAGGTCTGTTGGCCTTTGGAACGTCGGCCACACGTCGAGCAGCCGGCCGTTGCGTACCGCGTGAAGCGAGCCGAAGTAGTCCACGCCCTCACCGCTTTGATTTGGCCACATGAGCACATAGTCGTCGACCGCGAGCGCCCCGATCGGTGCAACGATGGCAGCGCGGCCACCGGCACGGGTGTTGTCCTCGACACTGGGCGGATAGATGAACGCGGGCTGGGTGCCGCTGCTGTCGGGCCAGGCCGATCCCAGCAGGTACCACGCGTGACCGGTGAACGGAGGTTGCGGGATCTGGGTAATGAGTTCTGAGGGATAGGGGCCGATGTCCTTGAGCACCGGGGAACACTGCGTCGCCGCACGGACGAGACCCTGATGGTCGAACGTCTGGAGGTAGCCGGCATACATGTACGCGGATCCCGGACTGATCTCGTTGATCTCTGGCTTGCCCGCCCAGTTCTGGTAGTTGGAGCTAGCTGGGCCGTTGCGGATGAGCGTCTTGGGGTCGTAGAGATCGCCACCCTCCTCCGCGAGTTGCGCAAGGTATGTCCGGTAGAATTCGCTGGCCTTCTCGGCGACGCCCAGGCGGTAGTTCTCATCGCCAGTCAGCGTCGCCCAGCCGTCGTAGCAGAGCGTCGCCCTGAGGCGCAGGTGGGGCTTGGCACGACGCAGCAACTTGATCGCCTCCGAGATCTCCGGCTCGAAGACGAACCCGCCGCGGCCCTCGCCGGAGTCGAACTCCAAGGCGACGTTGATCGGTAGCTCGCGGGGCGTGGTGCGTGCGAGGCCTGCGAGATCCTCGATGTTCTCCAGCGAACTGGCAAGAATGGTGAGGGTGTAGCTGCGCTGGCCGCTCGGCGGCCGGGAACCCAGAAACCAGCGCAGCTCTCCGCCCGTCGACGGGTAGCCCATCATCAGATCCGTGCCTGCTGGTGCAGCAGTCATGATCTGGTCGACTTGGCGCAATCGGAAGACCAAGCCGCGAGGCTTGGGCAGTTGGCGCATGACGTAAGCGCAGAGCTGCGGGCACTGGAATGCCTTGAGCGCTGGCCGGACGTTCCAATTCTGACCATCGGCGAAGTTCTGAATCACGCTCGCGTTGCGATCGACGGCTGCCAGATCGACGAACATGAGCGGCTGCCCCTGGCCGAATCGACGAGCCAACGCGGCAAGTGCCGACATGCTCGTCGGTGTGCCGCCCTGTCCGAGGAGTCGAGCCGACCCAGTGAAGGCCGTCGGCTCGTCGGCGGGGGCCGCGGCGCTGGCGGCCCGCGTTCCGGGTCCAACCGCGGCCAACGCACTGACCGCGCCGGCGCCCGCCAACAGCTGGCGTCGGCTCAGGTGCGTCGCGGCTTGATTGGCCTCGTCATTCATTGCGCTTGTCCCCTGATCCGCACGATACCCGTTCAGCTCCACGATCGCAGGCCGAACCGCAACCGTGAGGTAGGTGATTGGGGAGCCACCACCCAGTCGGCGCCCACGGCTCCACGGTGACATGAATGTCCGATGCCTCAGCCGTCGTCGTGGCCTCAAATGCATGCCGGAGAAGTGGGTACCCGGTCCCGGAACACACCGGTTCGGGGATGCTCCTGCGGTGCCGATATTGGTGCCCCGGATCGTTAGGGGCCGGACACCAACACCGCGCTTCACCAGGCGGGCTTGTCAACGACTTTGTCAACGCAACTAGGCAACCCGCCTCGAATCACGTCTAAACGAACCGATGGCGTTAGTCCAGCTAGGGAGTACAAACGGCACCGGTCGATAACTTCTGAAAACACCGCCCGCCCGCCTGGGGGTCAAGAGGTCCCGGGTTCAAATCCCGGCAGCCCGACTCGAAAGTCCAGGTCAGAGGCCCTGGGTCTCGGACTGCCTGCGCCGACGCCTCGCCATCCCCGCAAAATCCACGCGCGCCACCGAGCTCGACCGGGAATTCGACGCCACGTGGTCACCGTCAACTCCGGAGTCGATGACATCGCAGCGGGCGGCGTCCATGGCGGCGGCCACCGCTCCGAGGTCGCCCGGGTAGAGGTGGGCGTACGTCCGCAGAAGATGGCAAGGTCGTGACCGAGTGACGCCGCTGCAGCGTCGGGATCGACACCGCGGCCTCCCTCCTGGTCGCCGCTCGCGACAACCCCGAGCGCCTGCGTTCAGAGGCCGCCTGGGCTCATCTGTGCGGCGTCTCGCCCCTCGAGGCCTCCTCGGGCAGGGTGACGGCACCGGCTCAATCGCGGTGGGGATCGCCAGGCCAACTCGGCCCTCTGGCACATCGTCATCACCCGGCTCGCCTCGGACCCAGCGACCCAGGTCTACATGGAGCGCCGCGTGAAGGAAGGGTGCTCCAAGCGTGAGGTCGTCCGGATCCTCAAGCGCTACGTCGCCCGCGAGGCCTACCGCGCCTTGCCTCGCGGCTGAGCTCCCGGATCGGGATCTGGCCCGCCACGATCACTGTCGCCCCGACGGACTGACTTCGAACCGAATCGCCGATCCCGACCCTGGTCAACTTCTGAAGACGCGTGACCTCATAACAGCTTGCCCCCTCAGCGATGACCCATCATTGGTCTGTCCGCGGTCTTCATCCAAGCCACCGGGGCTTAACAAAATCCATAGGAGCCTCGGGTAGGTAGGCACGGGCCTCATGCTGCTTGGCAAGAATGAGGAACTGTGAGACGGGTCAAAGCGAGCGTCGCCCACCAGATTCCGGACCGGCCGCCGATCCAGCTAAAGATCGGAGACGAAGTCGTCGTCGGTGATCACAATACGGAGTGGCCTGCGTTCGTCTTCGTGACGACCTCAAGTGGCGCCGGGTGGGTCCCGGCTCGTCACCTATCCCAGGCATCGGGGCCGGCGGTGGTGAGAGAGGCGTATGACACCACTGAGCTGCCGACCGATATCGGCGAACACCTTTTGGTGAAGCGTGAAGACCTCGACAGCGGCTGGCTATGGTGCCGGTCGTCCAACGGGCGGGAAGGGTGGGTCCCAGTAGAGACCGTCGAGGATGTCGTCCAGTAATCGAAGGTCGAACCACCAGGGTTAACGGCCTCAACGGACCGGCAGCCGCTCGCCATGCCCCGAACACCGGCTCAGGGCGCGTCAGAGTGAGCAGCGATGCTCGTCTCGCCGCGTTTCTTCGGCTTGGCCTTTCGGAAAGGTGGCGATGAGGGCGGCTCGAAGCGCACAGTCTTCCTTGAGATTGAGGTGCTGCGTGGTCTTCCCCACGATGGTGATGCTCACAATGCCTGGGGTTGGGCAATCGTCCTCAGTTGCCACATTGTCGGCCGTCCCCTCTGGTGCGTCCGAAAGCTGATCGTGAAGGCATTTTCTGTCTCCATGCAGTCCGGCAAAGAGGACGTGGGCGACAGTCCGGCCAGAGCTGACCGGATGGCAGCCGCCCTCTTGCCCTTGACCACCATAATGACCGGTCCGAGAGATCCGTAGGGGGCGACTTGGCTATAGCCCGTTACATCCACGACACCACCAGAAGGAACAACAACCTGAGCGTTCGCCGGATCGGCCAGTGTGGTGGTCATGAGGGCGAGCACGGACAGCCCAAGAGAAGCCCTACGTATGACGTGCTGAACAGTCACCATCGGCGTAATCTCCTGATGCCCGGAGAATATGACCCTCTTGGTGATCAAAAGGTTCACGTCCATCGCCGAGGGGGTGCCCCAGTACACCGGGTCGGTGGCGTTATTCGGCCCACTTCCTATCGGCAGTCCGGCCGTACCGAATGGACAGTTTGGGACCAAAGTCCTCTTTCGGGAAAACCCGTCGAGGATCACGCTGAGTTTAGGAGTGAAAGGAGGTCCGTCATGGCTCTTCTGCATCACGAAGTCCGCGGGTCCCGTCGGCCTACGCGATGGGGTGCCACCGACGAAGAGGTCGCTGAGCTGTTTCCCCACGCTGAGGTCGTGCCTGAAGGCAAGCGGTCGCGAACGACGGCCGTCACTATCGACGCGACACCTGAGCAGGTATGGCCCTGGCTCGTGCAGATGGGCTGGGACCGCGGGGGATGGTACTCCTGGGACCTGCTCGACAACCGTGGTCGGCGCAGTGCCCAAGCAGTCCACCCCGAATGGCAAGACGTCGCCATCGGTGACCAGCTGAAGTTCTGTGCGCTGGGCCGGGTCGTGGACGCGTACCGGGTCGTTGTCATCGAGCCCAACAGGTTCTTTGGCCTGTACGGATATACGACCTACGGAGGCCGCTGGCTCGATCCGAACGAGCCACGACCGCCGTCCTACATGGAGGGCCTGTGGGGCTTCTGGCTGAAAGAGCTTGCTGATGGGCGAACTCGCCTCGTCATCGGCGGCTATCAAGCCTTCCGCCCTCGTTGGGTCGAGCGGTTCGTCGCATCGTGGCTCTGGATCCTTGTCGCCTGGCCTATGCAGGCGCGGATGATGGCGGTGCTCAAGCGGACCGTCGAGCGAACAAACCGGGCATCAGGGCTAACGGTGACCAACCAGGACAGGCGTCCAACGGGATCGCAGAAGCTGTCGGCGTGAACATGATGAGGAGGTGAAGCTGTGCCAAAGATGAAGGACGTCGCTTCGGAGTTCCTAGCCAACAAACGTGTCGCCGTGACCGGCGTTTCGAGGAAGGGGCACGAGACCCACGGGAGCAACTTCGTCTACCAGCGTCTACGTGAAAGGGGCTATGAAGTCTTCGCAGTCAACCCCAACGCCGACGAAGTGGAGGGAGACGTGTGTTACCACGATCTCAAGGCGATACCAGGCGGTATCGACTGGGTCGTGATCGGGACCAGGCCCGAGAGCGCAGAGGCCACCGTGCGCGAATGCGAAGAGCTCGGAATAAAGCGGGTGTGGATGCACCAGCCGCCGTTCGGTGGGAGCAGCGTTTCGAAGGAAGCCGCAAGGTACGGATGTGAGCACGGCATGACCGTCATTCCGGGGGGCTGTCCCTGCATGTTCAGCCCGACCGCTGACCCAGGGCACAAGGTGCTGCGAGCGATGGGCAGAGTCACGGGAAAGGTGCCGAGGCGAGTTTAGATGGAGGCTCCAGACTTTTCGGCACCCGCCCCTGAGCTGAGCTTGAAACACACGCTGTGTTTGATGCCCCCGACCACCAATGATGTTCGGGGCGAGTCTCAGACCCGTCGCTGTGGGGGTTACTTTCTCAGCTCTGGCGTCATTCCCCCGCCCTGGCGACCCTTGCCGGGTGTTCATCTCCGAGGCGGGTCGGTCCTGGCGGATGGTCTACTCCAATCAACTCCAGGCGACCCACAGCAACGACGAATCCACCCACATAGGAGACGGTGCTTATCAAAAGGTGACCGCTAGCGCAGGCTGGTGGTCGACACACCGGAACCTGACCGCTCCATACTCTGCAACCATCGACTACGCGTCGTGTCTGCCAACTCCTGAGCTCCGTAGCTCGACAGAAAGTTTGTGCAGGCACGTTTCATGAGCAAGTTCGGCGAAGGTTTCTCGGAGACACATCATGTGAGCTTCGATGACGTCGAGCGCTTCTTCCCACATCTCGTCAGTGAGGTCAATGTCGCACGGACCGCCAGCAGCTATGACATGTTGCAGGTATTGAGCAGTGCAAGTGCGCAGTGATTTCGTCGTCGCCGGAATCTCCACTCCGAACAACACAAGCGAGATTCGCGTCCGGAGTCAAGGTGGCACGAACCGGTTTGCCGAGAGATAACGAGAGGTTCGTTCGCCAGACAACTTGCCCCTGAGTCACGTGGGTGTGAAATGAACTTTGTACGGCATCCATTGACTCAACCCCGGTGCGAACCCTCACCATAATCACTGGATTCGGGATGACCCGTCGACGTTCCCCCTGTCAGAGACCCCAATCCGGCACTGCACGATTCGACCCCGCCCCACCCCCCAGGCGGGGTCGTTTCGCGGCGACGACCCCGAATCGGTCCACATCTTCGGCACTAGCGGTCCGGTCGTTGGCGCCACGTCACCGACATACTGGAGCAATGCCACCGACCGACCCGCGCATCCGCCCAAAATGGCCGGCGGTGGGGTTGGGGGCGTCCCCTATCGCTGCCGGATATGCGCTCTCCAAGTGCGATCAGCCGATTGGCCTCGCAACAGGGACCGTCGGCCGTACACCCAACGCCCTCTTCGGGGGCAAAATAGGGGTATGCCTTCCCTCGGTCAGGAGGCCGAGGCGGAATAAAGGGGACCATCGTGGCAGAGAAGACCGGCGAAAGCAGCACCCTGACTCGCATCCGAGCGCGCCTCACGGTTCGAACGGTGGTGGCGATCGTCATCGCGATCCTGGCGGTGATTCTCCTCTTCCAGAACACCCACGATGTCCAGGTCCATTTCTTCTTCTGGCACATCAACAGACCCCTGTGGCTGATGTTGCTGATCCTCTTTGCGGCAGGCTTCGTGGTCGGGTCGTTCTTTCCCTGGTTTCACCGGCGGCCAAAGGCTTCCGATACCTCGGCTTGAATTTCACTGGGGGTGCCCCCTACCAATGGGACTGAGGCACACGTCCGGATCACCCGGTATCCGGCAGTTGCGAGCGGCCTACGTCGCCCGGTGAACGGTGAAGGTGTCAGCCGCCACCCGAAGGTGCGAGACGTGCGAGACCTCGCAGAAGTCTCGGGGTGTGGCGTGCCATTGAGGCGACGGCGTGGTCAGAGCGTCGCATCGCGGTCCGTGTTGACGGTGTGGGGAGGGAGACTAGTGCCGCCTCGAGTGATCCCGGTTGGGCGCCTCTCGGATCGACAGCAAGAAGCTGCCAATGCCCGGGCACGCCCTTCAGCTCGTGTGAACCCCGGTCCTTGAAGCCGATCCCCGAACCGACGACGAGGTCACGAAGCGAACTGGACCCCAGAATCTCGCCGGGGTTCGCGTGCGACATGATCCGCGCCGCGATGTGAACGGCAATGCCGCCAATGTCGTCGCCAATCAGCTCGCATTCTCCGGTGTGGATACCGGTGCGGATCTCGATACCTAGTGACTCCACGTCCTCTAGCAGCGCCTCCGCGCAGCGAATGGCGTGGGTTGGACCGTCGAATGTGGCGAGATGACCGTCGCCGGTGCTCTTCACGACCGTCCCACCGAAGCGATCAGTGACGCTGGTTGTGACCTCATCGAAACGCTGGAGGACTGCCCTCCATCGCTCGTCACCCATAGCGGCAGCCCGGGCCGTGGAGGACACGATGTCGCTGAACAAAACCGTGCGCAATGCACGATGTGTCTCATGCGGCGCTCCGTGGGTGCCGGTCAGGAACTCCTCGATTACTCGCGTGATGCGATCGGGTTCGGTGATCCAAGGCGCGTGGTCGTGGCCGTGGACCTCGAACAGACGCGCGCCAGGGATATGGTCGGCCAGATAGCGGCCACCTTGCACGGGAATGGGATCGTCGGTGGCGTGGATGATGAGCGTCGGCACCGAGATCGTCGGCAGCACCGATCGAACGTCGATGCGGAAGCTGGACTCAAGGGTTGCTCGTGCCATCCCGGGGCTCGCGCACATTCGTTCGAACATCCCAAGCTGCGTCAACGACCGCGCCGACGGAACCAAGACTTGTAGCGCCTCGCCGGAGCCCCAGTTCGATCGCACCGCTGGTGGGATGGTTAGGAGTCGCGCCACTTGTTCGGGCGATGGCGCATAGTCGTCGCCCATAGCCACACGCAATCGTTCAGACACCTCGACCGGACTGCGGTCTACGTCATCCCAACCCATCCCGAGGTAGGCGAAGGTGCCGGTCAGTATGAGAGCCTTGACCCGATCGGGTCGGGTCGCCGCGAACATGATCGAGGCGGGGCCGCCTTCGCTCAGGCCCAAGACAGCGGCACTGCCGAATCCGGCGGCGTTCATGACCGCTTCGATCTCCGTCGCCCGGTCGTCGATCGAACGCACTTTGGGCACGGGATCAGAGAGGCCCACGCCCGCCTTGTCGAACAGCAAGAGACGGGTAAAGGAGCTGAGCTGGTCGTACCATGCTTTGGCCTCTGGCAAGGTCCACATCAACTCAATGTGGCTGATGAACGAGGATGCGATCACAAGGTCGATGTCACCCTCGCCAACGACCTGGTAAGCGAGGCTCAGATCGCCACACTGAGCGTATTTCGTCTGGGGCACAAACTGACATTACGGCATCTTTCGCTGGCAGGGTCTGCTCGGGTCGCCGACCGGAACTTGTTCGGGGATGATCGACACTCGCGACATATGCCGATACGGAGCCGGCTCAGGGGGGCTCAGCTTGGACGTGAGAACATTGGGCACGTGCGCAGGTTTGTCGTTGCCTTCGGGGCTTTTGTGGCCTTGCTGGGTTCTGCGGCGTGCATCGGAACCAGCGCTGGCGGGGCCACGACCGCCAGTACTGAGGCATCCAAGTCCACCCCGAGACCCACATCAACCGAGGTGTCGGTGAAGGCAGCGTCGCTTCAATCCTTCATCCCCAGCACTTCACGGACGTGGTGGGCCGTGGTGCAACCATATTCGCAGGGCGCAATCGTGGCCCGCACCGTCGATAGTGGCCGGCATTGGCACGAGGTGTGGGCGACCCCGACCGGGGCGATTACATCCAACGACTTCCTGAATAGCGAAGTCGCCTGGATTGTTGGATGGGTCGAGCAGGGTTCCGCGTATCCGCCCCCGTCCGAGCCCCTATACCGCACGCGTGACGGAGGAAAGTCCTGGCAACGACTCGTCAACGTGCCCAACGGGTGCCAACTCGACTTTGTCGATCAACTCCACGGGTGGTGCACGGTTATCGGAGCAGCAGCCGGATCGGAGAGCTTCGCGCTGTATCGCACCCTCGACGGGGGTTCGACCTGGAAATTGGCCTCGAGCACCGGGCTGAACGACACCGGCTCCACCCCCGGAGACGTTCCCTTCGGCTGCGACAAGACGATCAGCTTCACGTCCGCCTCCGTGGGCTGGATCTCCTCGTGGTGCAATGGCGGTCCCTATTACCTCTTCACGAGCGATGACGGCGGCTCGCAGTGGCAGAGACGCCGGGTGCCTCTTCCGCCGGGCACGTCGACGCTCGCCTACGGCTCAGGGCTGGACCGACCAGTCGTTGCTGGTGACGACGTGGCGGCGAGCGTTCTAATCGGGGGGCTGCCCGGGACCACCGCCGTCGCCACTAGCGCCGACGGAGGATTGACGTGGAGCACACATGTGGTACCTCACCCCCATGAGCCATGGACCGTCGATCTCATCGACCCCGCCCACTGGGTGCTCAGCGATGGCAATCTCCTCATGGCGACCGACGATGCCGGTGCCCGATGGCAGACCTGGGTGTCGCCGGTCAAGATGAAGGGCAACGACGGAGAGACCCTGTCTCTTGATTTCCTCAACCCGTCAATCGGCTGGGCGGTTCCTGATCCCAACGGTGGTCCGATGTGGTGGACGGTCAATGGTGGTGCCGGGTGGCGAGCGGTCCAGATAACAGCCGGTCCATACCGGATACCCACGGCCTAAACTCAGCATTGGACTGTCCCAGTCCTCGCTGCCGGGTAGCAGGCGGTCAGGTTGCAGGACTATTCGATGTGGTCGGGGCCAACCTCGCCTTTGAAGCCCAACATCTTCAAGACGAACTCGCCAATCCGACTCGGCTTCTTGCGCCGTTGAGCCTCCAAGGCTTCACGTTCGTGGCCCTTCGTCACATGGACGGGGAAGTTGGAGACGTTGTTGTGGTAGGCGTTGTAGTGGCGCTTGGAGTCTTCGGACACCGGTGTTCACAGTAATACCCAAAAGGCTTCCCCCTGCCTCTATCGCCGGGATGGAGTCGTTCGCGTCGCAGGGCATGATGGGAGTTCTGGTGGAGGGTGATGCCCGGGATTTTGGGGCTGATATTAGCCCCGACCTCTCAAGTTTCAGGTGGAGGCCCAGGCCGTCCTCTGGATGACTTCTTTCAAGACAGCGAGGTGCGGAAAGGGTCGCGCTTGCTCCCGCCCCGAAAGCGACCCCCTGGCGTCCCAGTTCCCCTCTTACTCAGGTGAGGGGTGGCTCGCGGCCACCCCATGACCTCCGAAGATTTGGAGCTCAGGCGTCATGAGGTTGCGATGCACCTTTAGGACGATGGCAGCGACCACCCAGAGGTACACGGCGACGATCAGAACGCGTGCCGCGTCCGCCCGACCACCGAAAGATCCGAACACGCCGGGGGACACGAGCGTGAAGACGACGTACACCGAGAAGACCCAGAAGACGACGAGGGACAAGACAGACACGAAAGCAACCGATGAGATATAACTCTGGCCGACCCGTCGAGACGGTCCCTGCATCTGGCCGTCGGCGCGGGCCAGGCCGAGTCCACGGCGAAGATGCGCAACAAGGAGAACAAGGCTGACGAGGGTCGTGAGCCCGCCCAGCACAATGGCGCGGGCTGCCGCGTTCGTGGTTGCATTCGAGTGCGTGCCAATGACGGTGACCACCCCGGAGACCACCACGGCCGATCCGAGGATCGCCAGCGAGAGGGTCATGAACGCGACGGCGAAGTAGTAGACGGACTGCGGTCTACGACCGCTCGGATCGGGGTCGGCCCGGTTGGCGACGACGATGATCACGAAGATCCCGATCAGCGACAAGGCCGCCACGAGGGCGAACAGATCGAAGATCAGGCCACCCAGGGCCGAAAGGCTGAGTCCTGGGACCGGGACCGTCGTCACGCTTGACCCTCCGCCCTGTGAGATGCTGCCCGAGCCACCGACGATGGTAGGGACCGGTATTGAGGTTCCGGCACCGGAGAATCCGGGGATGGTCGTCGCGGCCCCACTCAGAACACTCACCTTGATCCTCCCGCCGCCGTTGCACCCCGACAATACCCATATGACGAAGCATGAAGTGGGGACCAAGTTCAGCAAGGCTGCCGAACCAGGTAACCCAGATCGCTGCCGGGTCGGTGCCATACTTCGAGTAGTGGGCTTGGTGGCCAGAACATGAGTCCGTCGGCAAGTCGAAGTCGTCCACACCGCCCGGTTGATACTGCGACCGTTCTCGAACGTAGACCGGGACCCGTTCGCTGAGCTAAACGCTCACCCGCTCGTCGTGGAGTCGCTGGGCAGCTCACTCACCCAGGAAGAGAGCGTTGCCTTCGTCGATCGGATACCGGACGAAATGGCCCGGGAGGGCTGGGGCCTGTGGGCCGTTGAAGTGACGGGTGGCGCACCATTTGTGGGCATGGTGGGGCTCCACGAGGCGGGAGGCGGGACGGCCGGGATGACGGGCGGGCCGGAGCCCCCGGGGGGCCCGAGGGAGGCCGGCGCCCACCGAGATCGAGGCCAACCGGATCGGCGTCGTTGGACACTCGCTCGGTGCGGTAACCACACTGGCCGTCTCCTATAACAGCTGCTGTCGCGATTCACGCATCGGTGCGGCAGTCAAGATCGACGACGGCCCTCAGGTCGTCGGATACGGAGTCCGACCGAGAGGATGAGCACGGGGCGAGAATCATTCCCACTGCGAGAACAATCTCCGCCACCATCCATCGGCGCACGCGAAAATGGCATTCCCGATGGCTGGAGCAGCTGTGCGAGGCTCGCCGCAACACCCGGCTGTAGGTGGGGCTGTTCGTCAAGGAACCACTTGCAAACGTGCTCAAACTGCTTGCCCCTCACCAGGGGATCAAGGGAGAGACTCGCCAGCAGATGCCGTGAGATCGCCCGCAGCTGTGAGCGTAGAAGAAGTGCCCTACATGGTGAGGCGAGCGACCACGGCCGCCCTAGCCCCGTTGTGCCTGATCGAGACTGCGGCAGTGTTGTATACCACCCGTTCGCTCGTTCCATGTCGCTACACTCCACAAGTGCGGATCGGTGTACTTACGGGTGGTGGGGACTGTCCAGGACTGAACGCCGTCATCCGGGCCGTCGTCCGTAAGGGCGTTCAGATTTACGGCGATAAATTCGTGGGTTTCCGCGATGGTTGGCGGGGTCCGCTCAATGGAGAGGCTATACCGCTGGACGTGTCCGATGTCCGAGGCATACTCCCTCGTGGAGGCACCATCCTTGGCTCCAGTCGTACAAATCCCTACAACTCCGCTGACGGTGAGCGCCGCGTCCTCGAGACAGTAAAGCGGTTAGGTCTTGACGCCCTCATCGCCATTGGCGGTGAGGACACGCTCGGCGTGGCGACAAGGCTCGCTGCCGCGGGTCTACCTATCATCGGGGTGCCCAAGACCATCGACAACGACTTAGCGGGCACCGACTACACGTTCGGATTCGACACTGCCGTCACCATCGCCACCGAGGCGATCGATCGCCTTCACACAACGGCCGAGAGCCATCACAGGGTGCTCATCGTCGAGGTCATGGGACGTTACTCTGGCTGGATCGCCTTGCACTCTGGCATGGCCGGTGGAGCGAATGTAATTTTGATACCCGAACGTCCTTTTCAGATTGAAGAGGTGTGCGGGTTCATCGAACGGCGCTTCGCCAGCCAATATGCCCCCATCGTCGTGGTAGCCGAGGGCGCCCTGCCGGTCGAAGGCTCGATGCCCCCGCGTCCTCGCGAGATTGACGCGTTTGGCCATGAGCGTCTCACGGGAATTGGGACCTTCCTGGAGGAAGAGATCGCTCGACGGACCGGCAATGAAGCGCGCGCCACCGTTTTGGGTCACGTGCAGCGAGGCGGTAGCCCCACTGCCTTCGACCGAGTTCTTGCCACCCGTTTCGGTCTCCACGCTGTTGATGCTCTTCACCACGGGCACTCGGGCCAGATGGTGGCCTTGCATGGGACAGCCATCGACCTGGTCCCCTTGAGCGAGGCCACGGCCATCCTCAAGTTGGTCTCACCTGAGCTGTTTGCCGAAGCCGAAGTATTCTTCGGCTGACCACAACGACCCAATGAAGGGCAATCGGCGGCAGTTGCGCCATTGCTTAGCCCGCGGGCTACCTTGCGGCCGATCCACTGCAGTCTGAGTGGCGACGAAGCTTACCTGTCGTACATCACCGAAGGTCAGACGGCTGCGAGGCGACCCCTTTTCCGACTGGTTGCCGCGTGTTGCGGTCTCGCGCTGGAAGACCGCTCGGCGACAGGCAGGACGTCGAGCTCCTCGATACGAAAGATCCCGCCGCTCCTCTCGCGGAGCTGCCCCAGGAACCCCAGCACGGCTTCGGGACCCTTGTAGTCACGGGCGACCGGGCTGCGACCGGGGTCGTGCCAGACCACGTGGGTCGCCATCACCACCCGGAGCAGGTCGAGGTCACCCGACTCGAAGTCCTGGTAGGCCCGCCGGATCAACGCCGCGTATACATCCTCAGCCACCTGATACTCCCTCCCTCATGTCCGTCAATCTGAGGTGTGGGCGCTCGCGGGCGGGCACGCCAGAGCGGAAGGTCCTATCGCGGTCAGGTCGTTCATGAGATGCGACCGGCGACCTCCGTGCAGGCCTCGACGAGGAGGGGGACGAAGCGCTCGGGTTCGCGCACCCCGACGGGATGGTCAGCATGGATCTCGAACACGCGGGCACCGGGCACGCTTGCTGCGAGCTTCTGCTGCGACGACGGTGAGACGAGGCGGTCCGCGGTGGTCATCACGACCGCGGTCGGGACGTCGATGTCATCGATCCAGTCGTCCGCCGAGTAGCGCACGAGGGCCTGGGCGGCTTCGATGACCTTGACCAGGTCGTTCCGCCGGAACTCGCTCCATGCCCACTGCATCGATTCGGAGTTCCGGTTCCGCCGGGCGATCATCCGCTCAGCGATGTGCAGGCGCAGCGCGCGCGGGGTCATGCGCACGAACAGGTTCGCCACCGTCATCGCCTCGAAGGCGAACACGGCACGCGGGGGCCGGAAGTTGCTGGCGGTGGCGCACAGGACGAGGCCAGCGACCCGATCGGGGTGTCGACGCCACACCAGCTGCGCAACCGGGCCGCCCATGGAGTACCCGACCGGGATGAATTCCTCCAACCCCAGCACGTCCGCGAGCGCGGCGACGTCGTCGGCGCAGTCCTCGAGGTGGAAGCGGCCACGCCCGTGGATGCCACGGCCGTGGCCGCGCTGGTCGATTGCGATGACGCGGAAGTGCCGAGCCAGCGCCCCGTAGGCATTGATCCAGTTCAGGTCGGCGGTGGCCATCAGGCCGTGGAGGAGCACGACCGTGGGGGCGCCCGGAGGTCCGGGGATGTCCCGGGCGTACGAGGTGCCGCGCCCGGGCAGCTCGACAGGACGGCCAGAGGGCAACGTCGCGTCGACGGCTGTTGTCCACTCCGCGGCTGCCATCAGCAGCACTCTAGTGACAATGGAACGGCCGGCCCGTTCCGCAGATACGTGGGTTGCCCACGATGACGTGGACCGAGCCAACATACGGAAGGAGCCGACCGTGTCCAAAGCCGATTCTGCCTCCCCGGAGACG
>Ga0187784_10002117_pt1 | contig 15874 bp, 14 predicted proteins | sample 1015_SJ02_MP15_2_FD_132964 | JGI IMG/M metagenome (GOLD analysis project Ga0187784, IMG submission 132964) | Tropical peat soil microbial communities from peatlands in Department of Meta, Colombia - 1015_SJ02_MP15_20_MG | ecosystem: Environmental > Terrestrial > Soil > Wetlands > Peat | place...
AAGGCGCGGCCGCAGAGACAGGCCCGTGCGCCGAGCGCGACCGCGCGCATGATGTCCTGCCCGGAGCGAATGCCGCCGTCGAACAGAATCTCGATCGCGGAGCCGACAGCATCAGCAATCGGCGGCAGCGCGGCGATGGAAGAAGGCGCGCCGTCGAGCTGGCGGCCGCCGTGATTGGAGACGACAATCGCCGCGGCGCCGGTTTTCGCCGCGAGCAAGGCATCCTCGACGTCGAGAATCCCTTTGAGGATAAGTTTGCCGCCCCACTCGCCCGCGATCCACTCGACGTCCTTCCAATTCATGGACGGATCGAATTGCTCGGTTGTCCATTGCGCCAGCGAATTGACGCTCTCCATCCCGGCGACGTGGCCGGCTATGTTGCCAAACGTTCTATTCTTGCTGCGCGCGATGCTAAGAAGCCAGGCTGGCTTCGTCGCGATATCGATCATATTGCCGATGCGCCACTGAGGCGGGACGGTCAAGCCGTTCTTGATGTCGCGATGGCGCTGGCCGAGAATTTGCAGGTCGACGGTCAAGACAAGCGCACTGCACTTGGCGGCCTTCGCTCGCGCGATGAGAGCACGGATAAAGCCACGATCCTTCATGACATAGAGCTGGAACCAGAACGGCCTCGCGACGGCGGCGGCGACAGCCTCGATCGAACAGACCGACATGGTGGATAGTGTGAAAGGAATTCCTGCTTGCTGTGCGGCACGACAGGCCAGAATCTCGCCATCGCCATGCTGCATGCCGCAAAGTCCGATCGGCGCCAAAGCCAGCGGCAGCGACACCGGCTCGTCGAGAATCGTGGTCGCGGTGCTGCGATTGGAAACATCCACCAAAATCCGCTGACGCAGCTTGATGCGCTCGAGATCGGCGCGGTTGGCGCGCAGCGTCTCTTCCGCATAAGAGCCGCTTTCGGCGTAGTCGAAGAACATACGCGGGACCCGGCGACGGGCGGCCTGCCGCAAGTCTTCGATACAGGTCATGGTCTTCATGGCTGGTGCTTCCCGGACGCGCACACGCCTTTCGATAGCACGCTTGACGACCCGTGGAACATGGCGGTCGGGCGGAGCGTTTATCCGATTGAGGCCAATGGAGCTTCGAACATCGGAAAAACGCAAGCATGATAGACGAATGGAACAGGAAACTGCCGCGGGATCAGGCCGGCTTCGAACGCGGCGCCAACGAAAATGCCAATAGGCGCCGCGGGCAAGCCGAAAGGCGTCAGAAAATCCTTGATGACGAGCTCGACCGCGAATTGGAAGACACGTTCCCAGGCTCCGATCCGGTCGCTGTCACGCAGCCGCCGCACGGCGCGCTTGATAAGCGCAAGCCCAAGACGGCAGACCACAATGACAACGTTATACCGTTGATTCAATGCGACATTTGGGAATTAGGAAGTGAAAGAGGCGTTACCCGGGGACGTAAGATTATTGAATATATTTTGAGGCAGATATCACCCGGGACGCGCTAATATTGTCCTGGATCGGACAGGCGGTTGGGGGAATATGGCTCGCAAGTATTTTGGCACCGATGGCATTCGCGGCCGTGCCAATGGCGTCATCACGCCGGAATTGGCGTTGAAAGTCGGACAAGCGACCGGGCTTACCTTCCGCCGCGCCGGCGAGGATCGCCATCGCGTGGTGATCGGCAAGGATACCCGGCTGTCCGGCTATATGATCGAGACGGCGCTCGTCGCAGGCTTCACCTCGGTCGGCATGGACGTGCTGTTGCTCGGACCGATGCCGACTCCGGCGGTCGCTATGCTGACGCGTTCCATGCGGGCCGACCTCGGCGTCATGATCTCGGCGTCGCACAATCCGTTCGACGACAACGGCATCAAGTTGTTCGGACCCGACGGCTATAAGCTGTCGGACCGGGTTGAGCACCAGATCGAAGACTTGATCGACAACGATATGACCAAGCGCCTGGCGAAAAGCCGCGAACTTGGCCGTGCCAAGCGCATCGACGGCGTTCACGACCGCTACATTGAATTCGCCAAGCGCACGCTGCCGCGTAATCTTTCGCTCGAAGGCCTGCGCGTGGTCATTGACTGCGCCAATGGCGCCGCCTATCGGGTCGCACCCGCGGCGCTTTGGGAGCTCGGCGCCGATGTCATTTCGATGGGGGTCGACCCCGACGGCTTCAACATCAATAGCGAATGCGGCTCGACGGCGCCCGAAGCGCTCTGCCGCAAGGTGCGGGAGCTGCGCGCTGACATCGGTATTGCACTCGACGGCGACGCCGACCGCGTCGTTATCGCCGACGAGCGCGGCCACCTGATCGACGGCGATCAGTTGCTGGCGGTCATTGCCGAAAGCTGGCGCGAGGATGGCAGGCTTACCATGCCGGGCGTCGTCGCTACGGTGATGTCGAATCTCGGCCTCGAACGCTATCTGCAAACCCTCAAGCTCTCGCTCGTGCGCGTGCCGGTCGGCGACCGTTACGTGCTCGAGCATATGCGCGAGCACGGCTACAACGTCGGCGGCGAACCGTCCGGCCACATTATCCTGTCCGATTATACTACGACTGGCGACGGTTTCGTCGCGGCGCTGCAAGTGCTCGCGGTCGTCAAAAAGCAGGACAAGCCGGTGTCCAAAGTCTGCCACCGTTTCGCGGCCCTGCCGCAAGTGCTCAAAAACGTGCGCTACCGCAGCGGCAAGCCGCTGGAGAACTCCAAAGTGCGGTCGGCGATCGAGGATGCCGAACAACGGCTCAACGGTCACGGCCGGCTCGTGGTCCGCCCGTCGGGAACCGAGCCGGTTATCCGCGTCATGGGCGAAGGCGATGACAAGGCGTTGGTTGAGGAAATCGTTGACGGCATCGTCGACGCGCTGACCGACCACACGGCGTAAGTTCGATCGCCGTGCCGGCGCAAGCTACCCCTGCGCCTTAAGGAATTGCGCAAACGCCTTCAGCGTCGTTTCCGAGACGTAGTGTTCGATGCCTTCCGCGTCGGCCTCGGCGGATTCGGTCGGCACGCCAAGCGCGCGCAGAACGTCGACGACAAGGCGATGGCGAACGCGCACGCGGTCGGCGAGCGCCTGCCCCTTTTCGGTCAGGAATACGCCCCGGTACGGACGCGCCGTCGCCAAGCCGGTTCGCTTGAGGCGCGAGATCGTCTTCACCGCGGTGGCGTGGGATACGCCAAGCCGCCGTGCAATATCGGTCGGCCGCGCTTCGCCGGCGCTGGCAAAAAGGTCGGCGATCAACTCGACATAGTCTTCCAGCAACGCAGTCGATTGCGCCGAGCGGGTCTTGCCGAACCGGCGGGCTTGCGTGCCCTCGGCCGGGAGCTGTTCTTCGGCGGCGCGTTCGCGCCCGCGTTTTGCCGTGTTCGCCATCGCCGCCACGGGTGTTCCAGGAAACTGTCCGCAGTACCTCTGCCGAGAACACAATTTTCCGATCGTGTCAAAATGTAGTCCATGCTATATTTTGTACCACATTGACGCAATCAGTCTGATAACCTATTCTGTAACTAATGCTACATTTTTGAGTAAATGCTGTATGTCCGTTGAGATGGCCAATCCGCCAGAAAGGCGCCTTTCGCTATCGGAGCGCGCCGTCGCCACGGCGCGACTAGTGTTGGCGGGGCAGCGCGGCGGGCTGCGGGCCTATGCGGTGTTCGCCGGTCCTGCGGTCATCGCCTCGGTCGCCTATGTCGATCCCGGCAACTTTGCGACCAACATCCAGGCCGGGGCAAAGTTCGGCTATGGGCTGCTTTGGGTCGTCCTGCTCGCCAACCTGATCGCAATGCTGTTCCAGGCGCTTTCCGCCAAGCTTGGGATCGTTACCGGCCGCAATCTCGCGGAAATGTGCCGCGATCACTTTCCGCGCCTGATCGTTTGGGCGATGTGGGTGGTCAGCGAAATTGCCGCCATGGCGACGGATCTTGCCGAATTCGTCGGCGGCGCCATCGGGCTTTCGTTATTGTTCCACATGCCGCTCTTGGCCGCCATGGTCGTTACTGCGATCGTGACCTACGGGCTGTTGATGATCGAGGGCCGCGGCTTTCGGCCGATCGAGCTGATCATCGGCGGGATGGTAAGCATTATCGCGCTCTGCTACCTGCTGGAGATGTTCATTGCGCCAGTCGATTGGGCTTCGGCGGCCGTGCATGCCGTGGTGCCGCAGCTTGCCGACGCGCAAGCGTTGCTGCTCGCGGTCGGCATCATTGGCGCCACGGTCATGCCGCACGCGATTTTTTTGCATTCCGGCCTGACGCAAGCGCGCATGCCGGTGCACGACGACAGCGAGCGGCGCAAGGTGCTGCGCTTCTCCAATCAGGAAGTCGTCGTTGCACTCGCTATCGCCGGCCTCGTCAACATGGCGATGGTGATGATGGCTTCGAGCGCGTTCCATGCCGGTCATCCGGAAGTCGCGGAGATCGAGACCGCCTATCATACGCTGACTCCGCTGCTTGGCGGCGCGGCTGCGAGCGTGTTTTTGCTCTCGCTGATCGTTTCCGGGGTGTCGGCTTCGACGGTCGGGACGATGGCCGGCCAAATGATCATGCAGGGCTTTATCGGCTTCCGCATCCCGATCTGGCTGCGCCGTCTGGTCACGATGCTGCCGGCCTTCGTCGTTGTTGCGCTCGGCGTCAACGCGACCAAAGCGCTGGTTATCAGTCAGGTCGTGCTCAGCATCGCTCTGCCGCTGCCGATGATCGCGCTCATTATCTTCACCGGCAGGCGCGATATCATGGGCGCCTTCACCAATGGCCGCCTCACGCGCACCGCGGCAATAACAGGAACAGTCGTCGTGCTTGCGCTCAATATATTCCTGATCGTGCAGGCTATAAGCGCGGCGTTGCCAAGCTAACGGCGATGCGTCAGGCCCTGAGCGGGTCGCAAAGGAAGTCGGCGCCGCGGATCAGTGACAAAAAACTGCCACCGGCTGGCTCCGACAAAGCCGAGCGCCGGAATTGTATCGGAAAAAAGAGAGGGCGAGGCCGCTCGCGCGGTCTCGCCCTTTGTCGTTAAACGGCCTTCAAATTGTCGGCGGCCGATTTGCCGGTTTTGCGGTCCACCACCACCTCGAACGCGACGCGCTGGCCTTCTCGCAGCTCGCGCAGACCGGCACGTTCAACGGCGCTGATATGGACGAACACATCCTTGCCGCCGCCTTCGGGCTGGATAAATCCATAGCCCTTCTGCGCGTTGAACCATTTCACGGTTCCGTTGCTCACGGGACACTCCTCTGTCGAATCAAAATATAGACCGTGCGAAAGTGCACGGTCCGGTTCGCTCGAGATTTTGGTGAAGGATCGTAGTCAGGCGCGGTTGTCGTCGCTGCGTGGCCTAGTCGTTCGGCCGAAAACTCGAATGTTCCATATTTAGCGATAACTGCCCGCGTCCGCAAGGCCGCGCCGGGAGCACTACGGAACGATCTCGCCGATTAAACCGGCCTCATATTGGGTGAAAAACAGGCGACCATCGGACATGGCGACGATGCAGCGTGCGCCGCTCGCCTCCGTAGGAATGTCGTACTCATCGATTATGGTGCCATTCGAGTCCATTCGACCAATCTTGTTAGCGAAATTTTCAGTGAACCAGAGCTCGCCGTCCGCTGTCGCGGTGATGCCGCGCACAGAGGCATCTGGAGTCGGCACGGCAAATTCAACAATTGTGCCGTCGCGGGCGATACAGCCGATGGCGTTGCCCCCGGTTTCGACAAACCAGATTCCGCCGCCGGGATGCGAGACCATGGCGCGCGGCTGACTGTCACGACTTGGAATCGGAAACTCGCTGATTCTGCCATCCAAGGTTATCCGGCCAATGCGATTGCCGCCAGCTTCGCTGAACCACAGTGCGCCATCGCGCACGACGATGGAGAGCGGCTTGCTGCTCGGCGCCAGACCGGAAAATTCGGTAATGCGGCCGTCGGGCGTGATACGGCCGATCTGGTTGGCATCGTCCTCGGAAAACCAGACGTTGCCGTCAGGGCCAAGAGCGATGCCATTGGGACCTGCTTTGTCTGTCGGCACGGCGAATTCTGCGAGCGCGCCGGAGGGGCTTAATCGTCCGATGCGATTGCCGGCTTTTTCGGTGAACCAAAGATTACCATCGCCGCCGAGCACGATGCCGATCGGCGCACAGTCCGCATCGGGCAGGGCAAATTCGCGGAATGAGCGGGCTTTGGTATCGAAGCAGCCGATCTTGGATGCGCCATGTTCGCAAAACCACAAATTCCCGTCCGGTCCTTCGACGGCAATGTAGGGCTTGCTGTTGGGTGTTGGAATCCTGTGCTCGCGGATCACGGGCGTCCTTCGGTGCGTCCCCAGTGCGCCTGTTTTTGTTGCCGGACGCAGCTTAATCATGGCGGGTTAGTCCTTATCCTTGCTGCTCGCCGCCGTGCCGGAATTCGCCGCGTGCCAAATACGTGCCGGGGTTAGCGGCATGTCGATATGGGCGACGCCAAGGTCTTTCAGCGCATCGAGCACGGCGTTGACCACCGTCGGCGGCGCGGCGATTGTTCCCGCCTCACCAATGCCCTTGATGCCGAGCGGATTGGTTTTGGCCGGAATCTCCACGAACTCCGATTCGAAAAAGGGAAAATCGTCGGCGCGCGGCATGCTGTAATCGAGGAAGCTGCCGCTGAGCAACTGGCCAGACTCGCCCTCATAAACAATATTCTCGAATAGTGCCTGGCCGACGCCCTGGGCGATGCCGCCGTGGATTTGACCCTCGCAGATCATCGGATTGATCACCATGCCCAGATCATCAACGGCGGCGAACCGGTCGATACGAACCGCGCCAGTTTCCGGATCGACTTCGACTTCACAGACCTGACAGCCGTTGGGATAATTGGGTGCTCCGCCGGGTGCGCCGGACCAGGTGCCGACGCCGTCGAGGCCGAGGCCAAATTTCATGACCGGTCCGGCCGGTGCGAAGAACGCGCGCGCGACCTCGCCGATCGCCATGCGCTTGTCGGTTCCCACCACCACGTAGGTTCCGGTCTTGAATTCGATATCTTCAGGCGCCGCTTCCATGAGGGCACCGGCCATCTGCTTGCCGCGCGCGATGATCGCGTCGGCCGCTACGCGCAAACCATTGCCGCCGACCAGAGAACTCCGCGCTGCGAACGTACCGCGCCCGAACGCCACTTTCTCGGTATCGCCCTGGATGTAATTGATCGCCTCGAACGGTACCCCGAGCCATTCGGCAACGAGTTGCGCGAAAGCCGTGGCGTGGCCCTGGCCGTGCGAATGGGTCCCGGCAATGATCGTTACCATGCCGCCGGGGTCGAACCTGATTTCCATGCGCTCGTTCATGACGCCGCCCAGCTCGATGTAGGGCGTGACCCCGCGCCCGCGCAGCTTGCCCCGCCGCTCACTCTCCTTGCGCCGCGCGGCAAAGCCATTCCAATCGGCGAGCGCCAAGCATTGATCCATCAATCTCTCAAATTCGCCGCTGTCGTAATTATGGTGTGTCGACGTGTGGTAGGGTAGCGCCTCCGGCTTGATCAGATTGCGCCGGCGCAACTCGACGCGGTCAATGCCGGTGACTTCCGCCGCGCGCTCGACTAGGCGCTCGATCAGATAGATCGCCTCCGGCCGGCCGGCGCCGCGGTAGACCGACGTCGGCGCAGTGTTGGTGAACACAGCGCTGGTGCTGATGTGGATCGTCTGCACGTCATAGAGGGACGGAACGAACATGACCGACCAGAACAGCGGTGCGGTCGCCGCGCCCCACCAATACGCGCCGAGCGCCTGATAGGCGGTGGAGCGGATGGCCAGAAATTTTCCGTTCTCGTCGAGAGCAAGTTCGCCGTAGACGACTTGGTCACGGGCATGATTGTCGCACAAAAGACTCTCGCTGCGCGTGGCCGTCCACTTCACCGGCCGCCCGCAACGCCTTGCAGCCCACAGCACCAGCGCATCGTCGGGGTAGAGGTTGGCCTTCATGCCGAAGCCGCCGCCGACATCCGGCGAAACAACCCTGATCTTCGACTCCGGCACGTTGAAGACAAAGGCCGACAGCGCCGTACGCACGCTGTGCGGATCCTGTGACGTGGTGTAGAGCGTAAATTTACCGTCCGCGGCATCGTAGGCGCCGAGCGCGCAGCGCGGCTCGATCGGATTTGCCGTGATCCGGTTGTTGACCAGACGAGCGGACGCCACGTGCTTGGCCTTGGCGAACGCAGCGTCGGTGGCGGCCTTATCGCCGAAGGCGATCGTGACCCCGACATTGCCGTTCGGGCAATCGGCCCAGATCTGGGGCGCCTGTGCCTGTGCGCTGGCTTCGACGTCAACGATCGCAGGCAGCAAATCATAGTCCACGGCGACAAGCTCGGCCGCATCGCGCGCCTGCGCCTCGGTCTCGGCGACAACGAACGCAACATGGTCGCCGACGCAGCGGACGCGGTCGGCGAGCAACACCGGGCGTGTCGTGGAAAAGCCCTTCGGTCCACCCCAGGATTCGGGCATGAAGAACGGCGGAATGCCGCCCACTTTGTCGGCAGCCGCATCGGCGCCGCTCAACACGCAAACGACGCCCGGCGCCGCCTTTGCTGCGGTCGCATCGACGCGCTTGATGGCCGCGTGCGCGTGTGGTGACAGCACTGCCACGCCATGACACTGCCGGGGGAGCGAAATATCGCCGACATATTGGCCGGTGCCGGTCGTAAAGCGCTGGTCCTCGACCCGGCGCACGGCCTGCCCGATACCGAATTTCGTCATCGACGTCTTTCCAATCGGTCAGGGCATTCAGGCGCAAAAAGCGCCGTCGACCATCAGCGCCATGCCGCTGGTGTAGCCGCTGCGGTCGGAAGCGAGAAAGCACACCGCCTGAGCGATCTCTTCAGGCTTGGCATGACGCCCGAACGGTATTTGCTGGTCGAACCATTCTCCGGCATCGCGGCCCAGCGCCGTGCTCATGGTTTTTTCCGCGGTGCGCATGAATTCGTTGTCGACCGGGCCCGGATTGACGCTGTTGACCCGAATCCGGCGCTCGGCGACCTCCTTTGCGACGCAGCGCACGATCCCCATCAGCGCATGCTTGGCGGCGACGTAGGAGCAATTGAAAGGAACCCCCTTAATCCCGACGGTGCTCGAGGTGATGATGATACTACCGCCATCGTTCATGTGCGGAATCGTATATTTGCAGGCAAGGAAAGCGCCGCGCACGTGGGTAGCGATGATGCTGTCAAACTGGTCCTCGGGATAGTCGGTGATAGGCGCGAGCGGCCCGTCATTGCCGGCGTTGCTGAACAACACGTCGATGTTGCCCCACAATTCGACGGTTTCGCCGACATATTTGCGCGTCTGCGCCGCAACGGTGACGTCGGCGGCGACGAAAGCCGCCCGGTTGGTGCCGAGGTCGCGGACCGTCCGGGCGAGCTTATCGGCATCAAGGTCGACCAGCATGACCTTGGCGCCCTCGGCGAGCAAGGCGCGTGCGCTGGCGAGCCCGAGACTGCCAGCGCCGCCTGTAACGATGCAGGTTTTCCCCTCGACCAGGCCCAACGATTCCTCCCATTTTCCGTTATGCGCGAGCGCGTCATACTGCGGCCCGCCGTCCACGAAAAACGATTGATCATAAGGGAGCCGGCTGCATCTCGGAAGCCGCTTCGGTCTCGGGTCAGTGCTGCGCCGATGTGCGGTTGAGCGTGTGGCTCAATGTGCCGTACGGTGATCATTACAAGGCGGCGTGGGAGGACGAGTTCTGCCCGCGCTTCAAGGACAATGAGTAGTGGGAGGAATTTCATGCGGATCATCGATCTGTCGGTTGCGCTCAAGGCGGGCATCGCGTCGGACCCGCCGTATATGTTGCCAAAAATCGAATATCAGGCCCACAAGCAAGGTGCCAAGGAGTTCATGATGATCTTTCCCGGGCTCAAGGCCGAGCAACTGCCGGCCGGTGAAGGGCCGGCGATTGAGCGCGTGAACATTTCGACGCACAACGGCACGCATCTCGATGCGCCCTGGCATTTCGCCAGCACCATGGACGGCGGCAAGCCCTCGTTGAAAATCGACGAGGTGCCGCTGGAATGGTTTTTCTCCTCTGGCGTCAAGCTCGACTTCCGTTCCAAGCCGGACGGCTATGTCTGCAAGGCCGACGACGTCAAGCGCGAGCTTGACCGCATCGGCTACACGCTCAAGCCGCTCGACATCGTTTTGGTCAATACCGCGGCCGGCGCCGCGTACGGTCAGCCCGATTTCACCGATAAAGGCTGCGGCATTGGCCGCGAAGCGACCCTCTTTTTGACCAAACAAGGCGTGCGCGTCACCGGCACCGACGGCTGGAGCTGGGATGCGCCGTTCTCATTCACGCGCAAACGGTTTGCCGAAACCGGCGATCCCAGCATCATCTGGGAGGGCCACAAGGCCGGCCGCGACATCGGCTACTGCCACATGGAAAAACTCACCAACCTCGACCAGCTGCCGCCATTCGGCTTCGAGGTCTGCTGCTTTCCGGTGAAGATCGAAGCGGCTTCCGCCGGCTGGACGCGTTGCGTGGCGCTGCTCGATAGTTGAATGCGCGGCCCGCAGACGCGGTAGGCGTCGGCGCTGGCGCGCTCTCGCAACGAGGGAGAAAACGATGGACCGCTTCCGTTTCGGTCCGCGTAACAACGGTATTATTCAGATTGCCTATTCGGTCGCCGACATCGAAGAGGGCATGCGCCATTACGGTGAGCTGCTGCACATCGGCCCCTGGTTTCTGATCGGCCCGTTCGCGCCGCCCAAAGGGATGTACCGGGGTGCGCCGACAAAAATGCATGTCAGTCTCGCGCTCGCCTATGCCGGCGAGCTCATGATTGAATTGATCCAGCAACACGACAAGGAGCCGTCCGTCTTTCAGGAGACGCTAAAGGCGCGAGGCGCTCACGGTTTTCATCACTGGGCGATCGGCTCACGCGATTTCGAGAAAGCCGCGGCAGACTACCGCTCGCGTGGGTACGAGGAGGCCTTCAGCGATACCGCACCGGCCCCGCTGGGATGCCGTGTCATCTATTTCGACACCGGACGCGATTTGCCGGGCATGCTCGAAGTCATCGAGATCAATGCCGGCGCCGAGGAAGCATTTTATAATATTTAGCAAGCGGCGCAGGAATGGAACGGGAAGGACCATATCGTGCACCGCAGTTGAGTGTCGTGCGACAGCGCGCAAAAAAGAAAACTCAGGGGCGTTTCACGCTGCGGACCATTTATAGCCGGTCGATTTCGAAATCCTCGCAGGAATAGCCAAGCATCGACAGGCCTTCCTCCAGGAAATCACCCAGCAGCGGCGTGCCGAGCAGATATTCCGCCGTGCGCCGATTGTGCGCACGTAGGGCCTCTGCGCGCACCGCCGGCCAGTCGCTGACGGAATAGTCATCTCGCCCCAGCCAGGTCAAGGCCACGAGGTCTACCTGCTCGTCTTCGGACAGGGAGTTGATGAATGACGTAAGTTCCTCGACAACCGGATCGTCCCTGTGGTCTTCAAGAACGGCCAGGTCTCGATCGTCCGCCGGGTTCGACCCCGGATCCGGCTCTGTCACTTCATCCTTGGCGTCGAACTCCCTAGCCTTGATGATGATGAAGCAGACCTTCTCAGGCGAAATTGTGAGCGGCGATTCGTCGTTGTCAGTCGTCTCCGGTGGTTTCAATGGTTGCGGCATCATCGCCTCCTTATGATTTGACGCAATAGACGCAATAGATGAGTTGCATGTCAGACAACATTGAGTGATTAGGCCGGCACTTTCAATCGCGGCTCATTGAGACAGATCAATCCGAATCGCCGCTTCGAAGCCAGCAAAATTTTTGCACACGCCTTGATTCAAATCAAAGTGCGAGCGCGCCCCCGGTAGGCGCTCATCCCTTGACGCAGATCAGCGGGCGCAGGCGCGCCACCCGCCGAGCGAGGCCAGCCTGCTCGGCTGCGGCCACAACCGCACCAACGTCCTTGTAGGCGCCCGGGGCCTCCTCGGCGACGCCGCGCATTGAGGGGCTCTTGATGATGATACCGCGCTCGGCAAGCTCATCGACGACTTTGCGGCCGCTCCACTGCTTGAGCGCCGCATGCCGTGATAACGCCCGCCCCGCGCCGTGACAGGCCGAAGCGAATGCCTTAGTTTCGGCTGTATCTTCGCCGACCAGTATGTAGGAGCCGGTTCCCATGCTGCCGCCGATCAACACCGGCTGTCCGACCGCCCGTAACGTGTCAGGCAGGCTTTCGTGGCCGGGCCCGAAGGCTCGCGTCGCGCCTTTGCGGTGAACAAACAATTGGCGCGACTTGCCTGCGACCGTGTGCGTCTCGACCTTGCACGTATTGTGCGACACGTCGAACAGCAGCCGCAGATCGCAGTTCGGAAAAAAGTGGGCGAAAGCCCGACGCGTGTAGTGACCGAGAATTTCGCGATTGGCCAACGCGCAGTTGATCGCCGCGCGCATCGCGCCGAGGTACCGCTCGCCGACCTCGGAGTTGATCGGCGCGCAGGCAAGTTCTCGATCGACGAGTTCGATGCCCGCGACTTTCGCGGCGAGCAGCATTTCCTTGAGGAATTCGGTGCCGATCTGGTGGCCGAGCCCGCGTGATCCGCAATGAATGGTCGCTACGACGTCGTCGGGCGCAAGTCCAAAAATGTCCGCGACCTTGGCGTCGTGGATTTCGGCGACGGCTTGAATTTCAAGGTAATGGTTGCCTGAGCCCAACGTTCCCATCTCACGCCGCTGCCGCTCCCTGGCGCGTTCAGACACGTTGGCGGGCTTCGCGCCGGCCATCCGCCCATGTTCCTCGATTCGTTCGAGATCCCGCGCATCACCCCAGCCGCGTTCGACCGCCCACGCAGCGCCGCCCGCCAGCATCGCGTCCGTGTCTCTCTCATCCAGCGTGATAGGGCCTCTGCTGCCGACGCCGGCCGGAATTTGCCGATAAAGGGAATCCGCGAGCGAACGCTGCACCGGGAGAATGTCGGAAACTTTAAGACCGGTCAGCATCGTGCGCACGCCGCACGAAATATCGAAGCCGACACCACCGGCGGAAACGACGCCGCCGTGATCGGGATCGAAAGCTGCGACGCCGCCGATAGGAAAGCCGTAGCCCCAATGAGCATCGGGCATGGCATAGGACGCCTGCACGATGCCGGGTAAAGTCGCTACGTTGGCCGCCTGCTCGTAGACCTTGTCGTCCATGTCGCGGATCAGATCTTCGTCGGCGTAGATGATTGCCGGTACGCGCATTGCACCTTGGGGCTCAATGCGCCAGGTGGTTGCGTCGACACGGGTGAAGCGATTCAGATCCATCCGCCCGTCTCTTAGACGTCCACGACACAAGCCGCTGACCACCCGCCGTCTTCCTGCGCCACCCGAAGTGCCGTGTAGGTCGCGCCCTTCGGTTCACACGCCGGAGCGTGTCTGGCAACATCGATCGGCTCGCCCCACAATGTCGCGGTGAGCGCAGTGCCTTCGATTTTCACGTCAAAGCGGCCAAACAACATTTCGCGAACCGCCATTTCGTAAATGATCGCGTTGAGCCAGTCGACAAACAACAGCTCAAGATCGGCTGCCGCGCATTTGACCTCGACTCGATTGCGCGGCTCGACCCGAGTTCCTGTTACGACGGCGGTCAAGGCCAGTGCCGCTTGCTCAAATGCCTGTGACGGTGTAGCGCCGAAACCGCGCACGCCGACGTCGGCATCATGGGGAAAATGCTCCCACCCGGCACGGCTCTTGGCCAACGAGATGGTCACGTCCGCAGTCCGTGTTTCCCGAGCAGCTTGACCGTCGTCGCTTGTGCACCCTTGTCGCCCTGTTCTTCGGCGAATGTCACGCGTGAGCCCACGCTCAGACGCGAGAAGGCGTCGTCGAGCACGCTGTTGCGGTGGAAATAGATCTCCTCACCGTCGGCTGCTTCAAGAAAGCCAAACTCGCCGGACGGATCAAGCGATACCACCGTTCCGATCGGCGGGCCGTCGTGATGTTTGACCTGCCCCTCCATACGCCGAACTTTATCCTGCAGCTGCCGGCGGGCGTGCTTAAAGGCATCGCTTAAGGCGAATGTCAGATCAGAATGCCGTTCGTCCGCCGGCGGCGTCCTCTCCACATTGACCTCGCGGCCGTCGGGAAGCGCAAGACGAATGTGCACTTCGTAAAGTCCGCCGGTGCGATGATGTTTGCCCGGGGCCTTTAATACGACCCGGCACGCCGTGATGCGGCCGAAGCGCGTTTCGAGCTGCGCCACGTGGCTGGCGATGGCGGCTTCGATCGCCGGCGTTCCCTTCATGCCTTGAAATTGGATCTCGGGCGGGGTTTGCATCTTTTGCTCCACTTGGCCGTCGAATTTCATTGGTGTCCACAGGCGCGCGGCCGTCGACAGCGACATTTCCGGCTCTGCTTTAATTCTACCTGGTCGATAGCCGCTTTGATTTTGATCAAAAGCTTTGGTCGGCTTTCGGTTTTGTCGGTGCTCGCACCGGAACCCGAGCCGTCACGCAGGCGACATAGCCAATGTGAGATGAAGCATGTTATCCATCAGCCGTCCAATCACAGGAAGAAAGCGCAAATTTTTGCCATCATGTGGATCATCCATCACGAACCCGTAGCGTACCGATGCATGCGAAGATTCCCCGCCCGGCCGCTGATTGGTGCAGCTGTTCTCTTTGGGTTGACATTGGCGAGAGCGGTGATTTTTGGCCAAGCTGTTGCAGCGGAGGTGGATGCGGTGGGCGTCCCGGCGCCGCCAGGCTTTGCCGAAGTGGTCGCCAGGGTTAAGCCGGCCGTCGTCGGCATCCGCGTCACGGTTGAGGAGGCTGCATCGTCGGATGAGGTCCAGCCGAAGACCCCATTTCCCCCTGGCTCGCCTCCAGATCGCTTCTTCCGCCGATTTGGCGCCCCGAGTTCGGATAATTCGGCCGCCAAATCCGAAACCGCCCTGGGATCCGGCTTTTTCGTCACTGGCGACGGCTATATCGTCACCAACGAACACCTCGTCGCCAAGAGCAAGAGGATCGAGGTTACGACCGACAGCGGCAAGACCTATGATGCTAAGGTCGTCGGCGTCGATCCGCAAACGGACTTGGCCGTTATTAAGGTCAACGCCTCCTCCGACTTTCCTTATGTTCGTCTCGCCGCCGATACGCCCAATATCGGCGACTGGGTGCTGGCGATCGGCAATCCTTTTGGGCTCGGCGGCACAGTCACGGCAGGAATCGTGTCGGGGCGCGGACGCGATATAGGCGAAGGCCCCTACGACGATTTCATTCAGATCGATGCGGCGGTCAATCTCGGCAATTCCGGCGGGCCTACCTTCAACATTAGAGGTGAGGTGATTGGCGTCAATACCGCGATATTCTCGCCGTCGGGCGGGTCAGTCGGCGTTGCGTTCGATATTCCCGCCGACACCGTTAAGCTCGTCGTCGGGCAACTTAAGAGCAAAGGCCAAGTCACGCGCGGTTGGATCGGTGTCCAAGTCCAGTCGGTCACTCCAGCCATAGCCGAAGCACTGGGGCTGAAACATCCCGAAGGCGCGCTGGTCGCCGATCTTGAGTCGAATACTCCGGCCGCCAAGGGCGGCATTGAAGTCGGCGATGTCATCACGTCGGTGAATGGTGAGCCAATCAAAGAGTTGCGCGATCTCGCCAGAAAGATCGCCGCAATCACACCGGGAACTCCGGCGAAGTTCGGCGTCTTGCGCAGCGGCCAAGCGAGAACGCTTACTGTGGTCGTCGGCAAATTCCCCCGGAAGCCAGGCGAGGCTGGAGCAGAATTGCAAGCTGCACCGGGCGGAGCACCGATCCTGGGGCTACAGCTCGTTCCCGCAAGCACGGTTCCGGGCGCTGGCGGGCGCGGCGTCGTTGTGACCGATGTCAGCCCCGCGAGTCCGAGTGGAGAAAACGGCATTCAGGTCGGAGATGTCATCCTTGACGTCGGCCGTCGGCCGGTCAACGACCC
>Ga0187784_10002118_pt1 | contig 15873 bp, 13 predicted proteins | sample 1015_SJ02_MP15_2_FD_132964 | JGI IMG/M metagenome (GOLD analysis project Ga0187784, IMG submission 132964) | Tropical peat soil microbial communities from peatlands in Department of Meta, Colombia - 1015_SJ02_MP15_20_MG | ecosystem: Environmental > Terrestrial > Soil > Wetlands > Peat | place...
ACCAAGATCATCGTCTGCGAGCCGGCCGATGCGCCGATGCTGACGTCGGGCGAGAAGCAGGAGCGCAATGCCGACGGCTCGCCGGCAAAGCCTCACCCGGCGTTTAAGCCGCATCCGATGCAGGGCTGGAGCCCCGATTTCATTCCGCTGATCACCGGCGAAGCGGTTGATAAAAAGGCCATCGATCGCATCCTGACCATTCCGGGCCCCGAAGCGATGAAGTGTTCGAAAGCGTTGGCGCAGCAGGAAGGCATCTTTGTCGGCATCACGGCTGGGGCGACCTTCGCCGGGGCACTGCAAGTCGGCAAGGAAGCCGCGGCAGGCGCGACCGTGCTGTGCATGCTGCCTGATACCGGCGAGCGCTATCTGTCGACACCGCTGTTCGGCGACATCGGCGCCGACATGAACGACGAAGAGCTGAAGATTTCCAACTCGACGCCGAACCACCGCTTGCCGCCGAAGCCGGCGTAAGCGTCACGCCTGTTTTACGCGGACAGCACCAGACCCGGCATCGGCTTCACCGCAGCACTGCCGGGAAACACGTCAGCCGCGAGGATGCGTTCGTCGGCGCGCAGGTGGTCACGCAACAAACCCTTGAGCACGGCGCGCAGATCGGTTGTTGGCTTGAGGTCGCGGTTCTCGTAGAGGTTCGCCGCCTTGAGCCCCGGCCAGTCGGCGATCACACGGCCGCCTTTGAGCGCCCCGCCGGCAAGTAGCGCCACCGTGCCGGTGCCGTGATCCGTGCCGTCGGTGCCATTGATGTGCACGGTGCGGCCGAATTCGGTGATCAGCACCACGGCGGTCTCACGCCACGCCGGTCCAGTGTTGCTCTTCACCGCGGCGAGCGCATCATCGAGCGCGCCGAGCAATTGCGACAGGTGACCCTGCGCGATGCCCTCGTTGAAATGCGTATCCCACCGTCGAGCGCCAAGGCGCCGACGCGCGGCCCGTCCGGCTGCGCCAAAAACTTCGCCGCCGTCCCGGCCACTTCGGCGAAATAGGCGCGGACCTGTCCCGGGCCAGGACCGCCGGGCTTTCGCTCTGCCATGCCGCCGGACTGCTCGATCGCGGTGAGCTTGGCGTTATCTTCGAGCGTATGCGCGAGCTTCGGATCCGATTGCCGGTAGAGCGCGAGCAGCCGATGCACGGTATCGTCGCTCGCGGGCAGAACGTGCTGCGGCGACCATGACAGCACCGGAGCCGCGCCGCGCGCGATCAGCGGCGTCACCGGTCCGACGGCAAGGATTTTGCCGCCCTTCGGATCGACGCGGCTCCCGGGCGCGAGGCTTGCTAGCGCACGATTGAGCCAGCCGGAATCGCTGGCGTTTGGCTTGGTCATGCCGCTTTCCAGCACGTCCTGGCCGTCGAAATGCGAGCGTTCGCGGTACGGCGTGGCGGCTGCATGGACCACGATCGCTTCGCGGTCAGCAAACATGCGCTGCAGGTTCGGCATTGCCGGATTGAGCGCGAAGAAAGTGTCGAGCTTGAGCGCTGGCGCCTTGCCCCCAAGCGTCATCGCGTCGTCACCGCGCAACCCAACCCAATCCGGATCGCCGACCGGGGCTACGGTGGCTAGTCCATCGAGCGCGCCGCGCAGTACAATCGTGAGAAAACGCGGATCGCGGCCCTCGGCGCGCGCGGCCTTCGGCAGATAGGCCCAGGCGAACAGCGTGCCGGAGCTGAGCAGCACGTCACGGCGAGAAGGGGCATGAGGGTATTTCATGGTCAACTCCGCAGAAATTCAGGCGACATGATAAGCAGCGTCAGCGCCTGAGCGCGGCTTTCGGCACGCGCGATCGTGTCGCGCGTGTGGGATGAGGCCAGCGGACCAAGCGCGCTGTCGAGCATGCCAAGCGGGTCCATGCCCATTGCCAACCGGTCGGCAAACTGGTTCGCCAGATTGAGCCGGTGGGGCACGCCGTCGATCCACGCCGCCTCACGGTCGGAGTAGCCGTTCGGTGCCGGCGGCCGCCACAGCGCGGCGCCGAGCTGCGCCTGTGCCCCCATCACTTGGCCGATCGGAATGAGAGGGCCGCCATCGGTGAGCCGCAGCACGCTGACGATCCATTGGGCCGGGGCTTTGAGCTTGGTGCGTTGCGGTGTCCACGCTTCATCGGCGCTGACCAGCGTTGTTGCCACCGCTTTAAGATTGCCGCCGCTGTCGTTGAAGGTCTTCTCAAGGTTGGCGACCAGCGTTGGCGGCGGTTCGTCGGCGACAAAATGCGCGGCGAGTTCTTGGGCGATATGGTGCGCGGTGGCCGGGTGGCGCGCCAGGTCGGCGAGCACGGCCCGGCCCTGCTGCACGCCGTTGTCGGCGTAGCGCTTGCCTAGCACAATCTGCTCGCCCGGTTCGTGCAGGATCGGATTGAAGACAAATTCTCCGCCATGGATGGGCTCGAATGGCGGAAACCACGTCCAGCCGGTCAGCACCTTGGCGAAGTTCGTCACGTCGGTCTGCGTGTAGCCGGTACGGACGCCGAGTGTGTGCAACTCCAAGGTCTCGCGCGCGAGGTTCTCATTAAGCCCCTTGTCGCGATCGATTCCTGCCGTCGAGTCCGGTCCCATTGACTGGACGTTGTCGAGATAAAACAGCATCGCCGGATGGCTTTCGACCGCCTGCAATATGTCGGCGAAACGGCCGAGCACATGCGGCCGGATCGCTTCGCGCTCAAAAGGCCCGGCCATCGCCGGAATCTTGTCGGCGGAAATGCAAAAATGATTCGACCAGAACCAGACCAACCGCTCGACGAAGCCGATATCGGCGCCGGTCGCAGCATCGAAGCGCGCTTTGGCTTCGTTCTGAATGAGCTGCTGGGGCAGCGGCGGCTGATGCGGCTTTTGTTTGGTTGCGGCGTCGTTGGAAGCAGCCTGGGGGATTTGGTTGCCGGCCTCGGCGAGCTTTTTCGCGCGCGAGGCCAGCTTCTGCTGCGCGCGCTGCTCGGCCTGAAATTGGAAAAGCGCACGCGCCGCGGCAGCGCTCGATGGCAAAGCCGAAGTGATTTGCCCGGCGCCCGGCCGATCGAGCTCTTCAAGCAAGGCGCCACGCGGGTCGGCCGTAATGGCGGCGATCGAGTTGCGCAACGGTCCGAGGCCGAACCGGTGCAATGCCAGCGCTGCAGCCTGTGGCCCACGCGCGATCATGGCATCCTCCTCGGCGCCGCTCACCGTCCGTCGTGAGTCTCACTTTTATTGTGGCAAAAGTTACGAGTCTGCACGCGGAACCGCTGTAAGTTTTCTTACAAATCGTTCATCAGATCGTGGCCGTGCCACCTGCAGTGGACGTGGCGCTTGCCGCATGCGTCTGCCGATTTACTCGGCGCCGCCCAGGAATCGGTTAACGCGGCCGATTTCGGGTGGGTTGCGGGGCGGCGCGACGGCCCGTAAGTATCGTTCGAGGCCTCATGGCCACTTTTTAGGTCAGTATAGGGCCTGCTGGAGCCGTCATGGCCGTTGTCATCGATAACCTCGTTCGCACCAACGCGCCGCGCCATCCCGAAAAGGCGCACCGGCCGGATCAGCCGGTGTTGCGCAAGCCTGACTGGATTCGCGTCAAGGCGCCGGTTTCGCCGGGTTACGTCGAGACGCAGCGGATCGTGCGCGCCAATGGCTTGCACACGGTGTGCGAGGAGGCCGGCTGCCCCAATATCGGCGAGTGCTGGGAGAAAAGGCACGCGACCTTCATGATCATGGGTGACACCTGCACGCGGGCCTGCGCCTTCTGCAACGTCAAGACCGGCTTGCCCGGCGCGCTCGACCCGGCCGAGCCCGAGCATGTCGCCGCCGCCGCCGAGAAACTCGCTCTATCGCATGTTGTCATCACATCGGTCGATCGCGACGATCTCGCCGACGGCGGGGCGGCGCATTTCGCGGCCGTGATCGGCGCGATTCGCGAGCGCTGCCCCAAGACCACCATCGAAGTGCTGACGCCGGATTTCTTGCGCAAGGAAGGGGCGGTGGAAACCGTGGTCGGTGCGCGCCCGGATATTTTCAACCACAATCTCGAGACAGTGCCGGCGAAGTATCTCACGGTGCGGCCGGGCGCACGCTATTTCGCTTCAGTGCGGCTGTTGCAGCGGGTGAAGGAAATCGACCCACAGATGTTCACCAAGTCCGGCATCATGGTCGGGCTCGGCGAGGAACGCGACGAAATCCTCCAGGTGATGGACGATCTACGCGCCGCTGATGTCGATTTTCTGACTGTCGGCCAATACCTGCAGCCGTCGCGCAAGCATCACGCCGTGATCCGCTTCGTGCCACCGGACGAGTTCAAGGCGATCGAGACGGTCGCGTATGCAAAAGGCTTCGCGATGGTCTCGGCCTCACCGCTGACGCGCTCCTCGCATCACGCCGGCGAGGATTTCGCACGACTTAAAGCGGCACGGGCGGCGCGCTGACCCGATGCCCGAATTCTCCACCAAAAGGCGCGTGCAGCACAGCGCCGACGATATGTTTGACCTTGTCGCGGACGTCGGGCACTACCCGGAATTCGTGCCGCTGTGCCAGTCGCTCAAGGTTCGCCAGCGCACAAACGAGAACGGCGGCAAGGAGATGATCGTCGCCGACATGACGATTGCCTATAAGGTTATTCGCGAGACCTTTACCAGCCGGGTGTCGCTGGAGCGCGAGCGGCTCACGATCCTGGTGGAATATATCGAGGGGCCGTTCCGCCGCATGACCAACCGCTGGACGTTCCGACCGGTGGATGACAGAAGCTGCGACGTCGAGTTTTTTCTCGCCTACGAATTTCGCAGCCGCGCGCTCGGGCTGTTGATGGGCAGCGTGTTCGATGCCGCCTTTCGCCGCTTTGCCGCGGCCTTCGAACGCCGGGCGGACCAGATTTACGGAACGCGCGCGGCATAGCCGGCGCCCGGCATTCGGGCTGGAGGACTGCAAATGTCTGGTTCTCGCAAGGCGGAAATTCACAGCACCATCCGCAAGTTCGACGGCTTCTTTAAGATCGACGAGATCGATGTCTCACATCAAACGCTTAGTGGTGAGATGAGCCGGCAACGGCGCCTTGTGTTCGAGCGCGGCGACGCTGTCGCGGTTTTGCTCTACGATCCCGAAGATGACGAAGTCGTGCTGGTCAATCAGTTTAGGTTGCCGGTCCTGACGGCGCGGCGCCGGCGCAATCCGAAGACCCAAGATGGATGGATTACCGAAACTGTCGCCGGGATGATCGACGGAGACGAAACGCCGGAAGAAGCGGTTATCCGCGAGACGATGGAGGAGACCGGTTACAGGATCGGCGACCCGGAGCCGATCTGCACATTTTTCTCGTCACCGGGCGGGACTTCCGAGCGCATCTTTCTCTATTTCGCCAAGATCGGCAAAGGCGACAAAGTCGACAGGGGAGGTGGTATCGATGACGAGGACGTCGCCATTGTCCACATGAGCGCCGATGAATTGTTCAACCAATTGGCCGACAAGCAGATCGAAGATCCGAAGCTCACGATAGCGGCGTACTGGTTGCAAAACTACGTGCGGCAGATAGGCTGACTTCGCCGAACTCGGCGAAGCTACTGCGTCAATTCTTCACGCAACGCCAGCGCCTCAAACTTCGAGCGCCGCGCCGACGAAGTGTACAGCATCTAGTTAGTTCTGGCGCGCGCCAGCGCCGGACGTTTGCAAGGCAATGAAATCGCTATAGCCTTGCGATCGGACATCTTCTTTCCCAGCACGACGGTATGAGGCCTACGATGACTGGACGATTTCGCCTTCTCGCTGCCGGCATGATCTTGCTGTCGAGCGCCACGGCAGCCCTTGCGGCCGATTACCCGGCATCGAGAGATGCGGACTGGGTCGTGCGCGATTTCAGGTTTCACACCGGCGAGATTTTGCCGGAGCTGCGCCTGCACTATACGACGATAGGGGAGCCGTCCGGCCAGCCGGTGCTGATCCTGCACGGCACCAACGGCTCCGCAAAGAGCATGCTCTCGCCAGCTTATGCCGGCCAATTGTTCGGCCCAGGGCAACCGCTCGACGCGACCAAATATTTCGTCATCCTGCCGGATGCGATCGGCCACGGGAAATCGTCAAAGCCGTCCGACGGGCTGCGGATGAAATTTCCGAAATACGATTACGGCGATCAGATCGAAGCCACATACCGGTTGCTGACCGAGTCTCTGAGCGTCCGCCACCTGCGCCTTGTCACCGGCCAGTCCATGGGAGGCATGGAAACGTGGCTGTGGGGCGAAAAATATCCTGGCTTTATGGATGCGCTGGTGCCGATGGCATCGCAGCCCACGCCGATGGCGAGCCGCAACTGGATGCTGCGGCGGCTATTGATCGACATGATCGAGACCGATCCCCAATGGCACGGCGGCAACTACACCACCGAGCCGCCCTCGTTGCACGTCGCCAGCGTCTTTTTCAGTACAGCGACGGTGGGCGGAACTATCGCGTACCAGACGATGGCGCCGACGCGAGAAAAGGCCGATCAGATCGTCGCCGCGCGTTTGGCCGCGCCTTATGATGCCGACGCCAACGACGTGATCTACGAATACGAGTCGTCATCGGACTACGACCCGTCGCCCAATCTGGAGCGGATCACCGCGCCGGTGCTGGCAATAAATTCCGCCGATGACGAACGCAATCCGCCCGAGACCGGGATCACGGTTAGCGCCATGAAGCGCGTGAAAAACGGACGCTTGTATTTAATTCCGGCAAGTGAACAGACCAGAGGCCATGCCACTACCGGCATGGCGAAGTTCTACGTGCAGGAGTTGCGTGAATTTCTTGCGGGTCTGCCGCAAAGACCGATGTAGCGCCCTTATTGCGCCGTTCTGCCGGGCTCCCGCGCCAGCAGATCCAGCAATTCAAGTGCCTGCATGACGGACCGCTCGCGCACGCGGCGGCGGCCGATCTTGCCGAACAACCTGCGCCGGTGCAGCGATCTGCCGTCGCGGCTTGCCGCCGCGAAATGCACGAGCCCGACCGGTTTCTGCTTTGAGCCGCCGCCCGGCCCGGCGATGCCGGTGATCGACACGGTCAGATCGGCCTCGGAATTCTTCAGCGCCCCAGCCGCCATCGCGATGGCAGTCTCCGCGCTCACCGCGCCGTAGCGCTTAAGCATCGCCGCCGGCACGCCCAGCATGGTCTCCTTGGCGGCGTTCGAATAAACCACGAAGCCCCGTTCGACCACGTCGGAGGAGCCGGGGATTTCAGTGAGCGCGCCGGCGACAAGGCCGCCCGTGCAGGATTCCGCAGTGGCGACTTTCAAGCCGCGCGCACGGCAGACGTCGAGCAGGCGCTTGGCTGCGGCACGAAGCTTGGGGTCCATCACACGGCGCTCCAAGGCAGCCGCACCGTCGCCGTTGCCATGGCAACAATGCCTTCGCCACGGCCGGTGAAGCCGAGTTTCTCGCTCGTGGTCGCTTTGACGGCAACGCGATCGATCGGGACGCCGGCGATCTCGGCGATGCGCGCGCGCATAGCGTCCCGATGGGGCGAAACGCGCGGGGCCTCACAGACGATGGTGACGTCGAGGTTGCCGATCAGGCCGCCACGTGCGCGCACGCGGTCGCAGGCGAAAGCCAGAAACCGGTCCGATGAGGCGCCGCGCCATTGCGGATCGCTCGGTGGAAAATGCTGGCCAATATCGCCTTCAGCGAGCGCCCCCAGGATCGCATCGACCAGCGCATGCAGCGCCACGTCGGCATCCGAATGCCCGCTCACCCCGCGCGAGTGCGGAATGCGGACGCCGCCAAGCATGACGTGGTCGCCGTCGGCAAAGATGTGGACGTCAAAGCCGTTGCCGGTGCGCACGTCGGCCAGCGCCGCCGCGTGCAGAAGCTCGGCGCGGGTAAAATCCTCGTTGGTCGTTAGCTTCACGTTGCCGGCTTCTCCCGCAAAGACATGGACCGGGTGTCCGGCCCACTCGGCGAGCGCGGCATCGTCGGTAAAGTCATCGCGGCCGACCGCTGCAGCGCGGCGATGGGCCTCGGCGATCACCGAAAAGGCAAATGCCTGCGGCGTTTGCACCGTCCGCAGCTGGCTGCGATCGAGCGTTTCGCTTACCATCGCGCCGGGATCGATCTTTTTCACAGTATCGGGGATCGCGACCCCGGGCACCGCTGCGCCAAACTCTCGGCCGGCGTCGATAGCACGGGCAATCAAGTCGGCGCTGAGAAACGGGCGCGCTGCGTCGTGGATGAGCACCAATTCGGGCGCCTGTGCCGCCAAAGCCTGCATGCCGGCGCGGACCGAAATTTGCCGCGTCGCTCCGCCTGCAACCGGCTCAAGAAGCTTTCCAAGGCCGCCGCTTGCGCCGCCGAAGAGCTCGCGGTCGGCCGGATGGATAACCGGCTGAACCACGCCGATCCGTGGGTGGCCGGAAAACGCTTCGAGCGTGGCTCGGATCACCGGGGTGCCGGCAATGGCTCGATATTGCTTGGGGATATCGCCGCCAACGCGCTGGCCCCGGCCAGCCGCAACGATCACCGCCGCCACGATGCCCATTGTGAAATGCTCGCTTTCGTCTCACGGCCCGATTTAGCGCATGTTCCCAGAATGTGCGAACAGCCATACACAGGTTAGGGATATTGCGGTGCAGCACTTGAAATGAGAGGCAATTTGGCTAATCTATATGCATGTTGATTTTCCGCCTAATTCGTGGGCATAGGCCTTTGATGCTGCGCAACTGCCAATCTGAAATTTTACTGGCCGCAATTAAGGCTTTGGAATCACGAGATTCTTTCCGGACGCAGCGGTTTCATGCGAAGGACCGGGCATGAGCGCGGCCGAACCCCTGGTCATGGCTTCTCCGCCAGATGCAGTTCTTAACGCTCTGCCGCATCCGGTCATTGTCGTGGCACCGGACGGCAAAGTCGTCGATGCAAACGCGGCGGCAGAAGCCTTCTTCGAGATCTCGGTACCGCTCCTTCGCCGTCAATCGCTGCGCGATCTCGTGCCATTTGGCAGCCCTTTGCTCACCCTGATTGAACAGGTGCGCGCCCGCGGCGCCGCGGTCAACGAATACAAGGTCGACCTCGGCACTCCACGTAATCCCGGCGACCGCGTGGTGGACATGCACGTAGCGCCGCTGCCGGAGCAGCTCGACTATGTTGTCGTCATGCTCCAGGAGCGGACCATCGCCGATAAGATGGACCGCCAACTTACCCATCGCGGTGCGGCGCGATCGGTCATCGCGCTCGCCGCCATGCTGGCGCATGAAATCAAGAATCCACTGTCCGGCATTCGCGGCGCGGCGCAGCTTCTGGAGCAATCGGTTGTTGACGAAGACCGCTCGCTCACGCGGCTGATCTGCGACGAAGCCGATCGTATCGTAAAGCTTGTCGACCGCATGGAGGTGTTCGGCGACGAGCGGCCGGTCGAACGCGAGCCTATCAACATTCACGTCGTGCTCGAACACGTGAAGCGGCTGGCGCAGTCAGGCTTCGCGCGGAACATCAAATTTGTCGAAGACTACGATCCGTCGCTGCCACCGGTGCTCGCCAATCGCGATCAGCTCGTGCAGGTCTTCCTCAACCTGATCAAGAACGCCGCCGAAGCGATCGGCGAGAATACCGCGGGCGGCGAGATCGCGCTGACCACGGCGTTTCGACCCGGCGTGCGGCTGTCGCTGCCGGGTGCCAAAGCGCGTGTCTCACTGCCGCTGGAATTCTGCGTGCGCGACAACGGCCCGGGCGTCCCCGAGGAGCTGATGCCGCATCTGTTCGATCCGTTCGTCACCACGAAGCCCAGCGGTTCAGGCCTCGGCCTTGCGCTCGTCTCCAAAATCGTTGGCGACCACGGCGGCATCATTGAATGCGAGTCGCAGCCACGCCGAACCGTATTTCGGATTCTCATGCCTAAATACACTGCCGTAGCAGGTGCCACTCCCGAGGGCGCCCCGCGGCTACAAGGGGATTCTTGATGCCCGCGGGAAGTATTCTCGTCGCCGACGACGATGCGGCGATCCGGACCGTGCTTAATCAGGCGCTGTCGCGGGCCGGTTATGAAGTGCGTTCGACCGGCAATGCCGCCACGATGTGGCGCTGGATCAGCCAGGGCGACGGCGATCTTGTGATTACTGACGTGCTCCTGCCGGACGAGAGCGCCTTCGATCTGTTGCCGCGCATCAAGAAGGCACGGCCCGATCTGCCGATCATCGTGATGAGCGCGCAGAATACGTTCATGACGGCGATTCGCGCCTCGGAGCGCGGCGCGTATGAATACCTGCCGAAACCGTTCGATCTGAAGGAATTGATCTCGATCGTCGGCCGTGCGCTGTCGGAGCCGAAGGAAAAGGCCCGCCAGACCACGAAGGTCGAGGATTTCGATTCCATTCCCTTGGTCGGCCGCTCGCCGGCCATGCAGGAAATCTACCGCGTGCTGGCGCGGCTGATGCAGACCGATCTCACTGTAATGATTTCCGGGGAGTCCGGCACCGGCAAGGAGCTGGTGGCGCGCGCATTGCACGACTACGGCAAGCGCCGCACCGGACCGTTTGTCGCCATCAACATGGCGGCGATCCCGCGCGACCTCATCGAATCGGAATTGTTCGGCCACGAGAAGGGCGCGTTCACCGGCGCCAACACCCGCAGTGCCGGCCGGTTCGAGCAGGCCGAAGGGGGTACACTGTTTCTCGATGAGATCGGCGACATGCCGATGGAGGCGCAGACGCGCCTGCTGCGCGTCCTGCAGCAGGGCGAGTACACCACCGTCGGCGGGCGCACGCCGATCAAGACGGATGTACGCATCATCGCCGCCACCAACAAGGATTTGCGTCAGCTTATACAGCAGGGTCTGTTCCGGGAGGATTTGTTCTTCCGGCTCAACGTCGTGCCGTTGCGGCTGCCGCCGCTGCGGGAGCGCACCGAGGACATTCCCGACCTGATCCGCCATTTTTTTGCGCAGGTCGCGCGCGAGGGGTTGCCGCTCAAACAGATCGACCAGGCCGCACTCGACCGCCTCAAGCGGCATCGCTGGCCGGGCAATGTGCGCGAATTGGAAAATCTGGCGCGGCGGCTTGCCGCCCTCTATCCGCAAGAAACAATCACGGCCGCGGTCATCGACGCCGAACTGGCACAGCCCATGCTGGTCGCGACCGCCGAGCCAGGGCGCACCGAGGACAATCTGTCGAACGCAGTCGAGCGCTACTTGGCGCGCTATTTTTCAGGGTTCGACGACGGCTTGCCGCCGCCCGGACTTTACCACCGCATCTTGCGCGAAGTCGAAGCACCCTTGCTCTCAGCCGCGTTGACCGCGACTCACGGCAACCAGATCCGCGCGGCCGACCTGCTCGGCGTCAACCGCAACACGCTGCGCAAGAAGATCCGCGATCTGGAAATTCAGGTTTATCGCACCAGCGGGGGGTAGCCCCCAGCGGAACCAGTATCCAAAGCTGGATTAGCCCTCAGCTTGGCCATAGATCCTCTGCTGAAAATTGCGCCAAGGAATTGTCGCAATTGGGCAACATTGTTGTATAAAAGCATCACTTGGGGGACAGGATGGCTGAGCTACATACAATCGGTACCTTTTTCGCGGCTTGGCGTCCTTTAAGGCGTTCATGACGACTGTCGACCAAGTCGCGCCGATCGAACCGGCGGCGGCAACGGCTATGCCGGCCGCCTCGCGGCTGATTGGTGCCATTGCAGTCTTCGTTGCGCTGCTGTCAGCGACCGCAACCTTCCTGGTGCTGGCCGGCTTGACGCCGATCGTGCCGGTCGATTCGGTAGTCAAGGAGCTTTTGCTCGGCAACGTCATCACCGGGTTACTCCTCCTCGCCATCATTGGGCGCGAAGTCTGGGTAGTGGTGCAGGCGCGCCGCCGCGGCCACGCCGGTTCACGGTTACATGTCCAGATTGTCGGCTTGTTCGCCGTGATCGCCGTGGTTCCGGCAGTGCTGGTTTCGGCGGTGGCGAGCACGACTCTCGACCATGCCCTCGACAGCTATTTCTCGACGCGAACGCGCGCCATGATCCAGCAGTCGTTGATCGTGGCCAACGCGTATGTGACAGATCATGCCCAGATTATTCGCGGCGAGATCCTGGCGATGGCGTATGACGTGGCACGCGCCAAGCCGTTGTACGACCAAGATCGCGCGCAATTCCGGCAGTTCCTGACCGACCAGGCCAAGGGGCGCGGTCTCGCCGCCGCTATCATCATCACGGCCCAGGGCACGACGGTGGAGCGCGCCGATGTGACCATGAACAAGCCCGTCGTGCTGCCGTCACCGCAATTGCTCAGCCAGATTTCCGAGACGGAGCCGCAGGTAGCGCTCATTCCTCAAGGCGATCACGTTGCTGCGGCGGTGAAGCTGCACGGTTACGGCGACCTTTATCTCTACGCGGCGCAGATGCTTGATCCGCGGGTCGTGGCACAATTGGCTGCGACGCAAGAGAGCATCAGCGAGTATGCCAACCTGGAGGCGCGCAAGCTCGGCATTCAGATCGCTTTTGCGCTGATGTTTGCGGTGATTGCGCTGATCGTGCTGCTCTCAGCGGCCTGGATCGGGCTGGATTTCGCCAACAGGCTGGTGGCCCCGATACGTCGGCTGATCGGCGCCGCCAATGTCGTATCGACCGGCAATCTCAATATTCAGGTGCCGGTGCATCGCGCCGAGGGCGATCTCGCTCATCTCGGCGAAACCTTCAACAAGATGACGGCCGAGCTGCGAACGCAGCATGAGGACATCGTGCGTGCCCGCGATCTCATCGACAGCCGACGGCGTTTCACCGAGGCCGTGCTCTCCGGTGCCAGCGCTGGCGTCGTCGGCGTCAACGCCGAAGGGCGTATCACCATCCTCAATCGCTCGGCCGAGCGGCTCATCGGAACCACCGAATCCGAAGCACTTGGCCACCCGCTGCACCAGATTGCGCCGGAGCTCGGTGAGGTCTTTACCGCCGCGCGCGCCAGCAATCAGCGCCTGATCCAGCGCCAGATCGCTGTGACGCGCGACGGGCAGGAACGTAATTTCTCGATCCGTGTCACCAGCGAGCAGGCGCCCGAGTCCGACCAGGGTTACGTCATCACCATCGACGACATCACCGAACTCGTGCTAGCGCAGCGATCTTCGGCCTGGGCCGACATCGCGCGCCGTATTGCCCATGAGATCAAGAACCCGCTGACGCCGATTCAATTGTCGGCGGAACGGCTCCGCCGCAAATACGGCAAAGTGATCGTCGAAGATGTCGCCGTATTCCAACAATGCACCGACACGATCGTGCGTCAGGTCGACGACATCAAGCGGATGGTCGATGAGTTTTCGCGCTTTGCGCGGATGCCGAAGGCGGTCATCGCCGAAGAGGACGTCGCCGAAACGGTGCGGCAGGTGGTGTTTCTGCTGCGCGTCGCGCATCCCGATATCGATTTCGAGGCTGAGCTGCCTCCGGAGCCCATGCCGGCGCGGTTCGACCGGCGGCTGATCTCACAGGCGCTGACCAACATCGTCAAGAACGCTACCGAAGCGATTGGCGCCGTTCCGCCGGCTGAACTCGGCCGTGGCCGTATTGCCGTCAGCGCTCACCGCGAGGGCAGTGAAGTCATCGTCGACGTGATCGACAATGGCATCGGCCTGCCGAAAGAGAACCGGGCGCGGCTACTTGAGCCTTACGTCACCACGCGCGAAAAGGGCACTGGGCTTGGTCTCGCCATTGTCGGGCGGATTCTCGAAGAGCACGGCGGGCGCCTCGATCTGCGCGACGCTTCGGAAAAAATCCCAGGCGCCCGCGGCGCATGGATGCAGCTCCGCTTCACCGCCGAGCCTGTTGCCGCCGCGCAGAGCGCGTCAAAACCCGAGGCGGTGAGCTGACATGCCTTCCGACATCCTCATCGTCGACGACGAAGCCGATATCCGCGAGCTGGTCTCCGGCATTCTGCAGGACGAAGGCTATGCCACGCGCACCGCCCCGAACAGCGATGACGCGCTGGCGTCCGTGGTGGCGCGCCGGCCCAGCCTCGTCTTTCTCGATATCTGGCTACAGAACAGCCGGCTCGATGGTCTGCAGCTGCTTGACTCGCTCAAGCTTGAACATCCGGAATTGCCAATCGTGATGATCTCGGGGCACGGCAATATCGAAACCGCGGTGTACGCCATCAAGCGCGGCGCCTATGACTTTATCGAAAAACCGTTCAAGGCCGACCGGTTGTTGCTCGTCGCCGAACGCGCGCTGGAGAATTCGCGGCTCAAGCGCGAAGTGAAGGAGCTCAAGCAATTCGCGCCGCTGCCGAGCATGATCATCGGGCATTCTCCGGCGGCCAATCAGTTGCGGCAGACGGTGGAAAAGGTTGCTCCAACCAACAGCCGCATCCTCATCGTTGGCGCTTCGGGCAGCGGCAAGGAGCTTGCGGCCCGCACCATCCATACACGATCTGCGCGCGCCGATGCCCCCTTCATGGTCATCAACGCCGCCGCGATTACGCCCGAGCACATGGAAATTGAGCTGTTCGGCGTGGAAGCGAGCAATGGCACGCAGAGCCGCAAGGTCGGCGCGCTGGAAGAAGCGCATGGCGGCACGCTGTTCATCGACGAAATCGCCGACATGCCGCGCGAGACCCAAAACAAGATTCTGCGCGTCTTGGTCGATCAGACATTCCAGCGCGTCGGCGGCAGCACCAAGGTGACGGTCGACGTCCGTATCATCTCCTCGACCAGCCGCAACATCGAAGCCGACATCGCGGTCGGCAAATTTCGCGAAGACCTCTATCATCGGCTTTCGGTGGTCCCGATCCGAGTGCCGTCGCTCGCCGAGCGGCGCGAGGACATTCCCGAATTGGTCGAATATTTCATGATGCAGATATCGCACGCGACCGGACTGCCCAAGCGGACTGTTGGCGCCGACGCGCTCGCCGTGCTGCAATCGCACGATTGGCCCGGCAACGTGCGGCAATTGCGCAATAACGTGGAGCGACTGATGATCCTCGCCGGCGGCGATCCCGAGGCAGTGATCACGGCGGCGATGCTGCCGCAGGATGTCGGCTCGATGATCCCCAACATGCCCAACGGCAACGGCGGTCAGCATCTGATGAGCCTGGCGCTGCGCGAAGCGCGCGAAGTCTTTGAGCGGGAATATCTCCTGGCGCAGATCAATCGCTTCGGCGGCAACATCTCGCGCACCGCCGAATTTGTCGGCATGGAGCGTTCGGCGTTGCACAGAAAACTCAAGGCTCTCGGTATCGACTGAGGACCAATGAGCCGCATCGCCTACGTCAACGGCCGCTACCTGCCGTTCCGCGACGCCAAAGTCCACGTCGAGGATCGCGGCTATCAGTTCGCCGACGCCGTCTATGAAGTCTGTGAAGTGAGGGCAGGGCGCCTGATCGACGAGCGGCGCCATCTCGACAGGCTTAAACGTTCGCTTGGCGCGCTCAGCATACCGCCGCCTATGTCGCGCGCGGCGCTGAGCGTCGTCCTGCACGAGGTTGTCGCCCGCAATCGCATGGCCCACGGCAACGTCTACCTGCAAATCAGTCGCGGCGTGGCGCGGCGCGACCTGCCGTTTCCGCCCGACGTTGCGCCGAACGTCGTGGTGACGGCGCGCGCGCTGAACCGGGCCCGTATCGAAGCGCTTGCAGCGCAAGGCATCACTGTCATCAGCGTCCCCGACAACCGGTGGGGCCGGGTCGACATCAAGACCGTCGGCCTGCTCCCCAATGTGCTGGCGCGGCAGAACGCGCTCGACAAGGGCGCCCGCGACGCTTGGTTTGTCGATCAGAAAGGCTTCGTGACCGAGGCCGCCTCGGCCAACGCCTGGATCGTGATGGCCGACGGCAAGCTCATCACCCGGCACACCGATCACGCCATTCTCGGCGGCATTACCCGCGCCGTCGTATTCGATGTGGTCAAGGCGCAGGGCCTTCGGATCGAAGAGCGCCCGTTCAGCCTGGAAGAGGCATACCGGGCGCGCGAGGCCTTTATCACGTCAGCCA
>Ga0187784_10002120_pt1 | contig 15871 bp, 14 predicted proteins | sample 1015_SJ02_MP15_2_FD_132964 | JGI IMG/M metagenome (GOLD analysis project Ga0187784, IMG submission 132964) | Tropical peat soil microbial communities from peatlands in Department of Meta, Colombia - 1015_SJ02_MP15_20_MG | ecosystem: Environmental > Terrestrial > Soil > Wetlands > Peat | place...
CTGTTTGAAACCTGGTGGAGAATCCATGGAGCGGCGCACGAACATAGAAGTTGTGGATTCCGAAATTCGTAGACCACCTCATTCCGAAACCTTTATGCTTTCTCTTCGGGGGGTTTGAGCGCCTTGAAGCTGCGATAGAGCAATACATCGTATACAATCTTAAGGCCGCCCGATAGAAAGAAAGGAAAACTCATAAGTGCTACATGAGCCAGCAAAGGTCCGGTGAAGACGGGTGAAAGGGAAGCGCCCGTTGTCCTGGCAATGCCAGTGATGCCGGCGGCAGCGGAACGTTCGTCGGGTACCACCACGGCCATGGTGTAAGATTGACGGGTCGGTACATCCATCTGCGAGATGCTAAAACGCAGCAGAAGCATAGCGATGGCCAACGGCAAGTTTGGCATGAGCGGCACCAGTATCAGCAAGATGTTTGATGGGATATGCGTGAAAACCATAGTTCTAATGAGGCCGATCTTGGAGGCCACCCATGCCGCGCTCAGTGCTGAGACGCCAGCGAGAATATTCGCTCCGAAAAAAATGCTCCCCAGGAGGGCTGGCTGCACATTAAATCGTACGTGAAACCAGTAGGCCAGGATACTTTGTAAGACGAAGCCACCCGCGAAGGCATCAATGGAGAACAGAGCAGATAGCTTGAGTACCACTCTTCTCGAACGATGCAGACCAAAACGAGCTTTGAATGTGGAAGCGGGTTGGGACGGTTCACCGGCTGTCCGAATTTCTACAGCAGGGGAAAGGCGGGTGAATAATCCTCCCAGGATTGTTCCTATGACCGCATAGCCGATCACAATCACGCGATAACTTCCGAGTGGCGACACACCGGAGTCCCGAAGCGCTTGGACCAGCCCGCCCCCGCCCAGCGCGCCCAGTGCGGTCGCAAACGAACCGACCAAATTGTACCAGGCAAAGATATGGGTCCTTTTTTCGTCCGGGACAATCTGTGACAGCGCCGCTTGCTCGATAGACAGAAACGGCCCGACTTCATAGCCACTCGGGCTGATGACCCCAATGGTGGCCGCAATCAAAAGGAAAATAAAATTGCGTGTCACGGCGAATAAGACCCCGGCGAAGATCATTAGGAGAGCCCCGACGATCAGCATTCGCCGCCTGCCAATGCGATCAGCATTCGTGGTAAGCCATAAGGAGATGATTGTATCCCCAACCAAGGTCAGGGTCAGCAAGAGGCCGATCTGTGTTTCGCTCAAACCGGCCTGGTTCAGATAAAGCACCAGCACGACGGAGAGAAATCCGTAGCCGAACATGCGAGCGATGCGAGTGATAAACAGGAAATAACCGTCTGTCGTAAGTCTTCGAGTCATTCGAGGTCCCCTCTCTTTTTCTCGATGCTAAGAAAATTTAGTTTAATCATTCTAGGGCAGAAAATCAATTCTTTTCCCCGGGGAGATTCCCCGGGAAAGGGGAAAAGAGCACCGACGATTGATCTTTCGTCGCATATCGGTTAGAAGGGGTAGGGTTTTTGTTCTTCAGATGATCTCGGAGGATAGAGATTAAGGAGAAACAAATTTTAGGAGATCAGGGGGTGTGGAATGGATTCTCAACCATGTCGCAGGGGAATTGCAAAGTGTGTCATCAAAATATTTCCTATTCTTTTTCTCTTCCTCTTTGCCTGCGGGATTATCTTCGTAAGATCCTATGATGAAACGGTCTCGCGATGGAAATCCTACAAAGATGTGCAGATGTGGATGGAAAAGGATTTTTCTCTCGACACAGAGAGGTTTAAGAGATTTGAAGGAACGTTACCTCCTCCGAGGACTCCGGAGGAAACTTTCAAACTCAAGTCTGGAATCTATATTGATGCAGCGATCTTCGCCAGGGAGACTCTCAACCGGATCGATCCATCGTATCAGGCAAAGATAGTAGTTCTTTTAATTGCGGGCGGAGCAAATTATTACGTCTGCTCCTTTATGAGAGATGGCAAGGTTTTCATCTTGAATTACGGGACACCTTACAAAGTGATTGTTGGGGTTCATGGTCCATTCAATTCTCTAGAAGAATACAAGGTATTTTTTGAAAGAAATCATCCCACCATCAAGAACGTTCAGGCCATCACCCCTTTGCGCTGAATTACAGGTGATCGTAAGACTATGAGCCTTCCTAATTCTTTCTCGTCCCCGATCAACATGACCCTGGGTTGGCGTAGGGCTTTTGATATAATTCTGTCTTTCACTCCGATTCTCTCCCTGAACTCCCTTACCTTGAATGATTTGATGCCGATGGTCCTTTCTAATGTAATTATCTAAGCGGTCGATTGTCGGGCCTTGCCTCCTATTTTTTAAATTTCAGCCAACGGAATGGACATATGGTCACAAATTGTCAAATCCTGCCAATTTCGGTCAAGTATCGACCATGTGAGGCGGTCTTGAATGAAAATACCTATTTAAAGTTACAGGGTTACAAACCTTCTTCCTGGCACAAAAAATGCATTTTTATTCGTCTGCGTTCACCACCCCGGGGGAGGTTTCTTTTGATACAGAAGATTCGTATCGCAGCGGTCATCCTAATTTTCTCATTAATGTGCGTGTCCACTGTGGCAGCAGAAGATGATTTCCGTTCCCATTTGACAAAAGAAGCACAGATTTCCAGTCGGCTGGAATTGGAACCTTTCAAGTTTCGGGAAGGGGACGGCTTGGATATAGGCGTCCTTGTTGGAGAACAACCCAAAATAGAGCCTGATTTCGATATCCCTATTGTCATCAATGAGAAAGTGGAGAAATTCATCGAGATTTTTCAGACGACCAAGCGAGACAAATTCGTAACTTGGCTCGTCAGGTCTGGGAGATATATCCCCGCCATGAGAAAGCTCTTGAAGGAACATGGCCTCCCTGAAGACCTGGTCTACATGGCGTTCATCGAGAGCGGATTCGATCCTTTTGCTTATTCCAAAAGTAAGGCTGTGGGACCATGGCAATTCATCTATCTGACAGGGAAAAGGTACGGTTTAAAGGTGAATTGGTGGGTTGATGAGCGGAGGGATCCTGAAAAGTCTACGATTGCCGCCGCTAAATACTTGAAGGATCTGTACGAGACGTTCGCCTGCTGGTATCTTGTTGCGGCGGGTTATAATGCAGGGGAATACAAGATTGTCAGAGCGATAAAACGCTACCGGACAGAGGACTTCTGGACACTGACGAAAGTGCGGTATTTAAAACGGGAGACCAAAGATTATGTCCCTCTGATGATTGCAGCCGCGCTTGTTGCCAAAGACCCGGAAAAATATGGATTCACCGACGTGGAATATCAGAAACCCCTTCGGTATGCAAAGGTGAAGGTTCCTGAGTTAACAGGGCTCTCCGTCGTCGCCAAAGCCTGCGAAGCCTCGCTTGAGGAAATCAACGAGCTTAACCCCGAACTTCGAAGAGGGGTGACACCTCCCAACGAAAACGATTATGAAATCAAAATTCCCCATGGGAAAAAGGATCTCTTTCCTGTTACCTTCGAAATCCTTCAGGCCTTTGAGAAGTTTGAGTTCAAGACCCATCTCGTCAAGAAAGGGGAAACCCTGAATGGGATTGCTAAACTGTACCGGGTGGATCTCAATCCCTTGCTCGAAGTCAACCATCTCACCAAGGTGACCCCGATCTCAAAAGGCACCATCCTTTCCATTCCTATTTCAAAGGACGAAGAAATAAGACCTCTCGCGATCCCCCGGAAAAAAAATGCGAAGGATCGAAACGGCGGCAGTCGCGCAAAATGATTCAGGTTAAAGGACCTCCGGGCTCCCCCAACACGTTTGGCCGTAAATGTTCATAGGTCTGCCCTTATATTCAAACATTACCTCTACCTACCTCCTGCTGATAGATTCTAAGTACTCCTTTTTTTATCGCCCAGACTTTTCGGTAGCCCAAGAGTAGAGACCCGATCATTTTCTTTGTGCCGGTTTGGCCTTAAGCGGAAGAATAGGGTACGATGCGATAGAGTTTTACCCGGAGTAATTTCATGACCCTAATGAAGGTTACGTTGAGAGAAGACATCGATCCAGACTCTGATTTTTACTACCATCAGCAATTCAAAATTTATCATGAGTCTTATTTGATCTGGGACCGAGAGACCTGGGAGGCCATCCTTACTGCGTGCAGTGTTTATCGTATCGAGATAGACGGAAGATACGGAGGAGATGTCTTATTGGAGGACAGGGGAGGAGGCATAAAGTACATTGTCGATTGTAGCATCTTGGCCGAACAGCAGGGAAAAGGAGTGGGGAAAGCAGTACTTGAGCAAATCAAAACCATGGCCGGAAAACTAACGGCCGTCACACGACAGGAAACCCTCCATTTCTTTCTGAAGTATGGGTTTGTCTTAAAAAGGACGATAAAAAACTATTATCACCCCGGCGTGGACGGGTACTATATCACTTCCGAGATAAGACCCGACGGCGATAGACGGGTAGGGAACAAAGGACAGAGTATGGCCCAGCAGAAGATATTAACCTTGAGGGAGCGGATTGCTAAAACGTTGGAAAAGGAAAGCCTCAGTTTGAGAGAGATTTCGAAATTGTTCGGAATTAAAGAAAGAGAAGCCCTCGACCATCTCAACCATATCGCGAAGTCTGTCCATCCCAAACGCCTCACTGCGGAACCGGCCTCTTGCAAGCGATGTGGTTTCTCTTTTAAGAAACGGACTCGCCTGAACACTCCGGGTCGCTGTCCTGTCTGCAAGAGCGAACATGTTTCCCCGCCCCGATTCAAGATCGACGCCTCCTAAGAAGTGAGAAGAGAGGAAAGAAGCCGTTCATTCCTTCAAATCTTCAAGGTATCAGGACCCCGATCAGTGTCCCGATCATCCACCTGAAGAGTCCGATCAGCGGATCCAAAATGCCCAGATAAAGGAGGCCGATGATGATGAAGAAGCCGTAAGGTTCGAGGCGAGTGAGGAAATAGGGGGTTCTTTTCCATGTGATTCCCAGCAGTATCTTTGAGCCGTCCAGGGGCGGAATGGGAATCAGATTAAGGGCGGCCAGCGTGATGTTGATGTAGGCGACGTCTGTACACACTTTATAAACGAGGATAACCGCAATTCCCGAGGAAGACGAGGAAAAGAGTCGGATGAATAACAGAGCGAAAAAGGCGAGAAGGATATTTGCGAGGACGCCGGCTGAAGAGACGAAGAGGAGTCCTTTCCGCTTGTCCGTGAGGTTGTTGAAGTTGACCGGAACCGGTTTCGCCCACCCAAAGCCCGCCAGAAAGAGCATAAGGGTCCCGATGGGATCGAGATGGCTCAGCGGGTTGAGGGTTAACCGGCCCGACCATTTGGCCGTCGGGTCGCCCATCCTGTAAGCGACCCAGCCGTGCGCCACCTCATGGATGATGACGGAAAAAAGAAGAGGAATGGCAACGAGAGCAAAAACCAGTGGATCTGAGGTTAGGAGCTTCAGAAGTCCCATTTATGTTACCCCGTCAGTTAGCGTCTCGGTTTCCGTATTCTTGGTTAACCGTTTTTCTGTTTGGTTCGACTCGTGCGGAAAAGTTCACTACGTTAATGATGCAAATCATACAATATATTGAGACGCAAATAAAGACGATAAACATACTTTCGTCTCTGCCTGCTGCCTCTACATAATGTCCCGTCTAAGAAAAGCTTTACACATTTTGTCATTCCCGACTTGATCCGGAATCCAGTGTTTTTGGTCTGGATTCCCGCCTTCGCGGGAATGACGACTCTTGGACCACTGTGAAAAAGCTTTAGAGACACTGCACTAAATACGGCACAGGGGTCTCACTCGGTTTGCTTTTAAGAGTGTTTGAGTTGTAATATAAGTATCGAGCTAAGACCGATGGATCTGGCGATCCTTAGAAAGGGGGAGAGGGTTATGGCCTTCATTCGGAAGCGACGAATCTGGTGGGAACCTGTTCCGGAGGCGACGAGTTATGTGGTATACGTGACCCGGGACCATGCTTGCTTTGAACCGAATCACTTCTCGTGGGAAGCGACGCCCGGAATCATCTCAAAACCATTCAGCGGGAAGACCGAGTTAGTCATTCCCGATGAATGGCCGGAGTTTCCCACGGAACCGGGGACCTACTATATTGGGATTACTTCCAGAGACGACGTGGGGAATCAAAGCGACCCTTTCTTATTCTCCAGCCAGTTGAAATTCCTGCCCCCGCTACCTCCGTCGCGGGGAGGGATCGAGAGTCTTTAGAAGAAGCCTTGCTGGTTGGGTGGATTCCTTATACGAAAAGTAGGCTGGAATCTATTCAGAAACTAACACAACTTTTCCGGGACGGGTTGAGCGATAAGGAGCTTGGTAAGTTTCTTCATCGAAAGATTACCGAGGATATTCGGAAAAGCGACCTACTGCTGAATGGTTTTCTCAATTATTTCCGGGTCACTGTCTGGCCTAAGAGAACGGCCACCGTGAACATTCTTATTGAGGAGGTGTTAAGGAAATACCGGGCTCAATTCAAAGAGAAGGAAGTGAAGCTGTATAAAAAACTTGAAAAGGATCTGCCCGAAACCATCATTTCCGATGTGCCGTTGAGGTTTGTTCTAAATTCGATCCTTCAATACACGGTCGCCTCCATGTTCTCGAATGAAACTCTTGGACTTTTAACTCGTTCCTTCATTCTTCAGGAGCCGCCTCCGAAACAGGCTTTCTTCGGAAAAGCGGGGCGGTTTGTTGAGATCACCGTGTTTTGCAAGGGTCGTAAGAAGCCGGCGGAATCCTTCGGGAGGGAAGGGCAAAGCATGGCCATTCAAAGAGACGATCGTTTGGATCTCATATTAAGAATGGTCGAGGACACGGTTCGCAGGAATCGAGGAGTGATGAAATTTCGGGTAGATGAAAAGGAAGCAAACTTCTCCATTTCCCTGGAGTTCCCCGTTGAGCGAAGGAGAGCATTTTATAATCCGAACGATAACTAAATCTTTCCTGGGAAAAGGTCCATCTTTTTCGCGGGGGAGATGAAAAGGACGGGGCCATGGCTGAGCAGCTGATTCTTGAAGTCTTCTCTGATTACGTTTGACCCTGGTGCTATTTCAGTACCGTGCGTATTGAGCAATTAAAGAAAAATTATGATGTCAAGGTTCACTGGACGGCTTTTCCTCTTCATCCAGAAACACCCGAAGAGGGGTCTACTCTTGAGGAACTCTTCTCCGGACGGCCTGTTGACATTAAAAAGATCCTATCCCGCTTGAGACAGGTGGCTGACGAATTGGGCCTGCCGCTCGCCGAACGGAAAAGGACGTATAACAGTCGCCTGGCGCAGGAACTGGCGAAGTGGGCAGAATCGAAGGCAAGGGGAGACTCGTTTCACGAAACCCTCTTTCGGGCTTATTTTGCCGAAGGGAAGAATATCGGCAGGGCGGAGGAACTGGTGATTCTTGCGAAATCCATAGGTCTTCCGGAAAAGGAGGCAAGATCCGTTCTTGAACTGAGAACCTTTAAGGCAGCCGTCGATTCCGATTGGTCGCGCTCTCGTGCTCTGGGAATTACGGCAGTCCCAACTTTTGTGGCCGACCACCAGGAAGTTGTGGGATTTCAATCCTATGAAGTCCTCGAACAACTCCTGAAGGCCTGCGGCGCCAAGAAACGCAAGAACCCAACTTAATCACACGGAATCATACTTCATTAGAGATGTCAGAATTGCGGCCTTAGTCATCACTCATGGGAAATAAGATGTCCCGAGATCAGACCACCATCGATGGGAGGACGAGCTATTCCGTATGGTTTGTATTCGTTGTGGCGATTTTCATCACCTGCTTGATCGCGGCAAATGTCGCGGCAGTAAAGCTAGTAGAAATATTCGGGCTCGTATTGCCTGCTGGTACCATTATTTTTCCTATCAGTTATATTTTCGGCGACATACTGACCGAGGTTTATGGCTACCGTCAGGCAAGAAGAGTGATATGGCTGGGTTTCTTCTGTAACTTCATCTTTGTCGTCACGATATGGGTCGGACAGGTACTTCCTCCGGCTTCGTTTTGGGATGGACAGAAACCCTATGAGCGTATCCTGGGTTACACTCCTCGGCTCCTTGCAGCCTCTTTCCTCGCTTACCTTGTGGGGGAATTCGCCAACTCATTTGTCTTGGCAAAAATGAAAATTATCACCAAGGGACGCTGGTTGTGGACTCGCACCATTGGCTCAACGCTGGTGGGAGAGGGGTTGGATTCCTTAGTGTTCATGACCCTTGCCTTTGTGGGGACGATACCAGCGGGCGTCCTTTTATCAGCCATTTTGACCCAGTGGCTTGTGAAGTCAGCCTATGAGGCAGTTGTGACCCCCGTTACGTACATCGTGGTGAATTTCCTCAAAAGGAAGGAAGGATTGGACGTATTTGATTATGGAACGAGGTTTAATCCGCTGTTGTTCGGCGAATAATCCGTCGAGCAGGGCTTACTGCATTAACAGAATAATGCGGGACGAGATAGGTTTAAAAAATGGGATGCAGGAAGACGATGAGCAAAAAGGCTGTTGTCCTTTCCAGCGGGGGAGTTGATTCCACAACAGCCATGGCCATTGCTAAGGCAGAGGGTTACGAGGTTTATAGTCTGAGCTTCAATTACGGCCAGCGGCATGCAGTGGAGTTGAGAGCGGCCAAGCGAGTCGCTGAAGCCCTTGCCGTAAAGCAACACCTGATGATCGATCTCGACATGGGAAAGGTTGGCGGGTCGGCGCTCACAGAAGGGATGATCAATGTCCCGAAAGCGAGAGATGAAGCCAAAATGAGGAAGGAGATACCGGTTACCTATGTCCCGGCACGTAATACCATCTTTCTTTCCTACGCGCTGGCATGGGCCGAGGTGGTGGGAGCTTCAGACATTTTTATTGGTGTGAATGCGATTGACTACTCGGGTTATCCTGATTGCCGACCCGAATACATCCGGGCCTTCGAGAAAATGGCGAATTTAGCCCTCAAGGCGGCGGTGGAAGGGAAGATGAAGATTCGGATCCAGGCACCCCTCATCCATATGACCAAGGCTGAAATTATTCGCATAGGCCTTGAACACGGGATTGATTATCGCCTCACGCATAGTTGTTATGACCCATCACCAGAAGGGAAGGCCTGCGGGCAATGCGATAGCTGTCTCCTGAGAAATAAAGGCTTCAGGGAAGCAGGAATTCCTGACCCTACGGTGTATGTTGACCTTCGCAATTCTTAGATTTTAGCGAGGAGTTAAGGTCAGAAACGAAGAGCGGCGGGAGATGGGATCTTGGCTTTCTGCAATCCTTGTTCCCTCTCAGTCTCTCAGAGATATAGCCCTGCTCGGCCTGTCGTCGAGCCATTGGTCGATGAGTGGAAAGACCTCCGGGCTGCTCCAATTCCTTGGACCAATGGCCCTTCCTATCATCTTCCCTTTCTTATCGATGATGAGTATCGTGGGAATTTTATTTATTTCAAAAAGGTCGAGGGTTCCACCTGCTGGATCAAGCAACAGGTGAAAATTTTTGACGTTGGATTTGCTTTTTTTCTCAAACAGGAAGAGAGTTGTTTCCGATAAGTAACGACAGGATTCCGTTCACCCCGTTAGAAATGATGCCCGGCTGTTCTGCAGTTCCGCCAATGGCGGGATGAGGCCCAGAATAATCCCGGGGTGGTTTGACCCGCTGCGCCGGCGCTTGTACGGAGAGTGTCCCGCACGGCTTCGAGTCGCAACCACTGGAATTTCTAACAGGGTTCATACATTCCATTCGATGTCATCTCTCGACTCCGGATTTTCTTCGATGTCGACCAACCTTATATTTTCCACACGGGCAGCCGTACGGGAAATGACATGGATCATCTCCAGGAAGACCCTGCTGAGGATGACTGTGAGCAGTAATATCGAAGGAGCCCCGACAAGGAGTGCAAGAATTCCGAACCATGTTGAGGCTTTGAAACTTACTACGATCAAGAAGAGAGCGAACAGAGCAGCGGATAGAATAGATAGGCTGTACAGAAGCTTCACTATTTTTGGACTTACAAATTGACTAAATGAAAAATCAAAGAGGGGCCGGAGAAAATCAACTTTTTTAAGGCATGACCTGTGCCTTGCAGGTCTTGGCCGTGAAAGTTTCTCCCCTACCGGGGCCTCGCTGAACGGTTCCGCGCAGTTGATACAGAACTTAGAATCTTTCTTATTCGAAGCACCACAATTTGTGCAAAACATGTCTGGTCCCATTTCAGAAGCTTAACTTACGGGTTTGATCTCTACGATCTTCCAACGGCCGTCTTCTCTTTTCAAGGTAACGTCCAGAATGGTTCTGCCGTCATGTATTTTCCCGTTCGATTTCTCGGAAGTCTTGGCAAGCCACTCCAATCTGACATCGGCGCTATCGTCCGTTAACGTTTGTCTCTTTAAATCATAAGAAAGATCGAGGTAGCTATAGTTGTCCCACATCTTCAGCGTATCCTGGCGCTTTCGTCCCATTCCGTCAAAGTCGCGTGAAAAGCAGGACATGAAGAGATCAATATTCTTCTGAAGGTTTGCCTGCCTGATATTTTCAAAGAGGGAGTTTATCTTTTCATCTTTTTCGTCCTTTAAGGAGGGAGGTGGGTTTTCTGGAGGAGGCGGGGTGGAAAGCGGGGTGGCGATTTCTTTTTGGGCCGGTCCGCTGGACCGAGAGTGATGCGGCCAAAGGAGGTACCCCCCTGCGATTATCAGGAGGATGATGATACAGGCTGTTAACAAAGCTGAAGGTCGAAGGAGGTCTCCTGAGAATCCGGCGGAAGCCACATTTCCTCCCATCTTACGGGGTAAGAGTGAAAGAATTTGCCGATATTTTTTTAAGCTTTTTTCTCTCGATTTGACTTCCTTCCTTAATTCCTTCTTCTCTTTGATGAAATCGGGCTTTGTGACCGCGCCCGACTTGTGAAGCGATTGAAACTCCTCAAGCCTTTTTTGAATGGGTTCCAGTTCATTTTCGATGGAAACGATTTGTTCTAACGCCTTTTTCTTAATCGATTCAAGCTCTGTTTCAATTTCTTGATGCAAAGGAGAAAGGGACTTCAGCCGGTCCTTATAACGAGCGGACAGAGCATCAAGCACCTCTCCAGAAACTGTCTCTCGCCGCGTTTCCAACTTACTTATGCAGGACTCTAACTCCTTCTCTTCTTGCAACAGCGTGAACCATTCTCTGGACCATCTCTTCGCCGATTTTTTCTCCAAAGGCTGAACGCCATTTTCTTGAGATGGGTTTCCTTGCATCAATAGAGAACCACATTTCCTGCAATAGCTCCCTTTCTTGTAAAGGAGTTGGCATTTGGGACAAAAGAGTTTCACGCTTCTCTTCTCCTCTCCGAGAGCGGAGTCTTCAATGGCCAAAAGGAATTTCCCGCACTTTTGACAAAATTCCTCTCCGGGATCATGCTCGGTGCTGCATTGCGGGCAAATGACCATTTTTCACTCCCTGTATTTTGCGTTTTCTTAAGTATAAGGAGTGGTTCGAATGCATTTTATGTGCCACGAGACGAACAAATTATTGTCTTCAGATTTCGGGGGGTTCCCTCATCATTGGAAGGGGGGATTGGACAATATTATTGTATGTGGACAAAATTTGTCCATTTGAATCTTGCTGCCTCTTCCCAAGTTGTTGGAGTTGATATAGAATTTAAGGTGAGGCCGAATGCGTATGGAAAGCGGATTTACTATTTCATCCGTAGAAGGAATCTTCAAGCAAAGATTCTCCTTTGCCACGCGTGTCCGATTATTATGGAAGGGAGAAGATTCCTTCCAGACGATCTTTGACACGATCAGCAGGGCAGAAAAACTCATCTGTCTTCAATTTTATATATTCAAGAATGATGATACCGGGGTTGGTTTATCCGAGCTGTTAAAAGAGAAGAGCCGTAAAGGAGTAAAGATCTATGTTTTGTACGACCACTTTGGATCCTTTGGAACTCCAAGAAGCTTTTGGAAAGAGATGGGCTTGGAGGGTATTAAGATCAGGGCCTCACATCCCTTTAAATGGACAGCACCCTTTTATTACGTCCATCGAGATCACAGAAAGCTCATCGTAGTCGATTCAAAGAAGGCCTTTACCGGCGGGCTCAACATCGCGAATGAATACAGTGGATTTCATCTTCGGAGACGAAGCAGGGGCTGGCGTGACACAGGAATTCTGATGGAAGGACCTATCGTCAATGAACTTTTCGATACGTTCAGGAAAAGCTGGATCACCTGGGGTGGAGAAAAGATTTCTTCCCAGGGGGATAGCGAGGAGATACAGGGCGAAATTCTGGAAAACGGTATTCCTGCACTTCCCGTCTTCGTCTATTCCAGGAAGGGCAGAAAAAGAATGAGGGACCTCCTTCGCTACAGCATTGACCACGCGCAAACCCGTATGCTGCTGACCACCGCTTATTTCATTCCGAGCCGTAGGCTGATCGAAAAGCTCGAAACGGCAGTGAGGCGCGGGGTGAAAGTGAGGCTCCTCGTTCCGGGCAAAAGCGATATCCCCGCTGCCTCTTATGCAGGAAGAGCTTTTTTTTCAAGGCTTCTGAAGAGCGGTATTGAAATCTATACATACCTGGGGGAGATGCTTCATGCAAAAACCTATATCTTTGACGAATGCTGGAGCATCATCGGTTCCACCAACCTCGACTACCAATCTCTTGTGTACAATGATGAGGGAAACATTGGAATCTTGAATTTGCCTTTCGCTTCAAAGATGACCGGGATCTTTGAAGAAGACTTGAGCAATTCTGTCAAAATCGATGAAAAGACTTGGCGCAAGAGACCCTTTACAGAAAAGATGAAGGAACACTTTTTCGCCCTTTTCAGAAAAAGGCTTTAGATTTCGCATCTCCGGCCCATCCGCCATGAGTCCGCCGAAGCGTGAAGGCCTTAGAGATCGTACACGTTGCCCGGGGCAGCTGTTCGCAGTGTGTCACAACATCCTCAACTCTTTTTTTAGCACCTTGCCTACGAGGTTCTTAGGCAGGGCTTTCAGAAAAACCACTTCTTTTGGGAGCAAAAAGTTCGTAAGTTTCTTCCGGCAATATTCGATGATCTCTCCGGCTGTGGCTTCTTGTCCGGGTCTCAAGACCACGAAGGCCTTGATATCTTCACCGTAGAGATCATCCTTCATCCCGATGACGGCCGCCTCAGTCACCTTGGGGTGTCTGAAGAGAACCTCCTCAACGGTCCGGGGGGAGATATTTTCGCCGGCCTTGATGATCAGGTCCTTTTTCCGTTCCGTGATCCAGAAATAACCATCCTCGTCCACGTATCCTATATCTCCCGTATTAAGCCAACCACCGCGGAGAACCTCCGCGGTCTCTTCCGGCTTGTTCCAGTAGCCCTTCATGAGCATGGGGCCCCGGATCAGGATCTCCCCCTCCTGGCGGGCGGAGAGCGGGTTCCCCGCCTTGCCGACGGCCCTCATCTCTGTTCCTTTCATGGGCAGGCCGATAGAGCCGACCTTTTTCGCACCCTCGAGGGGATTGGCCGTATTGTTCGCCCCTGCCTCTGTCAGGCCCCAGCCTTCGATAATCTCAAAGCCGAAAGTTTGCTTGAAACGGTTAAAGGTCTCGAGGGCTAAAGGCGCGGATCCACAGAACCAGTATTTCATCGAACTCAGATCATACTTCTTCGGTTCTGGGAACAGCAGCATGAACACATACATGGTGGGAACGCCGGCTAGGGTATCGGCCCGATACCTCTCGATGGCAGAGAAGATGGCCTCCACGTTGAAAGAGTTCAGCAGGACGGCTTTCCCTCTGCGCCTGAAAAGGCCTAAGTTGATGCTGGCGATGCCATAGGAATGGCAGAGCGGGAGGACGAAGACTGCCAAGAGGCCGTCTGGCAAGGCCAGGGTTTCGTGTTGCATTCGGGCGTTCTCGTAAAGGCTGAAATGGGTGTGCATGACCCCTTTGGGCCAACCCGTCGTGCCCGCCGTGTAGATTAAAGCAGCTAGCTCGTCAGCATCCATGTCTGCCACCCCTGTTTCCTCGGGCTTTTTTTCGAGGAGATGTGGGTAGGAAAGGAACCCTTGAGGAACCTCCGAGTCGACAAGGATTACCGTTTCCAAGCCGGGTGCCTTCACCTTTCCTGCCAGGATCTTGGAGAGGAAGATGGAACTGCTGATCACCACCTTAGCGCCCGAGTCCCGGTAAATGTGAGCGGTTTCTTCCTCACCCACCAGGTAGTTGATCGGCACAGCCACTGCACCGATCCTCCAGATGGCTCCGAAGCCCTGGAGCACCTCTGGACAGTTGGGCATCTGCAGGATGACCCGGTCTCCCCGCTTGACGCCTAGGTCCTTAAGGGCGCGGGCCAGCCTCCGGGATGAACGGATCATCTCCACATTCGTAATCTCTTTCCCCTCGTAAATGAGGGTGACTCGTTCCCCCTCCTGCTTCATCCTTTCTTCGGCGATTCCGGCGAGGTTCATCTCTTCCTCCTTTTCTCCTCAAAAGAAACCTCTTACAGGCACAGAAGAGAAAGCCCCCATGGGACAATCGTCAGCTGGAGGCTTCGCGGAGGTATCTTCTGGCAATTTCTTCTCATCAAACACTCCAAAAATACGGAGGTTTGATTTAAGTCCTTATACATGATTTAGGAAGGTAGTGTCAATAAAAATGAAGAGATCAGGCACATGAGCAATGTGAAGCTCCCCGCCTCGGCCTACCGGCGGGCAGGCACAGGGCGGGGCTTCCCGGGCATGTAGTGGCGAGCCAAAAGCGAGCAAATGAAATTTCGCCTATATTGTGCCCCTTGACTCCGCCTACGAGGCGGGACTTGTGGGCACCTTCCCGGTCAAAAAATCGGGCACCTGTCCGTTCTCGACCTTCCGGTCGATGATGATCCGAACTGTCATTGCACTCCTCCCGATTGTATCTTTGTCGTCCGCAGAATTGTCTTCTAAAGACCAACGTACGGCTCAAGAAACGTCGGACGGAGAGGCTCTTGCTCCCTCGTCTGCTGCCCGAGCTTCACCGCGCAGTTCGGCCAGCAGTTTTGAGTGTCGCGAGAAGTACCACAGGGCCGTGCACACCAACAGAAGAACCGCCACCGCGGCGGCGATGTAGAGAGGCGTGTTCTGGCTGGTCAGCTTGACCATACCGCTGGCTACCAGCGTGAACGGGATGGCTTCAGGTAGAATCCCGAAGGCCGTCCCAAGCAGAAAGTGACGGTGTCGGATGGGCGACAGCCCCATCAGAAGATTGATGATCAACCCACTGATGGGAAGCTGGCGTATGGCAAAGACGAGTAGCGCCGCCGAATGCCCGTGAAAATGCTCCTTGAGCCGGCCGACCCGCGGCCAATGGCGTAGAACGAAATCGCGGCCGCCCCAGCGCACAAACAGAAACAAGGCATAATAACCGGCCAGTGTTGCCACCTGAGTCCACAGCAGACCGTGCCAGAACCCGAACGCAAGGCCGCCGATGGGACAGAATAGCAGTCGGGGCATGCCTGCGGCGACGAGGGCGAAAACAATTGCCGTCCACGCCGCAGGCCCCATCCATCCCAGGGAGATCAGCCAACGTTTGACGGTCTGGATGTTGGCGAAATACATCCGTGCGGGTGCAAGATAGGCCAGCGCAAATGCCGCTGCCACCACTAACAGCATGAGTAACGGTTTCCACGGGAAGCCCGACATTTTAGGTTCCAGAGTATTGATCTTTTCAGCCATCAAAGTGCTCGATCCTCCGAGGGAAGAACCTCGCTGCATATATGATATAGAGATGCGTCGTTTGTCAAATCCCTTCGATTTCGTGCGGCATGCTGTTAGATTTTGGATGGTGTGTTCCCGAAAAGAAAAGCGTTGGGAACCGGTGCTCAGGTACTGTCCTAATTTGCCCTTTCAATTAAATCCTTGACTGTCCAAAGTTCTTTCGCCACTCCTGCCGCCATTGCTGGCGTCATCCTCAAGCTACCATGAATCCTCACAAAGTTGTAATGGGCGAAATGA
>Ga0187784_10002121_pt1 | contig 15871 bp, 12 predicted proteins | sample 1015_SJ02_MP15_2_FD_132964 | JGI IMG/M metagenome (GOLD analysis project Ga0187784, IMG submission 132964) | Tropical peat soil microbial communities from peatlands in Department of Meta, Colombia - 1015_SJ02_MP15_20_MG | ecosystem: Environmental > Terrestrial > Soil > Wetlands > Peat | place...
AATCCATTTCGGTGGAAGCAGCCCCCTCACCCTACCCTCTCCCCCTTTGAGGGGGAGAGGGTTGCGCAGCCTTAGCGAGCGTAGCGAGCTTAGGCAAAGCTGGGTGAGGGGGCGATTCCGCTTTGTCGGATATTGCGCTAGATTCCAAGAGCCGAGGGCCTCTCCGAGCCTGCCTGGGCGACCGCCGTCAGGCGCTCGTCTGCAGGAAGCGCCGCGTGCTTCCCTCCAGCACGAGGCAAGTGAGCACGCCCGTGGCATAGGCGCCGGTATCGATGCCGATGCGGTTGGGGCGCACCTGGGGCTCGGCCATGATCGTGTGGCCGTGCACCACCATCTTGCCATGATCGCTCGCGTCGTCGAGAAAGGGCTCGCGAATCCACAGCGTGTCCTCGTCGCGCTGCTGCTCGAGGGGGACGCCCGGGCGGATGCCGGCATGGACGAAATAATAATCGCCTTCGATATGCCAGCGCTTGAGCCCGCGCAGGAACGCGAGGTGCCGCTCCGGCAGATTGCGGCCAAGCTGCTCGCACAGATGGCTCATGCGCGTGAGGTCCGTCCCGCGCTCCAGCATGCGCACGCCGTAGCTGTAGAGCGTCGCCCCGCCGCCGTTCATGAACCAGCCCGGCCCCGCCTTCGGCTCCTCGAGGAAGCGGAGCATGAATTCCTCGTGGTTCCCCATGAGGTGCACGCTCTCGAAGCCCTCGAGCGGCGCGTCGAGGAGGAGGTCGATCACCTCGCGCGACTGCAGGCCGCGGTCGACATAGTCGCCGAGATAGACGACGCATCTTCGCTCGACGGCAGCTTGGCGCGCGTCCTCTCTGACCTTGCGGTGAAGCGTCTCGAGGAGGTCGGCGCGGCCGTGGATATCGCCGATCGCGTAGACGCGCGTGCCCCGAGGAACGCTGAATGCCCTCTCGATCGGCTGTGGACGCGACGTGAACAGGTGCTTGAGCATGCTGCTCTCTCGTAACGCGACGATGCCTCGTTCTCTCCCCGCCGAGCGTGCCCGGGCGCTCGAAGGCGCGCCGCTCCCGGCCCGCGCCGGCCGGGCTTCCCTCTTAGGTGGGAACGGACGGCCGGAATAGCAAAGAGCTCAGCGAGCGGAGACGCCGGCCTATGGCCGCGGCATGTTCGAGAACTCGGCCCAGGCGCTGCGGCCCCCCTTGTTGTCGAGGTAGTTGATGAGGGCCGCCACCACCCCCCGATCGAAGCGCGTGCCCATGCCGCGCACGAGCGACTCGGCGACCGCGTTCATGTCGAGGCCGGGGCGCTTGAGCCGCGGACTCACCATGGCGACGAAGGCGTTGGCCACGGCGACCACGCGCGCGGTCGGCAGGATGGCCTCGCCCACGAGGCCGCGCGGCCGGCCCGAGCCGTCCCAGTTCTCGCGGCATTGGCGCAGGGTGTCGACCACCGGGCCGTCGAACTCGATGCCCTCGAGGAAGTCGGCCGTAGCATCGAGGCTGTCGCGCACGCGCTCGATCTCCTCCTCGCTCAGGCGGCCATCCTTGGTGAGGACGTCGGCCGGCACCAAGATCTTGCCGAGGTTCATGAGATTGCCGGCGGTTTCCGCGGTCTCGACCAACGTAGGGTCGAGGCCCATCTCGCCCGCGATTGCGTGCGCCACGGTGGCGACGCGCGAGGAGTGATCCGCGGCGTAGCGGTCGCGCCGGTCGACCAGGCTGACCAGGCTCTTCACCAGCTTGGCGAGCGTACGCTCGCGCCGCTCGCGCTCGCTCACCGCGACCGTCACGTCCTGCTCCACGACGAGCACGCCGCGCGGCACGATGTCCAGCATGGTGGTGAGCGGAATATGCTCGCTTTGCAGCACGCGAAGCGTGCGCCCCGCGCCCAGGCGGTGAACGGCCGAGACCATCTTCTCATCTTCGAGCGCGCTGCGGTTGAGCCGCTCGAGGCGCTTGGCGGCGTCGGGTCCGAGCACGGAGGCGAGCGTCTTGCCGATCATGTCGGTGGCCGGAATGCCCGCCTCGTCCGCCGACCGGCGATTGGCGAAGCGGTAGCGCGATTGCTCGTCGGCGATGAAGATCGAGTTGGGCTGACTGTCGGTGACGAGGCGCAGGAAATTGCCTTGATGCTCGAAGCGCTGGGCGAGCGCGCGATATCTCCGAGCGGCCTCCGAGGCGCGCTGGGAGGCACCGTGGCGCCAGATGGCGATGATGCCGGCGGTGAGCAGAAGGATCGCGAGCAGGAAGACCGCAAGCAAATCCCGCGCGCGCCGATCGCTGGCGCCGAGCGCCGTGGCGCGGTCCACCTTGTAGATCAGCAGCCACGGCGTGCCCTCGATCTTGCGGCTGATGAACAGCACGGACGTATTGCGGTAATCGCGCTTGATTTCGAAGCCGCCGGGTGCCGCGATCGCGGCGGCCGCGTCAAGATCAGGGGTATTGGTCGCGAGCGCGAACGACAGCAAAGGCCTGTTGCCCTGGAGGGGAGAGAGATAGCGGATGACCGCACCCTCCTGGCGCACGAGCACGGCCTCGGCCGTCTCGATATCGCCCGGCTGCTTCAGCTTGGGATAGAGCTCGCTGCCGACCTCCTTGATGCCGAGGACCCAACCCACCTGCTGGTCCGCCGACGCTTCCGCCTGGATGGCATAGATGGGCACGAGGAAGCCCATGGCGGTCTGCTTGGCGGGATCGAGGAAGATATCGCGGAGCGCGCGCCGCGCCTTGGCCGCCGAAGCGACGAACTCGCCTGTGGCCAGATCAGGCGCCGGCATGCTGTGGGTCGTCACCAGCGTCTTGCCGTCGAGACCGAGAACGGCCATTCCCGCAAGCCCGATGCGCTGCACGTCGGCGGGGACCTCGGGACCGAGCACCGGAGCCTTGAAGCCGGCGCCGTCGGCCCTCACGATGAGCATGTTCTGGAGATATTCGGCCTGGGCCTCGCCGTCCTGCACCTTGCTTATATCGCCGCCGGCAAGCTTGAGCTGGGTCAAGAAAAGCCGCACGGAATCGCTCTCGGCGACATCGCCCAAATCCTGCCATTGCTGGGCGAGCCAGGCCTCCACGGCGTCCTTACGGCTGTCGGCGACCAGGCCAAGCCGGTCCTGCCAGGTGCGCAGATCGCGCTCCCGCAAGTCGTCGACGAATCGAAAGACCTGCCAGACCCCAAGGGCGGCAACAAGCAAGATCCCCGCCGCGGTGAGAACGACGCCGCTACTGACACGCCAACGCTTTCCTTTCGGCTCGGAATTCAGTAAATCGGACATAGGGTCCTCGGAGGCTGTCTCCACATGCCCCAGCCATGTGCGGCCTGGGTCGTTGGAGAGTATGATCGGGTCGGCACCGGCCGGCAGAGAAACGTTCGGCAGAAAGGTGGCCCAGGTTTAACACAAGTTTCGGGCCGCGGGAATCGCCCTCGGCCGCGAGGTAGTGCGTGGAATGTCGATGATCGCCGCGTGGCTCACGGCGGGCGGTCTCTGCTCGAGGCGGCGTACGGCAGCCTTAGCCGCCGCACTCGCGCTCCTCCTCGCATTATCGGGGCCGGCTGAGGCCTTGGAAGGCGAAAGCCTCTTCGGCAGCGTCGGCGTGCAAATGAACGCGGTCAACTTGCATCAGCTGCTGCCTCAATGGGCCGCCGTCATCGACCGCATGAACCAGACCCCCGAGCCGTTCGATAGCCGCTGCGAGGACCCCCGCTTGAGCTTCTGCGCGCTGCAGAAATGGACCCCGTTCCTCTCCAGCCTCAAGGGTCTCGACGAGATGACCCAGCTCAAGCAAATAAACGACTTCATGAACAATGTTCCGTATCTGGTGGACACCGTCTGGGAGACGCCGCTCGAATTCCTCCGCAGATTCGGCATGTGCAGGGATTACGCGGTCGCCAAGTACTGGTCGCTGCGCTACCTCGGCTGGCCGTCGGACCGCCTGCGCATCGTGGTCTTGGACATCCTCGACATGCCCGACGGCCAAACGGGGAGGCCGACCAGCCACGCGGTTCTGGTGGTCCACATCAACGGTCAGAGCCTCGTGCTCGACAATCTGCACAAAGGCTACCTCGTCGATGCGAAAAGCATCGTCGACTATCGCCCCGTATACGCGGTCACCGAGCACGCCTTTTGGCTCTTTCGGCGAGGATAGGCCGGGCTGGCGGGGCCGCGTCATTTCGTTATCATCTTTTTATTTTCGCCGCTTATGGATGGGCGGCGCCCGCGGGGCCCGAGGGCGCCTCTTGGGGGCCGCCGCCGGGCACCTGACGCAGCCGAGGAAGAGGGGCGCCGTGGCGCGGATTTTGCTCGCTTGACCCTGCTGCGGGGGGACGGGCATGGTCCGTAGCTGGAGCCAAGGCATCCTGGCACGGCGGCACGGGCGGGCCGCTCTGCGCACGCCAAAGGGCTCCGCCACCCCCAAAGGGGAGCAAGCTAGGGTCATGCTGGGCATCCAGGCGGCGCGCAGAGCGACGGCAAGGAGAAGTCTATGCTGCACTGCAGCATATTGCCTCGTGGTCGCTTTCGTGCTCGCGGTAGTCCTGCCTGAAGCCGCCCGCGCCGTCGATTATCCCCAGCTTTTCGGCTCGACCGAGACCCGCATGGACAGTGCCAACTTGCGCACCATGCTGCCGCAATGGGGTGGGGTGATCGAGCGGATGAACGAGACCCCGGAGCCATTCGCCAACGTCTGCGAGAACCCTCCCCTCAACTTGTGCGAGCTCAAGCGTTGGACACCCTTCCTCTCGAGCATCAAGACCCTCGACAAGATGAGCCAGCTCAAGCAGGTCAACGACTTCATGAACAACGTCCCCTATCTCCAGGACCTCATCTGGGAGACCCCGCTTGAGTTCCTTCACAAGCGGGGCATGTGCCGGGATTATGCCGTCGCGAAATACTGGTCGCTGCGCTTTCTCGGCTGGACTCTTGACGAGCTGCGCATCGTCGTGCTCAAGGATCTCAACCTCAGGGTCGATCACGCCATTCTCGTCATCTACATAGACGGCCAGGCGCTTGTGCTCGACAACCAGATCAAGAACCAGGTCGTGAACGCCAAGAGCATCGTGCACTACCGCCCCACCTATTCGATCAACGAGCAGCATTTGTGGATCCATCGCGGCTAGTGCTTTGGTCTTGTTAATGCTACTCTTTTCGACACTTGCCGCCGGCCGGGGCAGCGCCCGGACGCAAGCTCGCGGGCGCCCGCGGCCGCGGGCGCGCGGGGCCCTGGCCCGTGGCGATCGCACTCCTCAAGGAGAGACGGCTTGAGCGCGCGCGGAATGGCGATGGCATCGGACGCGCCGACGTTCCTGATGGGGGCGTTGCGCGCAGCGGACGTGGCGCTCGTCATCCTTACAGGGGCGATCTGCTACTGGCTGCGCCACGAGACGTGGGATTTGCCCGGCTATTACATCATCGCCATTCTTGCAGGCGGCATCCTCACCCTCAACGTCATGCACGTCGGCAAGGTCTATACGCTCGCGAACCTACAGCAGCTCGGCTTCCAAATCGGCCAGCTTCTCGCCTGCTGGGTCGGCGTGGTGCTGACCCTTGTCGTGCTCGCCTACTTCACAAAGAGCTCGGACGAGTTCTCGCGCGTCTGGCTGGCGCTTTGGGCGGTGACGGCGTTTCTCGCCATGGTGTTCGCGCACTTCGCCGTCTACTGGCAACTCGCGAGATGGCGCCGGCGCGGCCTGCTGCACGTGAGGATCGCGATCGTGGGCGCCACGCCGCTCGCCGCGCGCTTGCGCCGCCGTCTGCTCGCCCGCCAGGACGAGCAATACGAGTTCGTCGGGATCTATGACGACCGCCCGCCGAAATCGCATGCCGGCGACGAAGAGGTGAGGGTGAATGGAACCATCGCCGACCTTCTCGCGCGCTTCCGCCAAGATCCGGTCGACGAAGTGGTGATCACGCTTTCCTGGCAGGAAAGCGAGCGCATCACCTCACTCCTCAAGGAGCTCAAGACGCTGCCGGCAAATGTGCGCTTGTGCCCGGAGGCCGCCGGCTTCGACATACCGACGCGCGGCTTCATGACGCTCGGCGGCGTCCCCATGCTGGGGGTCTTCGAGCGGCCGCTCCACGGCTGGAACCTGGTGCTCAAGTCCCTCGAGGACAGGATCATCGCCAGCATCATCCTGATCCTGGTGCTGCCGCTGATGGCGCTGATTGCGATCGCGATCAAGCTCGACAGCCCGGGACCCGTGCTCTTCGGGCAGAAGCGCTACGGCTTCAACAACAACGAATTCACCGTCTACAAGTTCCGTACCATGGTGGCAGAGGCGGCGCGCGAGAGCGACTTGCGGCAGGCGACGCGCAACGATCCGCGCATCACGCGCCTAGGCGCGCTCTTGCGGCGCACGAGCCTCGACGAGCTGCCTCAGCTCTTCAACGTGCTCAAGGGCGACATGTCCCTCGTCGGCCCGCGTCCCCACGCGGTCCAGCACAACGAGCAGTTCGCCAAGACCATCGACGACTACATCGGCCGCCACCGCGTCAAGCCCGGCATCACCGGCTGGGCGCAGGTCAACGGGCTCAGGGGCGAGACGGACAGCCTGCGCAAGATGCAGCTGCGCGTGCAATGCGATCTCTATTACATCGATCATTGGTCGCTCTTCCTCGACCTCAAGATTCTCTTTCTCACCCTCTTCGTGGGCTTCGTGCACGAGAATGCCTACTGAAAAAATCGCGGCGCCGGCCGAGGGCGACGGCCTCACTACGGCCAAGACGAGCTGGAGTACGATGCATGGTCAAGGATGAGCCGAGCGATCCCTTCCTCGAGAAGTTCTTCAGCCGTATCCACCCCTCGGTCGCCCAAAGCTTCACGCCGGCCCAGCTCGCCGCGATCAAGCTGGCCTTCGGCGCCCGCACCTGGGGCTCGCATACGATTGATATCCGCTGGTCGTTTCCCTTGCTTTGGCGGCGCTTCTACCTCGTCTTTCTGGCCGGCCGGGAGCAGCGCCCCCCCGAGCGCCGCGCCCGGGAGCGCGATCGCCACCCGTTCGCGAGCCTGGGGAATGCATTCATTACCGTCATTTTTTGCCTGGTGGTGGGAATCCCGATTCTGCTATCGCTCTATCTGCTGCAAGCGGCGTTCAGCATGGGCGGCGCAGGCTCGGGCTCCTTCTTGGCGCAGCTCATGGAGCAACTGAGCCAGCTGTTCAAGTAGGCGCCCTTTCCGTGAGGCCACCCGGTCCCCGCATGGCGAACATAGTCTTCTGGGCTCTCGTGATCACCGTCGGGCTGGCGCCGCTGCCCCTTGCCAGCAATCGGCCATGGGCCTGGGGCCTGCTTGGCGTCAGCGTCGGCATCCAGCTTGTCGCCTTTTCGCTCGCCGCCCTCTTCGACAGGAGTCTCATTCAGCTCGAATGGCGCCGCTACGGCGCCGCTCTCGTCGCCTTCGCCGTGCTGGTCGTGTGGTTTTTCGTGCAGCAGAGCACCATGACGCCCGATTCCTGGCACAACCCGCTTTGGCGCGAGGCAAGCGGCTTGCTCGGCACGCCGCTCAAGGGCTCCATCGCCATCGATCCGGGGGCGGAGCGCGAGACCATCCTGCGCCTCATCACCTATGCCGGCGTCTTCTTTCTCGCCATTCAGCTCTGCCGCGCGCGCGCCCGTGCGAAAACCGCGTTATGGTCGCTGACCATCGCCGGGACGATCTACGCGGTCTACGGGCTCGTCATGCAGCTCGGCCACTTCGACATGGTGCTGTGGTACGAGAAATGGGCCTATCCAGGCTCGCTAACCTCTACCTTCGTCAATCGCAACAGCTTCGCCGCCTACTGCGGGCTGACGCTCATCGCAACCTTGGCCTTGCTCAGCCACCTATCCGACAAGAGCCTGCGCCACGGAGTCTTCAGCCGCTTCGGCTTGCTGCATTTCGTCGAGACGGCGACACTCGGCCCCTATCTGCTGCTCGTCTCGGCGGTCGTCATCACCACGGCGCTGCTCTTCACCCAGTCTCGCGGCGGCTTCGGCGCGACGTTCGTGGGCGCCATCGCTCTCGCCTTGTCGCTGCGACTGGCCGGGCGCCAGCGCAGGGCGGCCGGCCGGTTGCCGATCTTCGCCCTCTCGCTCGTGATCGGAGCGGTGATCCTGGTGAGCTTCAGCGGCAGCGGTCTTATCGGCCGAGTGAGCGACTATGCCGGCAACGAGACCGGGCGTGGAGTCATCTACGCGCTCACCTTGCGCGCGATCGGCGACCACCCCCTTCTCGGCGTCGGCCTCGGGGGCTTTCACGACACCTTCCAGATGTACCGCGACGATCGGCTCGACTTTCTCGTGGCCACGTTCGACCGCGCGCACAATACCTACCTCGAGTTGGCCCTCGAGATCGGCTTGCCGGCGTTTTGCCTCATGCTCGCCATCCTGATCGGCATCGTGGCGGTATGCGCGCGCGGGCTGCTCACCCGCCAACGCGACTTCGTCTACCCCGCCGCGGGGCTTGGCGCCACCGCACTCATGGCGCTTCATTCCGTGGTCGATTTCAGCTTGCAGATACCGGCGATCGCGGTGGCCTACGCGCTTCTCCTGGGTACGGCCTACGCCCAATCCTTCCCGACGCGACGGGGCGCGGAGCAGGAGGCCGGGAGCGCCGAGCGAGGGTCGCTCCTGAGCCGCATTGCGCTTTTGACCCGACCCGGCCGCAGGCAAATCGCCCACGCAGGCGATGCGCCCCGGACGCGCGGGACGAGCGGCGCGGACAGGAGCTCCTGAGCGACCTATCGCGTTCCCGGTCCGCTCACGGGTAAAGGCGGGAGTATATATCGTCGAAGCGCCACTTGAGGTAACGGTTGGCATCGAGCATGTCGCGGACGGGCCCGAGCATATAGCGGCGGTGGGCGAGCTCCGCGAGGCGGCGGGGATTGTCGTTGGCCGCAATCAGCGCCTGGTCCTGCATGGCGACCTTGAGTATCGGATTGAGCAGCTGCCAATAAAAGAGCGCGATGTCAAGGCGCGGGAAGGAGAGGCCTGGCTCGCGCGGCCCCGTGCGCAGCGACATGTAGAGAAGCGGGAAGAGCTCCGCTGGTGACGCGCCGTAGGCGAAGCGAGCGAAGGCCAGCATGGTCCAGGCGCGCGCATCGGCCGGGCCCAGCGTCAGCGCCTTGCGGTAGGCATCGACCGCGGCGTCGACGAGCTGGCGGCGCTTCTCCTGGTCGTTCCTCGTAGCGGCGGCTGCCGCGAGCAATACGTCGCCGTAGCCGGCCCAGGTATCGCCGTCCTCGATGAGCGGAGCGGCTTCGCCCCATCGCGCGGCCGCATAGCTGATCTCCGCGGGCGAAAGCCGTCTCGTGTAGTTGCCCCCCGCGATATTGTCGAGCGTGCGCTCTTGCGAGAGGAAGTCGAGCCCCCCGATGAGCTGCGGGAGCGAGAGCGCTATGAGCAGCGCCCCGCCGGCGAGCGTGAGCGCGGTCGATACCAGGTGCGTTCGTTGCGGCACAAGCGCCCTCGGGGCCGGGCTATTCTATGTAATAGTTCTTGTAGCTGCTCGAATAGTAGTAGCCGGAGTCGGAATAGTCGTAGCTCGCGTGCTTGCGCACGTCCACCTGGGTGAGCGCGATGCCCGCGACGTTGGCGCCGGCCTCGATCAGGAGCTTGAGCCCGGAGAGCGCGGTCTCCCGCTTGGTCTTCTCCCACCGAATGAGGAAGATCGTCTTGTCCACGGCGCGCGCGAGCACCATCGCGTCCGACACCGGCAGCAGCGGCGGCGAGTCGATCACCACGAGATCGTAAAGCGAGGAAAGCCGCGTGAGCAGCTTCTTCATCTCCTGGGAGCCGAGGAGATCGACCGGGTTGGGCGCGCGCGAGCCAGCCGTGATGAAGTGCACGCCCGAGTGCGGGTCGATCTCCACCACGTCCTCGAGGCTCGCCTGGCCGGCAAGGTAGTCGGTGAGCCCGATCTTGTTCGGACACCCCAGATAGTTGTGCAGACTGGAATGCCGCAGATCGCAATCGATTATGATCGCCTTCTGCGTCGAGCGCGCGGCGGCACAGGCAAGCGAGAGCGCGACCGACGACTTGCCCTCCCCCGGCACCGACGAGGAGACCATGACCGTGCGCGGCGGGTGATCGAGGTGGCTCAGGAGGAGCCCGGTTCGAATTGTCCGGATCGCCTCACCGTAGCTCGAGTTCGGGCGCTCTACCGCGATCTGGTGCGCCCGAGCGTTCTCGCCCGCCACGTCTTTGAGCTTCGGCACCAGCGCCAAGGTCGGCATGCCGGTAAGGCTCTCGACTTGCGAGAGGCTGCGGAAGCCCGAGTCGAGATACTCGACGACCAGCGCCAACGCCATACCCAAGGCCGCGGAGACGACGAGCGCCGCCAGGATCATCAGGTCGCGCCGCGGATAAAAGGGGGCGCTCGGCACGGTCGCGCGCGAGATGATGCGTGCATCCGGCTGCTGCATGGACGCGTCCTGTTGGATATTGGTCTCCTTGAGACGGGCATTCAGCGTCTCGTAGATCGTCTTGTTCGCCTTCACTTCGCTCTCGAGCGAGCGGAGGGTGACCTCGGCTTCGTTCTGCTGCCCCACCTTGCGCTGCAAATCGGCCACCTGCCCGCCGAGGTTGGCGGCGCGCACGCGCGCTATGGCGAGCTCGTTGTTGAGATTGGCCGCGATCTTCTGCACCTCGCTCGAGATCTTGCCCTTGATGTCCGCGAGCTCGTGCTCGGTCAGCTTCACCTCGGGATGGGTGTCCTTGAGCTGGGTCTTGAGCTCGGCGAGCTTGCGCGACACCTGAGCCTCTTGATCGGTCAGGCTCTGGATGATCTTGCTGTCGAGCACCGCCGCGGCCGTGTCGAGATTGCCACTCTTCACCAGGTCCTGGATCTGCTGGGCGCGCGCCTCGGACTCGGCGAGCTTGGTGCGGGCGAGCACCAGCTCCTCGTTGAGGCGTCCCAACTGGGACTGGTAGACCGTCTCGCCGCCCGTATCGATGATCCCGGACTGCCGGCGGTAATCCTCGAGCTTCTGCTCGGACTCGATGACCCGCTCATGCAGCTCCTCGACGTGCTGCTTGAGCCAGTCGGAGGCGCGCGAGGTGGTCTCGCCCTTGGCGGCAAGCTGATCGAGGATGTAGACCTCGGCGGTGGTGTTGGCACCGAGTGCGGCCACGCGCGGGTCCGGCGAGACGAACTGCAGCGTGAGCACCCGGCTGCGGTCCGACGCGGTCACGGTGAGGGCGTGCAGAAATTTGTCGATCGTCGCTTGCACGAGTTGGCGGCGCTTCTCATCCGGGGCGATACCGGCGGTCTCGGCAGAGGGGGCCGCGGCGCCGAAAAGCGCCCCCCTGATCGGATCGAAAATGGTGCTCAACAGCCCCTTCTTCTTGGGCAGGAGATCGGGGTTGTAGAGCGGGTTGTTCACTAGGTTGAGCCGCTCGACGGCCTTGGCCGCGAGCTCGCGGGAGGTGAGGATTGCCGCTTCGGTCTCATTGGTCATGACGTCCGGATTGAGGCCCTGCACGACCGCCTGAATGGGCGCGATGTTCTGGCGGTTGCCCTCCACGACCAGCTTGACCTCGGCGCGGTAGAGCGGGGTCAGTTGGGAGACGACCAGTGCCGCGAGGCTGGTGATGACGAACATCACGCCGAGGATCATCACCTTGCGGCGCTTGAGGACGGAGAGGATGCGCCTCAGGTCGAGCGCCGTATCCGCGGGCGCCGCGAGCTCGAAGCTGCTCTCCGGGCCGGGTTCCTCGCCGCTGGGCACAGGAAGACGGGTAATCGTCGACATCGACACACCTGTATGAAAGCCGCGCCTCAAATCGCGCTCGGCGCGCCGCGGCTGCTCGCGCGTCTTTGCGGCCTTCCCGGCCCCGGCCGGGCGGGCAGTCAGGAACTCTCTCTAGGCGTACCCAGCCCCTCTCGCATTCTGCAATACAGGATGCGAGCCCGCTTCCCTCCCGCCAGCATCCCTTGACGCGGCGGGGTCTGACCCTCTCCGCGGCCGGACTCCATACAATCGGCATGCCAACGGGCGCTTGGCGGAGCCTCGGCCGCCAGGGAAGAATATGTCAAATGGGGCAAAATTAGAACAGGCGTTTCTCGACCTGCACGGTGTCGCCCGGTTGCAATTGGTAGTCCTCCGGGGCTTCCGTGGCATCCTTGTCGGTCTCGCCGGAATGGAAGACCTCAACCGTGCCGGTCCTCGCCCGCTTGGTGTAGCCACCGGCGGTGGCGACGGCCTGGCGCACCGTCATGCCGAACGTAAAGGGATAGCTGCCGGGCTTATTGACCTCGCCCAGGATGTAAAATGGCCGATAGGTCGCGACCTGGACGGTGACCTTCGGGTTGACCAGGAAGGCCTTGAGGGCCTCGGTCAAGGCATCCTGCACCTGGGGCGCCGTGCGGCCCTCGGCCTGGAGCTGGCCGACGAGGGGCAGGCTCAAGTTGCCGTTGCTATCGATGGCGAACTTGCCTGAGAGGTCTTTTTGGCCGAATACCGCGATGGCGAGCTCGTCGCCTTCCTGCAGCTTGTACTCCGCCATGGCCTTCTGCCCGCCGTCATCACCGGCAGGCGACGCTGGGGCGCTGGAACGGCCACCTCCCGAGCAGGCGCCGACGATGAGCGCCAGGGCAATGGCCCCGAGCAGAAGGCCCGATCGGGCCGACTCGATGAGCGGTGTGCGCCTCGTCATGGATTCGCCTGGGTTAAGCGCCTGAAATTTGTACTCAATATTGCCCATTCACCCGGAAGAATATCTGGTTGTCGGTATAGTTCCGCGTGGAGAGCGTCGAGTCCCGCATAGAGTAAACATATTGCAGCTCGAAGGAAAGGTACTGATTCACATAATAGGTACCGCCCACGCTCGCTGAAATCGTGTTCTCATTGAGCGACGTCCCCGGGTACTGGTCGTAGTGGTCGGTGGCCAGGATATAGGTCACGAGATGGTCGGTGGTCTCCCAATCCAGCCGCAGCAAGGCCGCCGTCGTTTCGTCCACGGTCGTGTCGATCGTGAAGTTGAACGGAAGCACGTCCGAGTTCGATCGGCTGATCGACCCGGTAAGCGTCATGTCCTCGGTGAAATTCCACAGCCCCGTACCCTGCACCGACCAGCCGCTGACGCTTGCGGGGACCGCCTCGGTGCCGAGGAATTGGTGCTTGGCGAAGAAGGATTCGTAGAAATAACCGGCGCTGAACTCGAGGTTGGCGTTCTGCAGCGCGTCGTAGCTGACCCCCAGGAGGCCCTGATAGGTCTGCGAGTCGTGGTTGATGCCGTCGCGGTCGACCCGCTTGATGAATTGATGGACTTCATAGCTCGGCTCGACGAACGCCGTGATGCCGTTGTCGAATTGGTAGCCCTCGCGGGTATTCACGTAAGCCTCGCGGACGCTGCGGTCGCTGTTTGAGAATCCGCAATTGGGCAGCCAATCGAAATAGCGGCCCTCGATCTTGACCGACCCGATATAGGGCGCGGCGCTGAATTGGGGCTGGGCCGTGAGCACGGTGAGGTCATACTGGTTCGGCCCGCACGCCGTACCGGGATCGTTGACCGTGCCGCGCATCTCGTGGATGCGCGCCTCGCGGGCGGTCAGCGTGATGTTGCTTTCATCCGTGATGTCGTGCTTGGCGCTGGCGACGCTGTTGAAGTCGATGTAGTTGTTGGCGTGAAACTTTTTGTTCCACGTCGCCTCGGCGTCGGCGTTCACCTGAATGGTCGTGTCCTCGACCTCGCCGGCCAGACCGAGGCTGGGCCTCAGGCGCCGCACGAAATCGCCTTCCGCTTTCGGCGTGAGGAAGACGTTGCTGTCATATTCGCCTTCGCCCTGAAGGGCGCCGTGGAGAATGAAATTTCCGACTTCGATTCCGAGCGACTGAAAGTCGGTACGCTGCCGACCCGTGACGGATTCGACCTGGGCGTTCGGGAAATCAGGGTTCTGTCCCCATGCGGTGTTCGTCATGAAAAGCGCCAACAGGGCGCCTGCGATAAAGCCTAAACGCCCGCGCACTGCCCCCCGCCTCACGACCCCTCCTCATCAGATCGCGGCCATTCCTTTCATTTTATTATGCCTTTTCGAAACCCGGGCCGCAATGACCATTGGGCCGCCGCGGCGGCGCCCCCGCCGAATCCCGGCCGTTGTGTCGGCACCACAACACCGGAACACATTGTGATGATATTTCTCAAAGTTCGGGCCGACGGCTGTCCCCCGACCGTCGGCCCGCAGCGTCAAAGGGGGGCGTCGATGAGCGGGTCGCGCATCACCCCGGACTGGCCAGCGGGACAATGTTCGAGTAAGGCGGTGGCGTCGTGGTGCCTTGCGGGTCGAGGATCGCCCCGGTGCCGCCCGCACCGGCTCCGCCAGCTTGCGGGTTAAACAAGCTGGTGGCATCGCCCATGATGGCGTTCTGGACATCCAATGGATTGATCACCCCCTGAAGGCCGGAGGGGTGGGTCGTCGACTCGGCGATCATCCCGACAATGAAGGTCTGCTGGTTCGGGCGATCGGCCGGAGGGGTAAACGACACGTCGAGCCGGTTGTCGCCGACATGCGTCGTCACGACGAGGGCGCCGCCGCTGCCCGAGCCACTGGCCTGGTGCGTGGTGACGCCGCCCTGGTTGTTGGTGCCGGGGAGCGTGTCGGTGGCCGGCGGCGCGCCCGGAAGCTTCTCGGCAGGCGCTGCTTCAGGTGGAGTCGAGAGGGTGCCGTTCCCGGTCCATTTGCTCGGCTCGCTGAGGGCCACATTTTGCGCGACCGAATTGACCGTGACCTCGGCGCCAAACGGAGCCTCGGCGGTATCCGGCTGCCCTGAGTCGGCCGTCAGCAGAATCACGCGATAGTCGCCGTTCGGCACATCGATTTGAAAGCTGCGCAAGCCGACGATCCCGCTGCCCGTCATCGGGTCGCCCTGCGGCAAGGCGATGACACGCATGTTCACGCCCTTGACGCGTGGATCCTGGGGAGTGAGCAGCTCAAAACCGGAGGGCAACGAGGTATCGGCGGCGCCGAACTTGACGCCCTTGTCGTTGGGTCCGGGCAGGTAGCGCTTGTCGACCGCCACCCTCTGAATCTGGCCACCCGCGACCTCCTTCACGACATTAGCCGTGAGCTCGGCAACGTGCTGGGAGATGTCCAAGAACTTGTCCTGGGCGGCAGGATTGTTGAAGAGGTCGCGCACCAGCGCCCGCCCACGGTCCGTGATGGCCTGGGCGTCCGCGTGGTCGGCCACGAGGAACTCCCGCACCTTGGCATCTCCGGCGGGGTTCTCAGCAATGGCCGCCTGGGCCACCTCTGGCGGAACCTGAACTGCCGGCAGCTCGGCCAAAGTCGGTGCCGGCGGCGGAATCGGCAGCGCCGCCGCCTTGGGGACGACCGCCCCGGCAGGGATCTCGTTTGGCTTGGCCGAGGGGCCGATGTACGGCTTCTCCGGGGTCGCTGCGGCCTCGCCCGCAGGCGCGCCCGCAGGGGCGCCCGCATTCTGCGGGGCGGCGTTGGGGGCGGCATTCGTGGCCGTGCCGGCCGCGGTGCCGGAAGGAATTTCAGTCGCGGTGACAGGGGCGACACCCGCAGGGGCTCCGGCCGGCGCGTCCGTAGCCGAGACCGGCCCTGCAAGCGCGAGGGAAAGGCCAAGCATTCCGCCAAAGGCCAATCCGCCGAGGGCGCGATTGTTCCGGATAAAGTTCTCGACCATCCCCTTGGGCTCCCTAACTAGCTATTTCTCGCCCATCTCTTTTTATACGCGCTGCCAAGACTCATGACAAGAATAGCCCGTCTTTCACGGTCCGGCAGCTTAGGTTCCCAAGCTCCACGCAGAGCTTGGGCCGCGAGCCTTGCTTTGCACCATGCATGCCGGGGAAGGCGGAGGGCGTCATCGGCCCTCTTGGAGCGCAGCGCGCCCGCCCGCTCGAGCCAGGCAGAATAGTCTGAAGGCGAAGCGGGACCACAATATATTGTGACTCACATATATCTAAATCTAGATTTAG
>Ga0187784_10002122_pt1 | contig 15864 bp, 12 predicted proteins | sample 1015_SJ02_MP15_2_FD_132964 | JGI IMG/M metagenome (GOLD analysis project Ga0187784, IMG submission 132964) | Tropical peat soil microbial communities from peatlands in Department of Meta, Colombia - 1015_SJ02_MP15_20_MG | ecosystem: Environmental > Terrestrial > Soil > Wetlands > Peat | place...
AACGGCCTGGGACAGCGAAACCCGCCGTGCTGGCTAGCAAGCCCTGAAAGGGCGAGATACTTACCGGTCGCGAACGTCCAAGGCGTGTTCGCGGAAGCCAGCTTTATCGCGTCCTTGCAGGGCTCGCGAGGCACAATGCCGGGTAACTGGACCCAGGCCGTTGGCTTCGATTGTGATAGGACGCGCCCTTTGGGGGCGTGGAAAGGTACCCCGGTGCCCAGCCGAAGACATGGGCTAAAGATCAGGAGACCGGAAAGGGGGCAAACATGCCGTCTGTTTTAACCGAACTCGATCAGTACCTGCTGGCCGAAGGAACGTATGACCGCGCCTACGAAAAGCTCGGCGCACACCTCACGGAACGCGACGGGAACCACGGCGTTCAGTTTGCGGTGTGGGCGCCGAATGCCCAGTCCGTCTCCGTCGTCGGGGACTTCAATGATTGGAATCAGAAGGCCCATCCGTTGAGTTCAAGCCCGACAGGTGTTTGGGACGGCTTCATCCCGAACCTAGGCCATGGAGCTATGTACAAGTATCACCTGCAATCGAAGTTCGGGGGCTACCGGGTTGACAAAGCCGACCCCTATGGTTTCGCTGCTGAAATCCGGCCCCATACGGCCTCGCGGGTCTGGGACCTGGGAAGCTACTCGTGGCAAGACGGCGCCTGGATGGCCGCCCGGTCAAGCAAAAACTCTCTAAGCGCTCCCATCTCGATCTATGAAATGCACCTCGGATCCTGGAGGCGCGTACCCGCGGAGGGCAACCGTTGGCTAACCTACCGCGAGATGGCTCCGCTCTTAGCCGACTATGTTCATGCCGCGGGCTTCACCCACGTCGAGTTCATGCCCGTGATGGAGCATCCCTTCGACGGCTCGTGGGGATACGAGGCGACGGGCTATTTCGCTCCGACCAGCAGGTTTGGAACGCCCGGCGATTTCATGTATCTCGTGGACTTCCTTCATCAACACGGGATCGGGGTCATTCTGGATTGGGTGCCAGGGCATTTTCCCAAGGACGCAGCCAGCCTCGGCTACTTCGACGGGACGCATCTTTACGAACACTCCGACCCGCGGCAAGGAGAGCACCCGGACTGGAACACGTTCATTTTCAATTACGGCCGCAATGAGGTCCGGGACTTCCTGATCAGCAATGCGCGGTTCTGGTTTGACAAATACCACATCGACGGTCTTCGCGCTGATGCGGTGGCCTCCATGTTGTACCTCGATTACGGACGGCAGGCAGGTCAGTGGATACCGAATCGCTACGGGGGAAAGGAAAACATCGATGCCATCGCTTTCCTGAGGATGCTCAATGAGCGCATCTATGCAGACTTCCCCGATGTGATGATGATCGCCGAAGAGTCCACCGCCTGGCCCCAGGTGTCCAGACCGCTCTATCTGGGCGGCCTGGGATTCGGGTTCAAATGGAATATGGGGTAGATGCATGACGTGCTCGGATACATTTCACAGGATCCGGTGTTTCGCGGCTACCACCACAACCAGATAACCTTTGGCCTGCTTTACGCTTTCAGTGAGAATTTCGTGCTGCCCCTCTCCCACGACGAAGTGGTTCACGGCAAGGGCTCGATGCTGCGCAAGATGCCCGGCGACGAGTGGCAGAAGTTCGCCAATCTGCGGCTGCTCTATGGATATATGTTCGGCCATCCGGGCAAGAAGCTCTTGTTCATGGGTGGCGAATTTGGCCAATGGTCGGAATGGAACCATGATTCGAGCCTCGAATGGCACCTGTTGGACCGGCCGCTTCACGCCGGACTCCAGCGCTGGGTGCGAGACCTCAATACGGTGTATCGCGGCCAGCCGTCACTCCACGAACGGGACTTTGATCCCGCCGGTTTCGAGTGGGTCGATTGCAAGGATTACCAAAGGAGCGTCGTAAGTTTTCTCCGCCGTGGGCAGGATCCGAATGACCAGTTGCTTTTTGTATGTAATTTTACTCCCGTCGTTCGGCAAAACTATCGTGTGGGTGTTCCGCGGCGAGGCTTTTGGAAAGAAATCCTCAACAGTGATGCGCCTCTATACGGCGGCAGCGGCCAGGGAAACTCGGGTGGCCTCTCCGCATCTCCGCTTCCTATTCACGGGCGACCTTATTCCATCAACGCCACGCTTCCCCCTCTGGCGGTAGTGGTTTTCCGGCCGGAGGCCTAAACAGGTTGCGGAAAAACGGGTAGGGGCGGGTTCACCCCGCCATTTACGCGTTGCAACGATCGAGGTGGTGGCGACGTAGAGTCGCCGCTACCTCGCCAACCGATGGTTTTTCCGCAGCCTCTTACGCCACCGGTTGAGGTGCACGGAGGTAAGATATGGCAAACGAAACGGTACGGAACGCGCTCGCCACATGGCAAGCGGTTTTTCACGGGGACACCCGCCGACGGTTGGAAGCGGTCAGCTTTCCCGCTTACCTGATGAAGCAGCGGTGGTTCGCGCGGAAGTCTTATCAAATCAAATCGGCAAGAATTGTCGATTGGACTCCCTTTCAGGCACCTCATTCAGCCCTGGCGTGGGTGGAAGTGCAACTGGAGAGCGGGCCATCCGAGGTTTACTTTGTACCGCTGGGCATGACCTTTGGGGATGACGCACGCCAATTGGAGCGAACCACCCCTAACGCCATCATCGCGCCACTTGAAGCGGGGCAAGCCCCCGGGGTGCTCCATGATGGAACGCTCGATGACCAGACTTGTTCGGAACTGCTGTCATTCATCGAGGACGCGCGCGACTTACAGACACAGCATGCCCACATTCGCGGAATTCGCGGCAAAGCGTTTCAGGAGGTCAGGGGAACAGCCGGAAAGGCCTTGCCCGTGCGGCGCGGCTCCGCAGAGCAAAGTAACACATCAATTTTGTACGGAGATCGGCTCATTCTAAAGATATTTCGCCACCAGCAGCCCGGCTTGAATCCCGACGCTGAGATCGGACGATATCTCACCGAGAGAGTCGGCTTTCAGCGCATTCCTCCCTTTGCCGGCTCCATCGAATACGAGGCGGAATCTAACTCGGCGAATCTGGCCATACTCCAGGGACTCGTGGCGAATGAAGGCGATGGCTGGCAGTGGACCATGAGTGAATTCAGCCGCTATTTTCAGGGCAGTGCGGAGCTGCCGTTTCCGCAAAGCGCTCGATCTAAGCTGGCTGACCCGGTGGAGACCGGGGGGCGGGCCGTATCCTCATTGGCCCGAAATCGTCTGGGCGCGTATCTTGATTCTGCCGCCAGGCTGGGCTTCGTACCGCCGAATTGCACTTGGCACTGGCTTCTGGTGCGAGTGATCCGGCCTTTGCGCCTGAGCCTTTAACGGCGGAACACTTCCAGGCAATTCTGGCGGACGCGCATCGGCACGCTTCCCGTGTCTTTGACGCGCTGACCAGGCACGGGCCGAACCTGCCCGCAGAGGTCGTTGAGATCGCTTCCGCAGTGGTGGGCCGTCGCCGCCAGATTCTGGATCGCTTCGATGCCCTCGGCCTGGCCCACCTTCAATCCTGGCAGACGCGCATCCACGGAGACTATCATCTCGGGCAAGTCCTTAAAGTGGGCTCGGATCTCGTGATTCTGGATTTTGAGGGCGAGCCTGCTCGGCCGCTCGCGGGGCGGCGCGCCAAGCAGAGTCCGCTGAAAGACGTGGCAGGGATGTTGCGGTCGTTCAGTTACGCCGTCTACATGAGTCTGATCAACTATGCGGCCGCGCACCCGGAAAGTATGGCTCGTCTTGAGCCCTGGGCCAGGTTCTGGGAACACACCGTCTCTGCGGAATTCCTTCGCGCCTACCGGAAAACCACCCGGGAGAAAGGGTTGCTGCACGTCGATGAGGCCGATTTCCGCAGGCCGCTCGATGTCTTTCTAATTGAGAAAGCCTTGTATGAGGTGATGTATGAACTCAACGCGCGTCTGGCCTGGGTGCGGATACCCTTGATGGGGCTCCTGTCGCTCACGGGGCCGGTCGGAGCACCCGCGTGGCCTGCCCGCTCGCCGGGGACCGATCTGGATCGATCCTCGGCCGGACACCGGCAAGATCGTCCCTGAGGTTTCGTGCTGACGCGTTCTCGGGGTCTTCCGCAAGCTCCAGGGCAATCTCTTGCTTCGCTGCTGGGAAGTTCCCTTCTCTACGTAGAACCATCGCCAATCCCAGGTGGTAGTTTCTCCCATTCGGGCGCACCGCCAACGCCATGCGAACAGCCTTTTCCGCCTCCGTTAGCCGTCCCAGGCGGAGAAGCGATATTCCCCAATAAAGGAATTGGTCACCATCCGTGGGATCAGCAGAGCAGGCTCGTGCAAAGAAGCGGGCAGCCTGGGGGAAATCGCCGTGTGCGTAATACAGGTATGCCAGGTTAACGTTGGCCCTCCAGAATTCCGGTTCGACGGAGAGAGCTTGCTCATAGAGCGCGATCGCGGCGCCATCCATTCCGCGTTGCGCCACCGCAGCCGCCAAACTGGTGGTGGCGGAAACGTTGTGCGGAGCAACTTGGTGCGCGCGATGGTTGAGCGTGAGATCGTCGGACCAAAAGAGGCTCTGCCGCACTGTCGCGTAACCCATCGAACCGGAAAGCAGCAATCCCCCCAGGAGCACCCAGGCAGGGCGACGAAACGATTCCCCCACGGCGCTCATCACGCGGCGCAGCGCTATCGCCACAAGAATTACAAATCCCACCGAGGGAAGATAAACATAACGGTCATGGGCGACTTCACTCGCCGGCAGCAAGCGGAAGTTCAACACCGGAACGAGCGTCAGAATCATCCACAGGCTGGCAAAAGCGATGACCTTGGCGTCGTCGGGCGACGACCGGCGCACGCGCCGATACCCATAAAATAAAACCCCACCGATGATCACAAGCAGTCCAGCAGGCAGTACGACGGCATGCCAGCTTGGCCTCGAAACATAGGGGGTGTCGTAATAACAGCTCAGACCCAACGGCCAAACGAGCAGGCGGAGATAAAAAAGCAGCACCGAGGGAATCGTGAAGATTTCCTGGGATAACGACACGGGAGCAATCACGTGTGCAAAACCTTTCAGTGCCCAGATGCGGATGGGAACATAAATGAGGACTGTACCCCAGAACGGAATCGACGGCGCCAGAGCGCCCTGCAGGCGTTCGGAAAACCGCCTCCAAAAACCCACCGGCGCGCCTTCCCTGCTCCCCTTACCACCATAAATCCAGGCGAATCCGCTGACCAGAACCGGCAGCACCATGCCGCTTTCCTTGGAAAGAACCGCTGCCGCAGTCAGAACGCAGGATGCTGCGCTGTGCAGGAGAGTGTTTGTGGGTTGCGCAGAACGAAGTTCTGCGTTGGGATCAGGTCGCAATTTTGACGAGCCGCAGAGCTTTGCTCTGCGCAAGCCACAGATAAAAGTAAGGATGGCAGCCAGGATGAAAAAGGTCGAGAGCGGTTCCTGAATAGAGGTAATGTCCGCGACGGCTTCGACATGCACGGGATGAAGGCCAAATACCAGCGCGGCTATTCCCGCTACCCATGTGTCCCGCGTCAGGTGGAGGCACAGACGGTAAACCAGAAAGGTCACCGCGACGTGCGCCAGCACGGAAGTCAAGTGCCAGCCCCAGGGGTGAAGGCCAAATAGCGCATCGTTCAGCCGCAGCCAGGTAAGAAACAAGGGACGGTAATAGTTGGCCAGCAGGTGGGGGTAGCGGAAGCTCCAGATGTGCGAGGTAAAGTAGCTGGGAAAATAGGCCCAGGAGAGAATGGAATCGTTGGTCACGATCAGCACGTGATCGTCAAAGACAAAACCACAGGCGAGGGTGCCCACATGGGCGAGGAAAGTCGCCGCCAGGATCCCGAGCAGCGCGAGTTGCCCCGGCGTGGGATCAGCCACGCGCTGCTTTGGCGCGGTATCAACCGCGCTCCCCGTCCCACCACTTTGCGGTCCAGTGCACATCGTCGCTGCACTTTACCGCAGCACGGGCGGGAGCCGCAACCCGCGCGCCGCAGAGCTTGGCTCTGCGCAAGCCGGTTTCGGGATACGGGTGGCGCAGAACGGGGTTCTGCGTTGGAGTTTCTAAATTTTGCCGGAACCACCCCGGCGCGAGCGCGCCACCCCTCCTGAATCAGGAGGGGAGTTCCCATAAGCTCCCCTCCTCAGATGAGGAGGGGCCGCGCCCACGGCGCGGGGGTGGTGCTGAACCGGGATTGTAGAAACTCCAGGCGCAGAACGAAGTTCGGCGTGGGGAGCCAGCCGCGATTTGGACGCGCCGCAGAGCCTTGCTCTGCGCAAGCCGGGAGATACCCGCTGAGATGTCGACGCGTCGACATCGCTGTAAACAGCGCGCTCTTCACCACGATTGACAGTTTTCCCCCGGCCGGGTACAAAGGAAGAGAAAGGGTGAAGATTCATGCCCAACCCCAAAGAGCACGCTCACGAACTAATCGAACGCCTGCCGCCTGTCCAACTGGCGGCGGTGATCGGCTTGCTGGAAGCCATCCTCGATCCGGTTTCCCGCGCCATCGCCCAGGCTCCAGTCGATGACGAGCCGGAGACTGAAGAGGAACGTCAAGCCGTGGCAGAAGCCAAGGAATGGTTCCAGCACCATTCGGGGATTCCATTCGAGGAGGTGCTGTCCGATTTCGGCCTCACCGTGGACAACCTGAAGGCCTACCCCGAGTCCAAGTGAAGCGAATCCTCTTCTCCGAGTTGGCACGCGCCGATGTTCGCCGCCTGAATCGGGAGACGGCCATGCGCATCCTCACCGCTCTGCATCGCTTTGCCGAAAGTGGTGTGGGTGATATGAAGCGGCTAAAGGGAGAGACGGAAGAGCTCCGTCTCCGCATCGGCGACTACCGAGTGCGGTTCACCAAGGAGTCGGATACCCTCCACATCAACCGCGTCCTCCATCGCAAGGAGGCCTACCGCTGATCTCGAGAAGGCGAGAGATTAGTAGGAAGCCCGGCAGGTTCTTACTCGGAATCTCCTCCGATTATCAGGCTGACGGCTGGCGCAGAGAGGGCTTTCAATCTATGCGTGTGAGGCGAGGATCGCGGAAATAAACGGCGTGTCTGATGCGCCAAGCCCCGTCGGTCGCGCCACATCGCGTGCATTGACGTCCCGCGCGAATAGGTGCAGGTCAGAGACCCTTCGCCCGGATAAAAATTGGATAGCCCACGGTGGCAATGGCCTCGCCCTCGTCGACTAAGTCCTTACACAGAACTGCATGCCGCACGCGATAAAGACTTTCAATCTGCCGCCAGTCCGCGACCTGCGCTCCGGTACCCCGGAGAGCAGCAATAGGATCGGTAAGGAAACGCTGCTGAAGACTCGACTCCCACGGCTTTTCAGTGGTGAGCTGACGAAGCATAGTTTCCGGCAGTTCCCCGCTCAACTCGCGCCGCAGACTTTCGAGCGCGCTGTAAGCCGACCAAGCCTCGAAGTGCGCCGCGTAATCATCTTTGTGAAAACCCACTATGAGCAGGAGCTGCGCAGGTCGGAGAAGATAGTCTAGACATTCGCGGCGGATCGAGCCGGCATGATGCCGATCTGAGAACCAAAGGTTTAGTTCTTGGCGAACGGTGCGGGATTCGGGAGAATTTATCGACGGAATCAAGACCCTTGCGGCTTCGCACGTTTCCAGACGGAATACTTTGGCCTTGGCGGGAGGCCGATACATTGCGGTAGCTTCCTCCCGGTCCGACAACCGTCCCTGCCCTAGAAACTCACCCTTTTCGAGGTAATCCAATAGCTTGACAATCTTTTCGTGACGGCTCAGGGGTCTTTGGAATCTCTGTTGAACTGCTCCTACCCCGGGGCCAGCCAGACTCAAGTTCACGTTGTAAACCGGCGCTTTATCGTACGTCACGAAAGACCCGATTTGCTCAACGTAGGAATCTAAGCGCTTGTCGTCGACGTACAGGTATTCTTCTAATTCTAAGTCCACGCCAACCTCTCTGCACCTCTGCGGCTCCGGTAACAATTAACGCTTTGGGCTCGGTGCGCAGCAGGAAAACGTCCCGCAGAGCATATAACCTCCCGCTTAACCACGGCCCGCCGGCTGGCGGGCTAACCATTACACAGGCTTTTCGGCCACGTGCCCTACGCCGTGCTGTACACCCTCTCCATCTGTTTCTTCACCGCCGCTTGAGCGGCCGCGAGGCGCGCGATGGGCACGCGGAAGGGCGAGCAGCTCACGTAATTTAATCCCGCCTCCGCGCAAATCTCGATTGACGACGGATCGCCGCCATGCTCGCCGCAGATGCCGACCTTCAACTTTTCGCGAGTTTCCCGGCCTTCTTGGGTGGCCAGTTTCAGCAGGCGTCCCACTCGTTTCGGATCGAGACATGCGAAGGGGTCGGCCGGCCAGATTTTCGCTTTCACGTAAGCGTTAATGATCTTGGCACAATCGTCCCGCGAAATTCCGAAGGTCGTCTGGGTCAGGTCATTAGTGCCGAAGCTGAAGAATTCCGCCTCCTCCGCGATCTCACCGGCGGACAGGGCGGCCGCAGGAAGTTCGATCATCGTGCCCACCAGGTATTCGACCTCGACGCCAGCTTTCTTGAATACTTCCGCGGCAACGCGATTCACAATGTCCTTCTGAGCTTGCAATTCCTTTACGTCTCCGACCAAAGGAATCATGACCTCAGGTTTTGCTTCAATCCCCTTCTTCTGGCAGTCCGCGGCTGCTTCGAAGATGGCCCTGGCCTGCATTTCGGTAATTTCCGGGTACATGATTCCCAACCGGCAGCCGCGCAAACCGAGCATGGGATTGAATTCATGTAGACCTTCCACTACTTCCAGTAACTTTTTGAGTTCATATATCTTAGGGCTCTTCTTTTTCGTCGCCTCCAAGGTGGCAATTTGCACCATCAACTCTTCGCGTTTAGGCAGAAACTCATGCAGCGGGGGATCAAGCGTGCGGATCGTCACTGGCAGCCCGTTCATAGCTTTGAAGAGCCCAAAGAAATCCTTGCGCTGCATCGGCAGAAGCTTGGCCAAAGCGGCGCGCCGTTGCTTCTGATAACCGAGCACCTCGGAACGCTCTTGCTTAAGGTCCGCCAGCCGTTTAGAATCTTTCTCCTTCTGGATGTCCTGCTCGATGTCCGCGAGGGATCGCGTGTCCTTGCACGCCATGATCATCTGCTGGACGTGCGGCAGGCGCTCCTTGGCGAAGAACATGTGCTCGGTGCGACAGAGGCCGATGCCTTCCGCGCCGAATTCGACCGCCTTCAGGGCATCGCGCGGAATATCAGCGTTGGCGCGTACACCCAGTTCACGTTCCGCGTCGGCCCACTTCATGAACTCCGCGAAGACGCCGCTGTGCGGGTCGGGCTCGACCAGCTCCGCCTTGCCTTCGATCACCCGGCCGGTGGAGCCGTCGATCGAAATCCAATCTCCCTCCTTCATCGCGAGCGAGCCGACCTTGATCCGCCTGGCATGCTCGTCGACCTCGGCGGCCGCGCAACCCGCCACGCAGGGCTTGCCCATGCCGCGCGTTACGACGGCCGCGTGCGACGTCATGCCGCCGCGCGAAGTGAGAATGCCCACCGCCACTTCCATGCCGTGAATGTCGTCCGGCACGGTTTCGCCGCGCACCAAAACCACGGGACCCGACTTGCCCTTCACCACAGCGTCATCGGCGGTAAATACGATGCGGCCCACTGCCGCTCCAGGGGATGCCGGCAGGCCCGTGGCAATCACCTTCAAAGGCTTCTTCTCGTCCAGAATGGGGTGCAGCAACTGGTTTAGTTGGTCGGGCTCAACACGCAACAGAGCTTCCTGCGCCGTCAAGAGCCCTTCTTTCACCATCTCCACGGCAATGCGCACGGCGGCAGGGCCGGTGCGCTTGCCGTTGCGGGTCTGGAGCATGTACAACTTGCCTTCTTGAATCGTGAACTCAAAATCCTGCACGTCTTTGTAATGCTGTTCCAGGCGGGTGGTAATGTCGTGAAGCTGGTGGTAGGCCTCCGGGTTAATCTTCTCCAGCTCGCTGATGGGCACCGGCGTGCGCACGCCCGACACCACGTCTTCGCCCTGGGCATTCATCAGAAACTCGCCGTAGAACTGCTGGGCGCCGGTGGCGGGATTGCGTGTGAAGCCCACGCCCGTGCCCGAGGTTTCGCCCATGTTTCCGAAAACCATGGTCTGGACGTTCACCGCCGTCCCCAGGTCATCGGAAATCTTATTCAGGCGGCGATAGGTTTTGGCCCGAGGGTTGTACCAGGAGCGAAACACCGCCTCGATCGCCATGTTCAATTGGATCTGTGGGTCCTGGGGGAAGTCTTTGCCGGCTTCCTTGCGCACCACCTTTTTGTAGTCGGCGATCACCGTCTTCAGGTCGTCGGCCGTCAAATCGGTATCGAGTTTTACGCGTTTCTTCTTCTTCAGGCCGTCGAAGACGTGCTCAAACTTCTCCTTGGGGATTTCCATCACCACGTTGCCGAACATCTGGATGAATCGCCGGTAGCTGTCATAAGCAAACCGCGGGTTGCCGCTCTTCTCGGCGATGACCTCAACCACGGTGTCGTTCATGCCCAGGTTCAGGATGGTGTCCATCATGCCCGGCATGGAAAACTTGGCGCCGGATCGCACCGACACCAGCAGCGGATTCTGCTCATCGCCCAGTTTTTGTCCCTGCAGGGCTTCAAGTTTAGCCAGCGCTTCATCCTTCTGGCCAAGGATCTCAGCCGGCGTCTCGTTCCCGTTTTGGAAGTAAAGCCGGCAGCCCGAGGTTGCGATCGTAAATCCCGGTGGAACCGGCAAGCCGGCGTTCGTCATCTCGGCCAAGCCGGCCCCTTTGCCTCCCAATACATCTTTCATCGTTCCGTCTCCGTCCGCCTTACCGCCTCCGAAGAAATAGACGTACTTCTCCATAACTACTCCTTTCGAATTTTTCAGTCCTTATACGGAGGGGCATAAGCGCTGGCGCGTTCGGTTGTAGCGGCGGTCTCTCGCCGCCGTCTGGAGTTTCTACGTTTCTTGAGCAGCCTGCGAGACGGATTTGGCTGAACAGCCAGGAGTGGCTGTTCCACCAGTAGCACAGGCACTCTGGCCTGCGCGCCACCCCCTTTCGGTAAAAACGTATCAACTCCAGGCGGCGGTCTTTGACCCCCGTCGTCGATCGGAGATCGACACTACAATTGTCGGTCGGAGAGCGACGCCACAATTTGTGTCCGTCCGTATAGTTTCTGGTTTCGCCCCTCATAGGTGCGCTTGCTCTGCACAAAAATAGCCCATGATTCTCACCCATTTCCTGCGGTTTTGCAACGTGGATTCCCGCAACTTTGTCCGTCGATAACATCCGATGATGCGACGGGACGTGTGGGCGAGGCGGCGAAGGTGTGAGCAATTCCTCGGAATTGCGTAAACAACTCACGCAGAGGCGCCAAGTCGCAAAGTCGCTGAGAAGGCAGCCACCCTTCGCTTCTTCGCGCCTTCGCGGCTTTGCGAGAGATCGATTTTTCCGACCTTGCATGCAGGAGTCGTAACGTGAGAGTTTTCAGCAGGCGATCTGCGCCGGGAGGCAGGACGCCAGGCGCCACGGACTAAATGTCGACGCGTCGACAATCGTGCGCCAGCCGTGCCCGACGCTCAACGGCGGGCGTCGCTGCCGGTTCGAACACGCGTCACTTCCTTCCAATCCAAGACGGGAAAGCGGGGACTCACGGTAGGGACACTTCGAGGAGCTTGGCGCCTTTCGGGGTACTACTGCTTCTCCGCGATCTCCGCGAAATGGGCGATCCCGGAGAACAACTCATCCAACTTTTTCAGTAGCCGCAGCCGGTTCTCCCGCAGCGCACGGTCCTCGGCCATCACCAGAACCTTGTCAAAGAACCTGTCCACCGTCGGACGCAGCGTCGAGATCCTCTCCAACGCGCGCCGATATTGGTGTACCACCCGGAGTTGCTGGACATCCGCAGCCACAGTTGCAAAGGCCTCGAACAGGTCCTTTTCCTGCGGCTCTGACAGCAAGGCCGTATTCACATCGCCGGGTTGCCAATCCGCCGCGCTGGCAGACTTCGCCAGGATATTTCGGATGCGCTTAGCGGCGATCGAGAGCGCTTCGAAATCTTCGCCGCCGCGCAGCACCTCCATGGCTTCTGCCCGCGCCTGGGCATCGGCAGGCTGATCCGCTCCCGCTGCCACGACGGCTCGCACCGTGTCATACCGAAAGCCGCGCACGGACTCGAAGTAAAAGCACAGCCGCTCGGCAAAAAAGTCCAACACGCGTGACCGCACCTCTTCGCGAGGCTTCGGCCACGGAATGTCGAGCTCAGCGATCGCATCGTCCACCATGGACTTCAAGTCGAGGGTCAAACGAAATTCAACCATTACTTTAACTATTGCGTTCGCTTGCCTCCGCAGCGCAAAAGGATCGCTCGACCCGGTTGGTTCGTGCCCCACCGCGAAGCCCGCGACGACGCTGTCCACTTTGTCGGCAAGGGAGACAAGCGCCCCGGCCAAGGTGCGGGGCGAAGCTCCTTCCGCGCCCAGCGGCAGATAGTGATCGTAAACCGCCGCGGCGACTTCCTCCGGTTCCTCTTGAGCTTTTGCGTACAGGCCGCCCACGATTCCCTGCAGCTCCGTAAATTCCTGCACCATCTGCGTAGTTAAATCACATTTGCAGAGCTCAACCGCGCGTAGCACGTACTGGCGCAGGCGATCCGCTTCCAGGGGTTTACAGCGGGCACCTGCCGTGGCTTGTACCCCAAACGCGTTGCCAGCCTTCAGGACGGAATCGGCAGTTGTCACGCCGTCCGGAGCCATACCTGTTGCGCCGACGCGCCCGGTTATCGCATCCCGCACCTCAAGTCTGCTGCAAAGATGGCCGGCAATCGCCCTCATACGGCGAATCTTGTCGCCGTAGCTTCCCACGTCGCCGAGGTCTGCCTGGAACGTTACGCGATCAAGCAATGGGATGCGACTCCGCAGTGGCGTTTTTTGATCGGCGTTCCAGAAAAACTCTGCATCCCGAAAGCGGGCAGTCAGGACGCGTTCGTGTCCTTGGCGGATCAAGCCCTTTTCGTCCGAATCCATGTTGAGGACGGCGACAAAATGCGGCGCCAGCTTCGCTTGCCCCTCAGGCTGTCGGCCGCACGGTCTATCCAGCGGGGTGCCAATCCCTTCGTCAGGCTGGGAGCCGGCTGGCACATCCAGCCCCTTGACGCTCGATTCGTCGGGCGGAGTGCCAAGCGCCAGCGTCCCGACTTGTTCGACGGCGAAATACCTTTGGTGATCGCGCATCACCGTAGTCAGAATTTCGCGCGGGAGGTGGAGAAACCGCTCGTCAAAGTTTCCCAACAGAGTGCGCGGCCACTCGGTCGAGTTGACCATCCAATCCGCCAACCACTCGTCAGGTAATAGCTTAAATCCGGCATTCTCGACCAATCGTCTAGATTCTTCGAGGATCTTATCCCTCCGCATTGCGGGATCAATCTCAACAAACGCTTTGAGCAATTTTTTTGAGTAATTCTTGAAGCCCGACACGGCGATAGGTTTTGTGCCCGTCACCCGGTGCCCTCTGGTGAAGTTTCCGGACTGGACGCCCAGGATCTCAAACTCAACTGTAGCCGCATGCTTCCCTTCTCCCAGAAGGGCAAGCACCCAGCGGATGGGCCGTACAAATCGCGGCACCGATTTTTCCGTCCAGTACATGCTCTTGGGAAAGCTCATGCCAAGGATTGCCAGAGGAAGAATCTCGGGTAGGATTTCGAGGGCCGGCCGGCCCTTGGTAGTCTTTCGCAAGGACAGATACTCCCCCTTCGGGGTCGTGGTGCGAGCCAAATCTGCCAATCCGGCGGAGTTCTTTTGAGCGAAGCTCTCGGCGGCACGCGTGTACTTGCCTTCTGAATCGAAGGCCACCTTGACGGGCGGACCCAGGATTTCGGCCACTTCGTCAGGCTGCTGCGTCGACACAACCGGGACATGAACCACCAACCGGCGGGGCGTGGAGTAGGTCGCAACTTGCCGCGTACGACCAGACAGGGGAGAAAGTTCGGTAGGGGGAATGTCGGAGTCTGGCGTTTGAACAATGACGCTAGCTGCCGAAGGTTTAATCAATCTGGCTTCCAGTAATGCCCCCTGAACGCGTTCTCCCAGGTTCTTTTCGGCATCACGCAGGAAGCGAGCGGGAATTTCTTCGCAACCCACTTCGAGAAGCAAAGGAAGCACTCTTGGCGATGGCCGACCGCCGAGCTTCGATTGCGATTCCTCAACAATGGAATCTTCCGCCTCCGTTTTCGGTAATTCAATATCGACTGGCGGTGCGCTCATATCCTCTCTCCTGCCCCGACTTGAACACCCTCCCTCAAATGCCCTCACCCCGATAGGCGTTAAAGGAAGGGGAAACCAGGGTTGTTCGCCTGCTGTTGGAGTGCGGGAGCAGCAGCTCCCGCCTTCCTTCGTGGCTTCATGGTTTGCCGTATGAATGGACGGCTAAAAGGCGGGAGCTGCTGCTCCCGCACTCCAAAAACGGCTCGCATGGTGCGTTGCTTTAGCGCCTACGCCGTTTGCGCGCCTCGCCCCTCTTCGGAAAAGGGGGTGGGGGGACTGGTGGCGCGATCAAGATAAATGGCGGCGACTTCGCAGGCCAGTTTGCGCACACGCGCGATCAACGCCACTCGCTCCGTGACGCTTATAGCGCCACGCGCGTCCATGATGTTGAACAGGTGCGAACATTTGAGGCACAACTCATAGGCGGGCAATACTGGGTACGATCTAAGGCTTCTCGGTCTGCCTGAGCTGTCGACCAGTTCTCCGAGGCCGGTACGCACGAGTTCATCTGCGCATAGATTCTTGGCGCTCGCGTAGCCCTCAATCAAACGCCTACACTCCAGTTCATATATATCGAAGTGTTGCCGCAGCAAGCTGGGGTCCGCAGCCTCGAAACAGTAGACTGAATGTTCGATCTCCTCGGCGCGTCGTAAATCCCCGTAGGTCAGCGAATTATTCCACCGAACCTCGTAAACATCTTGAACATCTTGGAGGAACGCGGCGATGCGCTCCAGGCCGTAAGTCAGTTCTACGCTGATAGGCTCAAGGTCGACGCCACCGCATTGCTGAAAATAGGTGAACTGAGTGATCTCAAGACCATCGAGCATGACCTGCCAACCAATCCCCCAAGCACCGAGCGTGGGTGCCTCCCAATTATCCTCTTCGAAACGGATGTCGTGGCGGCGGGTGTCGATGCCGATGGCGCCCAGGCTTTCGAGGTAAATGTCCTGAATGTTCCCGGGAGGCGGTTTCAGGATGACCTGCATCTGGGTATGCTTGAGCAGGCGGTTGGGGTTTTCGCCGTAGCGGCCGTCAGCGGGGCGACGCGAAGGCTGTGGATATGCGACTCGCCAAGGCTCCGGTCCCAGAACCCGCAGGAAGGTCTCCGGACACATCGTTCCCGCCCCAACCTCCACGTCATAAGGCAAGGCGATCACGCAACCCTGCTGCGCCCAGAATGCGCTCAGGCATGCGAGCATCTCCTGGAAGGTCAATGGGGTCGAAGCATTACCTGATTGTTTTGATGCAGCTCTCAGCATGATGTCATGCCCAGCGTTCTTGGCCTTTATACTTCCTCTTCCATCATCTGCCGGGTAACAAGCTTCCTTTCCAAATGGTTTTCTATCAATTCCTCAAGGAACAGGCGAGCTTCCCGGCAGCCTGCGGGAGCCTTTTCGCGCGCCAGCCACTGATCGAGGGGTTCGCGGCAAGCGGTACGTACCATCGTCAAAGTGGCGGTGGAGACCCGCTGGCTGTTCGGCTTCTTGCAATCGCGGCAAAACAAAGATTCCGCGCCGCGGACATAGTAGCCACCCTCTTCCCCAAAGGTGCGACCGCAGGATGAGCACGCTCCAAATTCGGGCAAAAAGCCACCCAGCCGCACCATCCAATAGTCAAAATAAAGAAGCGGCCGGCTGACTTCCCCGGAG
>Ga0187784_10002123_pt1 | contig 15856 bp, 14 predicted proteins | sample 1015_SJ02_MP15_2_FD_132964 | JGI IMG/M metagenome (GOLD analysis project Ga0187784, IMG submission 132964) | Tropical peat soil microbial communities from peatlands in Department of Meta, Colombia - 1015_SJ02_MP15_20_MG | ecosystem: Environmental > Terrestrial > Soil > Wetlands > Peat | place...
CATTCACAGCCGAGGCGACCTTACGGCTTAGTTCCTCATGGTCAGACCTATACTTGAAGTGGACGCCGAACAGGTATTCGTGAACAGTTACGGCGGAGATTGCTGAGAGCGAAGCTTCTGCATCCACCTCCTTCGCGAATCGAACCGCACCCGGGTGTAAGTTGACGAGGTCTATTATGAATCCCGTATCGAAGAGGCGCAAGCTAGAGTCGCTCAGTTATCTTCCGTCTACTGCGGGTGTCCGACTCTAGAAGCAATCGCTTTACCTCCCTCCAGTCGGATGTGCTCAGGGTGTGGCTGCCTGCGATTTCGCTTAACTTGCCCCTCTTCAGGCTCCGCCGTATGACCGCCGAGAAACTCTCGTTAGGTAGTTTCGATTTCTTCAGCAACTCGTACACGTCATCCGAAATTGCAATTGTCCGAGCCAACGGCAATCGAGCCGACATATAGATATACATATAAATCAACGTTTCGAGAAACCCAGAACGATCAGCGCACACACTCTGCACCAAAAGGCTCGTGGGAGTAGGCTGTCGGAAAATTCTGAATCCCTGTGTGCTTGAATTTTGGGTGTTGCCATAAGAGTTCAAGCTCCGGCAGAGCGGTAAGGTTTAAGGCCTTACAACGTGATTGTCACATGACGGCGAAATGATTAGTCTTTATCCTCGGGTTTCCAACGGCGCAGAAATATCATGTGTGCTTTCGGATCGATCTTCAAGTGGAGTTCATCTCCGTCGTGGAAGGGGTACAAGGAATCCTGCACAACCCTTGAGGGAATTGCGATGTATTGTGTCTTCGCGTCTTTGTTCTGAACGACTCGAACCTTCGCTGTCAAAGTCAACGCTATTCGAGCTCTATGAAGTGATTATCACATGACCGCATATATGCCTACCGAATCCAAATCCATAATCTGCCAGCACAGTCAGAAGGTACAGGAGTGCAAGGAATGCAACTCACTCCTTCCCGCATCACTCTGGTCGAGACTGAATTGGCAACGATTCCGACCTGAACCCAACACTTACCATGTGACAACGCTCACAAGCTGCCTTGCCAAAGCCTACTTCGAAAGAACCACGCCAACCAATGAACCACTAAGCTCTGCCTGGGCAAAACTCCGAGGCACTATGATTCACTATATGGTGCGGTCACTAGGATGGAGCGAACTAGCCGTCAAAATGCAATTCCCACTAGGCGACGAGACGATCACGATAACTGGGCATATTGACGCGTTCGAACCAGAAACCGCTACGGTCTACGACCTGAAGACAACGAGGTTCGCGAAGTGGCAGGCCGAGAAAGGCCACATCCCGCGGGAGAATCACATAGCCCAAGTCCAGTGCTACGCAACACTACTGGAACGCTACGGAATAGCGGTAAACCGTCTTGTCGTAGTTTACGCAGACGACAAGGAGCTAATCCCGAAAGAAGTCCCATTAGGCAATCGAAGACAATGGATGATAGGACGAGCAACCGCCTACCACCAAGCCCTCAAAGAAACGAAGTTGCCCACGCCTGAACCGAGCGGCTCATGCAGATACTGCCCGTTCACGGAACGGTGCCCTAGTATCCCTAAGGCGATTCCATTAGCAGAGGCAATCCCTTGAGCGAAGGCCCTATCAGAGAACAAGGATTCGAACTCTTCAAGACCGGGACGATAAGACGGCTCGGTCCGACCTACTACGTAGTGAAAGCTCAATCCGCCACTGGGTGGAACTTAGTCGAGCTGAAAAATGGAGTCTGGGCATGCGGCTGCAACCCAAGCGGCACGCCTTGCGTTCACGTATATGCAACGCAACTCCATCGCTATAGTTCAAAGGCGAACGAAGAAATGTCCGACGAGTCGCATGTTAAGTGCAGATATTGCTCCTCCATTGATGTAGCTGGGTGCGGTTTCCGGTACAATGCTAGAGGCATCTCCCGCAGATACTTCTGCCGAGACTGCCACAGAAAATTCTCCATCCCATACGTACAATCCGATCCAAACAAACCAAACGAACTGGCTTGGCTACTAAACGAAGTAGGTTTTCTCTTGGGCAAGCTGAATGAAACAGTCTCGCGGATAAACTCCAAACTCGACTCAGCCTCATCTTGTCGGATTAATGAAAACTCCATTCAGGATGCAAGCATTCGATCTTGACTCTAGTTTGGAGCGACTCTGTAATCTACCAATAGTGGAGATAATCGCCCTGCTATGTAGAGGAGACGACGAATTATGAGGCAGACATATTCCTGGACTCGCGCGTGGGTCGACACAAAACAAGCGCAGGGCCTCAGCAAAGCGACGATAGATATCTACATCGCGGCCATCGAGAGGCTCGGACTCGACTTGGAGCATTGCTCGCTCGACGAGATTCGCGTTCGTTCGGCAAAAATTGCACGCAACTACAGCCGCGGTAGCCTCCACCTGACAACCCGCATCCTCAAAATAGCCCTAACCGATCTTGGAAGGAAGACGACGGCAGACGCCCTACGAATGCCCAAGCCACCCAATCCGAGAGTCATCGTCTACGAGGCAAGCGACATCAAGAGGATGGTAAACGCCTGTCATACTCTCCGCGATCGCTTGCTAATCAAAATCCTATACGAAGCCGGACCTAGACGCGGCGAACTCTGCAACATGCGCATTAAGGATGTTCAATTCGACGAACACAGCGCCATCATCTGGTTGCACGGGAAGACAGGCACACGCACCAGACGAATCTACGATGCTACGGAAGAGATGAGAGAATACCTAACCCAACATCCTCACCGAGACGATCCCGAAGCCAAATTCTGGGTAGGATTCAACCCCAAGGGAGGATCCATATCCAAAACACGATCCCTGTCTGGTTACAGGATGTACGCGATCGTTCATGAGATTGGACAACGCGCTTTGAACAGGGGAATATTTCCACACGGGTTCAGACATACGGCCGCTACAGGGGACGCCAAGAACTTCACTGACCGAGAGATGATGCTCCGATACGGTTGGACGAATCCAACGATGGTAGGCGTCTACGCACACATATCCGCCCGCGACGTTGACCAGAAGGACCTCTTGCTTCACAGTCGCCAGATGGGATCCAACCTGTGTCCAAACTGTCACAGCTCGAACTTGGAGAGGGCGAAGTTCTGCCAGGAATGCGGAAAGCCTCTCCTCATAGTCTAACCGCGTCCAACACACACGCGCCAAAGCACCTGTGCATACAACTACCCGGCGTAGAACTTTCGACGGTAGTGCCATGGCTCGAACCGAACCGCGTAGGCTCCACCATAGATCTTGGCGAATGATGTCAAGATCAGCGACCTAATTGCGATGATGTTCGCGACAACGTGCTGATTGCAGTCCTCTTTTATCACTCGAGAGATGATCCGCTCAAGTACACGTACGATTTCTGGTACGATGACACCCTTGACTTATTCGGGCTCCGAATATTGGATAACCACCGGCCCATAGCAGAGGTTCGTTTCCCAAAGGACATCGTATTGTGAGGCGGAATGAGGAAATGAGCGCCTCTGATCTCCTTGCCGTTGTTGGAGCGGTGGTTGGTTTTGTTGGGGGGCTGCAGGTATCATTAGCCTTGTGGTTCAATTTGTGAGGGATAGAGTTCGCCTGCAGTGGACGGTTCTTCGGAGACTCGAAGAGATCAGCAATGTCGGAAACTTTCCCACTTCAATAACCCAACTGAGTGGCTTTACGACTTTCCTATTGCCACTCATGTCTTATCGAAAATTATGTTGCGTCTGGGCAATATCCGTTTCACGCTAGGAGACTGCTCAGAGAATACCAGGGACCACGTAGTTTTTTCTTGTCTCAGCAGTTAGTTCAATCAAGGATGGAGCAAAGGTTGCCTATCTTCACTACGGGGCGGTGGTACGACTTTGATGAGTATGCCGAGATAATCTGCCAATTGCATGATCTTACGCCAAAGATGAACATCATCTCCATGCTGAAGGAGATATTCGACAAGGCGGGGGTGGACCCGGATTTCAAACCCACTGAACTAGGGGGCTTGTCAGACGAGCGCAGGCAGAGACTTAGAGTGCACGTTTCGATGCAAATCCTGTCGTTGTGTGTTGAGCTGACGGAAGATGTCGCTGCCATCTGTTCGGCTTATTCTGAAGCAAGGGAGAAAGGGAACAAGAGAGTTCCTGAGTATTTGCGTGATTTTAGGAACCCTGATGCGTTCTACGAAGAAGCTAGTAGGGACATACGATTCGCTGCAAAAGCATGTAGTTACGATGCGATTGCTGAAGTTGATCGAGCTTTGAGCGTCCTGCCGATCTTCCAGCAAATCCATGTGTTCCGTATCAAGTACAAAGACTGGTACAATGGCTACAAGCACGGTCAGCGCACCATTCCACTCGCCGTCTCCTTTCCAGAAGATTCACAGACTCAGCATTGGGGACTTTACAAGATTCCCAAGCCCTTCATCGAGCAGAGCAACAAATTCTTCGTTGAAGCGTCCTTCTTGATCTCGCCTGACGGCGTAGACGAGTTCATCAGGATGGCTAGAGGTGTAGTTCAACTATGGATCGACGTGCGTGCAATCCAGTATCCACACGTTTTCGGCCACTCAATTCCATAGAGAATACTGGTGACTATGCCGAAGAAGATTCGTGAGGTAGTTCCTCCAGTATCTCACAAAGGCAGCTGATTGCTTAGTCCTCTTTTCTGAGCGTATGATCGTGTTTGGATGCATCCAAAGGATTCTGAGATAATTAAATCGGACGCCAAGTTTCGGTCAGTTTCGCTTCGGTCTCTCTGCCCCTATCGGTATTAGCCAGTGTGAAAACGGGCCTAAAAAGGCCGAAACTCAGGGCAACGCCGCATAGACTTTTTCCCTGAGACGCGTCCCGGCATAGGTTCGGCAACCCTTGGGTTCAGATATGGAAGACTTACGCGACTATGGAAAAGAAAGGTAGAATCAAGGCGGGTGAAGGGCCCCTCATCGGAAACGCTGGTGAACACTACGTAATGGCCGAACTGTTGAAGCGAGGCATAATCGCAGCCCTGGCTCCGAGGAACGCCCCCTCATTCGACATCCTTGCCACGAAGGGAGATCGCACCGTCAGAATTCGGGTCAAGACGAAATCAGCGCAATACCCAGACTGGCAATGGATGATAAAGAAAGATGGGGCAATCTTCCGAAACGTTTCTGCAGAGGCAGACTTTTCAATTCTGGTAGACTTAACGACGGAGACCAAGGACATGAAGTTCTATGTCGTTCCTACTCACTTAATCGATACTTGGCTAAGACAGAGTTTCGACGGATGGGTACGTACTCCAGGAAAAAACAATCGCCCTCACGACGAGGCAAACAAGAAGAGAAACCTGAACCAGAAAGCATACAAAACGGAACTCCAAACATACCTGAATAGATGGGAAGAGTTGGGTTTAGAGTAGGTCTAAAAAGAGAAAACGCAACCAGCATAGATCGCAGTGTAGCTATCCTCGTTATCCGTCCGAAACCAGACCTACTCGAATGAAGACCTCACATAACCCATGCTTCTCTAGAATTAGAGTCGCGTTTTCCTAGAATTTTAAAGGTTTGCGCGCTTGTTGGTTATGTCACACACAACTCCGCCTGAAGCTGCAACATCATTAAACACTTCCACAAATATTCCACATCAGGTGTTCTCCGGTTAGGACTTCGTTGGCCTGTGGCCTATGCTCACCCCGACCTAACTCTCTCCGAAGAATTGTTCACCGAACGCGCTTCTTGTCGCTTTGATCAAAAGCAGAGCCACGGGTACCCATACGAGGTTGATCAGGGTGCCGAAGTCGAAAGCAGCCAAGCTGAGACCTGCAACGAAACCTGTCGGAGCGCCATAAAAGAAAGTGAACGAATAGAAGAACCAATCCGGAAAGAAAAACGCTAGCGTCTCGTAAACAGTCGCTATTAGCATCGCGAAAGCGAGCCCTAAGGTTGACCTTCGCCTGAATCGGTTCATGATCAACGCTTCGGGCGCACGCGCCCAAATCATGCCCGGTATGTAAATCACAGCAAAGGCTGCTGGTGCAGACCCGAAGATTAGGACGTTAATCGCAATCTCCGAATTCACAATACTTCATGAAATTGTGTTAGATTAAGAGATGACAAAATGCTGGGAAGTGCTCGCACGAAGCTGTTTCGTGTTGTTGAACCTCTAGCAGATTTAAGTTTCTTCGGATAACATACTAATTATGCCAAAAGCAACCGAGCAAACTCAGGATATCCCAATCGAGAAGATCGCTGTTTCGGGTCTCAACACAAGGAAGGATCTTGAAGCGGGAACTGAGGACAGCACGATAACGGATCTTGCAGAAAGCATCAAGCGCCAGGGGTTGCTTAGTCCGCCTACTGTACGTCAAAAAGGTAGCCGATACGAACTTATCGCTGGCCAGAGGCGTTATCTTGCCTGCCGAAAACTAGGTTGGAAAACCATCCCATGTTTCGTGAGGAATGACATCTCGGACGACGAAGCTACCGCAATCTCTCTTGTCGAGAACGTGCATCGAGCCGATATGAATCCCATCGATAAGGCGAATGCACTGAACAGTTTGCTAGCTCATCACAAGAATGATTTGGGCAGCGTTTCAAAAGAAACGGGCATAGGGACCCAGACAATCAAACAATACATCGCGCTTCTCCAGTTACCTGAAGAACTAAAGCAGAAACTCTCGACTGCAGAAGGCCCTGCAAAAGTTCAAGCAATGGCCATGCTTGTCAAAACTTTTCCTGACAGAGCAGAGATGCTTGAAGTCTACAACAAGATGGCGGGCTTCACGCAGCAGGTGCAGAAGGAGATAATGAAACAGAGCGGAGGAGACTTTTCAAAGATAGATGGTCTCGTCGAGCTGGCTCATCAAGGAGTTTTTCATACCGTCATGTGCCATGGAGTCCATACATGTTCATTCATTCCTGAATGGATTCAAGTTGTCAACGATGCTCTGAACAAGCTAGATGATGAAATCAAGGACGTAACTACGCGCGACATTATGGTGGAAGTCAGGAAACACGTCGAGTTGCCCAAGAGGAAATGAAAAGTTGTAGACCATGTCCAAAGTCCAGACCGTCGTCAGCAAGGTAAAACCTCTACTCGAAGAATACGCCCTCCAACTCAAAGGAATCGAGGACGGAATAAGGAAAAACGGCACGATAAGTTCTGACATTTGTGCCAAGTGTTCTCAACGTAATATCGTGAAGACTACCAAATTTGATGAGAATGTGAAAGTTCCGTTAGAATCACTTCTTGCTTGGATTAGAGAAAACGAGATCCAAGAACTGAGTTCAAGCGGTGAAGTCCTAGCGTTCAGAAGCGCGAAGAAGAAGGTGGAGGGTATTGAGGGCAGTATTCCATTGCTTTCTATCGGATCATCACTCGTAGGAACAACTGAGAAGGTAGTCTATGATTACAGAATCTCAGTGGCGAAACTGAAAAGAAAGGAGTTCGTGGAATTGTTGAAAAACGCGTTCTCCTCATTTCGCACTTGTTCGCATGTGTCTGATCAATCAACGATTAACTACTTGGCGTTGGTGAGCAAGACTCAGAACAGAATTGATTTCGAGAGCCGTGCCCATAGAGTTGAGCAGTTGTGGCAAAAACCTGACACGGTCGACACGTACATGGTTCTCTGCAAGGAATGTTACGATAGGATTGATTCGATAGGTTGCGAAGAGAGCATCAAAAAGGAAGGTTTCGTCTTTGTAAACAGGTGCCCCATTCGAAAAATACTCTTTCAGAACCTGCTTGAAAAGCACGGCATCAAATATGTTTCAGGAGAGAAGGAGAGTTTCTATGAACGTGATGATTTGATGTTCTCCCTACCGGAATTGAAGACTTTCGTTACAGGCTCCGATTTAGGCTTGGAGCCAACCATAGAGTCGCTGAAACCAGATACGCTCCTAGCATTCGGTGGAAAGAACGACCTGCCTCGCTTTCTCGGGTTTGACACTGATGTCATTCTTTTCAATCCCATAGCGGAAAAAGACGCTTTGATTATATTTGACAAGAACGCTCCCGTCGAAACTTCCGAGGAACGCATTATCGATAAAATCATTTCGAACATTGATTCGTTCTCGGCAACGCTGCGAGGCAAGGAACACGATAGGCTGGTAGAAGCATTCAGAAAAATCGGAGAAGAGCTAGGCTACATCACCGAAGCAGAGATGTCGCAAAAGGGTTCGAGAGTAGACGTCGTCTGGTATAATAGAAATGGGAAAGTTGAGGTTGCGATTGAAGTTGAGACGTCAGCTCAGTGGAAAAAAGACATAGTGACCACATGGGAGACCTCGCCCAAACTTGCGGTGATACTCACACACTACAAGACTGACAAAGCTACGGAAGACATCATTCAATACAACCTGTTGCAATACATGCCGCACAGACTGCTCTTCATAAGTTTCATTCAGAGGAAGGCGTATCTCGTAGAGAAGGGCAACATCATCAAGACATATGCAATCAAGAGTGAACGCTAAGAGGTGTTATAGAGATTTAATGTATAACTTCCAATTACTAAATGTCGTGTAAATTATGGCGCAGACCGAACTCGCACCGCCCCATTTCGCGGAACGTCTGAAGAAATATCTTCAAGATGTTAGTCAGGCCGGATCTGAGGCTGGTAAGGCTTTCCTCTTCCTGGAGTTCATTCGTGACGTGTTCAAACAAGTTGATGCGCAGTATCTCGAAAAATTGTATCCTGACCTTGAGAAACATCTCAGCGGAAAAGCGAAGACGCTTGTCGTGAAAGGAAGGGTTGACGCCTTTCTTGGTAATCTGATCATTGAATTCAAAAAGCTTCTCGATGAAAACAGTCTAGAAACGGCGAGTTCTGAGTTACAGCGTTACGTTTCTATTCTATGGACCCAGCAGAAGAAAGGAAGAGTCGCATACATTGCAATCGCAACGGACGGAACTAACTTCGTCGCCTACAGACCAAGAGCGGAAGCTCAAGACGAGTTTTCACCGGAAGATATTCAGCTAGACCAAATCGACAAGATGAATCTCACGAAAATAAAAGTCGGAGATGCGTTTGTTTGGTTGGACAGGTATATGCTTGTCCAAGCTCTTCGACGAGCAACGTCCGAGGCTTTCTCTGAAGAATTTGGACTTAGCAAACCCGCTTTCCGTGAAGCTGAGGGCTTGCTCAAAGAAACCTGGAAAGAAAACAAAGAAGCGGTACTCTATGATCAATGGGCTGGCTTTCTACGCATTGTTTATGGTTCGAGCGTTGACAGCGAAGAGTTGTTCATAAAACACACTTATCTTGCAACTCTCGCGAAACTGCTCGCGTATTCCTCATTTTCAGGTGGGGCACTTCCAGTTTCATCTGAACAAATAGCCGACATCTTGGAAGGCAGAATATTCGAGACTTGGAACGTTCACAATTTTCTCGAAGAGGATTTCTTCTCATGGGTCGCTAGAAGTGGTGAAGGCCTGAAAGCTGCTCGCATCCTATTAGCGCGACTTGCAGCCTACGATTTGACGACCGTTGACGAAGACATTCTCAAATCCTTGTATCAAGAACTTGTAGATCCTCAAGCAAGACATGACCTCGGTGAATACTACACACCGGACTGGCTCGCGGAGTTTATGGTTAGTGATGCTTTAAGGAAGGAAGCAAAGAAGAGCATTCTCGATCCAGCATGCGGATCAGGGACATTTCTCGCCGCGAGCATCCGTAAGAAAAAGGAATTGTTTGGCAAGAGAAAGCCGAGCGAACAACTTGACTTGATAATTAACTCAGTCAGTGGATTGGACGTTCACCCTCTCGCGGTCATACTTGCACGAACGAACTTCCTGACTGCGTTAGGAACTGATCTTCTTTCGGCAAGGCGAGGAGCGATATCGGTTCCGGTTTACTTGGCTGACTCAATTCGCTTGCCTGACTTGAGTATCGACTTGTTCAGCAACGTGCGTTCCTTCAAAATAGAAGCGGAAGGCCGGATATTGCGTCTTCCGTTGGAGGTCGCTGACAATCCAATTCTAACAGATAGGGTAGTTGAAGCCGTCAAGGAATACGCACGAAGCCTCGCGAGCGGACAGGAGCCAAGTCTTGAAGATTTCGAAAATCTTCTTTCGCAGAAGATACAGTCAACAAAAGCAAAGTTGGCGAAGAACATTCCGAAGGTATTGCTTGAAACAGCAAGAACGATGGCAGCTCTAATCAAAGAAAACAAGGATACGGTATGGGCATTCATACTCAAGAACATCTACAAACCAATTTACTTGAAAGATAAGAAGTTTGATATCATTATCGGAAATCCGCCGTGGCTGTCTTACCGATATGTGGAGAGCACTGACTATCAAGATTTCTTGAAAGAGATAATTCTCGACAAGCATAATCTGCTTGGAAAAGAACGGTCTGAACTGATTACGCAAATGGAGCTAGCGACTCTGTTCTTTGCGCGAACGTCTGATCTTTATTTAGAGAAGAATGGAACGATTTCTTTCGTTATGCCTCGCAGCGTATTCGTGAGCGATCAACATCATAATTTCAGAAAAGGCTTGTTCATACCAAAATTAAAGCTGATGAAGTTTCTCGATCTTGAAGATGTAGAGCCTCTCTTTCGCGTGCCTAGTTGCGTCATAACAGCTCAAAACGGAAAGACGAGTTATCCTATTTAGACCACGAACTTTGATGGAACACTTCCGAAAAAGAATTGCAAACTTGATGAGGCTCCTAAACATCTCACGATGACGCAGAAAGAGTTCCTTTATTATGAAATCGGGCAGCGTTCATTTCTTGAAAGCCGCGAATTCGAAAAGGTTCTGAAGGCGATAGAAAGAGGTCAGCGGAGCCCTTACTACGAGAACTTCAGCCAAGGAGCAACAATCGTTCCCCACTCACTCTGGTTCGTAGAACCCATTATTCATCCCAAGCTGGGTATTGATCCGACAAAACCCCGACTAAGAACTTCTGAGCAGGCTATCAAGATGGCCAAAGACCCTTACAAAGATGTGCGTCTAGAGGGAGAAGTTGAGTCACGATTCCTTTACGAAGTTGTGACGGGTTCTGAACTTGCACCGTTTTGCACGAAAACACTTCAGATAACTGTGCTTCCCATCGAACCTCATGCAGGTCATTATCACATAATGCGATCAGAGGAGGCGCAGAGGCGAGGATTCTCAGGGTTAAGAAACTGGCTTGCCATTGCTGAGAAAACTTGGACAACCAAACGGAGAGAAAAGGCTGACAAACTTGACATCTACCAAAGAATAGATTATTCGCGAGGGCTGACCAGTCAAAGCTCGAAATCGAAATACAGGGTGCTGTACAACAAAGATGGCACATATCTTGTTGGATGTGTGCTTGAGAACGAATCTGGATCCTTGAAGCTGGATTCCTCCTCCATCAAAATTTCAGGCGTTTGCGCTGATGATACGATCCTGCATTTCGACGTGAGCGACCTCGACGAAGCTATGTTTGTTGTAGCCATGCTCAATGCTCCGATAGTCGATTCACTAATCAAGCCTATGCAAAGTCGGGGTCAGTGGGGTGAACGGCATATCCAAAAGAAAGTCCTAGAGCTACCGCTACCAAAGTTCGATCCGAACAACAAGAAACACATGGAATTAGTTGCTCTAACCAAACAAGCACACGCAAAGGCTCAGAAAACGATTAGAAATCTAGAGGACAAGTATGCAAGCATCGGGAAAATCAGAAGTATCATCAAAGCGGAATTATCGGAGGAAATTCTCCAAATCGACAAGACTGTGAGGGAACTGATAATTCAATCTGGAAATATTCCCAACAGTTTGCACGATTTTATCGGCAAGTCTTAGAAACCAATCTCATTTGTCGGTTGGCTCTCGCAGGTTTCGTTTTCATCTCAACGCGTTAGCTGCGGCAACGGCTCCTTGATGGGACCATGTTTCCAACTGCGATTCGGGGATTCCCAATCCTAATCGCTCGCTGACGTAGTGGAGTCAGTTCTGATTTAGCTGTTTAGTGAACAAATGCTTCGAGTCGATGATGGTCATCCCGGTTTCAGAAGGGATGACAGAATGGTGCGTTACTAGGCCCGGATTCGACAGAATTTTTGGGCCATGAAAAATGGCTGATGAAGATGATGATTGATATGTGCGTTGACGGCATTCTACGTCGGGAATTAGTCATGGGACAGGATTGGGGAGCCTATCGTAAAGAGAAGAACTGTAGAAGAAAAGGCAAGGAACATGACTACGTATGGCCAAGAAGCGGAAAGAGAACCTACAAGATTTGCTTTGAATGCCAATCGCATAAGACGCTTAAGAAGGCAAGACGCCGTTAGAGAAGCGGCGTTACGAAGCCCTGAGCACCTAGTTCTATTCGGCAGACCGCAGGTTCAATTTCCATCCTGCGATCGCCTCAGTTAGTCTTGTTTCCCGGATTTGATAGGTATACTGAGAATCCTTTCTCGAGACCGTCGTCTACCGGGACATCGATCTGTATAGATGTGTTCCTCTCGAAAGACGAATCAAAGGGAATGTATGATGTCATTCAACGGGAGAACGGCTCATGGATTTGCAACTGCTTAGACTTCCACTACCGCGCTCTTGAAAAACACGAGATAGTCAGGTGTAAACACATTTGGGCTATAGAACTAAGCCTCAAGATTAGGGAGCACGTTCAGGCAAGAGTGATTGAGCCGATAACCGATATTCACGCTTGCTTGTTCTGTAAGTCAGAAAGGATTGTCAAAGACGGAGTTCGGCGCAACAAATCCGGTAACATTCAGATTTTCGAGTGCCGCGCTTGCGGCAGATACTTCACCGTGAACCTTGGCTTTGAGTGTATGAAGTATAATCCTCAAGCGGTGACGACTGCGATGCAAATGTATTTCTCCGGTGAATCGCTTCGAAATACCGCCCGCACATTGAAACTTCTCGGTGTTCAAGTCTCGCATCAGACGGTTTACAACTGGATTGAGAAATACACCGCGCTAATGGAGAAATACCTAGACAAGATCACACCGAACGTAAGCGACACATGGAGAGCGGATGAGTTATTCCTGACAGTCAAGGGCAATATGAAGTATCTTTACGCTCTCATGGACGATCAGACAAGGTTTTGGATAGCGCAGGAAGTTGCCGAAACTAAGTACACGGCTAATCTGAGACCGCTGTTTCAGAAAGGCAAGGAAATCGCAGAAAAACAACCTAAGACGCTGATAACAGACGGTGCGCCGAATTTTCATGAGGCTTTCAATAACGAGTTTTACACGAACAAACTAGCAAACCGTCCAGAACACATACGCGACATACGATTTGACGGAACTATTCACAATAACAAGATGGAACGAATGAACGGCGAAATTCGCGACAGAGAACGCGTTATGAGAACCCTAGAAAAAGGCGATACTCCGATTCTTTCAGGTATGCACATCTACCACAATTACATACGACCACACCAAGCGCTGGACGGTAAAATCAAAGGCAAAAACAAGTGGCTAACGATAATCCAAAATGCAACTAGAGATAACAGTATTCTGAAAGAATCTTGAACGATTTCTCACAATTCAAGAATCATCTAAGACTCTCAGATTTCGATTCGAGTTGGCACGATATACCTGATAGGGCAGGAGTATACATCATAAGAGCGGTCAGAAAGAACGGCACACCAATTCGACTTCCTCGATTAAACGGACCAGATGCGGAAGGAATTCTGCTCATCGGCAAGTCGAAAAGCGTGAGACGCAGACTTCACGGATTCTTGATGGACATCCGACAAGATGATCTTGAAGTAGGCTATCATTCTGAAGGCTGGACATTTCGTGCTTGTTTTCGGAGAAATCGAAAACACGACATTATCAAACTGAATGATGAAAATTTGGATGCAGCATGGAAAATTACGAAAGGAGACCGAGCTGTTGATCTCCTAGAGGCGCGATGTCTATACGAATACGCTGTGAACTATCAAGATAAGCCGCCTCTCAACTTATCACTTATGAGAGAAGATTGGCCGGTATAGCAACTAGACATTACCTTTACGTGAGGTAACGTGGCGAAATCCGATGAATCTTTACAGTCCGAAAATTTTAGTCCGTCCGATGACAACTTGACGTTACCTTATCGACGATGTCCTGAGCAAAGGTTGGACTCTCTACTACCGAGCCGTCGCCCTACAGTCAAAAGAAGCTGCAGTGAAGATGCAGAACAATCTGCTCAAAAGATATCGTTACGAATGGAATTATCAACTCAACGTGGAGTATGCGGACTAACGTCTTTCTCAGAATTGTTTACTCGAAGTCAAGTAACCCCTAACTTTGGGACTACCACGCAAAGGGTCCTCTTCCCGCCCTGAAATTCGTGACCAGCCTCTTGCTCCGCGGGCAGTTTGCTACATAGAGTCCGTCATGACAGCCGCAAATGCAAGTGTACGGCCAATAGGCACCAGGGCAATTTGCGGAGGGACACCCGCTTCCCCATCTTACTAAATTGCCTCCGACGGATTTTTGCGCGTAGATCCATCTTGGAGGGATTGAACTCATACATATGTAGGGTAATTGTTCAGCGTAACAGCGTCTGCAAAATACTGCATGCCAAGGATGACCACACATTCCGCAGTATTCGATTCTTGGAGAGACTGAATCAAGGGCCAAAGTATCTCTGTCTTGTTTTTCGGCAAGATAAGGGGGTATCGTCCATAGATTGACGACAGTGGTTCGAATCCGTGAAGCTCTATCCTATTTATTATCGTCCCCGATCTTATTTTCCGAACCTTCGAAACTCAACTAGCTAGGTCCGAGTCCCACCGGTCCTAGGAGTTTAGTAATGCGACAACTTTTGAAAGAGCCAATGCTTATTCCTTCGAAAGAACTGTGAAGGATTTTAGATGCTTTGAGCTGGATCGGGATAACTCGCGATCGGATGATACAGAACGTTGTCAACTAGTCGTGAGAGTTTAGGATACGCTGCAGCCGTCCTAGCAGCCGTTCTCTGGTCAACATTGGGCGTACTAGCGAAGATAGTATATGGGCTCGGAGCTGATCCGCTGACCGTCATCAGCTTACGTGCTACGCTGGCTGCAGGAATCGTTTTTATCGTCATATCGATGAAAGGTTCGAATGATCTCAGAGTTAGCCATTCGGATATACCGCTCTTTATCGTATACGGATTCTTCGGCGTTGCACTTAACTATCTTGGATATTTCTACGCCCTCAAATTCACAACCGTCGCTACTGCAATCACGCTACTATACACATACCCAGCGCTCGTTGTTATCTTCGCCTTCTTTCATTACGGGGAACCGATCACTCATCGGAAGATAGTCGTGCTATCTCTAACTTTCGTAGGCATAATCCTTTCCTCCCTGAATATCGGCCAGTATGGTTTTTCTTGGAATGTGGAAGGCTTAGCGTTTGGATTACTCGCAAGCCTCGGAAATGCGGTCTACACGCTCGCCGGAAAAAAAGCACAGAGAATTTACAACACGAAAACTAATCTGTTTTACAGTTTCCTCATTGGAAGCCTATTTTTGTTGTCGTTTCGACTTGCAAGCTTAGGCACAGCCTTCACTCCGCGTCCCGTCACACTAGGTTTGATTTTCGTTATAGCATTGTTTCCTACAGTTCTTGGTTACGGGCTTTTCACATTGTCTCTACGCTTCATAGAGGCAGGAAGCGCGAGCTTGGTTTCGAGTGTAGAACCAGTCTTCGCTATTTGTCTGGCATTTCTCATCCTAGGCGAGATTCCTGGCCTTCTTCAAATACTTGGGTCGACGTTAATCGTTCTAGGCGTCTTCATACTGCGATTCCGACCCACCACAGGGGATAAGACAAAGCTTTACCTCGAAAGGCGTAGCTGATCCCAAATGAGTGCCGTACTAGATCGTTGTTAGACGCGCTGAACTTCATTGGCCTGCCTCATCGGGTCATTTTATTATTTTCCCAGTCTCTTGAGGGACCTGTAG
>Ga0187784_10002125_pt1 | contig 15841 bp, 14 predicted proteins | sample 1015_SJ02_MP15_2_FD_132964 | JGI IMG/M metagenome (GOLD analysis project Ga0187784, IMG submission 132964) | Tropical peat soil microbial communities from peatlands in Department of Meta, Colombia - 1015_SJ02_MP15_20_MG | ecosystem: Environmental > Terrestrial > Soil > Wetlands > Peat | place...
TCTTCAGGGACACCGCCGCCGGGCCGGAGGTCTGGCAGCCGGCCGACCCCGACGCCTGCGGCTGCGACCCGCGGCCGGCCACCCTGGCGGTGCAGGTCGAGCCCGCTGGCTAGCCGAGGCCCGCGCCGGTGCGCTCCAGCACGCGCAGCGAGCCGGTGACGCTCACTTCCTGAAACGCGCCGGAGTCCAGCGCCCGGCGGTAGACACGGTACGGGGCCTGGCCGCCGTCGGCCGGATCAGGAAAGACGTCGTGAAAGGCGAGTGCCCCGCCGGTGACCAGCCACGGCGCCCAGCCCTCGTAGTCGGTGACCACGTTGTCCTCGCTGTGTCCGCCATCGATGAACAGCATGCCGAGCGGCATGCGCCACAGCCGGGCTACGTCCGCCGAGGTGCCGATCACGGCCACGACGTGGTCCTCAAGCCCGGCCGCTGCCAGCGTGGCGCGGAAGAACGGGAGCGAGTCCATCCGCCCGGTGGCCAGGTCGACGAGCTCGGGGTCGTGGTGTTCCCAGCCCGGCTGGATCTCCTCCGAGCCGCGGTGGTGGTCGACGGTCACGACGAGCTGGCCGGCCTCGCTCGCCGCCGCCGCCAGATAGATGGTGGACTTGCCGCAGTAGGTGCCGATCTCGGCGATCGGGCCGACACCGGCGTAGGCCGCGGCCGTCCGGTACAGCGCGAGGCCCTCTGCCGCGGGCATGAAGCCCCTGGCCGCCTCGGCAGCTAGCCTGAATCTGTCCGGCATGGGCATGCCGTACAGTCTGCGCGAGGCCGCCCGGCGAGGAAAGGAGCCGGCCATGAAAGTGGTGCCCGACTACGACGCCTGCGAGGCCAACGGGGTCTGCGCAGGCCTGGTCCCCGAGGTCTTCGAGGTCGACGAGGACGACAACCTCAACATCCTGGTCGACGAGATACCCGACAATCTGCTCGAGGGTGTCCGGCACGCGGTCCGGTCCTGCCCGAAGGCCGCGCTGCGGCTCGCCGAGTAGCCGTCCCGCGTGGCCTCCCCAGTCAGCCCGCGGGCCGGCTCCCGCGCGGGTCGGCGCCGTCTCCTGCTGATCGGCGGGTGCGTTGCCGTCGCGGGCCTGATCGCCGGGGTGCTGGCGGCCACGGGGGTGCTGACCAGCGGGGGCAGCCGGGCCACCGGCGACGCCTCCGGGCAGGGGCTGTCCGGCCGCACCATCAGGGCGCCGGTAGCGGCACTGACGCCGCGCCAGATCCGCACCGCCTATGACCTCGCACCGCTCGCGGCGAAGGGCATCGACGGGTCCGGCCAGACCATCATCGTCGTCGACTCGTTCGGATCCCCGACGATCAGCGCCGACCTGGCCCATTTCGACAGCTACTTCGGGCTGCCGGCGCCACCCTCGTTCCGGGTGCTCCAGCCGACTGGCCCGGTCCCGGCGTACAACAGCCACAACAGCAACCGCGTCGGCTGGGCCGTGGAAAGCACCCTGGACGTCGAGTGGGCGCACGTGATGGCGCCCGGCGCCAGCATCGTCCTCGTGGAGACCCCCACCTCAGAGAACGAGGGCACGACCGGGTTCCCGCAGATCGTGGCCGCCGAGCGCTACGTGCTGCGGCACAAGCTGGGGCAGGTCATCACCCAGAGCTTCGCCGCTACCGAGCAGACGTTCCCGTCGGTGGCCTCCATCCTGAGCTTCCGCAGCGCCTTTCAGCTCGCGGCCCGCGCCCACGTCACCGTGCTCGGCGCGACCGGCGACACGGGCGCGACCAGCGACGAGTACAACATGAAGGACCTCTATCCCACCCGCGCGGTGTCGTGGCCGGCGACCGATCCGCTCGTGACCGCGGTAGGTGGCACCCAGCTGAGCTTGCGCCCGAACGGCACCCGGCTGGCTCCCGACACCGCCTGGAGCGACAGCGGCGGCGGCACCTCGATCGCGTTCCCGCGGCCGGCCTACCAGAACGGCGTCAGCGCGGTAACCGGGAACGCGCGCGGGGTGCCCGATGTGGCGATGGACGCCTCGTGCCGCAGCCCGGTAGCCGTGTACGGCAGCTTCTATCCGCGCGGGGCACGGTGGACTCCGGTCTGCGGTACCAGCCTTGCCACGCCGCTGTTCGCCGGCATCGTGGCGCTCGCCGACCAGTACGCCGGCCACGGCAAGCCCCACGGCCTCGGCCTGATCAATCCGGCGATCTACACGATCGCGGCCCGGCACGAGCCGGGCATCGTCGCCGTCGGTGCGGGCAACAACTCGCAGACCTTCGTTCAGGGCGGGCAGCGGCACTCGGTCCCCGGCTACGCGGCGGGACCCGGCTACAACCTGGTGACCGGCGTCGGCACCATCGACGCCGCGAGCTTCGTGCCCGAGCTCGCCAGGCTCGCGGGCTGACCCGCGACGCGGCGCGCCACGGCGCGGCTAGCGGACCGCGCCCGCGGCGATCGCCACGCCGATCGCGATGAGCAAGAGGCCGGCCAGCAGGCCAGCCCGCTCTCCGGCCCTGGCGCCGAGCCGGGCGCCCAGCTCCAGGCCTGCCAGCGCGAGCGCGACACTGACCGCTCCGATCGTGACGGCGCCGACCAGGACCGGGGCGTGGTAGCTGCCGAGCGCGAAACCCACGGCCAGGTTGTCGACGCTCAGCGCGAGTCCGGCGAGCACCAGCCGTCCCAGGCCGCCGGATCCGGGTGGGCGGCCGGCGGTGCGCTCCGCCGGCGACCCGGGCACCGCGGTCGCGGGCCGGCCGCGCGACGCCCGATCGACGTCGCGGATCGCATCGGCCAGCGTGTAGCCGCCGACCGCGATGAGCAGCCCGGCCGCTAGCCAGCGCGACGCGTGCCCGAGCGGCGCCGCGGCCTGCGCCCCGATCAGCAGCCCCAGCACGGGCATGCCGGCCTCGAACGCGCCGAAGACGATGCCCACGCGCAGCCGGGTCCGGGCATCGACGCCCGCGAGTCCGATGGCGACGGCGGCGGCGAAGTTCGACATGCCCAATGCCACCGCCACGGCGAGGAGGGCCAGCATGGGGACACGGTAGCCGGGGCAGCCGCCGGCCGCGGCCAGCCGCGCTGGCGGTCTCGGTCGCCCGACGATGGGCGGGCTAGGCTGCAGCACATGCGCGTGGCCCTTGGTCAGCTCCCGATCAGCTCTGACCCGCAGGTCAACCTCGGCCGCGTCGCGGCGGCGGCGACCGCCGCGGCCGCGCAGGGCGCGCGGCTTGCCGTGTTCCCCGAGGGCACGCAGGCGCGGTTTTCCGCCGACCTGCGATCGATCGCCGAGCCGCTCGACGGCGCGTTCTGCCGCGGGCTCGCGACCGCCGCCCGCTCGGCTGGCCTGGCCATCGTGGCCGGGGTGTTCGAGCCGGCGCCAGACGGGCGCGTGTTCAACACCACGGTCGGCTACGACACCGACGGCGAGCTGGCGGCGGTGTACCGGAAGATCCATCTCTTTGACGCGCTCGGTCACCGGGAGTCCGACGCCGTGGCGGCCGGCGATGACGTCGTCATCGCCACCCTGGCGGGCCTCAGGATCGGCTTCATGACGTGCTACGACATCCGGTTCCCGGAGCTAGCCAGGGCGCTCGCGGTCGGCGGCGCGCAGCTGCTGGTGCTGCCGGCGGCGTGGGCCGCGGGCTCCTTCAAGGAAGAGCACTGGGTCACGCTGGTGCGGGCGAGGGCGATCGAGAACACCGTCTGGCTGGCCGCGGCCGGACAGGTTCCCGATCCGGCCGAGGCGCCGACCCGGGCGCCGACCGGGATCGGCCGCAGCATGCTGGTCGACCCCATGGGCGCGGTCCGCATCGATCTGGGCCCGGCCGACGGGGTCGGGGTGGGCGACGTCGACTGCGAGTACACCGAGCGGGTACGCGCCGCGCTGCCCGGCCTGGCCAACCGGCGGGTAGACGTCTTCGCCAGCGAGCGGAGCGCAGCCGCGCCCGGCCGGACCGTCTCTGCCTAGCGCGGCCAGGACCTACTCTGCTCGCCGGGCCGCCGACCGGTGGCGGCGGTACAGCCAGACCGCGATAGCCGCCACGACGATCGCGCCGATGGCGATGGCCAGGCCGGTTCCGACCTCGCGCTCCACTACGGCGTAGGCCGAGCCGGCCAGGTAGCCGAGGAGCACGTAGCCGGTTCCCCAGATCAGCCCGCCCAGCACGTTATAGAGGGTGAACGTGCGGTATCTGAGCTGTGCGGCGCCCGCCGCGGCGGGCATCAGCGCGCGCACGATCGCGACGAACCGGCCGAGCAGCACCGCGACGCCGCCGCGGCTGGCGAGCACGGCCTTGGTCCGGTCGACCCCGCCCTGAACCCGGCGCAGCGGCCGGGACCGGAACAGCCGGTCGCCCATCCGCCGGCCGATCTCGTAGCCGATGAACGGTCCGATGATGGCCGCCGCCACGACGATGATCACCACGAGCGGCAGCGAGAGGTGGCCGCGGCTGGCCAGCACGCCGCCCAGCACCGCGGCGATCTCTCCCGGCAGCACGAAGCCGATGAACACGGCCGTCTCCCCGAAGACCAGCGCGGCGATCACCAGGTACGCGAGCCAGCCCGTCAGGCCGGTCACGTCGCTGGCCAATGAGCTCACCGTGGTGATCCTTCCTGCCGGTCTCGTCATCTCTGGCCGACTCGCGGGTATTGCGGAGGCGGGTCATGATCTAGTAGGAAATCATGCGGTGCCGGCCAGACGGACAGGAAGGGGACTAGGCATGCAAGCCTCGCAGTCGCCCCCAGGCCGTCTGGCGGCCGGAGCCAGCTCGCCCGGCTACCTCGGCCGGGCCAGCAGCGGGCGCTGCCCGGCGGAGATCGCCGGGCGGATCAGCCGGGACGGTTCGACCGGGTTTCCGGCCGAACCCGGCCGCTACCACCTGTACGCGTCGCCGGCCTGCCCCTGGTCGCAGCGAGCGCTGATCGTCCGCCGCGTGCTCGGCCTGGAGCGCGTCATCGGCCTCAGCGTGCCCGACCCGGTGCTGACCGAGCACGGCTGGCGGTTCCCCGACCAGACTGGCGGGCGCGATCCCCTCACCGGTGCGTACTACCTATCCGAGCTCTACCTCGCATCCGATCCAGGCTACTCCGGACGGGCGACCGTGCCCCTGCTCTGGGACAGCCGCACGCAGCGCATCGTGACCAACGACTTCAGCCAGCTGACCACCCAGCTCGAAACCGAATTCCAGGCCTACCACCGGCGCGGCGCGCCCGATCTGTACCCGGTCGAGCAGCGACGCGAGATCGACGCGCTCGGCGCATTGATCTATCACGCCGTCAACAACGGCGTGTACAAGTGCGGCTTCGCGACGTCCCAGGCCGACTACGAGGAGGCGTTCGACTCGCTGTTCGCGACGCTGGACGCGCTGGAGGAACGCCTGGCGCGGCGCAGATTCCTGCTCGGCGCCAGCCTGACCGAGGCCGACGTACGGCTGTTCCCCACCCTGGCCAGGTTCGACGCGGTGTATTACCAGCTGTACAAGTGCAACCTGCACATGCTGGCCAGCTACCGGCACCTGTGGGGCTACGCCCGCGACCTGTACCAGCGGCCCGGATTCGGCGACACGACGGACTTCGTCCAGATCAAGCGGCACTACTACCAGGCTCAGGGCTGGATCAACCCGGCGGGCATCGTGCCCAAGGGCCCGTACGTCAACTGGCTGGAGCCGCACGGCCGCGATCGGATGCCCGGCTAGCCGTCACCAGCCGACAGCTGACCGGCGGGTAACCTGGTATGCGCGCACATTACTGCCCAGCCAGCTCCGGAAGAGGGCGATCAACGCCGTGTCTGCTGAGTCTCCGCGCGGGTCCGCGGATCACTCCCCCTCAGCCAGCGCCACCGCTCAAGCCTCGAGTGAACCACCGTCCGACGGCACCTTGCGGCCGGCCGACTTCGGGCCCAATCAGTGGCTCGTCGACGAGTTGTACCAGCGCTACCTGGCCGATCCCGGCTCGGTAGACCAGGCATGGTGGAGCTTCTTCGCTGACTACCAGCCGCAGCCGGAGGCCGGCGGCGCTCCCGGCCCCGGACCGGCCGACCAGGCGGCGGCGAGCACCCGGCCCACGGCCACGACCGCAGCCCCCGGCGGCGTCCGGCCGAGCGCGCCGGCGGACCGTCCGGCGCCGCCCGGCGGCACGACCACGGCCGCCAACGGGGCGGCTGGCCCGGCCCGCCCGGGCAGCGCCGCGGGCGTGACGACCGGCCCGCCGGCGCCGCCGACGACCGCGCACAGGGCAACCCGCGATGCCGACGGCTCGGCGGCCGGGGCGCCGGCCGAGCAGACCGTGCGGCTGCGTGGCGCCTCCGCCCGGACGGCCACCAACATGACGGCGAGCCTCGCGGTGCCGACCGCGACCAGCGTTCGCTCGATCCCGGCGAAGCTGCTGATCGACAACCGGATCGTGATCAACAACCACCTGGCCAGGGGTCGCGGCGGCAAGGTGTCCTTCACCCACTTGATCGGCTACGCGATCGTCCGCGCCCTGGCCGTGGCGCCGGAGATGAACTTCAGCTACCTCGAGGTCGATGGCAAGCCCGCGCTGGCTCAGCCGGAGCACGTCAACTTCGGCCTGGCCATCGACGTTCGCCGGGACGACGGAACCCGGCAGTTGCTCGTGCCCAGCATCAAGAACGCGGAGACGATGGATTTCCGGCAGTTCTGGATGGCGTACGAGGACCTCATCAGGCGCGCCAGGACCGGCGCGCTCACGGTCGAGGACTTCGCCGGCACCACGATCAGCCTGACCAACCCCGGCACCATCGGCACCGAGCACTCGGTGCCGCGGCTGCTGCCTGGTCAGGGCTGCATCGTCGGCGTCGGCGCCATGGAGTGGCCCGCCGCCTACCAAGGGGCGTCCGAGGAGACCATGGCGAGGCTCGCGATCAGCAAGACCGTGACGCTGACCTCGACCTATGACCACCGGATCATTCAGGGCGCGCAGTCAGGGGAGTTCCTGCGGGTCGTGCATCAACTGCTGCTCGGCGCGAACGGCTTCTACGACGAGGTGTTCTCCGCGCTGCGGATCCCGTACGAGCCGGTCCGCTGGGTGCAGGACATCCCGGCCGGCCACGAGGACGACATCACGAAGGCCGCGCGGGTCTACGAGCTGATCCACGCCTACCGGGTCCGTGGCCACCTGATGGCGGACACCGACCCGCTGGAGTACCGCCAGCGCAAGCACCCGGACCTGGACATCAACCAGCACGGCCTGACCCTGTGGGACCTCGAGCGAGAGTTCGCGACCGGCGGCTTCGGCGGCAAGCCGCGGATGCCGCTGCGCGAGATCCTCGGCGTGCTGCGGGACTCGTACTGCCGCACCGTCGGCGTGGAGTACATGCACATCCAGAACCCCGAGGAGCGGGCCTGGCTGCAGGCGCGGGTCGAGCGACCGCACCCGCGGGCCGACCACTCCGAGCAGCTGCGCATCCTGTCCCGGCTGAACGTGGCCGAGGCATTCGAGATGTTCCTGCAGACCAAGTTCGTCGGCCAGCGGCGATTCTCGCTCGAGGGCGCGGAGTCGCTGATCCCGCTGCTGGACGCGGTGCTGACGGAGGCGGCCGGGGAGCACCTGCACGAGGCCGTCATCGGCATGGCCCACCGCGGCCGGCTCAACGTGCTCGCCAACATCGTCGGCAAGTCCTACGGCCAGATCTTCGCCGAGTTCGAGGGCAATCTCGACCCCACGACCACCCACGGCTCCGGCGACGTCAAGTACCACCTCGGCGCCGACGGCACCTACCGCGCCCCGGACGGATCACGGCTGCCCACGTCCCTGGTCGCCAATCCCAGCCACCTGGAAGCCGTGGACCCGGTCCTGGAGGGTGTGGTCCGGGCCAAGCAGGACGTCATCGACATGGGCGAGCCGGGCTTCACGGTGCTGCCGGTGCTGATTCACGGCGATGCGGCGTTCGCGGGCCAGGGGGTAGTCGCGGAGACGCTCGAGCTGTCCCAGCTGCGCGGCTACCGCACCGGTGGCACGGTCCACATCGTGGTCAACAACCAGGTGGGCTTCACCACCGCACCCGCGTCGGCCCGGTCGAGCGTGTACAGCACCGACGTCGCGCGGATGATCCAGGCACCGATCTTCCACGTCAACGGGGACGACCCCGAGGCCGTGGTCCGGGTGGGCAGGCTGGCGTTCGAGTACCGTCAGGCGTTCCACAAGGACGTGGTCATCGACATGGTCTGCTACCGCCGCCGCGGTCACAACGAGACCGACAACCCGTCGTTCACCCAGCCGGTGATGTACGACCTGATCGACGCCAGGCGCTCCACCCGCAAGCTCTACACCGAGGCGCTCATCGGCCGTGGCGACATCACCATGGACGAGGCGGAGGCGGCGCTGCGCAACTTCCAGCAGGAGCTGGAGCGCGCGTTCACCGAGACCAAGGACGCCGCCAGCGCGCCGAAGAAGGGAGTCGTCCCCGCGCCCGCGGCGGAGACGACCATCAACCCTGCGGCCGTGCGGACCGCGATCACGGCCGAGACCGTCAAGCGCGTCGTCGACACGCAGGTCTCGCTGCCGACCGGGTTCACGGTGCACCCGCGGCTAGCGCCGCAGCTCCAGCGCCGTCCCGCCATGGTGCAGCAGGACGAGATCGACTGGGGCACCGGCGAGCTGCTGGCGTTCGGCTCGACCCTGATCGATGGTCACTCGGTCCGGCTCATCGGGCAGGACTCCCGCCGGGGCACGTTCGGCCAGCGCCACGCGGTGCTCGTAGACCGGCACACCGGCGCCGAGTACGTTCCGCTGCGCGCCTTCAACTCGCCGCAGGCGAGGTTCCACGCCTACGACTCGCTGCTCTCGGAGTACGCGGCGGTCGGCTTCGAGTACGGCTACTCGGTTGCCCGGCCCGACGCGCTGGTGTGCTGGGAGGCACAGTTCGGCGACTTCGTGAACGGCGCGCAGACGATCATCGACGAGTTCATCAGCGCGGGCGAGCAGAAGTGGGGCCAGCGGTCTGGCGTCGTGCTGCTGCTGCCGCACGGCTATGAGGGGCAGGGGCCGGACCACTCGTCCGCCCGGATCGAGCGATTCCTGTCTTTGTGCGCGCAGGACAACATGACCGTCGCCCTGCCGAGCACGCCCGCCAGCTACTTCCACCTCCTGCGCTGGCAGGCGCTGTCAGACGTGCTGAAGCCGCTGATCGTGTTCACGCCCAAGTCGCTGCTTCGGCTCAAGGCCGCGGTGTCCAAGACGGCGGAGTTCACGTCCGGCTCGTTTGCTCCGGTACTCGCCGACCCCGAGCCCGCCGACCCGGCCGCCGTCCGGCGCGTCCTGCTGTGCTCCGGCAAGATCTACTATGACCTGGCCGACCGACGGCGCGCCGCGGGCGCGACCGACACCGCGCTGATTCGGGTCGAGCGGCTGTACCCGCTGCCGACTGCGGAGCTCACCACCGAGATCGCGCGCTTCCCGGCGGCGGCCGAGGTGGTGTGGGTGCAGGAGGAGCCGGCCAACATGGGCGCCTGGCCGTTCATGGCTATGCACCTGCCCGGCGTGCTCGGCAGGCGACTCGGGGTGGTATCCAGGCCCGCCAGCTCGGCACCGGCGTCGGGCTCGGCCAAGGCGCACGCGGCCGAGCAGGCCGCGATCCTGGACGCGGTGTTCCCGCGGATCGGCTGACCGCATGTACTTCACCGACCGGGGCATCGAGGAACTCGAAGAGCGCCGCGGCGCCGAGCAGATCGCGCTCGGCTGGCTGGCCGAGCGGCTGCGGGACTTTATCGACGAGCACCCGGACGCCGAGTCCGTGGTCGACCTGCTCGCGAGCTGGCTGGCCAGGCTGGACGACGACCCGGACGACTGAGCCCAAGCCGCCCATCGACCGACGATCACGATACATCTTGACTTCTTGTTGACGCGACATATCGTATCGATAGGCGAGTATGATCTCCGGGCAGAGGCGTGCGGTGCCGACAGGCCCAGGCAGGCGGTGAGGTTCAGTGAGCCCAGTTTTCCGGCATGGCAGGCTCAGGCTCTACCTGCTGAAGCTCCTCGACGAGGCCCCACGGCACGGCTATGAGGTCATTCGGCTGCTGCAAGATCGATTCATGGGGATTTATGCCCCGTCTCCCGGCACCATCTACCCCCGGCTCGCCCGGCTGGAGGAAGACGGCCTGGTGACGCACGAGGAAGTGGACGGCAAGAAGATCTACAGCATCACGGATAAGGGGCGCGCCGAGATCCGGTCCAGGCTCGGCGACCTCGCCGACCTGGAGGACGAGCTGACCGAGTCGCTCCGGGACGTGGCCCGCGAAATCTCCGTCGACGTCAGGGAGACCGTGCGCAGTATCAGGGAGGAACTGGCTTCGGCCGCCAGGGAGTTCCGCGGGCCGGACGGCTCGGCGGACCGGGACTCCGGCCAGGGGGAGCCGGCGGACGGGGACGCGACCGACGCGACCGACCGGGCCAGCGCCGATGAGGCGCGGCGGATCAGGGCAGAGGCCCGGCGCAGCCAGGAACGGATGCGCGCGAGCTTCCGGTCTCGCGGCCGCGGCGCAGCCGACTGGCCCGCGTGGTCGACGTGGTCGGAGTGGCCAGGCGGGGAAGGCGACCCGTCCGGCGGCCCGGCGGCCGGCGGCGGCCGGGCCCGGACGACCGGCCCGCGACGCGGCGGCCCGAACCAGTTCAGCGACCTCGAGCGACTGGCCTTGCAGTTCGCCACCGAACTCCGCGCCGCGGCGAGGCAGACCGGCAACCTCGGTGAGCGTTCCCTGACTGAGCTCCGTGACATCCTTAGCGACACCCTCGCCAAGGTGCGCTCCGAGGTGTTCGCCGACAGCACCCCGCCGGCAGCGGGCGGTTCCGCGCAGCCGGCGGACCGGCCAGCAGAGCCACCAGCGGACGGCCAGGACTCGGAGCCGGACGCGAGCTGACGCCCGGACCGCCGCTCAGCGCCGCGCCCGCCTCGGACTCTGTGGTGTTTTCGGTCTCGTTCGCGCCCGGTTTATGGGGTTTCGATTCCACCAAAACTCCACAGAGTGCAGTGGGCGGCGCGCGATCGCCGGGCGGCAAGGCCCGTGCGAACCAGGATCTACAGGGTGAAGACCACCTTGCCGAACAGCTGCTCGGCGATCATTGCCTCGAATCCGGCCGTTGCCTCGGTCAGTGGCATCGACCGGTCGATGAGCGGCCTGGTCCCGGTCTGCTCGCAGAACGTCAGCAGCCTCGACAGCTCGCCGCGAGTGCCCATGGTGGAGCCGATGACCGATAGCTGCAGGAAGAACACCCGGTTCAGGTCCGCCGGCGGGACCGCGCCGCTGGTTGCGCCGCAGACGACGATCGCTCCGCCGGGCTTGAGCGCGCGCAGCGAGTGGGCCCAGGTAGCCTGGCCGACGGTCTCCATGACCGCGTCGACGCGCTCGGGCAGCCGCGCGCCGGCCTCGAATGCGAGGTCGGCTCCGAGTCGCAGCGCGTGCGCGCGCTTGTCTTCGCTTCGGCTCGTTACCCACATCCGATAGCCCGCCGCGTGGCCGAGCATGATCAGTGCGGTCGCGACTCCGCCGCCGGCGCCCTGCACCAGCACGGTGGCGCCGGGACCGATCGGCGCCCGGTCGAACAGCATCCGGAACGCGGTGAGATACGCGGTCGGCAGGCAGGCCGCCTCCTCGAACGACAGCGCGGGCGGCTTCGGCACGAGGTTGCGACGCGGCACGGCCAGCCGCTCGGCGAACGTGCCGTCGTAGCGTTCCGAGAGCAGCGACCGCGCCGGATCCAGCGTCTCGTCGCCGCCGGCCGCGCTCGGGTCGCCGATCACCGCGTGCACCACCACGTCGTTGCCCTCGGCGTCGATGCCGGCTGCGTCGCAGCCGAGGATCACGGGCAGCCGATCGGCGGACAGACCGACGCCGCGCAGCGACCAGACGTCATGGTGGTTGAGCGAGGCGGCGCGGACGGTGACGGTGGTCCAGCCATCCGGCACCGTCGGCTCGGCGTGCTCGCCGAGGTCCAGTGCCGCGATCGGATTCTCGGCGTCGAAGCGCGCCGCAGTGACTGCGAACATGCCTGGACCCTAGCGCCAGCGACACGTCGCATCCGCTTCAGGTGCCCGCTGCGGTGTGCCCGGAAGCGCGAGCGATCACCTGCCAGAAACCCGCTCACGCGACCGCGCGCAGCACCGCCGCCCGGATCGAGCCGTGGTCTGTCAGGACCCGCCGGCACTGGTGGTTATCGGCACGGCCAGGTGAAAAAGGACGCCTCGGGGCCGGCATCGGGTGTGCCATACTCGATGCGGGAAGCGGCCTCCTGGTTTGTAAGGCAGGGTAAGGACCGTTGTGAATCTCTCGTCGTACGCGGCCTTGGCGGTCCGTCTCGCCAACACCGCTGCCCACGCACCAGGCGAGCCCGATCCGCTGGGCTCGCCAGCCGAGTGCGCCGACGCCCTCGGTGACTGCCTGGCCGGGCCGGTCACCCGGCGCGATCTTGACGTGCTCAGGTACGTCCGCGCCGAGTTCACCGCCATCTTCGACGCCGCGGCCAGAGGGGACGACCAGGACGCGATGGCACGGCTCAACGCGCTGCTCGTCCAGTTCCCCATCCAGCCGGAGATGACCGACCACGACCAGGCGCGCTGGCACGTGCACCTCGCCTCGCAGGGCTCGGTGGGTGACCGGTTCGCGGCCGGCGCGATCATCGGAGTCGCGCTGACCGTGTCCGGGCTCGGCGTCAGCAGGCTGGGCGTCTGCGCGATCGCTTCCTGCCCCCAGGTGTTCATCGACGCCAGTCCGGGCAAGTCCCGGCGCTACTGCGCGGAGCACGCGGCAGCGCGCGGCAATGTGAGCACTCTGCGGAGGGAGCCGACCGGGCTGCTGCCGCAGTCGCCGGCCGGGCAGGCGAAGGAAGGTCCCGGCCGCGCCGCGTCCGCCGCGAGCTAGCTCCCCGCCAACCTCCCGATCGCGGACCTCCCGATCGCGAACCACATCACCGGGTCGCGAAATGCGCCATCCCGTCGCGAGCCGCGTCCCGCGGACGAATCGTGCCCACCTTGGCCACCCAATCGCGCCCAGATACGTGAGGTATCCGCGTGATAGCAGAGGGTAGCGGGCGAGCCGCCGACCTTGCCTTCTCTTTGCCAACTCCATACCTCAAGCGCCGTGGCTCATCGGCAAAACCCGGACAACACCGTCGTGAGCTGCACTTATACCTCAGATAGCGGCTAACCCACCTGCCGCGGACGACACACAGGCATCTCGCGTTACCGAAATGACGCCAACCGATTGCTAGTCATCGACTTAGTCGATCATTACGATGAGCCCTACTCAAAGGCCGCTTGGCCTACGCATGCGGACCGGAAAGAAGGTTCGAATCATGGCAGCTGAGTCTGTCACCACTGTCAGCAGACCGGCGGACGTCGGCCTCAAGCGGGAAATGGGCCTGATCGGTGCCATGTGGACGTCTGAGACGTCAATCATCGGCTCCGGCTGGCTCTTCGGCTCCTACTTCGCAGCCCTGGCGCTTGGCCCGTCAGCGATCTGGGCATGGTGCATCGCCGGCGTCGCTGTGATCATCCTGGCGCTCGTGCACGCCGAACTCGGCGGAATGTTCCCGGTGGCCGGAGGCACGGCGCGGTTCCCGCACCTCGCGCTCGGCAGCGGCGCCGGTATCACCTTCGGATTCTTCTCCTGGCTGCAAGCCGTCACGGTTGCGCCGATCGAGTGCTACGCCGTGATGCAATACGGCCAGTACTGGTTTGACTCGCACCCGGGTTTCACGATCTTCAACGCGACTACCGGCAACGTCACCCACTGGGGTTTCGTGCTGACGATCGTGCTGATGGTGATCTTTACCGCGGTGAACTTCCTCGCGATGCGCTTGTTCTCGCGGGTGAACAACGTCATCACGTACTGGAAGGTCGCGATTCCGGTACTCGCGATCATCGTGCTGCTGTTCAAGTTCCACGGCCACAACTTCAGCCTGAACGGCGGGCTCAACCCGAGCGGGCCCGGAGGCGCCGGCTGGAAGGAATTGTTCTTCCAAATCCCGGTGGCCGGGATTGTCTTCGCCTACCTCGGCTTTGAACAGGCCGACCAGCTCGCCGGCGAGGTGAAGAACCCGCAGAAGAACCTGCCGCGCGCCATCATCGGGTCGATCGCGATCGGCACGTTGATCTACGTGCTGCTCCAGGTCGTGTACATCGGCAGCATGAACCCCACAGTGCTCGCCCAGCACGGCGGATTCTTCGGCCTTGCGTGCCCCACGAAGGGCGTGTGCAGCGTCACGATTACCAACATCGTTGGCGGCCCCTTCGCCGCGGTCGCAGGACTGGCCTTGCTGTCGTGGCTCGCCATCATTCTGCGCCTCGACGCGTTCATCTCGCCGTACGGCACCGGGCAGATGTACCTGACATCCACCTCGCGTGTCGGCTACGGCCTGGCCCGGAACAGGTACTACCCGTCCATTTTCACCAGGACCGACAAGTACGGCGTGCCCTGGATCAGCCTGATCGTCGGGTTCCTGTTCGGCCTGGTGTTCTTGCTGCCGTTCCCGAGCTGGCACTCGCTCGTCGGCCTCGTCACCTCGGCGAGCGTGCTGATGTACGCGGGCGCGCCGCTGGCCATGGGCGTCTTCCGCCAGAAGCTCCCGGACGCAAGCAGGCCCTACAAGATGCAAGGCGGGGCATTCTTCGCCCCCTTCGCCTTCGTCATCGCGAACCTGATCATCTACTGGTCGGGCTTCGAGACCCTGTGGAAACTCGGCGTGGCCATCATCCTCGGCTACCTGCTGATCTTGATGCACTTCTCCGACAACCCGCGCGCACCCAAGGTCAACTGGTCGAAGTCAGTCTGGCTTGGCGTCTACCTGCTCGGCATGGGCATCATCTCCTGGATGGGCCAGTACGGGCCGGAGAACACCGGCCGGATCCCGTTCTGGTACGACATGCTCGTCGTCGCGGTGTTCAGCCTGGTGATCTACTACTGGGCGTTGTACTCAGCGAACAGCCGCGAGGAGATCGAGGAGGCCATCGTGCAGCAGGCGGGCGGCGCGGAGGACTGGGAAGCGCACGTCGGGGAAGGCACGCAACCGGCCTGACCTTCCTAGCGAGCATGAGGCTCCGGCCCTACCAGGGCCGGAGCCTCATCGTTTCTGCCGTGCCGCCGCGACGATAGCGCATCAGCACGCGACCGCAGATAAGACCGGGGGGAACGGGCCCGAACGACCGGCTGTCCACGGCGCCCGCGCCGGGATTATCGGACGCAAGCCACCAGCCACCGGGCAGTTGCCGCTCGGCGCGCTTCACCAGCAGCAGGTCCCGCTCGCCCGGCTGCCGCGCTATCACGAGCTGGCCGGGTCTGACCCGCGGCGGCCGCCCGTGCCGCAGCCCGCGCCAGGTGAGCAGCCAGTCGCCGGGCCGCAGCGCCGGCTCCATCGAGCGCTCCACCACGGCAACCCGCCAGAGCGGCCAGCGCATGCATCCCTCCCGCCCGGGCAGCAGCGACCGGCGTTGTACTGTCGGATCCAAGCCACCGATCTGAGTTGAGAGAGGCGATCCATGAGGCTGCTCGCACGTCTCCTCGCGCCGAAGGTTACCGCGCACGCGCACTGTGACCTCCCGTGCGGCGTCTATGACCCCGCGCAGGCGCGCATCGAGGCCGAGTCCGTCAAGGCCATCAGCCAGAAGTACCAGGACAATACCGACCCTGAGTTCCGGACCCGCTGCCTCATCATCAAGGAGCAGCGATCCGAGCTGGTTAAGCACCACCTGTGGGTGCTCTGGACCGACTACTTCAAGCCCCCGCACTTCGAGAAGTACCCGCAGCTGAACCAGCTCTTCAACGAGGCCACGAAGCTGGCGGGCGCGGCCGGCACGAAGGGCAGCACGAGCGTCGCCACGGCCGACGAGCTGCTCGCGAAGATCGAGGAGATCAGCAAGATTTTCTGGGAGACCAAGCA
>Ga0187784_10002126_pt1 | contig 15838 bp, 15 predicted proteins | sample 1015_SJ02_MP15_2_FD_132964 | JGI IMG/M metagenome (GOLD analysis project Ga0187784, IMG submission 132964) | Tropical peat soil microbial communities from peatlands in Department of Meta, Colombia - 1015_SJ02_MP15_20_MG | ecosystem: Environmental > Terrestrial > Soil > Wetlands > Peat | place...
CGATCCGATCGATGTGCTCAACAAGTTCTCCGTGAGCGAGTGCCGCAACAAATTCGCGGTGGCCTCGGATGTGGACCAGAGCATCACCAAGGCCTACGATGCCGTGCTCGCGGCGAAGCCCGAATACGCGAACCGCACCTCGTACGTGATCGCGCCGAACGGCAAGATCATCTACGAGTACACCGCCATGAATCCCGACAAGCATGTCGCGAACACCTTGGCGGCCGTCGAGAAGTGGCGCACGGATCACCAGGGGGGCCCCTAGAAAGACCCGGGGAGAGAGCGCCTCCTCACGTGGCGTCGTGGAAGATGATGCCGAGCGTATGCCGCTGGCCGCGGCGCAGCCTGCTGACCCCGTGCTTGAGCTTGACGCGGTAGTCGCCGCGCTTGCCTGCCACCGGCCGATCATTCACCGCGAACACCACGGCGTCGCCTTTTGTGAGCGGCACCACCTCCGCGCGCGACTGCATGCGCGGGCGCTGCTCGGTGAGCACGAACTCCCCGCCCTCGAAATCCTGGCCGGGTGAGGAGAGGAGCACCGCGACCTGCAGCGGGAAGACGTGCGCGCCATAGAGGTCCTGGTGCAGACAGTTGTAATCGCCGGGTCCGTATTGCAGCAGGAGCGGCGTGGGCTCGGTTTGCCCCGCCCGGTGACATCGATCGATGAAGGCCGCATGGCTAGCAGGAAATCTCACGTCGATGTCGAGCCGCTCGTACCAGCGATTGGCGAGGCCGGCGAGACGCGGGTAGAGCGCGGTGCGCAATCCCTCGACCAAGGCAGGCAGCGGATAGGCGAAGTAGCGATACTCGCCCCGGCCAAAGCCGTGCCGCGCCATGATCACGCGGCTGCGGAAGATCCCATCCGGGCAGTACAGGCGGCTCAGCCCATCGCATTCCTCGTCGGCCAAAAGGCGCGGCAGGAGCGCAGATCCCTGCGCGTCGAGCGCGGCCTCGACGCGCGTCCAGTCGATCGTGTCGATGCGCTGTTGGGAGAAGCGATCGCTCATCGAGTGTATTCCAACACAGGGAGCGCAGGCGGCGAAACCGCGAGGCCTCGCGGAGCATCGGGGCCTCGCAGAGCATCCGCTCGGAGCTCGGCGCGCTTCTTACCCAAGCGGGCGCTGTCATCGGCCCTTTGGGCTGCCGTTTCGCTCTGCGGCTGCGCGAGCCGGGAGCCGCAGATCCCGGCGGCCGCACCCGCTCCCGCCCTGGGCCGCGCATCGATCGAGCAATCACTGCCGCGGACGGTAACCGACCGAGCAGGATGGGGGGCCGACATCTACGCCGCGTTCACGGCGCTCAAGATCGCTCCGACCCATGAAAACGCCTGCGCGGTCATCGCCGTCATCGAGCAGGAATCGGGATTTCAAGTCGATCCGGTGATACCGAACCTCGCAGCGATCGCATGGCGGGAAATCGACCGGCGCGCCGAGCACGCGGGCGTGCCGGCGAGTGTGGTGCACGAGGTGTTGCAGCTCAACTCCTCGAACGGCAAGAGCTACAGCGAGCGCATCGATCATGCGAGGACCGAGAAGGACTTGAGCGACACGTTCGAGGACTTCATCGGCTCCGTGCCGCTCGGGCGCACGCTGTTCGCGAGCTGGAACCCGATCCGTACCCGCGGGCCCATGCAAGTCAATGTGGCATTCGCCGACGAGTTCGCGGCGGCGCACACCTACCCGTATCCCATCAAGGAGAGCATCGGCGATGAGCTATTCACTCGCCGCGGGAGCATCTACTTCGGCACCGCTCACTTGCTCGCCTACACGGCGCCCTATGATCGCTATCTCTATCGCTTCGCCGATTTCAATGCGGGGCAATTTGCGAGCCGCAATGCCGCGTTTCAAAATGCCGTGAGCATCGCCTCCGGGATGACCGTCGTGCCGGACGGCGCACTATTGCCCCACGATCGCGACGCGCCGGCGGGAGGCACGGAGCTTGCGACCCGGACGCTCGCCAAAGGCCTGAAGCTCGGCGAGGAGGCGATCCGCCGCGCGCTCGAGCAGGGCAGAACCCAGGGCTTTGAGCGCACGGAGCTGTATCAGGGAGTCTTCGCGCTCGCCGAACGGCGGGCAGGTCGAGCCCTGCCGCGCGCGATGCTGCCGCGGATCGATCTCGAAGGGCCCAAGTTGAAGCGCAAGCTCACCACCGAATGGTATGCGCATCGGGTCGACTCGCGCTTCGAGGGGTGCCTGAGAGAGTGAAGGCGAGGAAGAGCTCGACGCATCCCCTCGCGAGGGAGCGCCGTCGGGACGTGGAACATATCTGGGGGACTGCTGGCAGGAGTGTCGCAATGCACCCGCCAGGCTTGTGTCGAGCGGGAAGGCGGGAATGAGCCTGGCGGGCGACGGTTGAGGAACCGGAGGCCGGGACGCCTTGAACGACCCGGGCGGCATACTTGTATTATATGCATCCTTGAAGTAGCCCGCTCCGCCGATGTTCCACAGCCGCACGGGGTTGGATTCGTTCTCGGTGAAGAGGAGCACCGCCGGGCTCTCGACGTAGAGGCGGCTCATCCCCCAGTCCGCGGGCTCGATGCCGACCGTGGCGTCGTCGAGGGCGCGCAGCTCGGGTTTGACGGCGCTCAGGTCCCAGCTCCAGGTGTTGCGCAGCACGAGTTGCGGAACGAGGTGGAGCGGTGCGGACTCGGGTCCGCGATTCCACGCGCTGATCTTCATCAGGATGTCGCCGGGCTCGGCCTGCGCGTACTCGACGAACACGTCGAAGTAGCGATTGCCCGCCAACACGCCGGTGTCGCGCAGCTCGTATTCCGCCAGCTCCGTGCCGCGGCGCGCATTCTCGCTCGCGAGCGCCGCGTAAGGAAATGCGGCCTGCGGATACTTGTAGAGCATCTTGAGGTAGGCGTGAGAGGGGACCGCGTCCAGGTAGAAATACTCCTCCTTGACGTCCTCGCCGTGGTTGCCCTCTTCGTTGGTCAGGCCGAAGAGGCGCTCCTTCAGAATCGAGACGCGCTCGTTCCACAGCGCGAGCGACAAGCACACGCGCTGCTCCTCGTCCGAAAAGCCGGCGATGCCATCCTCGCCCCAGCGGTAGGCGCGGCTTCGCGCATGATCGTGCGGGAAGTATTCCCAAGCTGTCCCGGCGGCGCTGTAGTCCTCGCGCACCGTGCCCCACTGGCGCTCGCTCAAGTACGGGCCCCAGTGTTTCCAGCTCTCCACGCCCGAGCCGTCCGCGCGCAGGCGCGCGCGCTCGGGGTCCGCGGCGTGCTCTTCGGCCGCTGCAGTTTGCGTTCTAGATGGATCCACGTGCGTGTCACGAGCGCTCATGACAGAGAGCGATACAGAGCGACCGCCGCGAGCGCGACCGCGCACATCACGCCTGCCATCGCGTGCGCCGTGCCATCGTAGAGCACGCTCACCGCCGTCCCTCCGAGCCCCGCGAGCACGAATTGAAGCGTGCCGAAGAGCGCCGATGCGGTGCCCGCGGAGTCCCCGAAATGCGCCAACGCCAGCGCGAAACCGTTGGAGAAATTAAAGCCGAGCAGGGAAATGAACACGAACTGCGGGACGGCGATCCCCCAGAAACCGCCGAAATCCTCGAGCGAGAGCGCGAGGAGCACGATTCCGACGCCGGCCGTGAAACGCATGGCGCGCCGAAAGATCAACTCGGGGCCGAGCCGCGGCACGATGTGCGCGTTGATGCGCCCGACGATCATGATCCCCAGGGCATTGAAGCCGAACATCCAGGCAAACTGCTGCGGCGTCAACTTGAAGTGGTCGATGAACACGAAGGGCGCGCCCGCGATGTAGGCGAACACGCTCGATTGCACCAGGTTCGCCGGCAGGGCGAAGCGCAGGTAGCGCCGGTCGGTGAGGAGCTTGAGCCAGAGCTTCGGGCCCAAACCCGCGGCACGCTCGGCCGGCATCGATTCGCGCAAGGTGAAGAATGCGATGGCGAGACACCCCGCCCCGAGAGCGGACAGCATCCAAAACTCGAGTCGCCAGCCCGCGATGAGGAGAATGGCGCCCCCCAGCTGCGGGGCGAGGATGGGTCCCAGCCCCGTGATGAGACCGAGCAGGGACATCACGCGCGCCGTGTGCACGACCTCGAATCGGTCGCGGATCACCGCGCGCGGGATCACGCTCGCGCTTCCCACGCCGAGCGCCTGCACCACCCGCCAGACCGTGAGCGCGGTGATGCCCTCGCTCAATGCGCAGCCCGTCGAGCCGATCACGGCGAGCGCAAGCCCGCAAAGCAGCGGCGGGCGCCGGCCGAGATGGTCGGCGAGCGAGCCGAACAGGAGCTGGCTCAAGGCAAGCCCCACGAAGAACGCGGGCAGCGTCAGTTGCGCGGCGCTCGGCTCGGCCTTCAAGTCCTGGGCGATCGCCGGGAGCGCCGGCAGGTACATGTCGAGCGAAAAGGGGGTCAGGATGGAGATCGCCCCGAGGAGCGCGACCAGCCTGGACAACTTAGGCGGCTTCTTACTCGAAGGCTCGGCATTCAGGAGGGCGGGGGGCATTGCTTTGCCCTAGAATACCCGTTTGTCTCGACGCAGGTGGCGGATGGTCCCCGACAGGCTCGATGCGAAGACCGCACTGATTTGCGGCTCCGTGGCTTATGACACAATCCTCGTATTTCCCGACCGCTTCAAGGCGCACATCCTTCCCGACAAGATCCACATGCTCAACGTGGCCTTCTTGGTCCCCGAGATGCGCCGCGAATTCGGCGGCTGCGCCGCCAACATCGCGTATAGCTTGAGATTGCTGGGCGATTCGGGGCTACCGATGGCGGCGGCCGGCCATGATTTCGGCCCCTACCGCGAGCGCATGGCCTCGCAGGGAATCCGCCTCGCGCACGTGAAGGTCATCGAGGAGACCTTCACCGCACAGGCCTTCATCACCACCGATCTCGACGACAACCAGATCACGGCGTTCCATCCGGGCGCCATGCAATACGCGCATCTGAACCAGGTGAGCGATGTGGCGGGCGCGATCACCCTCGGGGTCGTGGCTCCCGATGGGCGGCAGGGGATGATCGAGCACGCCGCGCAATTCGCCGCGGCCGGCATTCCCTTCATCTTCGACCCCGGACAGGGGCTGCCGATGTTCAGCGGCGCCGAGCTGCGGGCGTTCATCGAGCAGGCCGCCTGGGTGGCCGTCAATGACTACGAATGGGGCCTGCTCGAGCAAAAGACCGGCTTGACGGAATCCGACATCGCCGCCAAGGTACGGGCGTTGATCGTCACCAAGGGCCCCGAGGGGTCGCTGATCCACACCCGGGATCGGACTTTCACGATTCCTTGCGTGAAGGCGCGCCGCATCGTCGATCCCACGGGCTGCGGCGATGCCTACCGCGCGGGTCTCGTTCACGGCCTCCTGAGGGGCCTCGATTGGGAAACGACGGGCCGGCTGGCCTCTCTTCTGGGGGCCATCAAGATCGAGTCGCGCGGCCCGCAGAATCATGATTTCACCCGCGCGGAGTTCCTGCGGCGGTATCATGAGAGTTTTGGCCAGGTACCTGAAGGGATTTGACATCATGAGCCACAATTTCTCCTTTACCTCGGAATCGGTTTCCGAGGGTCACCCGGATAAGATCGCCGACCAGATCTCCGATGCGGTGCTCGATGCGATTCTCACGGCGGACCCCAAGGGTCGGGTCGCCTGCGAAACCCTGGTCAAGACCGGGGTGGTGATCGTCGCCGGCGAGATCACCACGAGCGCTTGGGTGGATGTCGAGGCGCTGGTGCGCAAGACCGTGCTCGACATCGGCTACCACACCTCGGACATGGGGTTCGACGGCGCGACCTGCGGTGTCATCAACATCATCGGCAAGCAGTCGCCCGACATCGCCCAGGGCGTCGATCGCAAGGACGAGCGCAAGCAGGGTGCGGGCGATCAAGGCCTGATGTTCGGCTACGCCACCGACGAGACCGATGTGCTCATGCCCGCGCCGATCACGCTCGCGCACCGACTGGTCAAGCGCCAGGCCCAGGTCCGCAAGTCCGGCAAGCTGCCCTGGCTCAGGCCCGATGCGAAGAGCCAGGTGACACTGCGTTACGAGAACGACAAGCCGGTGGGGCTCGAAGCCGTGGTGCTCTCGACGCAGCATGCCGAGAACATCGGCAACAAGATGGTGCGCGAAGCCGTCATGGAGGAGATCTTGAAGCCCGTGCTGCCGGCCAAGTGGATCGACAAGCGCACCAAGTATCACATCAATCCCACCGGGCGGTTCGTCATCGGCGGTCCGGTCGGCGATTGCGGACTCACGGGCCGCAAGATCATCGTCGACACCTACGGCGGGTTCGCGCGACACGGGGGCGGCGCGTTCTCCGGCAAGGACCCCTCGAAGGTCGATCGCTCGGCGGCCTATGCGGCGCGCTACGTCGCCAAGAACATCGTGGCGGCCGGCCTCGCGGAGCGCTGCGAGGTGCAAGTCTCCTACGCCATCGGCGTTTCGGAGCCCACCTCGATCATGGTCGAGACCTTCGGCACCGGAAAGTTGCCGGACAAGCGCTTGACGCAGATCGTGCGCGCGCACTTCGATCTCACCCCGTACGGCCTGCGCGAGATGCTCGATCTCGCGCGGCCGATCTATCAGAAGACCGCCACCTACGGCCATTTCGGCCGCAAGGAGGAAGAGTTCACCTGGGAGCGCACCGACAAGGCAGACGCGCTCGCAGCCGAGCTCACCACGACGCGCGCGGCCTGAGCCTTTGTCTGCGCCCCGTCGAGCGACTGGAGCGCTGAGGCGAGGCCCAACAGTTTTCAAGGAGTCACATCGTGAATGCCCAAGTCAAAGTCCCATCCGATTTTCTAGTCAAGGACCTCACGCTCGCCGATTGGGGCCGCAAGGAAATCAAGATCGCGGAAACGGAGATGCCCGGCCTCATGGCCATCCGCCGCGAGTATGCGGCGGTGCAGCCGCTGCGCGGAGCGCACATCGCGGGATCGCTCCACATGACGATCCAAACGGCGGTGCTCATCGAGACGCTGAAGGCGTTGGGCGCGCAGGTACGCTGGGCGTCGTGCAATATCTATTCGACCCAGGACCATGCGGCCGCCGCCATCGCGGAGAGCGGAACCGCGGTATTTGCGGTCAAGGGTGAGACGCTCGCCGAGTACTGGGACTATACCCACCGAATATTCGAGTGGCCCGACGGAGCGTACGCGAACATGATCCTGGACGATGGCGGGGATGCGACCCTGCTCTTGCACATGGGATCGCGAGCCGAGCAGGATCCCTCGATCATCGCCGCTCCCTCGAACGAGGAGGAACGGGCGCTGTTCGCTGCGATCAAGGCGCGGCTGAAGAGCGACCCCAAGTGGTATTCGACGCGGATGGCGAGGATCAGGGGGGTCACCGAGGAGACCACGACCGGGGTCAAGCGGCTTTATCGGATGGCGAAGGAAGGCCGTCTCGCATTCCCGGCATTCAACGTGAACGACTCGGTCACGAAATCGAAATTCGACAATCTATACGGTTGCCGCGAGTCCTTGGTGGATGCGATCAAGCGCGCCACGGACGTCATGATCGCGGGCAAGGTCGCGGTGGTTTGCGGATACGGTGATGTCGGCAAGGGATCGGCCCAGGCGCTGCGCGCCCTGTCGGCGCAGGTGTGGGTCACCGAGATCGACCCGATCTGCGCGCTGCAGGCCTCCATGGAGGGGTATCGAGTCGTGACCATGGACTACGCCGCCGACAAGGCGGACATCTTCGTCTCCGCGACCGGCAATTTTCACGTGATCACGAACGAGCACATGAAGCGCATGAAGGATCAGGCGATCGTGTGCAACATCGGCCACTTCGACAACGAGATCGAAGTGGCGGCGCTGCGCCAATACAGCTGGGAGAACATCAAGCCGCAGGTGGATCACGTCATCTTCCCCGACGGCAAGCGCATCATCCTGCTCGCCGAGGGGCGTCTCGTGAACTTGGGGTGCGGCACGGGCCACCCGTCCTACGTGATGAGCTCCTCGTTTGCCAATCAGGTGCTCGCGCAGATCGAGCTCTTCACGCAGACGGCGAAGTATCCGGTCGGCGTCTACGTGCTGCCCAAGCATCTCGACGAGAAGGTGGCGCGGCTACAGCTCTCCAAGCTCGGCGCCGAGCTCACCGAGCTCACCGACGTGCAGGCGCGCTACATCGGTGTGCCCAAGGAGGGGCCGTACAAGGCGGAGCATTATCGATATTGACATGGCACTTATAGCGCCTTGCGGGGCGACTCAGCTTGGCCCAGGATACTCTCATGAGCGCGTATTACCTGAATCTGGTCGCAGTTAATCCCAAGCAGGAAGACATCCGCTCGGCGCCCGTGCGCGTGCTCGTCGATACGGGGTCGGAGCTCTCCTGGATGCCGGCAGAGGTTCTCGCCCGAGCGGGCATTCACCCGCGACGCTGTCGTGCATTCACCATGGCCGACGGACGCAGGATGGAGCGTGACGTCGGCTACTGCATTCTGGAGGCCGAGGGTTTCGCTACCATCGATGAGGTCGTCTTCGCTCAACCCGGGGATCAGCATCTCCTCGGCGTGCGCACGCTCGAGGGGTTCGGCGTGACCGTGGATGCCATCGCGCACAAGCTGGTGGCGACGTCGACGCTGGCGGCGACCTGCGCACGCGGGGGTTAGCCACACTCCGTTGCGCGCCTCCGGCGCCGTTTCGGCGCCATCGGAGACGGTCTTGCGCCATCGGACGCGTTGCGTTTCTGCCTCGCGAGGGCGGTATTTCTGTTTCATGGCAATGTTATGACAGTCTCGAGACGGCGCTGGCGCGCCGATCATGCTTTCCGCCGTCGCATGCTCCGCTTGGGTAAAATGAGGCATTCGGGGAGTCAGCTCGCGAATGTATCTCGTGACCGGCGGCGCAGGATTCATCGGTTCGAACGTGGTCGCCCAGCTCTCTGCGGGCGGCGCCGAGGTCATCGTATGTGATCGGTTCCATCGCGATGAGCGATGGCGGAATCTGGCGAAACACGAGCTGGCCGATATCATCCTTCCGGAAGCCATCACGGATTGGTTTCGCCGCCATCACGCGAGCATCGATGCCGTGATCCATATGGGCGCCATCAGCACCACGACGGAAACCGATATCGATGCGATCGTCCGAAGCAACGTACGTGCTACTCTCGACTTGCTGGCGCTCTGCACCGAGTACAGGACGCGTCTCGTGTATGCCTCGTCGGCAGCCACCTACGGCAACGGCGAGGCCGGATTCGACGATGACCTCCGCTCCGAGGCGCTCGCCCGACTGCACCCGCTGAACGCGTACGGCTGGAGCAAGCACGTGCTGGACCGGCGAATCGCGCGGCTTGCCGCCGAGGCGCGACCCCTTCCGCCGCAGTGGGTTGCACTCAAATTCTTCAACGTCTACGGACCGAACGAGTACCACAAGGGCTCGATGCAAAGCCTGGTCGCGAAGAGCTTCTCAGCGGTGCTGGCCGGCCGGCCACTCGGGCTGTTTCGAAGCTACCGGCCCGGTTGTCCCGATGGCGGCCAGGCGCGCGATTTCATTTACGTCGAGGACTGCGTGAGCGTCATCCTGTGGTTCCTCGGCCATCCGGAAATCTCGGGGCTGTTCAATTTGGGAACAGGAAAGGCTCGCACCTGGCTCGATCTCGCCCATGCGGTGTTCGATGCCGCGGAGAAGCCGCGTCAGATCGAATTCATCGACATGCCTGCGCATTTGATCGCGCAGTACCAGTATTTCACGGAGGCGCCGATGCACCGGCTGAGGGCCGCGGGCTATGACCGGCCGTTTACTTCGCTCGAGGAGGGTGTCGCGAGGTACGTGCGACAATACCTCGTGGCGGATGATCCATTTCGCTGACCGCGTTTTTCGACGGGGAACCGAGCAGATGATATCCGAGAGACCAGAAACCGCGCAGGCCTGCGACCTACTGCAGCAGGAGCTCGCCGAACACCGCAGCGCCTTCGAGGCGACGGTGCAAATGCTCAGGCAGCCCTTCTTGAGCGCACTCGCAATCCTGGAGGACGGCATCCGCGCAGGCGGCAAAGTCCTGTTGTTCGGAAACGGCGGAAGCGCCGCCGACGCGCAGCACATTGCGGCGGAACTGATGGTCCGGTACAAGACGGATCGGCGGGCGATCGCTGCGATCGCGCTCACGACCGATTCGTCGGCCCTGACGGCGTGCGGTAACGACTTCGGATTCGAGGCGCTCTTCGAGCGGCAAATAGAGGGTCTCGGCCGTCACGGTGTTGTCGCTGTCGGAATCTCCACCTCGGGCAACAGCGTGAATGTGCTTCGAGGCCTCAAGTGCGCGCGACGCAGGGGCCTCAAGACCATCGGCCTGTCGGGCGGTGCGGGCGGGCGGATGCACGAGTACTGCGACGCACTGATCGTCGTGCCCAGTTCGGTCACGGCGCGAATTCAGGAGATGCACATCACGATTGGGCACATCTTGTGCAAGTCCCTCGAGCAACGGCTCGGACTGGTTTAGCGCCCAGAGGACAGGCCGTCATGAAATTCGAGTCTCCGGTTCGCATCCTCGACGGATTTCACGGCGCTCGCGTGCTCGTGCTCGGCGACGTGATGCTGGATCGCTTCGTCTACGGGTCCGTGGAGCGGATCTCGCCCGAAGCGCCTATTCCCGTGCTCAACGTGGAAAAATCCATGGACATGCCAGGCGGTGCAGCGAACGTGGCGCGCAACATCGCGGCCATGGGCGCTCGAGTCAGGCTGCTCGGAGTCGTCGGCAGGGACAGCCCGGCGGACGATTTGCGTGCGCAGCTTGCCACATCACCCTCCATCGATGCGCGCCTGGTGCCAGATGCCTCGAGACCCACCTCCGTCAAGATCCGCTATGTCGCCGACGGACAGCAACTCATGCGTGCCGATCGGGAGGAGCGCGCGGCGATCGCCGATGAAGTAGAGCGCTCGCTGCTCGAGGAGTTTTCCGCGGCGATTCGTGAGGCACAAGTCGTCGTGCTCTCCGACTACGCCAAGGGAGTCCTGTCCGACTCGCTCACGCGGTCTGCGATCGATCTCGCGCGCCGTGCCGACAGGATCGTCATCGTCGATCCGAAGTCCAGGGATCTCACGAAATATCGGGGCGCGACCATCATCACTCCGAATCGTCTCGAGCTGCAGGAGGCGTGTGGCCGGGAATGCATCAGCGACGAGCAAATCGTCGACGGAGCGCGACAGATCTTGAGCGGCGGCGTGTCTTCGGTGTTGATCGTGACGCGGGGAAAGGACGGGATGTCGGTCGTTCACGCCGACGGCGCCGCACTTCATTTGCCGACCAGCGCGCGGCAGGTCTATGACGTATCGGGTGCGGGCGATACCGTGGTTGCGACTATCTCCTTGGCGGTCGCCTCGGGTGCCGAAGTGGGACAAGCGGCGGCCTTGGCGAACGTCGCGGCCGGGATCGTCGTCGGCAAGCGTGGTACCGCAACCGTCACCACGGGGGAAATCGTCGCGGCCATGAGGCCCCTCGACGGACGCTCGGATGGCCAGAAGATTTTTGCTCTCGAGACGGTGCGGCAATTGGCTCGAGGCTGGCGTGACCAAGGACTCAAGATCGCTTTCACGAACGGCTGTTTTGATCTCTTGCACCCGGGCCATATCTCGCTGCTCGAGCAGGCCCGCCGCAGCGCGGACCGACTGATCGTCGGTCTCAACGCGGATTTATCGATCCGGCGGCTGAAGGGCCCGGACCGACCGGTACAGAGCGAGGTCGCGCGTGCCACCGTGCTGGCGGCGATCAAGTCGGTGGACGCTGTCGTGATCTTCGAAGAAGATACGCCCATCCACCTCATCGAGACCTTGGAGCCCGACGTTCTCGTCAAGGGCGCAGATTACACCGTGGAGACGGTCGTCGGCGCCGACCTCGTCGTCAAAAAGGGCGGACGAGTTCTGTTGGTCGATCTCGTGAGGGGTCACAGCACGACGGATACCGTCAGGCGAGTCGCCGCCTTATCCAAGTGATCACCGTGTCGATGGTGCGAGTCTCGAGCGACGATGGGCGGCGCGCGGGAGCGCCGGCGGTGACGCACCCGCGCCGCTCCCCGTCCCATTTGGGACAGGCGGCCCCTCTCGAGCATCCGTATACTAGGGCGCCTATTGGCCTGCAGCGGCGGCCGACGAGCGGGGGTGAGGGGTATGAGCTCCAAGGTGTATCCGGATGCGCTGAGCGCCTTGCGCGGGGTCGTCAAGGACGGCATGACGCTGATGTGCGGCGGCTTCGGATTATGTGGAGTCCCTGAAAAGTTGATTTCTGCCCTCCATGAGATGGGGGTGCGCAATCTCACCGTCGTTTCCAACAACGCCGGGGTCGACGGGGCGGGGCTCGGGATCCTTCTCAAGAGCCGGCAGATCCGCAAGATGATTTCCTCCTACGTGGGGGAGAACAAGGAGTTCGAGCGTCAATATCTGGCCGGTGAGCTCGAGCTCGAATTCAATCCCCAGGGCACCATGGCCGAGCGCATCCGCGCGGGCGGCGCCGGGATCTACGCCTTCTTCACCAAAACGGGAGCCGGCACCCTCGTCGCCGAGGGCAAGGAGCAGCGCGTCGTCGACGGCGAGACCTACGTGCTCGAGACCGGACTCACGGCGGACGTCTCGCTCGTCAAAGCCTGGAAGGGAGATACCGAAGGCAATCTGATCTATCGCAAGACCGCGCGCAACTTCAATCCGAACATGGCAACCGCGGGGCGTGTGACGGTGGCGGAGGTGGAGACCCTGGTCCAGGAGGGCGAGCTCGATCCCGATCAGATTCATACGCCAGGCATCTTCGTGGCGCGCATCATCGACGGAAGCCCCTATCGCAAGTTGATCGAGAAGCACACGGTTCGCAAGCGTACGGAGGGTTCCCATGCCGTGGTCACGTGAGGATTTGGCCGCTCGCGCGGCGCGCGAGCTCAAGGACGGTTATTACGTGAATTTGGGAATCGGTATCCCGACCTTGGTCGCGAACTACATCGCGCCGGGGGTCAAGGTGGTGCTGCAATCCGAGAACGGGATGCTCGGCATCGGACCCTTCCCGTACGAGGGGGAGGAGGATCCGGATCTCATCAATGCCGGGAAGCAGACCGTCACGGCGCTGCCGCTGAGCTCCTACTTCTCCTCCGCCGACAGCTTTGGGATGATCCGCGGCGGACATATCGACATGGCGGTGCTCGGCGCGATGGAAGTCTCAGAGACCGGCGATCTCGCGAACTGGATGATCCCGGGCAAGATGGTGAAGGGCATGGGCGGCGCCATGGATCTCGTGGCTGGGGTGAAGCGGATCGTCGTGGTGATGGAGCACACCTCCAAGGAGGGAGAGTCCAAATTCAAGCCGCGCTGCGAGTTGCCTTTGACCGGCGTGAATGTGGTCGACATGCTGATCACGGACCTCGCGGTCTTCTCACGCGCGACGCGCAAGGATCACTTCAAGCTCATCGAAGTGGCTCCAGGGGTCACTCGCGAACAGATTCGCCGTCAAACCACTGCTTATTACCTGGAGTGATGCGCCGCCACCCTTGCTGTATTGCATGCAAAAAAATACGCTAGTGATTGTTTTTATTTGTAAATCTCTGTAGCGTTATGTCTTATGTCTTACATTTCGCCCTAGGAAATGCTACAAGAACTCTAATATGAAGGAGTCGATCGTGAAGCGCCTAGGATTGGCAGCATTGATGATGTCAGTGGCGGCGGCTGCCGGAGCCACTCCGACGGTAACGACGGTCACGATCTGCAAGGAAGGCCCACAGCATGTCATCAAGTGTGTGCGCGGCGCCGAGGCGTCCGAGATCGATCCGAGCTTTGCGGGTGCCGCCATCGTGATCTTGCTGGGCAGTCTCGCTGTGCTCCGCGATCGACGTCGCAAAGCGGACTCAGCCTCAACATAGCCCCCCACTCCGTACAATTCGAACCGAGGCGGGCACTCATTCAGTCTTAGGGCGCAAGCGGTTGCTCTCGCGGGACCGGCTCGAGCGTTCGCCGCGCAAAACCGAGCTTTCCACGGGCGACAACCGTCTCGCCGACCGTGACGGTGCCCTCGACGAGTGCGAGATCTCCGGCAATCTTCAAGATTTGCACCGCAATCTCCATCCGATCGCCGGGCACGACGGGCACCAGGAAGCGCATGTCGTTGATCACGCCGAGCACCAGGAACTCTCCGGGACGCATGCCGAGCGATGTCGTGCGTGAAAAGAGTATCGAGGCCGATTGGCCGAAGGCCTCCACGATCAGCGTGCCTGGCATGATGGCCAGCTCAGGAAAGTGCCCGAGAAACTGAATCTCATTGCCCGTCACGTTCTTGATCGTGCGGATGCGTTGCTCCGGCACGAGCTCGAGGACTGCGTCCACCATGATCATCGGGAACCGTTGCTTGAGCAGAGTGCGGACCTCCGCAAAGCTCATGACCGGTGCAGCGTTGTGGGATTCCATGGCAGGGGCCTCCGAGGATGCCTCAGCGGACTTGGAGCAGCATCGCAGTCGCTCGCGGCAGGAATTGGGCTTGCGAAGGGGTGGGGCTCGAGTCCGACACGAGCCGCAAAACGCGCAGTCCAGTCTCCTCCGCCATGCGCAGCGGCTCGCTTTCGCGGTGATATTCGTACACGTGATCGCGCTGAGCCGATTCGAGCGCCGTGCTGAAGAACACCAACCCCGCCGGCGCAATCTGCCGCGCCAGCGACGCGAAAAGGGGCTTCGGTGCGGGTAGATGCTCGGCCAGCATGGCCGAAATGATGCCCTGGTATTTTCCCGCCCGTCCGACGCTCTCGCTATAGATGGCGTCTCCGACCGCGAAATTGACCCGGCCGGTGTGGCCCGAGGCAGCGAGCAAGCGATTCGCCACGGCCACCGCCGGAGCACTGATGTCGATGCCGGTTACGCGGATATCGGGTCGCTCCTCGGCCGCGAGCAGGCTGAGGACGCCGTGTCCGGAAGCGAGCTCGAGGAGTTCGGCGTTCGCGGGTAAGCGCCGCAGGAACTCATCGCGAAACAGCGTGATGTGCCCGATCATGGAAGGCCAAAATGCGTAGATCAGGATCGCTGCCCACATGTAGGGCACCATGTAGCCTTCGTCGTCGTAGACGCCCGACATGATCTCCGGCATGGCTTCCGGGGTGTACTTGCCTGCGCGCTCGTAGATGCGCTGAGCCTGTGCCACCCCCAGACAGTACTTCGCATAGCCCAAGGCCGCCTCATCGAAAACCTGTTCGCCGTAGGCGGCATCGGCCCAGCGCGCGAGGGGATCGAGCAGCCAGGAACACAATTCCTCATTGGCGCGAAAGGTGGCGATCGCGCTCGGCGCAAACAGCTTCGCGCGACGCTCCATGGCGCTCAGGAAGGCTTCTGCATTTTTCATCGTTGGCGCATCTCGCTTTTAAGTTGAGGGTTCAGTCCTCGTTCGAGGGCATGTGACGAACCAGCCGCACCATCGGCTTGATCATATCGGTTCCATCCCATGGCGAGCCGAATACATGCATGCGGCCGAGCTTCACAATCCGGTCGACGCCGTTCCTGCCCGCCGCCTGGGCCAATACCGCTTCCCTGGCACCGTCCCGGATCGCCAATCCCAGCGTTTGCACCATGCCGTCGAATTTCTCGATCGGCTCGAGTAGATCATCGACGACCAGCACGCTCAGTGTTCGTCCCTGAGTGGGGTCGGGGATTTGCGAGCCCTCGCCCAAGAGAATCGTCCAGTCGGGCGCTTGCGGAAACCGGGCGTGGTGGGTGGTATCGTCCAGAAGCCAGGATGCGCGCGCCAGGCAGATCGCGGAGGTCATGGCCGGGTGAATGGCTTGGCGAGGATGCGCTTGATTCTCTGCCTTGAAGGCCTCCGCCAACCTATCAACGAACTCCGCGGCGTCGCAATCGGCGCGCCGCTCGAGAAACAGCGTTTGCGGCGATGAGCACGCCTGCTGGTCGAA
>Ga0187784_10002127_pt1 | contig 15834 bp, 16 predicted proteins | sample 1015_SJ02_MP15_2_FD_132964 | JGI IMG/M metagenome (GOLD analysis project Ga0187784, IMG submission 132964) | Tropical peat soil microbial communities from peatlands in Department of Meta, Colombia - 1015_SJ02_MP15_20_MG | ecosystem: Environmental > Terrestrial > Soil > Wetlands > Peat | place...
GCACGAAGCGATTCGTAAGCGAGCTCCACGCGAGTGAAGAGGGCGTGTACCACCTCACCGCGCGCCTTTTCCACCAACAGAAGCTCATTAGCAGCAAGCGCGCCTCCTGCTACGTTACGCCTCTAGGGTAGTGAGCCTCCGTCTCGTAGGTGGGAGCCGCAGTTTATGCACCGTCACGTCGTGCGGATGCGGCAAAAGTTCTCCGTCCCTTTATTTGCTTGTAGGCACTGTGCAATAACGCAACTTGCTGATAATTTGCGATTGTTGGCTCATAAGGTCGGCCAGGTCGAATATTTCGGTAGTATCTACAATGCTCGCAGCAGCTGTTGCCGAGCCTCCGCTATCCGTAAGGGGCAACTATGACCGGCACATTCACGTATCCCCCGCTTGCGGTCGCGCCTTTATCACGATGTTGTCGGCAAGAACTCTTTCAAGTACAAGCGCGCATAGTTCCGGCTTTTCACTTTGCCGTCTTCAATTTGAAAGCCGACGGTGGTTTTGGCTTCGTATCGTGACGGGCAGGCCGCCTAATACGAAGTGAACTGCCAAAGCAAACGGGATTAAATCGATTAAATCGCTGCTCGTCGGGTACGATGAAAGCTTATATCGTTCCATTCCTTGTCCCCGTGCCCCCTGCACACTAGGCAGCAATTGAAGATCGCCTAAGCAAGCAACCAGCTAAAGCAATGCCTTGGACTGCGGGAGGCAAGACAAGCTCTCGCTGTCAAAGCGCGGCAGACGGCGTGGCTGTTATTAGCTCAGTGAAAGACTTAATACTTTACTCGTACTGTATGCACACGGAAAAACTTTTGCGACGTACTCTGATTTTTTGAGGCCTGCAACTTCTGCGACACTGTGTGCGCGGGGCAAAATCCATCTGACTGCTACAAAGCCCGCGAAATGGTTTACGTTTTAGTCGCGCAGGCTTCGGCCAAAACCCCTTTAAGCTCGCCGACAGACAACTCGTGAGACACAGGCCATTATTTGTTGTCAGGTAGCAGCGCGCCCAGCCCTATTCGTGGCCGCTTCGCGGTATCTTCAGTTGGCGGACGCACTACAAGCCTCAGTTCGGCAGCAACGTGCTCGCGCGTTTCGTGCGTTAACCGTAGCGCGTCAAGCTCATCGTCGGTTGCCGTGTAGAATGCCTGCGGGGGTTCGGCCGAATCAATGTGATCGGCATCGATGCTGCCGAGCGGTTTTTTTTCGCTCTGCATCCCCCCATGGATCGCGATACTCGTGTACCTCGCAAGCACGCTCAGCACGACCTGGACGCAGCTCTGCCGGAACGGCTACTCAACGCTGATCGAGCACCAGCCGGTTTTGTCATCGGTGGTTTACGTCCTTCTCCTACGCAGCCGGCTATTTTTCGCCTTTCACTTCCTTGCCCTTATAGGTACTCTTCCTTTTTCTCGTCTTTTGCGTCCATAGGGAACCTGGCTCATGCAGACTCTCTTTCCGGCCTTGAAGCTTTTATCCGCTTGCTTAAGTTCCTTCGTTTCGTTTGCGTCGCTTCCGCTAGCGATGATTTCCCTGCTTTACAATCTACATTACCACCGGCTGCTAAAAAAAACGTTTTATCTAGGCGTGCGGCGCGGCGCTACAAAAGATGATGGGATAACTGTGGAACAAAGTTTTGATTGGTGGCTTATGACTGATACGTATCTCTTTCCACATACCGAGCCCGCTTCCGTTTTTAAGATTGAGCCGAGGTACCACTCTTGGTGAGCGTCCAGCCGCATATCGCGTCGCAGACTCACATCCGTCAGTCGACGAGAGCTAAGCACGAATACAGAAGTCAAGCGCTCGAACCGCTACGCGTTTGCGGGATAACGCCGCTCGGACAGTTCGTGATCGTAGTTATCTGGAGCTTCGATGTCCACTGGCTCTTAGTTATCCTATCCGTCGATGGACCATGCCTGTAGTTGGTCAGCGCTGGAGGCAGCATCTTCTTCTCTCAAAGCACACTGCAGCTCCGGACGACGGTCCGTAGCGGATTTCGACAGTTCCAAGCAGTGCGAATCCCAACATTGATCTACTATCGTCGCGTTATAAAGAGTGAAAGAAAGATCGAGGGCAAGCCGGCATCTAGCAATACGACCTGCTCTCACACAAAGGCAGATACAGTACGAATTCTTCAGACTACTGCATATAGTTTTTGATTTTTTTTGTCTGCATCGTTCTTTGTGAAACTCGTCTATTCGAGCGTATGCGGCGCACGAAAGACAGAGGAAAGTACATGAAAGAAACGAAGACAAAACTCAAATTCCTCGAGCTACGCGCCAAGGGGAAGTCGTTCAGAACGATCGAAAAAGAGATCGGTACAGGAAGGCGAACGTTAGCACGATGGGAGAGCGAGTGCGAACACGAGCTCAAGAACATGCAAGCCATCGAACTTGAAGCATTGCGAGAGGAATACTTGTTGACCAAGCAGGCGCGCTTGGAGCTCCTCGGGGGCTAGCTCAAATGCATGAAGGAGGAGCTAGAGAAGCGAGACCTATCAACCATCCCCACAGCCAAGCTTGTTGACCTTGTTTTTAAGTATAACACCCAGCTGAGTGATGATTTTCCTGCACCGGACATCAAAAGTGACGAGAAGCTTGCCCAAGCTAAGTCGCTAAGCGAGCTGGTCTCTAATTTTTCACTGCCCTCATAGCTGTACAGCTAGTCGATTGTGAAAGAATTCTAATAACAAGGATCGAAACAGCCTCCCCTAGACGAGCATAGGTCTGCTACAACACAATCAGCGGGTCGAAATATGTGATAGCTTAAACGGATTTGCTCTGGGGCGTCGATAAGGCTCGAGCGCGTTCGGAAGCGGCAGGACCGTGCGTCGGGACGAAAATTTGATTTATTTAAGAGGTCTTCTCAAATTCTTTGGGGTTGGAGCTTCTTTGCGCAGAAGCCAATCCGCGCCATCGTCGGCAATACTCCTATCTTGGCAGTACAAGAAAGCTAACGAGATTATTTTAAATAATAAATTTATCTTTTAAAATAAAAATATAGTTATAAATTTATAGGCTTGCCAGCGCGCCAGACCGAAAGGCGATGCCCAACTAACGAATCGCGTCTTACTTACCGCAGTGTGGCGCACTTTTGGTGCACTTTTGGTGCACTTTTGGTGCACTTTTGGTGCACCCGACACGGGCAAAACAGAGATAGGATTGCGAACCGTGTCGAGAAAGGATGATATGCCGTAAGTGTGCCTTAAACTCATTTTTGAAGCATCAGCCGGCGCGTAAGCACAAATGCGACACAAAACGGTTACAGTCTGGCAGCGCGGGCGTACTTCGCCACGACGCAAGGTAAACACGCATAGGAATTTCCCAGTCACGTCAAGAAGCAACAAATCTAAAGTGACGCCTGCGTGCGGCCGCAGCGTGATTGAACAGCATTTGGAATAAGGCACGTGGGGTGAAGGCAGCACCCTTCAATGGAATTCGGCGAGCGGCTAACCCCAGAAGCGCCCAGCTCGTCTTACTCCACAAAAGTCCCGGTTCGATGTCCGCACCTGGCTGCTTTCATTCCGCGTAGTTGTCGCCTTCAAATCTCTTTAGCTTGGGGGCAGTTGCCTTACTGAGGCTGTGTCTATCGCCTGATTAACATTGATATTAGACCACTTCCGTCATTTCTTAGCCTCTTTTGCGAAGATACATTGTGTGTGCAAAATGACGCGGTTTGCTGCTCCTGGCGTTCACGCGTTCCCGTTCGTGAATATGATGCCGCTTCGTCCGCACGCACGGTCGCAATACCCGCACCTGCAAAAGGCGAAGTAGCATGACAGAATAATAACGCGAAAAGGAAGTGAGTTGCTCATGTCATCAATGAGGGCCGTTCAAATTAGCAGGCCAGGCGGCGATTTCGAATTAGTGCAAAAGGAAATTCCAGAGCCCATAGAGAACGAAGTACGTATCAAAGTCCAAGCCTGCGGCGTTTGCCACGGAGAGGCCGTAGTTAAAGACGGGACGTTCCCTGATATCAAATATCCCCGCGTCCCAGGACACGAAGTAGTTGGGACAATTGATAAGCTTGGTTCGAATGTTTCCTTCTGGGAGCTTGGCCAACGCGTTGGAGTCGGATGGTACGGAGGGCCGTGCCTTGCGTGTGAACCTTGCCGAATGGGAGACCCCAGCGCGTGCACGAGCTTTTTAACCACGGGGGTTTCATTTGATGGCGGTTTTGCCGAATACATGGTCGTGCCAATACAGGCGCTGTCAATCATACCCCGTGAGCTCAACTCGTTAGAAGCCGCACCCCTGCTGTGTGCTGGTAGGACAAGTTTTAGCGCGTTGCGCTACAGCAGTGCTAGAGCCGGCGATCTGGTAGCCATCTTAGGCCTCGGAGGTCTTGGCCATTTGGGAGTGCAGTTCGCTCGAAAGCTTGGTTTTAAAACGGTGGCACTGTCGCGCGGCACCCAAAAGCAAGAGCTAGCTTATACATTAGGTGCGCACGTCTATATCGATACTGAGTCTTCAAATCCGGCCACGGAGCTCCAAAAACTTGGCGGCGCACGAGTTATTTTGGCTACGGCGCCCAACGGTAAAGCGATCTCGGACGTCGTAAACGGGCTCGGATTTGAGGGCGAGTTGATAGTAGTGGCCTACCCCGGCGAACCGATACAAGCATTTGCCTGGCAGATGCTAGGGGAACGGCGTTCGATCAAGGGATGGACCGTCAGACCGGCAAAACATCTGTCGGAAGACGTGCTGAATTTTAGTGTTATTTCCGGGGCTCTACCGATGATTGAAGTTTTTCCGTTAGAGCAAGCGGCATTGGCATACGAGAGGATGATAGCAGCCAAAGTGCATTTTAGGTCGGTGTTAAAAATCAGGGACTGAAGGGAGGTCATTATGCAAGACATCTTAAAACTTATCGAGGAAAGGCACTCAGCAAGGGTTCCCTTCGATCCGCAACGCCCCGTAGCAAAGCAGGATCTGAGGCAGATTTTGGAGGCGGCGCGTTGGTCGCCTACGGCCCACAACATGCAGAACTTTGAAATAATTGTCGTTGATGACACGAAGCTTCTGGAAACGTTGGGAAAGATTGAATCTCATATCTCGGAGGAGTTTATTAAGGAGAACTATCTGCAGCTTTCATTTTCAGAAGAGGAGTTAAGCCAAAAGAAGGTCGGCATCCTCGGCACTATGTTTCCGCCAACATGGACAGACCCTACTAAAGTGGAGGAAGCCGTTCGTGAGACTTCGTCCTTAAACCAAACCATTAGAGGTAGCCCGGCGCTTCTGATCGTGATCTACGATCCAAAGAAACGAGCTCCTGCTTCGGAGGGTGATGTCTTGGGTTTCATGAGTCTCGGTTGTGTTATGGAGAACATGTGGCTTACGGCGCAGTCTCTGGATATTGGGTTTATGATAATGAGTGCCTTCAGCGCAGACTCAATGGAGAATGAAGTGAAGCGAGTTCTCAATATTCCTAAAGACATGAAGATCGCCTACGCCTGTCGCCTGGGGTATCCTCTCTTTGCGCCAGCTACATATCTGAGGGTGCGCCGCGACGTGGAGGATTTCACCTACCACAACCGATTTCATGACAGGGCATAGAGCATTGGTGACAAGGCGTAGAGCATTGGTGTGAGAGTGTGCCATCTGAAAAAATTGTAGCATTAAAGAAAACGAAGAACTTTGTTAAGGACTCACCTTACCAAGAATATTCCGTATCGCGCCCGCGTTTTTACCTCGAAAGCCGATTCTCGTATTGCTTCGCTTTCGAGTAGGGAACACTTAGGCTGCGAGACGCCTAGTACAGCGGCCGGATAAGGCGAAAAGGCAACGGTTAAGTCGTTGCACAATTCTCAATTACACCGTTAACCAGAGTTTTGACTTAGGCAGAACTATCGAGAAACGAGGAGGTGGGAATATAAGTCCGCTTAGGATTATAGAGTTCCTATTATTGCTTTGTTTAGTGGTTGGCTTCGTGTATCTAAGCTCTCTAAACGGATTTTTCTGGAGCTACGCAGCTGGCATCGTCATTCCATTGCTAGTCATCTTCCTTCTGCTCATTGAAGATCCGGAACAATGGCGAGGTTTAACTTCTAGGTCCAGAAAAGTTCGCCGTATCTGACGCCTGTCGCTGTAGATGATGAAAGGATTACGCGCTTGCAACGCGTTCCACGTAACGTGCAACCAACTGTAAGCTCAAGACAGGCTTTCATAGCTTGGACCCGTGTCACGCTTGCCCGATCATTCGCCTGCACGACAAATTCCGCTGTCTGGTCGGCGCCGCTGCCATTATTTATGAAACGAAACGCAATAGTGGACTCGTGTTCTCGTTGTCCCTCACCGTAAACACAAGCACAGTCGCACAAAGGCATTAAACGACGGAGAGGGGCAAAAAACGAGCCGTGGCACTGCGGAGGTCTTGCTTTCAAATCGCATCGATTCCATCCTTCTTTTGTCAATCAGAGGTGTTAATTATGACAGATGATGAGCAGGACGGAGAGTTGCACAACTCCAGAGACGCATGTGACGCGGACGATGCGCAACCAGAAGAACAGCCGGGGGAATTCTATGCAGTTGATCCTGGCGACTTTGCCCGATCTATCAAAGTACAGATGCGTGGGCGACATAGTTATGAACCTTTTCCTATGAGAGCTCAGCTTTCGCACGGATGTTTCTCAGAAGAAGAGGTACGGAAAGGGACAAAGATGAACAGAATAGAGGCCGACTGCGACGTTGTCAAAGCTGCTCTCTAAATTGTTGTCGTCATCACCAAGGTTATTGCGGTGTCAATTTGCGAGGTGGGCATTGCTGCAACGCCGACAAGTGAATTTCCTGAAAGGCCATACCACAAATTAAGACTAGCTCCCGCCGTCTCAGGGGTGTACGCGGTGTAGCCTTGCGATATGTACGCGCTTATCAGCTGATCCTTGAAGGCAAGCGCGTCTGAATAAGAGTTCATAGGGTAAACTTGCGCGTTGTACGTCGTTCCGTTCTCCATAAGCGTGCCCACGTAGGCTTGCTTACCGTTCACCGTGACGCGCTCAAATGGTGAAACCGTGATAAGTCCGGCACCGAGACCAGCGGTATTCAATCTGCTCGCGTAATCGGGTGCGCTTGACGTGGTTGGCTGCGGTGTGGGCGAGACACTGGGCGCTACGGTTGCCGTCACGGAGGTTGATGCTTGCTGGGTCGGCGTCGTCGCGCCGACAGATGCTTGAACAGTCGGCAAAGCTGCTGGCCTGTTCGCCGTTTGCTGAGAGGCAGATATTGCGCCCGCTACCGTAGACAACAATAAAAGGACTAGCACGCCGTAGAGGATATATCGTTTCTTAAACCGCCGAGCTGGCTTCTTGGGCTCTTCGGGCGCAGACGGTGATACCGGCTCTTCGTGTGAAGGCTCTTCTGGGGGAATCGGTTCAGACGTCTTGGGCGCTGACGTTGCAGGGGCAATGAACGACTCGCCACAATCTGCGCAAAATGCGGCGTACGGGTTATTGCTTGCGCCACAGTTTTTGCAGAACTTTCCGTTGTCCATAACGCGCTCGTAGGGTAAATCGACTAAAGAATAGAGCAAGGCCAGTCTATTCTAAGTGTTCCTACAGTTGTTTGTTTGCACACACACGACTTAAAGATACCTATTTGTGCCGACATTTTGGTGTGGCTGCGTGCACATTCACAGAAACGTGTTTTCGCTCGTCGAGACAGATTGCATCACTCGCAGCTTGAGAGCACGTTTTTCACGAGACTGTATGGGATGTCCTTCTTGCTGTGCCATGCAAACAGTACGATATCCCTGCAAACGAGTAGTTTTTCAAAATCCTTGGCAGACAGTACGACGCGCTCATCGCCTTGACTCACCGCCAGTATGTTTAACGGCTCGTACGAGTCTGTGATGAAGCGTTCTTCTCTCTTCGTATCGTGGTTTCCCATTTCATCACTCTCCTATCATCGTGCCAGGTCCTCACCGATAGCGTTGCCCTTCCCCGTAGCAAAGAAGGAACGCTTAGGCATACGACTCGCTAGTACTTCAATAGTGTCGCTAAAAAAAGCCCCAGAATGTGACGCCGGAGAGAATAATGAGCAGCGAAGCCACGTAGGTCGGGGCCCGTGCGATAATCTGCGGCGAGATAACCGGCAATAACTGGCGGAATGGACCGCACTATCGCAGTCACGCTCGCGTTAATGCCGAGGATCTCACTCTAAACTGATGGCCTGCTGAGCGGCTCACAACCGTGATAAGAAATGTTTGGCAGGGCCCGTTTGCGACCGAAAAAAAACGGGGCCGCAAACAACAACTACGACGAAGCATTAGGCAGGGAGAACGCGAGCACGAGAAATCCTTAGCCGCTGGAAGCAAATAGAAAAGAGAGCGGTGCGCCTGCCACGTCGTGAACACGATCTTGAAGCGCCCAGGTCGTCGATCTTATTACGTACCGTTGCTAAAGACGCTATTTGCCACGACGATGAGACTTGCCGATTAACGTTGCTGGTGGGTTGGCTCCGAGGTAGGAAAAATGGAAAAAGCGATCAACGAGATATTTAAGCAGCGTCTGGACTTCCTGTCAGCAGACGCGGCTATGCAACTTGCTCGGCGATTCGCGGATCAGTTCGGAAGCATATGTGTCCGTTCGAGCCTCGAATATGTGCCCCAAGAGGAATTAAATGAAGCGCATAAGTTTCTCTTCCAGGAGATACAACAGCTTGTTCGGCGCGATCCTCGCTTGGATCTGCGTTACCCGGACGAGGCAATAAACAACGTCGTACTGATGATGGTCGACGACTTGATGCGACTCGTCAGACCCCGGTCGGACATCTACTGAAGCGACCCTCTCCTAAGGCGAGCCGGCGCATTGCGCCGCCGCACCACGTCTAACTTAAGCGCTGAGTTGTTTTTATGCAGCGTGGGAGAATGTTTCTTAGCGTTCAGCTGGCTTCCTGGAGCGTCGCGTTAAACGTTATCACGACGTCGCTGACTTGGATTATGTAGCTTGCAGGAGACGTCGGCTGGTCGCCCTGCATTTTTATAAAAGAGTTCGTGCTGGGCAGGCTGCCTGTAGCACTCAGATAGCTCTGATGCGTATTGGTGGAGCTAGCAGTTGTCAGAGCTGGGAAATTCGTCAGCTCGACAGCTGTTGTAGCGTTGTATCCTTGACTAATGGAGCTGACATAATTGCTTGCATCAGATACGGAGTTGAACTTCGTGTACGTCGCTGTATACGTGAGGCTTTCATTCTGATTGCTTACTCTGTAGGTCACCATCGCGGTTGTGTCATTTATCCATTGGATTGATTGGTTCAACGATCGAACCCAGGTGGCGTTGTTATATGCTTGTAGATCGTCGTTGATGACGGCCTGGAGCACTGGATCGTGGGTGGTGCTGCTAGCAGTTTGCGAGGTATTCTGCGTGCTTGACGTGCAGCCAGCGGCTAGAACGCTTGCAATTATCGCTGTAGCAATTAGGATGGCGACTTTAGATCTCATAAAGTAAATAAGCGCAAATTCCACAATTAATAGTTTTCTGTTTGATAAATGCAAAGCTGCCCGGCTCTTCTTTTGTAAAAAAAGCATTCTGGGGACTCTTTTTAACGTTTTTTCAGCTGGAGGGTGCTAAAATGGGGAATAAGCAGCCTTAGCTGCTTTTCTGGTGCTGGTCGTGGAAGCGTGCAACAGCGATGCACTATGGCGTCAGACTCACTGGTTCATCGTCCGTCAGTCTTTCGTTTGCTTCCCAAACATGCTAAGGATCTCTATAGGAACAGGAAGCACAATGATGGAGTTGTTCTCCTCGCCGATTCGGACCATGGCCTGATAGAGCCGAAGTTGCAAGGCGGCAGGTGACTGTTCGATCGTCCGAGCTGCTTCCAACAGCCGATCCGCTGCCAGCGCTTCACCTTCTGCTAGCGTGATCCGCGCGCGCCGGTCGCGTTCTGCTTCAGCTTGGGCGGCCATCGATCGCTTCATTTCCTCTGGGAGCTCGACGTCCTTGAGCTCGACTGATAATACGTGAATGCCCCACGACATCGTAAACTCGTCGACAAACTTTCGGATTCTTTCGCCGAGCTCATCACGCCGAGCGAGGACCGTGTCAAGCTCAGCAGTTCCTACAACGTCCCGCAGGCTCGATTGTGCGAGCTGGTTTATCGCGTACCCGTAGTTGCTTATCTCGATCACCGCTTTCTCCGCCTCGACGACTTTGTAGAAGATCACCGCGTTAATCTGACACGAGACATTGTCTTTAGTAATGACCTCCTGCCGCGCAATGTCTAAGGTGTTCACGCGTAAGTCTACTTTCTTGAGCGATTGAAACGCTGGGAACACATAGCGCAATCCTGGGGAGTAGACGGTTCTGAACGATCCGAAGGTGAATTTCACTCCTCTTTCGTATTGGTAGATAACGCGTAGGCCAGTGAGGAGATAAATAGCGATGACGACGACGATAAAAATCGCGACGTCAACGATAACACTTAAATCTATTTGACCAAACATTGGACAACACCGCTCATCCACATGGCGCGTGGGATGAAGAACTTTTCCAGCAAAAAAAGCTCCACTGGGGCTACTTCAAAAAAAGAAAAACGTACGGATCCCTATTTCGGGACTAACCGCGACAGGAGCAAGGAAGAAGAAAGCTCTCGCTCCTCGCTTACGTCCTAGAATCCGTCTGGTGTCAGCGGTGCATTGCTTGAACACCCTAAATTGGGCCAACGTATAGGCAGGACTGAATATCCTCTCCAAGTTTTCCGATGGCATCTGCCCGGCACCGCTTGCAATGGCGCATCTGTTTCAAATATTTTGCACATTCGTCCTGCATCTTATGCTTCATCTCCGTTGTTGGCGGCGTAATATCGGCAAACTTGTACTGGGCAATAAGGGGGATAACGTTGAATGTATACACACCCATCTCGCCGACCTTTTTTGCAATCTCCGGAATATGTTTGTCGTTGATGCCCGGAATATAGACCGTATTGACTTTCACGATCATATGCCGCTTTACCGCCTCTTCGATGCCTTTTAACTGCTGGGCAAGGAGAATTTTTGCACCTTCGACTCCCGTGTAGCGCTTGCCCTCGTAATTAATAAACTGGTAGACCTTTGCGCCGATCTCCGGGTCAATGGCATTAATAGTGACAGTGACATTGCCCACATCATATTTCTGGAGCAGGTCGATCTTATCGGGGAGCAGTAGTCCGTTTGTGCTAAGGCACTTGATCACATTGGGGTACTGCTCGTGAAGGCGGCGAAGCGTTTCAAAGGTCTGTGCATTTGCGAGCGGCTCACCCGGCCCGGCGATCCCTATGACCTTAATATAGTTATATCTGTCAATTACTTTTTTAACCAGTCGCATAGCTTCATCAGGATTGAGGACTTTTGTCGTGACACCAGGGCGGCTCTCGTTAACACAGTCAAACTCACGAATACAGTAATTGCACTGAATATTGCATTTGGGTGCTACCGGAACGTGGCACCGCCCGAATGAGTGGCACGCTTTTTCAGAAAAGCAGGGGTGCTCTCGGATCTTACGCATCTGTGACGCGTCCCACAGGACTTTACTACCTGCGACATCTGCAATTCTTATTTCATCAGACATAGGTCAACACCGCTCGTGCATCGTGAATGTTTAAATAGTTCAATGCAATAGAGTGCTCGGCTTAACTGTTAACTACTTTGTTTTCCTGTTTGTTGAAAGGTTGCCGGTTTTTATTATTGATAATGCAGAACACCAAGACCGCGCTGAAAGGGTTCACGAGTCAATTATTTATCGTGCTGAATATTATGATAAACAATTTTCATCGTGCAGATCTATAATCAGCACGTATTCACTTTATTAGTCACTTGAGGTTTTGCGGCCATTTCGATGCCCTGCGTGTGATGTGGTCCGCGTGATTTGTTCAGATGCCTAAAAGCGCCCAGGCAAGCAGAGCGTCCCCAAAAGGCTTGTATATAATATTATGAAAACATTAATATTAAAATGTTTGCTTGATGTGTCCGAGTCGAGTGTGCACATCAAGCACGATAGCATTTACCTGGAAGATCGCTATTATCAGACCTTATTCTCCGCCCCAATCTTCTTCTGGAAGTTCGCAGCACTTCCTGAGTGCGTCGCGAGCTGTCGCGACGGCTGGTATACCTGCCGTCACCACGAGGACCCCCAGCGTGTCGAGGACCTCCTCACGCGAAGCGCCCATGTTCATCGCGGCCCGCATCTGTGCGGTTGCACAGGCTTCACAGCCTAGTGCGGAAACAACTGCGAGGGCGATTAGTCTTTTTGTTTTTGCCGAGATCGCTCCGTCGCTCAGAAGCGTTTTATCCATGTCGTAGATGACGTCAAACATCTTCGGATGCGACTCATAAATGAGCTTCAGAAGCGCTGGTGAGAACCCCATGTCTTTCCTTAGTTCTTTCAGTTCTACATCTCCAATAGGCATGTTTCAAACCTCTAAATACTGATAAATGTTATAATATAAATGGATAGGTGAATCAGTGATAGGAATTCATCCGGCCCGCCAGCGCCATAAACCAAGCCGGCGCGTAAAGCACGAGTCGCGCCGCACGGCTTAGCCGACTGAGGTGTGTTCGTGTGACTTACCGAAGGCCGCTAAAGGCACGAGAAATGAAAAACGCCGAGGAAGAAGAGTTTCCTGAGGACCAAAAGAAACGCGAGCGTTTGAAGGAGCCTGAGGGCTTGCTGAAAGGCGAGGCGTGTCCCCACTACCCCTGTCATTTCAAAGGACAAGTATGCGTGTTTTGTTATTGCCCGAAGTACCCGTGTGAGGACTTCCAGCTGGGTAAGTGGATAGTAAGCTCTCAAGGCGACGTCATTTGGACGTGTATCGATTGCAAGCTAATCCATAAGCAAAGAACAGCGGAATATCTGGGCGATCATCCTACGGCAACGATCGACCAGTTGAAGCGCATCGACGCCGATTAGTCGTATGCGCGGCACCAAAGGCTCTCAGAATCGTTTTTTAAGCAGGTAGCTGCTCAGCACTTGCAATATCTCGGTGGACATGCAGCTTGCCATCAATGTTATATAGAACTGTACGCAATGTAATCACGTCATTTCACGTTTACAGGAGGAACAGTATGGCAGGACGACCCACAGGACAACTGGTTAATGCCGGCGGACAGCCGATTTTGATTCTCAAAGAGGGCGCTACTCGGACGCGAGGCGAGGAAGCCCAAAGCATGAATATCGAAGCTGCGCGCGCCGTTGCAAATGCAGTACGAACGACTCTTGGCCCTAAGGGGATGGACAAAATGCTCGTCGATAGCATCGGTGATGTCGTGATCACCAATGACGGCGCAACCATCCTAAAAGAGATGGATATTGAACATCCCGCTGCAAAGATGGTAGTCGAGGTCGCTAAGACCCAGGACGACGAAGTCGGCGATGGAACCACAACCGCTGTGGTGCTTGTTGGTGAACTTTTGCGAGAAGCAGAGGAGCTTTTAAGCGAAGACGTGCACCCGACGATAATCGCAGCGGGGTTCAATTTGGCAGCACGTAAGGCGACAGACCTACTCACTCAAATGGCTTTTGAAGGCGATGACGCGACGCTTAAAAACGTTGCGATGACGGCCATAACGGGAAAGGGCGCTGAGATGATGCTCAGCAAGATAGCCGATATCGTTGTTGAAGCGGTGAAACTCGTCGCTGAGGACGTCGATGGAAAGAAAACCGTAGATCCCGACGACATCAGCGTGGTGCGCCGCTACGGGGCATCGATCGATGATTCGAAGCTCGTTCACGGCCTCATAATCGACAAAGAAAAAGTGCACCCACTCATGCCGACAACGGTGAAAGATGCCAAAATAGCCCTTCTTAACGTTGGCTTAGAGATCGAAAAGACAGAGATCGACGCGAAGATTGAGATTAATGATCCAGGACAGATGCAGTCGTTCTGGGACGAGGAAGAGCGGAGGCTTGAATCGATCGCCGACAAGGTGATTGCAAGCGGGGCGAACGTCGTTTTTTGCCAGAAAGGGATCGACGATCTCGTCCAGCATTATCTAGCGAAAGCGGGCATCTTGGCTGGACGTCGGGTGAAGAAAAGCGACATGAAACGCCTCGAAAAGGCGACTGGGGGCAAGATCACCGACACGATGGAGGATATTGCCCAACTCGGCTATGCCGGTTTGGTCCAGGAGAGAAAAGTCGGCGACAATGAGATGATTTTTGTCGAAAACAGCCAAAACCCCAAAGCGGTATCCATTTTGCTCCGCGGCAGCATCGAACACGTTGTCGACGAGATGGATAGGGCGGTAAACGACGCCCTGAAGGTCGTCTCGTTGACTCTAGAGAATAACCAAGTGCTGGCAGGCGGTGGCGCTCCTGAGATTGAACTCGCAATGACTCTGCGCGACTATGCCACGACTTTTGGCGGGCGTGAACAACTCTCTGTGCGCGCTTTTTCGAATGCGATGGAGATTATTCCAAAAACGCTCGTTGAAAATGCCGGCGGAGATTCACTCGACAAGATTGTGGAGCTTCGCAGTGCTCACGAATCGGGCGATCGAAGTGCCGGCATATCAGTGGATGGTGAAGTGCGCGACATGCTAGCTCTCAATGTTGTTGATCCCCTACGCGTGAAACTGAACGCGATCGAATCTGCGACAGAGGCTGCAAACATGATTTTGAGAATTGACGATATAATCTCTGCAGGCACAGAAAAGCCCGAACCTGGAGGCGAAAGCCCAGAGATGTATTGAGAAGCGGCGTATGCTGATGACTGTGCTTGGCAGTCATCGTTCTCTCTTTTTTGGGGGGTCAGATCGCGAACGCGGATCTGGCCTTGATCTTTGATGCAACCCGTCGAGAACTCCTTGTCCCTCTTTCAATCTTTGATAAACTTGTTGTATGCGCGGCTTTGAAAACCGTGGTATTTAGAGAATCCCTCCGCGTCGCGCTGATCTAGCGACTTATCGTTGAAAGAAACGAGTGCCTCTGAATACAACGCCATGGGCGAACTTCGAGCGACGGCGGTTGCCGTTCCAGTACGCAGCAGCAACGTAACCGAACCGGTGACCCGTTCTTGCGTTTTTTTGATAAAAGCATCTAGTGCGGCGGTCAACGGCTCGTCCATCAATCCTTGATAGATAAGCTCAGCCCAAGCCGCTTCGACTTGGGCCTTGAATTTTCGTTCCAGTCGAGTCAGGACAAGTGCCTCCAACTCTTGATGTGCCGTCAAAATAACTGACGCTGCGGGATGCTCGTATATCTCTCGTGCTTTGAGGCCAAGAACGCGGTCTTCGATGAGGTCGGTTCGACCGACACCGAACTTACCAGCCACCTCGTTAAGCTTTCTGATGAGCTCAAGTCCACTCAGTTGTACACCATCTATTGCCACGGGGGTGCCTTTTTCGAAATCGAGGTTTAATAAGAGTTTGCCTCGCGTTTTCGTCGTCGCCGTCCACTTATAGATGTCCTCTGGGGGTATACAGGAGGCGTCTTCGAGACGTCCCCCCTCGATGGAACGGGACCAGAGGTTTTCGTCTACGCTGTACGGCTTCTCAAAAGTAATCGGGACGTCAAGATCGTGTTCGAGCGCATATTCGATCTCCTCGGAACGCGTCAGATTGAGTTCACGCATTGGCGCGTGAATTTTATATTTTGATGCTCGGAATACCGCCTCGAACCGAAGTTGGTCATTGCCCTTACCGGTGCAGCCGTGTGCGATCGCTGAGACGTGCTCTCTCTCGGCGATTTCGAGCACTTTCTTTGCGATGAGTGGCCGAGCAATGGCTTGTCCTAGGGTGTATCCTTCGTAGTTGCCGTTTGCCTTGATCAGCGGAAACAAGTACGCAGCCACGAACTCGTTCTTCGCATCCACCGTGTAATGTTTGTCGCTCAGCTTGCTAGCCCGCGCTTCTGCATTTCTCA
>Ga0187784_10002128_pt1 | contig 15829 bp, 15 predicted proteins | sample 1015_SJ02_MP15_2_FD_132964 | JGI IMG/M metagenome (GOLD analysis project Ga0187784, IMG submission 132964) | Tropical peat soil microbial communities from peatlands in Department of Meta, Colombia - 1015_SJ02_MP15_20_MG | ecosystem: Environmental > Terrestrial > Soil > Wetlands > Peat | place...
CCACGGTATTGCGTCGATGATCAGCAGTAAGGAACGCACGAGTGCATCGACATAACCAATCTTTGTGCCATCCTCCTTGACCACTTTGATCTTGAGCGCCATCATCCCCACCGTCTGTCCATATGCTCCCAAGAGCAGAGTGAAATAGAAGAGCACGACGAGTGCTGATATGATGCTACCAACTCCCGAGCGGATTCACTGTCATGGTTGTCTTTATGACGTGCCTCATTCTGGGCGAATTGGCTTTACGTGAAACCACGTCCTTACCTTCTCACAAAAGACATTACCTTGCTGACCCATAGGACATCACGCACAGAAACGCAAGCCTGCCCGTCACGTCAGCACTTGCAATGGCCCTGGCTTTTGTCTCACCCGTGCTAAACAACCTTGAATACGTATTCGGGTGTTATCGTGGGATGACATCGATCCACATCAGATCGAGGCACTGTAATGTTCTGATACAGGAAACAATAGTGTTATTCAACCCTTCGTAATCCCGTCGACAGCGACCAAGGGCCAGGGCGATCAGGGCGGCGGGTTAGTAAGGTCACGAAAAGGGCAAAAAATGATCGAATAACGCAAAGCGATCTAAAAAGCAGGCTGATGATGATAAATAAGACAAAAAGGAGGCGATTAATAGACGAAGAAGAGTTTACTCGGGGAGGCGGCTCATTGAAGCGATTACAGCACAAACCGAGGCGGTGACCGAGGCGAACAAGGCACAAACGAGCGTGCTCGAGGGCTTCGTGACCAACCCATACTCTCGCCGGAAGCTATCGAGGACCGCGAACAAACGTAAGAGTGAGTCCAGCTCCCCTGCGCACGTGTTGCCCGCACTGCTGCAAGGGCATTGCAGAACGTACAGACGCACTGCTACGATAGCAGCGAGATTTACTAAAAAATGCGCGGCAGTGAATTATTAAGCGAAGCTCAAACTACCAATAGTTACAAGATAATTTTGATGATTTTGGCACTTTGCGCATCCGCTAAATTAGACCGTTTTAGTAGGCAGGCAGTCGATTACGTATCATTAAACGAGATCCGCATTTTTTTAATTTTTTGACGTAAGCATGGGAGGGCAGCGTATTTCGCAACATTTTGATTGCAGCCTCTTGATAACTTGCAAGGAAGCAAGCAGCTCGGGAAATGTTTAAGAAAGTAGATATTGAAGTTGATAACATTTGAGCGGGCTTGAAAAAGCTAATTAAAGCGAGGAGCGAACGCAAGGAAAGTGGAGCTCCACGAAGACTGAGGATATTGGGGGCTAATTATGGATATGAAAATTCTGCGAGAAAAATTCTACGAAGAGTGGGTCAATCATAGCATAACATTTAGAGGCGACGACGGGCTCGATTACACTGGACTGTTAGAAGATTGGTATGAAGATGGGACGCTCATTTTTGATGGCCTTTCCGCAACTAAACCGTTATATCAAGACACGGGTGATACAGAAGCAGGAGATTTCTATGATGAAAAGGTCGGACGATTTCATCACGTCGAGCGAGTTGACGATCTCCGCGAACCGTATCTGTTGGTCAATAGCTTGTTCATACGCTTTGTTCATACGAGGACGATTGTAGACAGCGACAAGATGACTGGAGAGGTGCTAAGAAAGCGAAACAAGCGATGGGAACGTGCGAGAGCCCAAAATTGTTAATAAAGGAGATATAGGATCGAAGTAGGGTTACACTTTTACCCAAAACGCGAATCAGCGCGGTCAAGCCTGGCAACAGAAGTAGAGCCAAACGTGCAGAAACTACTCGGCTGAAAGTGCAAATCAAAGTCAAAAAAGATTTGACTAGTAGACCAGCCTGTTCTAAGTGTTGGGTTAAGGGTTGCATTGATGCAGCCCAGAGCATGAGTCCGATATACACAGCGGCTATCCGTGCCTCATGGCAAGCATTCTCATTACCGGTTGCAGGGGCGGCATAGGGCTCGACGTCGCCTGCCGGCTCCTGAAAAGGGGGCACACAGTCTATGCAACCGTTCACCGTGAGATCTCAGTCAATGACGTGCGAGCTGCCTTGCAGTCGTGTGGCGAGAACTTCGTGGTGGACACACTTGATATAACGAAATCCAGTGACATCAGCAAAGTGGACAACTGGGACATTGACGTGCTAATTAACAATGCGGCGATCGGCGATTCCGGGCCTTTAGCGGAAATAGATCTTGAAAGAGTTAAGGCCGTATGTGAGACTAACGTGTTTTCAGCGTTGCGGTTGACGCAAAGAGTCGTGCCGAAGTTGATCGCGAAGGGGCAGGGGAGGGTCATATTTATGGGCTCAATGGCAGGCCTTACTCCCACGCCCTTTTACGCGCCGTATGGGATGACCAAATTCGCACTCGAAAGCGTTGCATCCTCATTACGAACGGAGTTGAGACCCTTTCGCATTAAAGTTATCATCATCAATCCTGGGGTCTACAAGACGGGCTTCAATGAGAGCTTGATGTCGCGGAAATACGAATGGATGGACGCACAGAGCCTATACAAAGATCAGATGGCATATGTGCGCCGCAAAGGGGAGTGGGTTGTGAAACTGGAGTTACCAAGCACTTGGAGCATCGCAAGACAAGTGGTGAAAGCTGTTGAGTCCCGCCGGCCCAGGCGCAGGTACGTTGCTCCTGGGTGGGAATGGGTTTTTCTCCCACTCCTTCGCTGGTTTGGATAAAGCTTCTAGACGGGTGCGCTCCCTCATCGCACCTATTCATGCAATTATCAGGGGGCCCATTTGATTTAGCGAAAGACGGCGTGCGTGCAAACAAAGCGAAGGAGCGCGATGGGGGTACAAAACCTAGTTACAAACTTGGTGGCGTAGCAATGATATTTGCTATCATTGGGCAGCCTATTTCTTGCAGTTTGAAATTTCAGCATGAGGGTCAAAATGAAGCATACATCCTGCTGGCGCGCTAAACCAAGTAGCCTCTCCGGGTAGTAATTGTTAAGCCGCATTGGCCTAGTCCCATCAGGTCACGGAAATATCTCGTCCAGCACACTTCTGCCGCACCTAAGAACTACTAAAGATTTTAAAGAAAGTTCAAGTTCCAACTCGGATAGACCACTGATGCAAGCGACGGCTTAAACTCGAAACAGCGGTACGAAATGTTTCTTATAGATTTCAAGTAAATGCTTACAATTTGCAAACTCTACCGCTTTGAAATCGAAGGTCTGGTCATCTTCCAGTTTGATCAGTATTTCGAGCCTCGGCTTCGGCTCTAGTTCCTTTTGTTGTCGAGATTCGGTTTGGAGGAGGCTGTAGTTCTGTTTCGTGATATTCACAGACTTAGCGCTGCCTTTCAGTGACCTTAGCTCAATTATCTCCGGCTCTGTGGCTACCTCTAAGAAGCGTTTTACTTTCACACAATAGCCCTCAAAAAACATCCATAAATCTTCAGGCACGGCACGGTCATCGTGTGGATAAGTGGTAATGAAGATGTCCTGAATGTCTTCGAGAGGAGGTAACGTGGCTTCGCGGAAAAAGTAATCGATGTCCTCGTAATACTGCCACGCGTCTACGTCAGTTAGATACTCCTTGAACTTTTGTTCAATTTCATCCATAGTGTGTTTCCCAAATTACCTCGTACTTAAGTGCGCGTGACATAACATTTTTGAGTACAACCTGTCGATAAGTGCAGCTCAATCGGCGGGTCTAGGAGCACGTGCTGCCCCTCGTGGTGCAATGCTTTATTTAGGGGGGATGTTATCGCTCAAGTCATAGACGGCATGGAAGTGGCGGTTGCACTTTGCGGTGCTTCTGATGTGGCAGAACCAGTAGCTGTCGTCTGCGAAGTCGGTGGAATAATGAGACCATACTTCAATAGAATTGCCTGTCCTGCAGGAGAGGTAACATAGTTAATAAAACGCTGCGCCAGTTGAGCGTTCGGCGAACTACTGACTACCCCAATTGGGTATTGAGCAAGGACGTTTACACTGTGAGGAACGGAGATTGTCTGCACCTTGCCCATATATGCAGTTGGTACGTCGGATTTGTATATGATACCCGCATCGACCTCTCCAAGCGCGACCTTGGCTACGACGTCGTTGGCCATCGTTTCTTCTGACACAACGTTTGCCAGGACGCTTTTCTCAAAGCCAGAACCATACGTCGTGTTATTAGACGCTTGCGCCAGCATTTGCAGCGTGTAATTCCCGCACGGAGCAGAACTGTTCGTGATATCAAGTTTTATTCCCGGTTTCGCGAGGTCGGCCAAGCTCGTGATGTTTGCGGGGTTCGACGTTGGAACAATGATAGCCAAATAGTTCTCTGCAAAAATGGTAACAGTTGAGTTATTCATTAGCCCTTCGTCCTGCAACATGTTCATGTGCATTAGATCGGCAGACGCGAAAACGCCCGCACTGGCCCCTTGCTGTATTTGGGTTGCCAAAACCTGGCTACCGGCATAGTTAAAGGTGACGTTGACGCCAGGGTTATTCGCTTCAAAGGCCGCAGCCGTCTGATTGAACGCATCAGTAAGATCCCCTGCAGCATAGACAGTGAGCTTCGTGCTTTGTGTAGTCGTAGTCGTCGTGCAGCCACTCATGGTGACGACGAGCACGCTTACGAGTGCGCAGAGCATTAACGGCATAATCTTCTTCATACGTATCCATATCCCCCTTTTTAGTCATCGCGATTCGCCCTACCAGCGCTCAACGATCTAGCTTAAGTTTGTTGGAGTGGTTTTTGCGCCATCGTCCCAGCTGTTTTCGCAGGCACAAGATAGTGCATAAGCCATTTCCCACTAGACCGGAAACATAACGGTTTCGAAGGTACTTAATCGTTATGATTATCAGGTAATAACGGCTTAGACATCCCTGCTTGCAACCAGCAGTTTTTCTTTCGCAAAATTGTAATTCTTTCAGGAACTAGCAGCCACGGTAGAGGGTTACAACGGCATAGTTGGCCAGACGGCGTGGATATTGTACTTAAACAAAGAAGACGTGGAGTTCCATCTGAGTCAGATATGCTTACTTGCATTTTATTTAGTCGCAATTTCTGTCATCCACCAGCCACCCCAAAAAATCAAGCGAAACAGCTTTTCGACATATTTGCACCCAAATGAGTAAATAATAAGTAAATTTTTTTATAGCGTCAATTTGAAAAATAAAATTGGATTGCTACTGAACATTGAACGAAAAAAGGTTTAGCTATGCATGCCTCTAAAAACGTAGATACCTGTTCAAAATGTTTACTTCCAGCATCGTTTCCGAATGCTGACATCGACCACAACCATCACTGTTCCTTTTGCCGTGAGCATAAACCGTTCATTCCCAAGGGCGAGGATGCACTTCAGAAACAACTGGCAAGCCGACGCGGGGAAACGTACGATGTTGTTGTCCCGGTCAGCGGCGGCAAGGATAGCACCTATATCTTGTGGTATGCAAAAAAGGTGCTCCAGTTGCGCGTTATCGCCGTAAATTATGATTCGGGCCTACAATCTGACTTAGCTAAAGAGAATATTCGCAACGCTTGTGATTGTCTCGACGTTCCTCTGATGGTCAAGACTGTGAATCACAAAAGACAAATCGCAATGGTTCATTCGACATTGCGCATAGCAGAAGCCGTTAATGATTATTTTGATGTTTGCGGCAATTGTGAAAATGGTATTCGTTCTTCCGCTGTCCGCGTGGCGCTCGAGTACCGAGTTCCTTTTATTCTCCATGGGGACGACCCTTTTTCTGTCTCAAAGAATGCCGCCGCGTTTGTCGGTCCACGCAGATGGCTTTCAAAACTCAGGAAGAATAAGAAGGCTATCCCTCGAGTCACTTATCACTTGCTTCCGTATTTGATACGTTCCACTTTGCAGCAGCGTGAAATGGGATTCTCCTTTCGCCAATTCTTTGAAGAGTATCGTCAGCTTCATCCGCTTTTGGATGCTCCCTGGCCCACAGACAAGGTGAATGTGGTCCATTTTTATCAGTTTGTTCCATGGAATCCTTATGAATCGATAAGCATCATCAAGGAAGCGGTTGGCTGGCAAGCCCCTAATGGCACGGACGCCCGTTTTGACTGCCGAGTTCATTGCTTTCAGAATCTTCATTGGATCAGGCAGGTTGGATTGTCCTGTGATGGTTTCCTGCGGTCTGCTCAGCTCCGCTGGGGGATTATTGGTAAGGAGAAGGCAATTGTTGACGAAGAGTATATTCAAAATCACGCAGAAGAAGAGTGTAAGCAAATGATAAAAGAACTGGGCTTAAAAAATTATCGACTACCCACAGAATATTAACCCTGGTGCGATAAATTCTGACTTAATAAACAACGGGAAAACAAGACGTTAATAGGCTTACTGTGCCACCGCCTCTTGATAGTAAGCTCGTTTTTTTGCATCAGACTGCGGATGAAAGTCATTGAAGCTCACCATTTCCCAATACTGCATATAAACATCATAGAGGGTTGCGGCAAATCATCTTCCGGTGTCGATCTATATAATTCTGAGGTGAGCGACCAGCGTCCCCATCATGTCGTTTGTGTCATCAACCACAGAGGTTGGGTTTAGCGGCGCAACCACGAGGTCGTTCACGCAGAGGAGTGATCACCTCAGGTGCAAAAGAATGGCAGCTGCTTTCCAATCCGGCTAGTCATCTTAAGTGCTTGATAATGCGCACGAAACAGACTCCGCCAAGTGCTGAGATCCGGTTTTTTGTATATCGCATCCCTGCTGAAATAAGACGAAAAAGGCAGCTTTATTTGGGTGAGTGCTACGTTTAAGACTTACGGAATTATGAAGCGAGTTGCATTTTGGTTAATCGCTTTATTATTAACTGCTACGGTGCTTGCCGCAGTGGCTATCACAAAATTTCCTGATAAGTCAAAGTCCGATTACAGTGCCAATTTTGCAAGTAGTCTTGAAGCTGGAGGGTGGACTCCCATAAAGCCAATATCACAGATAGCCGACGATGTGTACTCGGGTTCGTACAGAGCAAGCAGCGCTAATAGCGGCGGAAATGGAAGTGTCACACTTACAGTGACGATCGCCATCGCACAGTCCGAAGCCGCGGCAAAAAAACAGTATGGGCAGCTGGTACTCCAAAAACAGAATGACGGTTCATAGCGGGGAACAGCGAATTAGGTAACTCCACCATATTCGGAGATACGCAAGCGTCGTGGTTTGGCTATGAAACAAATAGCAGCTCCGTAAATGCGTCAACGTATACTTTTTTGTACGCCCATGATACAGAAATCAATAGCTGGGTCGTAGTAACTGAGTCCGCGAATGCGATCAGTCAAAACTTCAGTTGATCTAATCCTACCGGCTTTGTTCGGCTCCAACCCCTTTTTGTTGGCGAAAACCTGCAAAAGTACCCTGCGCTCACCCCGGAACGCGGCGATAAAAAACGGGGCTGCAGCAAAAAAAGATAAAACTTAAGCTTTCTCGCCCCAACTTTACGTTTTGATTCATTTTTCCGCCAAGAGGTTGCATGGAAAAAAAGTTGGTAGTCGCCATCATCGTGTTTGTCGTGATTGCCGCGTTATCAATGGCAGGCTGCACATCTCCGACTAGCAGTAGCCAAACCACAGGCACCACGTTACCACAAGCAGCATCGACAACAGCAGCGACAACAAGTCGTACGACTTCTGCTTCAGCACCAGCTACACCATTAGCTACGCCTTCGGCAAGGCCCACGCCAACGCCTACTCCGTTACCTAGCAGCAAGCCTACGCCAACTCCAAAACCAACGCCGACCCAGACACCGCGTATACCAACGGCGTTGTACGGCGATCCAGCGTTCAACTCAGAGGCCCATCGTGTAGTGAGGGGAGCGACAATAACCTGGGGCTTTGAAGTAGTCCCCGTAGGACAGGCTCATATACTTCAAGTCCCGGTCACGGTCTTGATCGACGGGAAGCACACGGGAACAGTGGCGCAGGAACCTAGCGGATTCGTATCCGATATGTTTACGCTACACACCAGCAACCTAACAGTCGGGCCGCATTCCATCTACGTGATATTCGCAGGTAACCGTCAGTATATGCCAACAAAGATGAATGCGACTTTTGAGGTGGTTGTATAATCAAAATGGCGGTAGCCGAAACAAAGTGAAAGACGTTAAAATTATTGGAGATATCGGTTGAAACGTCTGGCGCGACTTCTGATGAGGTTATGAGGCGGTCGCTGATCAGAGCTTACCAGGTTGTTCAAGGACAAGACAGGTTCACGATTGTGACTTAGAGCGCAAAGAGCACATCAACACACGCGGCACGGTGAACCTCTATACCGACAACCATGCTGCCGGTAACTACGCGTTCCACTTAACGCTCAAGCCGCAGCTCACTTACTACTTCTACACGTGTAAGCCGCGGCATGCCAAACTGCCCTAGGCATTGCGCCGGTAATTGCTCATCTCAATCCTGCACGCTATGAGTGCCAATGTCGAAGGATTGCATCGACTTCACTTTTTTAAAAACCTTCACAGCGCTCTTGAAACCAAAGTAAGGTGTTTGCAGTAGCTGGAACACGTTGCTTGCAAGACGTGCAGGTACGGTGACAGCTGCTTTGCCCCAAGCTATTTACTGATAAGTGGGCCTTGCCAATCGGGCCAATACCAAATGAAGTTATCCTTTTCTCTTTCCCAGCGGGTACGTTTCTTTAGCAGAGCCGCACCCTGAGTCGAACAGCTCATCCTGAGAGGCGTGCAACTTTTTATCCTCATCGTGGTCATCATCCGCCAGATTACGGCCTCTGATTGAAAAAAGAGACCATTGGCTCGAAAATATCCGAACGCGCGATCTTCGCCGGTTTTGCGATCTGCAAAACTCCAGCGCTCCTTTAGACCATAGGCGCTATTATGACGTTTCGCAAGGCAAGATTCTGCTGCCAGCTACGTTTCTAATTTTCGGTAGCAGAACCACCAGTCGTAGTTCTCGTACTGCTTCTTTCGCTCCTTCGCGGTCTTCTCATCCTGCGGCGGCGGTATGAGAACCTTGTCGCCGATGATCTCGTTGCGTGGCCAATCGGCGGGCATCGCGACGCCGTAAGCATCAGCCGTCTGCAATGCCTCGAGCGCTCTTAGAATCTCGTCCATATTCCTCCCGACTTCCTGTGGGTAGTAGATCATTAAGCGAATCCTAGCCTTTGGATCGACAATAAATACCGCACGGACGGTATTCGACGCCTTGCCAGGGTGGATCATGCCAAGCATTGACGCGACCTTTCCCGTGTCAGCAATAATAGGGAACGGAATTTCCACGTCGATGTTCTGCTGAATCCACTCCGTCCACTTCATGTGCGACATGAGTTGGTCTATCGAGAGGCCGATAAGCTCTGCGTTGAGTTTCTGGTACTGAGAGTAGCGGTTAGCGAATGCCACAAACTCAGTCGTGCACACGGGCGTAAAGTCAGCGGGGTGGCTAAACAGCACAAACCACTTGCCCGAGAACACATCGGGCAGCGTCATCTTGCCGTGGGTCGTCTGGACTTCGATCTGCGGGAATTTATCCCCGATCAGAGGAATTCCTCGCTCAGCAAATGTGCTCTCCTTGCTATTTTGGGCTGATAAGCTTGCTTGCATAACTGAAGCTTGCTGTCAGACGGATAAATAGGTTCCTCGTGATTTCTGCGTCGCGACCGCTTCACAACTACGGCGTGTTCTGCTGGGCGCCAGCAGCTTTTTTTCGCTAGTGCCTCCGCGCTGCTTCGTCACTCAGGCAGCATCAGCCTCTCACCAGCCTGCGGGGATTTGTATCGAAACGAGCCACAACTGGGAAGGTGTTTGCGGATCATTGCCGTAGGCTACGCCTTAGCCTGACTTCTCCGCCAGTTTGTTTTTAGTTCGGCAGAAGAAGATCCGTAAAAACTCAACCATATAGGCTAGAAAGTTAAAGAGTCAAGCGGGGTGGGTACGCGTAGTCCACGCTGTGAAGCGTATCGTAGAGCTAATATGGGGCGAACTTTTGTGTAGTTTGAGGTGGGAGAGCATGACAGGCAGAAACGAGCGCCTTTACCAGAAGGCACTTTTCATTTTTCGAAGAGATCTACGGCTCTGCGACAATACGGGGCTTATCGAAGCAGCGCGCGCGTCAGAATTAGTTACGCCATGTTTCATCGTTGACCCGCGGCAGGCCTCTGAACATCCGTATTTTAGTAGCAAAGCGTTCGGATTTATGATACTATCGCTTGAGGATCTTGCCCAGCAGCTCAGCGATGCGGGCGCCCCGCTATCAATATTCGAAGGTCAGGCAGAGCACGTCATCACTCGCCTGAACAAAAGGAGAGATTATGACGCTATTTTTCTCAACAAGGACTACACGCCCTTTAGCAAGAAGCGGGACGCTGCGATCGCAGCTGCTTGCCAAAGAGGGGGGGTGGATTTCCATTATTGCTCGGACGCGTTGCTTCACGAACCCCACGAAGTAGTAACGAGTTCACGCGCGCCGTACACCATGTTCTCTCATTTCCTCAAGAAAGCGCGTACAATCCCCGTGCGACAGGTGGAGGGAATAATCCCAAACAATTTCTCTCCGTACCGTGCGACACAGGCTGTTTCACTAGAGGACACCGCGCTCGCCCAGGTACATACGGAACAAATGGTAGAAGCGGGAAGAGCAAAAGTCCTGGAGGTTCTCGCCAATATGGAACAATTCGAGGATTATGAGAGCACACGCGAGCATCCTGCACGAGCGCGGACCACCAGACTCTCGGTCCATAACAAGTTCGGCACCTGCTCTATCCGCGAGGTTTACCACGCCGTAGCTGGCCACTTCGGGCCTGAGCACCGGCTTGTCGCCGAGCTCTATTGGCGTGATTTTTACTACTACATTGCGAGTTATTTCCCTCACGTTTTTGGACACGCGTTCCATCGCAAATACGACGCTCTGTCGTGGAGCGACGACGTTGCCGCGTTCAACGCCTGGTGTCATGGCCGGACTGGCTTTCCCATTATCGATGCAGGTATGAGACAGCTTAACGAAACGGGTTTCGTTCACAATCGCGTGCGAATGCTCGTTGCTTCCTTTCTTGTGAAGGACCTCCATATCGATTGGCGCTGGGGTGAGCGTTACTTCGCTCAAAAGCTGGTCGACTACGACCCCGCGGTAAACAACGGAAATTGGCAGTGGTGCGCGTCTACCGGATCTGACGCCCAACCGTATTTCAGAATTTTTAATCCGTGGGTACAGCAAAGAAAGTACGATCCGGACTGTGAATACGTAAAGACGTGGCTTCCGGAGCTTCGTGGGGTACCGGCAGCGCATATTCATAGTCTCAGCACGCCGACGACGCCTGTTCCTCACGGTTATCCGCGAACGATCGTTGACCATGTCAAAGAAAGCCGCCGATCAAAGGAACTATACGAAACGATATGGAAAGGATAGTGGGCAGCTATGACGGTCCATAAGTTGATACGATGTTTCTACCTGACCTATCGTAGCGCACCCTGCCTTTAGCAAAATAGCAGATAATGCCATCTCCGTCTTATCTAAGCACATTTTCGACCAAATTCCCGCTGTTTGAAGTGCGACGTCATAACGGGTACGCTGTAAACAAAACCACGCCTGGTGAATCCCGCTCAGCAAACAGGAATTTGCTCGGGTGAAAAATTATCGCAGCAATTGTACAGCTGGCCAGTCCGCTAAACCGCGTAGCAGCGGCCATGGATAGCAACTCTTAAACGTCACCGACCCCATCCTACGTCTGTGTTTCTACTTATAAGGGGAAGTGAGTACGCTCGAAGACGCTGACAAAGCGAAGAACTCTTGACTTATCACATCGTTCCAGAGAGGGTTCTAGCCTCTAACAACGGGTTCCGCGCAAGGGAACAGGACCACGACTGAGGGGGATTCTGTGGTCTAGAAACTCAGCTATGGCGGAAAGCCTCTGGTGCAGGAGGCGGGTTCACCGCACAGTGACTTTCATGATGATGTCTGAGAAGCTTGCCTCCGCTGGCGTCGCCACGCTGCTTGCAAAATTTGCGAAGATCGCCGCGCACGAAGTGTCCATTAAACGAGCCATTGGAATTCTTTCGCTTGACCTACATCCAAAAGGAGCCGTGCTGGAACATCACCTTATCATCCTGCCGCCCGCTGAGAAGCGGTTGGGTGACTTGAATAACTTAGAAGTGCATCGGAACGTAGTATTCCATCCTAATCTTATCTTGAGCGGGCTTGACGTGGAGCACGGGTCCTGGAGCCTTTAAGGCCTCACACAATTGACTCACGGTTGGCATAGTCGCCATGCTCACTAACCAGTGAGTGCTCCAAAGACCCTGAATGCAGTGTACTGCTTTGCTCTTGCCGTGCTAAGCACACCGCGGCATTCTGCGAACATTTATGATCAAGGACGCGTTCTATGTCTTCTTCTGTGACAATCCGGGTTGTCGGATTCCTTCGCTCTGTGACCACTTTCGGCAGCTCTAGGAAGATGCTGAAAGCTTGATAAGCGGTATCGAGCCGCGTCTTTGTGAGATATGCGAGAAATGCTTTTGCGAGAGCCAAAATCTTGCTTTTTTGACCAGGTGCTTATTTCTTTAACACATAAGACCGAAGCCGATTCATTGACCGCTTCGTGATGGCTCCATGTGTAGCTCGCAAGAAAGCGCTTGAAGATCGCTTGATCCAGTCAACAGATTTCCGAACCAAACAAGTTGCACGTGCTTTTGTGTAGCTAAGTAGTCGATTTCAAAATCAAGCGAGGCGTTGCAAGAGACAGGGCGACCGAAGCTTGTCGTGGAGTAGACAACTGAGTAGACAATTCAGAAATAAAAAAGAGCGTTGCGGGTCTTGATCGCTTAAAAACCAATGGGTTCGGCCGGATTCGAACCGCGACTTCCCCTTCCGAACGCAACGGTTTAGAGCTGGTGTCGATGTGTTCTAATTCTCTTGCGCTTTCCTCCCTGTTGCGAGAAGAAGAGACAAAGAATGCGGTTAGTCAAAAGGGTAGGCGCGCTCATTTAATCGATGTGATGTTCGTCGGATGAGTGACTGAGAACGATCAAGCTGCATCGCCAAATTTGCTGTCCGGCATTGCAGCTATGAAACTACGCTTGTTGCGGGCTTGCCGCGAATCCCATATAGTAAGTTTCTGATTCTCGGAGTGATGAACCTGACAAACAAGTAAAAGATGAAGACGATGGCTGTTATAAAGAAGCTCACTGGGTACGGCTCAAAAAAGGCAATAAAGAGCCCCAACCACGTTGCTATCAAAGCGATGACTACGGAAATAATCATGACTCGCCCTGGTCGCTTTGCCAACAGCTGAGCCGTCGCAGCTGGCGTGACCATCAGTGAGAAAATAAGGAGGACACCAACTACTTGAACTGCAAAAGACGTTGCGACCGCGACTAGGAGCATGAAAATTACGCCGAGCAAAACTACCGGCAGTCCCTTTGCTTCGGCCACATCTTCATCAAGCGACGCAAACAAGAGGGGTCTATATACAAGCGAGATGAGCACCAGAATTATCACGCCGGCAACCATGGTTAAAAGGACATTACTGAAGCTAACGCCCAGTATTTCTCCAAACAAGATGGAGTACGCTTCAGTTGCATAGCCTGTGTAGAGGCTGAGGAACAACACGCCTAGGCCAAGCATGAATGCCAGAACTATTCCGATTTCGGCGTCGCGATTAGCGGCGCGCCGGCCAAGCGCGGCTATTCCAAGTCCACCAACGCTCGTGAAAAGGAGAAGACCGTAAATTGGATTGACCCCGATTAACACGGCCGCCGCCGCGCCAGAGAAACCGATGTGAGAGAGGGCGTGCGCTGCGAACGAAGAACGGCGCAGCACGACGAAGTAGCCAACGATGCCCCCGACGATCGCAACCACTGTTCCTGCCTCGAAGGCGTGCTGCATGAACTGGTACTGAAGCATCTGCTGCAGGTCGATCCAGGGATTAATGTTGAAGGTCATTGTGGTTGACACCCGTGGACATCTTCAATGCCTACAATTGTAATGTTGCCCCTAGAGTCTCGAAGAACCTCAACTTGAATACCGAACAAAGCCGAAAGACTTGCTGACGTCAGAACTTCTTTCGGCGTCCCCGTCGCAACCTTGCCGTTAGCGATGTACACCACCTTATCGAGATAGGGCAAGAGAGGGTTGATGTTATGGGCTATCAAAAGTGCAGTCATATTGCGCGATCGAACTACGCCATTTATAAGCTGAAGCAATTCTCTTTCGCGCCGCATGTCAAGATTCGACAAGGGTTCATCGAGCAAAAGGAGGGTGGGTTTGCTTACCAGCGCTTCTGCCAGAAATATCCTCTGTAGTTCTCCGCCCGACAAGGCGCCGAGAGAGCGATGAGCCAAGTCTGTAGCTCCAACGTCTTTCAGTACGTCTAGAGCAGCTGTGCGATCTTCGTGGGAAAACAGGCCCATGCCCCATTTTTTGCCGGAGAAGCCCAGTCGCACAAGTTCAAGAGATTCAACATTTGTGTCGTTGTCGAATATGTGACGCTGCGGCACGTAACTAATCTGTGGATTGCCACGTTTGGGCGGTGCATCGAATACCTTGATCGTACCGTCGCGGGGTTGCTGCAAACCAAGCAGCAAACGAAACAGTGTTGTCTTGCCCGCTCCGTTAGGGCCTATAATCGCTACAAACTCGCCGTGATTTATTGAGAGACTGGCGTCTCGCCAAATTATGTTGTCTTCATAGCCCGCCGCCAGATTCTCGGACGCGATGATCTCGTGCTGTGCACTCATCCACTATTTCCCAGGGCTTGTTGGTTAAGCGCGTTCTGAAGAACGATTAACTGGGCGTTCATCCAGACTTGGAACGAGACATCCGGCGGTTGGATAGTCTCCGTCACTGGAACGATCGGAACGTTGTGTTGAGCGGCCAATGCTTCGATGCTCTGCGTGAGCGGCGTCACCGTTTGCTGATTGTAGACCAGCACCTTAACGGTTCCATTCGCAATGAGCTGATCAAACTGCACGATACTCTGCGCTGGGGGATCATTTCCTTCAGAGACGGCTTCCATGAATGCCGGAGGAGACACAAGGTCAAGCCCAGTGGCGTTCGCCAGATACGCGAAGATGTTCTCTGTTGATGCTACTTTCACACCTCCAAACTGTTGCCTTATCTCAGCGATACGTCCATTGTATTCCGTAAGCGATGCTTTCAACGCATCATACTGCTGTGCATAGTATGACGCGTGAGAGGGATCTATGGAAACGAGATCCTGGTACATAGCCTTCACGGTTTCATTCACATAAGTAGGATTGTACCAGAAGTGAGGATTGGCACCAACTGTCTGATTAATGAGTTCCTGCACGTTTATGACGACTTGATTCGGAGTATTGCTTGAGGCTATAAGCTGTTGAGCCCACGTGTCATACCCAGCTCCGTTAACAATTACGAGCTGGGCATTTGCTATTGCAATGGCGTCAGCGGCATTACTTTCGTATTCGTGAGGGTCAGCGTTGGGATCGGTAACGATGCTCGTCACACTGACCCGCGTCCCGCCAAGCTGAGTGACCAGACTGCCCCAGAAATTTTCGGCGGCAACTACGTGTATCACTCCACTAGAACTTGCGCTTGAGGTTGTGGGGTTTGAGAGATAAATTCCTGCGAAAGCTCCCGAGACAATTAATGCAATCAGAACGGTTGCAATAATTACATAGCTAGTTCCCCTCATTGTCCTATTCTCTTTGTATGTGCATCGTAGTCAGCAAAGTTAACTAGAGACTGGATTGAAAAGACGCGGCCTGGCAAATGATTTTTCGCCATCGACAACTCCTGCGCGGTGCGGCGCACGCCGTCTCATCCATGTGTGCATATCCTACCCTATATATATAAACATACTTGTGATGTCAGAGTAGGAAGTCGTCACGAAACAGTGCGACCGCGAGGTCTTCGCGAAGAACTCACTCAGCCGGTTGTACGAGCAATTCGACTTC
>Ga0187784_10002129_pt1 | contig 15828 bp, 14 predicted proteins | sample 1015_SJ02_MP15_2_FD_132964 | JGI IMG/M metagenome (GOLD analysis project Ga0187784, IMG submission 132964) | Tropical peat soil microbial communities from peatlands in Department of Meta, Colombia - 1015_SJ02_MP15_20_MG | ecosystem: Environmental > Terrestrial > Soil > Wetlands > Peat | place...
AGCGCGCTCGCGCTCGCCGCGGCCGGACTGCTGCTCGTCCCCGCGGCCGCCGCCCAATCTGGCGACGAGGCGGCCGTTGCCCAAGCGGTCGAGGCTCTCAGAACGGCGATGCTGGAGGCAGACAAGGCCAAGCTGGAGGCGCTGGTCGCCGACCAGCTAAGCTACGGCCATTCGGGCGGCGTAATCCAGACCAAGACCGAGTTCGTCGACGTGATCGCAGGCAAGAAGACCGTCTACAAGACCATCACCTTGTCGGACTCCGCCATCACGATCGCCGGCGGCAACGCCATCGTGCGGGACGTTTTCTCGACCGAGTTCGAGAGCGACGGCAAGCCCGGCACGGCCAAGATCGGCGAGCTCCAGGTCTGGGCGAAGCAGGACGGCCGATGGAAGCTTCTGGCCCGGCAGGGTTTCCGGATGCCGAGCTGACGGCGAAAGGCCGCGACAATCCGTGCGCGCCCGCATCGATATCGACGAGCAGGAAAATGCTCAGATAGGCGCCAAACGCGCCTATCCAGATGAATTCCTCGCAGCGCCGGCAAGAAAATTTGAATTCAGTGCGCTCCCGCGGGAATACGCGTGCGAAATTCGGCGCACCCCGCGCGCCAGCGGGGAGAGGGAGCGACCGCAAAGCGGTCGCTCCCGTCGCTCGCTTGAGCGACTGGGAGGGTGAAGTGTCTCTTCGTCGCACGATCTTTCTGCCATCGGCACCCTCCTCACCCGCTCGCTGCGCTCGCGCCCGCAACCCGGCCGACCGCTTTGCGGTCGGCCCCGCTTGGGTTCGATCGCGAAGCGATCGACGACAAACCGCGCCTTGCGAAGCGCCGCAATCACTTCCCGCGCGGAGACGGCGGGAACACGCTGGTTCATGCCGGAACAGTGACTTTTCGCACGGTGGGCGGCGCGTCGGCAGGAAGCGGCAGGCCATGGTCGCGGCGGTAGTCGAGGACCAGGCAAATGGCCTCTTTGGCCATTTGAAGCGCTTCCGCCTCCGTCTCTCCTTCGGTCACGACCTCCGGAAGTGCCGGAACGGACACGGTATATCCGCCCTCAGCCTGGGGCTCGAAAACAACCGTATAGTCCAAGGTTGCCGACATCCGAATGATTGCCATACACGTCTTTGCGTTGACAGCATGTGTGAACCCGCGGAATTTGTCGAGGTGCGGGGCACCCCATCATGCGCGGGCTTGACCCGCGCATCGTCTCGCAGCGCGCTCGTCGCAACACGTGCCTCGGTCTCGGCCTTCGGCCGGGGCATGACAAAGGAAGGAAACGATTGTATGTGGGTCGATCCTCGGAAGCGCCGTGTTAGGGCGCGGCCCGGTCTCGATCCGCCGCCGCTCAGTTCCTTCCGAGCCGCCGCTTGAGCTCGGCGAGACATGCGCGGCGATCGGCGCGATAGTCGCCGGCTTCCCACCATTGCTCGAGCTCCGCGAGGACGCGCCCGACCTCCTTGCCCGCCGGCGCGCCCAGCGCGGTAACGTCGCGGCCTTTGAGCGGAAAGACAAGCGGCTGCCATTCGGCGGCAAGGGCGAGAAGCGCCGGCAGGCGGTCGCGCCGGCCGGCCTCGGCGGCGCTCAGCAGCACGAGATCGCGGTAGCGAGCGGCGCCGAGCCGGTAGAGCGCGCGACGCTGCGTCTTGTCGTCGCCGGCGAGATCGACCGGCCAGGGCGGCGCCGCGAGCGCCGCAAGGCGCGCGCGCTGTTCGTTGGAAAGGCGCAGGCGCTCGGCGAGCGCGCCGGGATCGCCGGCGATGAGCGCGCCCAGCCGGCGCAGCGGATCGGGCGCCGGCTCGAGCGGCAGCAGCGCCGCGAGCCGGTCGAGGCGCAGCGCCTCCGGCAGCAGGATTGGGAGGACGGCGTCCTCGACCATCATCTTGAGGCTCGGCAGCGGATCCGGCGCGCCGAGCAGCTTCAGCGTCTCCGCCGCCACGCGCTCGCCCGACAAGCCCGGCAGCAAAGGCGCGAGCGCGCGGCAGGCGGCGCGCGCCGCGGCATCGGCCTCGCCGCGCCCGTAATGCGCGTGGAAGCGGTAGAAGCGCAGCAGGCGCAGCACGTCCTCGCGGATGCGCGTGGCGGGATCGCCAACGAAACGGACGCGGCCGGCGCGCAGATCGGCGAGGCCGCCGACGGGGTCGAAGACGTTGCCCTCGGCGTCAAGGAAGAGCGCGTTCATGGTGAAATCGCGCCGCGCCGCATCGGCCGCCCAATCGGCGGTGAAGGCGACACGGGCATGGCGGCCGTCGGTCTCGACGTCGCGGCGCAAGGTGGTGATCTCGAAATGCCGCGGCGGCGCCACCGCCGTCACCGTGCCGTGGACAAGCCCGGTCGGAACCGCCTTGATCTTCGCCGCCTCGAGCCGGCGCATCACGTCCTCGGGCGGCAACGGCGTGGCGATATCGACGTCGCCGATGGCGCGGCCGAGCAGCGCGTCGCGCACGCAGCCGCCGACGAAGCGGCCGTCGCCGCCCAGCGCCGCCAGCACCGCGCGCGTCGGCGCCGCGCTCATCCAGGGCTGCACGCCGATGCGGTCGACGGGAATGTCGGGGGCGGGCAAGCGAGAGCCGTCAGCGCGCCGCCGGCGCCACGACATGGCCGGGAACGACCTGGCCGTCGATATATTGCGGCGGCACATAGACGCCCAAGGGCGAGCCGCCGATGCGCGTGCCGATGAAATACAGCATCGCCGCGACGAGCGCGAGCCCGATGCCGACGAGCCAAGGCCAGGGCAGGGCGCGCCACTGCGCGGGAGCACCGAGCGGCGCGCGCTGCGCCACCGCCAGCCACAAGAGATAGACCAGCGTCGGCAGCAGCAGCGGCAACACGACGGTGAGCAGGATGCGGATCATCGTCGCCTCACCTTGCCAGCACCTCCGCGAGATTGACCAGCATGCCGGCGGTGGCGCCCCAGATGTAGCGTTGCCGATAGGGCAGCACGTAGAAGGTGCGCCGGCGTCCCCTGATCTCGCGGCTGTGACGCTGGTGGTTTGTCGAATCGAGGATGAAGGAAAGCGGCACTTCGAACACCTCGGCGACCTCGAACGGGTCGAGCTTGACCGGATAAGGCGCGCGCACCAGCCCCACCACCGGCGTCACCTCGAAACCGGTGCTGGTGATATAGGTGTCGAGCCGGCCGATCACCTCGACATGGTCGCGCGGCAGACCGACTTCCTCCTCGGTCTCGCGCAGCGCCGCTTCGACCGAGTCGCGATCGCTCGTTTCCTGCCGCCCCCCCGGAAAGGAGATCTGGCCGGCATGGGCGGCAAGGTGCTGGGTGCGCTGGGTCAGCAGCACGCTCAGCCCCTCGGGCCGCACCACCAGCGGCACCAGCACCGCCGCCGGGGTGAGCGCGGCGGCGGGCGGCGCGCCGCCGGGCACCAGCGAGTGGTCGCCGCGCATCGCCGCGACGGTGGCGGGATCGCTGGCGCGTTGGGCGGCCACGGCATGGGCAAGCCGCCGGCGCACCTCCTCCGCCGTCAAGGCACTCCGTCCAGACGGCCCAGCGGAAAGAACAGGCCCTTGCTCCATACGCCGAACAGGGTCGCGTCGCCGACCCGCTCCTCTTGCCCGAACGCCACAAGTTCATAGAATACCGGCCGATTGAGCCGTGCTTCCAGCCCGTTCCGCACGAGGATGTAAGGGCTGGGCTCGGCCGTGGCAGGATCGTTTACCACACGTAACGGGTGGCCGGCATCGGCCGCCACAGTGTCGTCAACATTGGTGCGGAAGATCAGCTCCTGCTGCTGCCCCTCGCCCCGCCGGTCGACCGCGACCGCGACGAAAGGCGCGTCCTCGACCGTGATGCGACCGCGCTCAACCGGGGTTTGCAGCCAATAGCTGCCGTCGGCCTCGCGTTTCAGCACGGTGCTGAACAAGCGCACAAGGGCGGGGCGGCGGATGGGAGAGCCGCGATAGAACCAGGTTCCGTCCCGCGCGATGGCGAGGTCGAAATGGCCGCAATCAAGGGGTTGGCGAGTCGCTGGCACGGAAGATGCAGGAGAAGACACGCCAAGTTTGGCGGCAAGGAGATCGAGATCCTTTGAAGGCGCCGACTTATCCGTCATGATCTACTCCTAAATGCAGCAAAAGGAGCCGATCTCGTGAGTATCATCGAAAACTTGCCCGAGACTGGCGGCGTCGGCGACCTCGTTGCCGAGATCGATGCTCTGGGTCAACGCCTGGCGCAGGTCCGCGAGCGCATCGGCAGCGTCATCTTCGGCCAGCGCGAGGTGATTGATCAAGCGTTGATCACGCTGCTGGCCGGTGGCCATGCGCTGCTGATCGGCGTTCCCGGCCTGGCCAAGACGCGGCTGGTCGAGACGCTCGGCACCGTGCTGGGGCTCGAAGACAAGCGCATTCAATGCACCCCCGACCTGATGCCGGCGGACATCCTCGGCTCCGAGGTGCTGGAGGAGAGCGAGAGCGGCCGGCGCTCCTTCCGCTTCATCCCGGGGCCGGTGTTCTGTCAGCTCTTGATGGCCGACGAAATCAACCGGGCCAGCCCGCGCACGCAATCGGCGCTGCTCCAGGCGATGCAGGAAGGACGGGTCTCGGTCGCCGGCCAATACCACCCCCTGCCGCGTCCGTTTCATGTGCTGGCGACGCAGAACCCGCTCGAGCAGGAAGGCACCTACCCGCTGCCCGAGGCACAGCTCGACCGTTTCCTGCTGCAGATCGATGTCGGCTACCCCGACCTTGCCGCCGAGCGCGAGATGCTCATCGCCACCACCGGCATCGCCGAGGAGCCGATCGGCACCGTGCTCTCCGGCGAAGAGCTGCTGGCCGCCCAGCGCCTGGTGCGGCGCGTGCCGGTCGGCGAGAGCGTGGTCGAGGCGATCTTGAAGCTGGTGCGCGCCGGCCGGCCGGACGAGACCGACATCGCCGAGGCGAGGCAGCATGTCGCCTGGGGCCCCGGCCCGCGCGCGAGCCAGGCGCTGATGCTCGCCTGCCGCGCGCGCGCGCTGCTCGACGGCAGGCTCGCGCCGTCGATCGACGATGTCGTGGCGCTGGCGCCGCCGGTGCTGCGCCACCGCATGGCGCTGAACTTCGCGGCGCGCGCCGACGGCGTCACCATGGCGCAGCTCATCGACCGCCTCGTGGCGCCGTTCCGCTGATGGCCGCGGCCGCCCTGCAACATCGCGCCGAGCAGCTCGCGGCACGCCTGCCGCCGCTGCTGGTGGCGGCCGAACGCGTCGCCACCACCGTGGCGCAGGGCGTGCACGGACGGCGCCGGGTCGGCACCGGCGAGACCTTCTGGCAGTTCCGGCAATACCAGCCCGGCGATCCCGTGCCGCGCATCGACTGGCGCGAGAGCGCCAAGTCGATGCGGCTCTACATCCGCGAGACCGAGTGGGAAGCGGCGCAGAGCGTCTGGTTGTGGCGCGACAGCTCGGCCTCGATGGATTACGCCTCGGCGGCGGCGGTGCCGACCAAGCGGGCGCGCGCCGATCTCCTGTTGCTGGCCTTGGCGGCCCTGCTGATCCGCGGCGGCGAGCGCGTGGCGCTGCTCGGCACCGGCCTTGCCCCGGCCAATGGCCGCGCCGTGCTCGGTCGCTTGGCGCTGACCTTCGAGCGCCCATCGCCCGGCGCCGGCCTGCCCGACTTCGAGCCGCTGCCGCGCTACGGCCAGCTCGTGCTGATCGGCGATTTCCTGGCGCCGCTCGACCGGATCCAGGCGTTGGTCGGCCGCTTCGCCGCTTCCGGTCTGCGCGGACATTTGCTGCAGGTGCTCGACCCCGCCGAGGAGACTTTGCCCTTTGCCGGCCGCGTGCGCTTCGAGGGAATGGAGCAGGAAGGCTCGCTGCTGATCAGCCGGGTCGAGACCGTGCGCGAGGATTACGCGCTGAAGCTCGCCGAGCATCGCGCCGGGCTTGCCGCCATCGCCCGCGCCACCGGCTGGAGCTTCGGCACCCATCGCACCGACCGGCCGCCACATACCGCGCTGCTGGCGCTCTACGGCACGCTCGCCGAGCCCCGGGGGACATAGGGCATGTGGTCCTTGGGCGCTCTCGCCTTCGCTTCCCCCTGGCTCCTGCTGGGGCTCGCCGTCTTGCCGGTGCTGTGGTGGCTGCTGCGGGTGACGCCGCCGGCGCCCCGGCGCATCCGCTTTCCGGCGCTGCGCCTCTTGCTCGGGCTCACCCCCAAGGAGGAAACGCCGGCGAAAACGCCGCTCTGGCTCATCCTGATGCGCATGGCGCTGATCGCCCTGGTCATTCTGGCGCTGGCCCACCCCTTGCTCAATCCCAGCGCCACGCTCCTCGGCAATGGCCCGCTGGTGCTCGCGGTCGATGACGGCTGGACCGCGGCGCGGCATTGGGACGAGCGTCGCGCCGCGCTCGACCGGCTGCTCGACCAGGCCGAGCGCGAGGGCCGGCGCGTCATTCTTTTCGGCACCGCGCCGCCGCCGGGCGAAACCGCGCCGCCGGCCCTGTCGGTGCTGCGGCCGAGCGACGCCCGCGCCGAGGCCGACAAGCTTGCGCCCGAGCCCTGGCCCGCCGACCGAAAGGCGGCGCTGGAGCGTCTCGCCCGGCTCGGCATCGACGATGCCGGCATCGTCTGGCTGAGCGACGGCATCGAGGACGGCGCGGGTCGGGAATTCGCCGCGGGGCTGCGGCGCTTCGGCAGCCTGCGCATGCTCGCCGACGGCGCGAGCGAGCTGCCGCGCCTGCTGGCGCCGGCGGACACCGACGACAAGGATTTGACCGCCACGGTGCGCCGCGCCGACGCCACCGCGCCGGAACGTCTCTTCGTGCGCGCCATCGGCGATGATGGGCGCCTGCTGGCGCGCCAGGAAATCGCGATGGCGCCGGGCGTCGATCGCAGCGTGGCGCATCTCGCGCTCCCCAGCGAGCTCAGGAACCGGGCGGCGGCCATCGCCATCGAAGGCGAGGCATCGGCCGGCGCGGTGCTGCTCCTTGACGAGCGCTGGCGCCGCCGCCCGGTCGGCGTCGTCGCCGGCCAGCGCGGCTCTACGGCGCAACCGCTGCTGAGCGGCGCCTATTACCTCGAACGCGCGTTGTCGCCGTTCAGCGAGGTGCGGCGCGGCGACGTCCCGACGCTGCTCAAGGGCGACATCGCCGTGCTCGCCTTTCCCGACGTGCCGCCCGCGGGCACCGAAGAGAAAGCGGCGCTGGTTACATGGATGCGAGAGGGCGGCGTGGTGATTCGCTTCGCCGGCCCGCATCTTGCCGAGCAGCCGGAGGACGACCTGTTGCCGGTGACGCTGCGGCGCGGCGGGCGCACGCTCGGCGGCGCGCTGTCCTGGGAGAAGCCGGCGAAGCTCGCGCCCTTTGCCGCCGACAGTCCCTTTGCCGGCCTCGATATTCCCGCGGATGTCACCGTCTCGCGCCAGGTCCTGGCCGAACCCACCATCGATCTCGGCGGCAAGACCTGGGCGCGGCTCACCGACGGCACGCCGCTGGTCACCGCCGAGAAACGCGGCAAGGGCTGGCTGGTGCTGGTGCACACCACCGCCGATCCCGAATGGTCGAACCTCGCCATCTCCGGGCTCTTCGTCGACTTGCTCCGCCGCGTCGTGGCGCTGAGCCAGGGCATCGCCGGCAACACCGACACGGCGCTGCCGCCGGTGGAGACGCTGGACGGCTTCGGCCGGTTGCAGCGCGCGCCTTCGAGCGCCGCCACCGTCGCCGCCGGCGCCTTTGCCGGCACCCGCGCCTCGCCCGCCCATCCGCCGGGCTTCTACGGCACTCCCGATCAGCGTCGCGCGCTCAATCTCGCCGGCGCGGTCACGCGCTTCGCCGTCCTGGGCGAGCTGCCGGCAGGCACCGCGCGCGAGACCTATGCGCGGAGCAACGAGATCGATTTCCGCCCGTGGCTGCTGGGCGCGGCAATGGCGCTGGCGCTCATCGACCTCGTCATCGCCTATGCGTTGCGCGGCTTTCTGCCGCGCCTGCCGCGCCTGCGCCGGCAGGGCGCAAGCCTGGGCGCGGCGCTGCTGGCAGCGAGCTTGGTCGCGGCACCGGTGCATGCCGAGGCGGATGACAGCTTCACCATCCAGGCAACGAGCGAGCTGCACCTCGCCTATGTGCGCACCGGCATCGCGGATATCGACGAGGAATCGCGCGCCGGGCTGGCGGGGCTCAGCGAGATCCTCAACCGCCGCACCGCCGTCGAGGCGGCGGCGCCGATGGCGGTCGACATCGAGCAGGACGAACTGATCTTCTTTCCGCTGCTCTATTGGCCGGTGGCGGACGGACAGCAGCTACCTTCCGCCAAAGCGATCGAACGTCTCAACCGCTATCTCGCCACCGGCGGCACCATTCTCTTCGACACCCGCGACCAGGGCGAGCGCACGGCGTTTTCCGGCGCGGCGATGCAGCAACGGCTGCGCCGCCTCGCCGCCGGCCTCAACATCCCGCCGCTGGTGCCGGCGCCGCCCGACCACGTGCTGACCAAGTCCTTCTATCTTATGCAGGAGTTCCCCGGCCGCTGGTCCGGCGGCACGCTCTGGGTCGAGCCGGTCGAGGACCAGGTCAATGACGGCGTCGCCAGCATCATCGTCGGCGGCGAGGATTGGGCCGGTGCCTGGGCGATGGATGAGCGCGGCCAGCCGCTCTATCCGGTCGTGCCCGGCGGCGAGCCGCAGCGCGAGCAGGCCTATCGCTTCGGGATCAACCTCGTGATGTACGCGCTCACCGGCAATTACAAGACGGACCAGGTGCATGTGCCGGCGATCCTGGAAAGGCTCGGCCAATGACCATCGCCGGCTACAGCATCGCGACATCGCCGCTGCTGCCTTGGGCGGCGATCATCGCCTTCGCCGCCGCCGCCGCGCTCCTGCTCGCCTTCGGCGCATGGCGCCGCGCTCGCGGGCTCACCTGGCGTCTGCTGGCGCTGGCGCTGCTGCTGCTCGTGCTGGCGAACCCCTCGCTGGTCGAGGAGCAGCGCCAGCCGCAGCACGACGTTGCCGTGGTCGTGGTCGACGACAGCCCGAGCATGCGCATCGGCGACCGCCGGCGCTACGCCGACGAGGCGTTGCAGCACGTGACCGGCCGCCTGGAGCAGTTCCACGATCTCGATCTGCGCGTCGTGCATGCCGGCGCGCCTGATGCCGGCTCGGTGCTCGCCGATAACGGCACGCAGCTCTATACCGCGCTCACCCACGCCCTTGCCGACGTGCCGCGCCAGCGCGTCGCCGGCGCCGTGATGATCACCGACGGCGAGGTGCACGACGTGCCGCCGGCCGACCGGCTGGCGCTGTCGGCGCCGCTTCACGTGCTGCTGACGGGACGGCCGGGCGAGGCGGACCGGCGCCTCGTCGTCAAGGACGCGCCGAGCTTCGGCCTGGTGGGCAAGGAGCTGCAGCTCACGGTGCGCATCGAGGATCTCGGCGATGCGGCGCAAGGGGGGCAGCAGGCGCGGCTCACCTTGCGCAAGGACGGCGGGCCGCCGACGACGCGGCTGGTACCGGTGGGACGCGACGTGCCGCTGAGCGTCGCCATCGATCACGGCGGCCCCAACGTCGTCGAGCTCGAGGTCGAGGCCGGACCGCACGAGCTTACCCTCGACAACAACCGCGCCGCGCTCATCATCAACGGCGTGCGCGACCGCTTGAAGGTGCTGCTGGTGAGCGGCGAGCCGCATCAGGGCGAGCGTACCTGGCGCAACATCCTGAAATCCGATCCGTCGGTCGACCTTATCCACTTCACCATTCTGCGCCCGCCGGAAAAGCAGGACGGCACGCCGATCCGCGAACTCTCGCTGATCGCCTTTCCGATCCGCGAGCTGTTCGACGTCAAGATCGACGAATTCGACCTCATCATCTTCGACCGCTACCGCCGCCGCACGATTCTGCCCGCCGTCTATCTCGAGAACATCGCGCGCTACGTCCGCAAGGGCGGCGCGTTGCTCGAAGCGGCGGGTCCGACCTTCGGCACGCCGCTGAGCCTCTACCGCACCCCCCTCGGCATGGTGTTGCCGGCGGAACCCACCGGCAACGTCTTCGAGGAGGGCTTCCTGCCGCGCGTCACCGATGTCGGTCATCGTCATCCCGTGACCGCGGGCCTCCCCGGCGATTCCGCCGACGGCAAGACGCCGCCGACATGGGGCCGCTGGTTCCGCCACGTCGAGGCCGAGCCGCATCGCGGCGTCAACGTCATGAGCGGCTTTCAGGACAGGCCGCTGCTGGTGCTCGACCGCGAGGGCGACGGGCGCGTAGCGCAGCTCCTCTCCGACGAGCTCTGGCTGTGGACGCGGGGCTTCGAGGGCGGCGGGCCACAGGCCGAATTGCTGCGCCGCGTCGTCTATTGGCTGATGAAGGAGCCGGATCTCGAGGAGAACGATCTGCGCGCCGTGGTCGAAGGCAACCGGCTGGTGGTGACGCGCCAGTCGCTCGAGCCGGACGACCGGCCGGTGCAGGTCACCGGCCCCGGCGGCCGGCTCGAGACGCTGAACCTCGTCCCGACCCATGCCGGGCAAAGCAGCGGCAGCCTGCCGATCGCCGAGAGCGGCCTCTACCGCGTCAGCGACGGAACGCGCACCGCGCTGGCCGCCGCCGGCGCCTTGAACCCCATCGAGCTTGCCGATGTCCGCACCACCGACGCGAAGCTGAAGCCGGCGGCGCAAGCGACCGGCGGCGGCATCTATTGGGTGGGTCCGGGCGCCTTGCCGGATGTGCGCCGCGTCGATCCCGACCGCACCAGCGCCGGACGCTCCTGGATGGGCTTCCGCGCCAATGGCGACTACATCGTCACCGGGGTCAAGGAGATCCCGCTGTTGCCGGGCCTTCTCGCGCTGCTGCTGGCGCTCGGCACCTTTGTCGCCGCTTGGCGGCGCGAGGGACGGTAGAACCGACCATCGTAGATCCGCGCTTCTGTCGGCGCGTCGGGCCCGCGCCTATGCGAGCCGCCAGACGGTGACCGGATCGGCGTAGCCGCGCACCGTGACGGGGCCGAGCGAATGCGCCTCGCCCAGGGCGTCGCCCGCGGCGGCGCGCACCGCGTCGGAGACGAGGAGCTCGGAGCCCATCTCCTTGTTGAGGCTTTCGAGCCGCGCGGCGAGGTTCACGGTGTCGCCGATGACCGTGTATTCCTTGCGGCGCGGCGAGCCCACGGTTCCGGCCACCGTCTCGCCGAGATGGATGCCGATGCCGATGCGGATCGGCCAGGGGCTGCCGACATTGTCCGCGGCGAGCGCGCGCAGCATCTCGCGCGCCGCGGCGACGGCGTTCGCCGCCGCCCTCTGATCCTCGAGCGGCGCGCCGAAGATGGCGAGCAGGCCGTCGCCCAGGAACTTGTTCACGATGCCATGGTGCCGGTCGACGATTTCGACCAGGATCGCGAAGACGTCGTCGAGGCGGGCGACCACCTCGGCCGGCCTGCGGCCGCGCGCCGCCGCGGTGAAGCCGCGGATGTCGACGAACATGACGCAGACCTGCCGCATCTCGCCGAGCTCGGCCGCATCGAGCGCGAGAAGCCGCTCGACCACTTGGGGCGAGACGTGCTGGCCGAACAGGTTCGTCACCCGGTCGCGGGCCGAGGCGGCGGCGGTCGCCCGCTCGAAATAGCGCCGGATCGTCAGTCCGACGGCGCCGGCGAGGAAGCCCGCCGCCAGCAGCACCGCGCTGCGCGTCAAATAATAGGCGAGGCCGAGATCGAGGTCTGCGCCTTGCCCGTGGCGGAGCAGCACGACATAGGCGAGGGCAAGGAACTCGGCCGCGGCGACCGCCCCGGTGAAGGCCGAAAGCACGAAATCGAGCCTGAGCGTCGAGAGGATGATGAAGAGGAAATAGAGCTGCGCCGGCCACGCGCCGAAGACGATCGCCGGGTCGAGATCGCCGGCGAGCCTGTAGAGCAGCAGCGTCGGGAAGCTGGTCTCGATGAAGGCGTTGATATGGCGCCCGACGATCGGAAAGTTGCGGCCGCGCCGCAGCAGGATCGTGAACACGCCCGCGGCCAAAAGCTCATAGGCGATGAAGGGCGGGAATACCGTCAGCGCGAGGCTGAGCGGCAGCCGGCCATGGAAGATCGCGCGGACATGGCCGGGGGCCAGACCCATCATCAGCAGCAACAGGGCAAGGATGAAACCAAGCAGGCCGGCGAGGCCGAGCACGCGCCGGCGCTCGCTGAGAAGAATCTCGCGGCCGAGCAGCCGCGGCAACGGGCTCTCGGCGCTGTCCGTGGGCTCGTCCATCATCTCACCGTCCCGGCGAAGCCGTCGCAAACAATAGCCCAGGGGCAACCGCCGGTCGCCCCCGCCGGGGTGATAACGCTTTGCGTCGCCCCGGGCTTTTCGGATAAGGTCGCCCGCGCCCGCGCAAGGAGGCGGGCCCAACTTGCTGAGACAGGTGCTGGCACCCATACATCCGGACGGATGGCGCTTCGTCGCCATTTTCGCGGCGGTGACGCTGCTGCTGTTCTGGCTGGCCGCGCCGCTGGGTTGGCTGGGCGTCGTCCTGACGTTGTGGTGCCTCTATTTCTTCCGCGATCCCTGGCGGGTGACACCGACGCGCGACGGGCTGGTCATCGCGCCCGCCGATGGGCGCGTCGTGTCGCTGGCGCCGGCGCCGCCGCCGGCCGAGCTGGGCCTGGGCGATGCGCCGATGCTGCGCATCGGCATCTTCCTCAACATATTCGACGCCCACGTCAACCGCATGCCGATGAGCGGCCGCGTCACCAAGCTCGCCTATCACGCCGGCAAGTTCCTCAACGCCAGCCTCGACAAGGCGAGCGCGGAGAACGAGCGCATGGCGATACGGCTCGCCAGCAGCGAGGGCGCCGACATCGCCGTGGTGCAGATCGCCGGGCTGGTCGCCCGGCGCATCGTCTGCACGCTGGGCGAAGGCCAGGAGGTGGTCGCCGGCCAGCGTTTCGGCCTTATCCGCTTCGGCAGCCGCACCGACGTTTACCTGCCGGCAGCCTGGACACCGCTCGTCCTCCTCGGCCAGCGCGTCGTCGGCGGCGAGACGGTGATCGCCGATGCCCAGGCACGGGAGCCGCCGCGGCGCGGCGTCACCCATTGATGGCGCGCCGCCGCCGCCTCCGGGTCAAGCCGATCACCAGCCTGTCGCTCAACCGGCTGATCCCGAACATCCTGACCTTGCTGGCGCTGTGCGCCGGCATGACGGCGATTCGCCTGGCGCTCACCGACAAGTACCATTCCGCCGCCGCCGCGATCATCATCGCCGGCGTTCTCGACGGCATCGACGGCCGCATCGCGCGCCTGCTCAAAGGCACCTCGCCTTTCGGCGCGCAGCTCGATTCGCTGTCCGACTTCGTCAGCTTCGGCGTCGCGCCGGCGGTGCTTCTCTACGTCTGGACCATGGCCCAGCTCTCGAGCATCGGCTGGGTGCTGGTGCTGCTCTTCGGCGTGTGCTGCGCGCTCCGGCTGGCGCGCTTCAACACTCAGATCGGCGCCGAGCTGCCGCCTTACGCCTATAATTTCTTCACCGGCGTCCCCGCCCCCGCCGGCGCGGGGCTGGTCATGATCCCGATGTTCGTCAGCTTCGAGTTCGGCTTTGCCTTCTTCCGTTCGCCTTATCTCAACGGCGTCGTTCTGGCCGGCGTCGCGGCGCTGATGGTGAGCCGCGTGCCGACCTTCTCGTTCAAGCGCTTCCGCGTCCCCGGCGAGTGGGTACTGCCGATGCTGCTGGTGATCGGCGCGCTCGCCGCCTTTCTCACCACCGAGCCCTGGGGAACGCTGCTGGTGATCGGCGCGCTCTATCTCGGCTCGATTCCCCTCAGCATCCGCTCCTATCGCAAGCTGCGCGAGGCCGCCGAGGAGCTGCGCGCCGGTGGTCGCGGCGACGAGCTGCAGGTCGCACCGGCCGAGCCGGCCGATCATTAGCATCAGCGCCCATTCCCGCGGCATTGTCACGGGTTCCGCGGGCTGCGCCGCGACCCCGCGTCGACCGCGGCGGCGGGTCGTGTCGCGCTTTCGCCGGCCGACGGCCCGCTCCGCTCGCCGAGCCGCGGCAAGGTCACGGCGATGGTGGTGCCGCGGCCGGGCTGGCTTTCGATCGCGAGGCGGCCGCGATGCAGCTCGACGATCGCCTTGGCGAGCGGCAGGCCGAGCCCGGTGCCGTCGTAGCGCCGCGTCATCGTGCCGTCGACCTGGCCGAAGGCGGTGAGCGCGATCTCGATGTCTTCCTCGCTCATGCCGATGCCGGTATCGGCGATGGTGACCGCCACGTCGCCCTCGCCATCGGTGTCGGCGCGCACCGCGACCTTGCCGCCCGCCGGCGTGAATTTGACGGCATTGGCGAGCAGGTTGATGAACACCTGCTGCAGCATGCGGCCGCTGCCGATCACCGCCGGCAGCGGATGGTCGAGATCGAGCGAGACCGCGATGTTCTCCGCCGCCGCCTGGGCCTGCACCATGCGCATCGCGGCCTCGATCGTCGGCGCGATATCGACGCGCTCCTCGCGGTCGAGCGCCGCCTTGCCGGCCTCGATCTTGGAGAGATCGAGGATGTCGTTGATGATGCGCAGCAGGTGGCGGCCGCTGTCGTGGATGTCCTTGAGGTATTCGAGATAGCGCGCGTTGTCGATCGGGCCGAAGGTTTCGCCGCGGATGACCTCGGAAAAGCCGATGATGGCGTTCAGCGGCGTGCGCAGCTCGTGGCTGGTATTGGCGAGAAAGGCGGATTTGGCTCGGTCGGCGCGCTCGGCATCCTCCTTGGCGCGGCGCAGCTTCATCTCGGTCAGGCGGTGGCTTTCGACCTCGCGCTCGAACCGCCGCTGCTGGGCGACGACGATGCCGGCATAATAGAGCGCCAGCAGCGCCACGAAGAGACAGGTGCAGAGCGTCGAGACGATGCCGACGCCCGACAGCGCCGCCAGCGGCACGTGCTCGGGAAACGGCACGCCCTCCTCGTAGAGCGCGTAGAAGACCAGAATTTGCAGGAAGACCAGCGCCAGGGTCAGCAGCCGCAGCCGCGCATGGCCGCCGAGATAGAGCGCGCCGGCCAGCGGCACCACGCCGATCCATGTCAGAAAGGGCGAGCTGACCCCGCCATATTCAAAGGATCCGAACAGGATGAGAAAGGCGAGATGCTGCACCGAGACCGGCGCCAGGACCAGCAGCGATCCGCTCGCCCTCAGGACGAACGGATAGGCGAAGAAGCCGGCCATCAGCCCGACGATGATCCAGTAACCGAGGCCGGGATGCGGGTCGATGGCGCCAAGACAGGCGGCGAGAACGAGTCCCAGCGGCATGCCGAAAAGATGCGCGCCGACATACATCCGCGCGCGGCGATGGACCGTGGCGTCGCGACGCAATTCGCCGGGAATGAACCAGTCGACCAGCGGCAAGACAACCGCTGTCTGAAGGCTGGGCATGAGGGCGCCGGCTCCGGGCTGAGCGCAATCTCCTAGCCGGCATCATAGCCGGGAATCGGCTTGACGGCGATTTAGCCGCTCAGCACCCGGTCGGCGACGAAGGGGTTGTCCAGCCGCTCGCGCCCGAAGGTGGAAAGCGGGCCGTGCCCGGGCACGAAAGTGACGTCATTGCCCAGCGGCCAGAGCTTGGTCGTGATCGAGCGGATCAGGGCCGCGTGATCGCCGCGCGGAAAGTCGCTGCGGCCGATCGAGCCGCGGAACAGCACGTCGCCGACAAAAGCCAGGCGCGCGCCGGCATGGTGAAACACCACATGCCCCGGCGTATGGCCGGGACAATGGCGGACCGACAGCGTCTGCTCGCCGATGGTCACGCTGTCGCCCTCCTCGAGCCAGCGCTCGGGGATAAAGGGCCGGCACGACTCCATGCCGTAGCGCGCGCCCTGATCGGCGATGCGGTCGATCCAGAATGTATCCTCACGCTGCGGACCTTCGATGGGGATGCCGAGATCCTCGGCGAGCGCCGCGGCGGCGCC
>Ga0187784_10002131_pt1 | contig 15821 bp, 22 predicted proteins | sample 1015_SJ02_MP15_2_FD_132964 | JGI IMG/M metagenome (GOLD analysis project Ga0187784, IMG submission 132964) | Tropical peat soil microbial communities from peatlands in Department of Meta, Colombia - 1015_SJ02_MP15_20_MG | ecosystem: Environmental > Terrestrial > Soil > Wetlands > Peat | place...
GCCCAGGTCTGTGCCGTCCACCCTTAGTGCAATCGCGAGGAGTACGTCCAGGGCACTTTGGAGCGCAGGCGAGACAGGCATACCTGCTTTCGCGGACCTAGCGGCACTCTCCCGCAAAGTGGGGACCGGATACCCGTCCCGGCAAGGTTCACCAACACAGGCGCGATGTCCCTGGGCCGCAGAACCAAGTCGAGGCAGCCAGTCGCGATGGCTGCCTGCGGCATACTCCATTGGAGGGCGCTGCTCTCGTCCTGAGCGAGCACCTTGCCGTGCTGGGCCCGCACGGCGTAGACCCCGTCGCTACCATCCCAGCCGCCGCCACTGAGCACGATGGCCACAGCGCGGTGCGCATAACTCGCGGCCAGCGACGTGAATAAATGATCGGCTCGGTGAAGCACTTCCCGGGACGTTGCTGTCGGAGCCAAGGTGAGGGTGCCGTCAGGATGGACAAAGGGGGAAAAGCCGGCAGGAGAGAAATAGACCACGCCCGCCTCGAGCCGGTCACCCTGCCGTGCCCAGCGCACCTTGAGCAGCGTGTGCCGTTGCAGCACCTCCGCCAGAAGACTGCAGCAAGAACCGTTCAGGTGCTGAACGTACAGGACGGATGCCGGAAAGTCCTCCGGCAGGCACGCGAGGATCCGCCGCAGCGCGTCCGTCCCCCCGGTCGATCCAGCAATCGCCACGACCGAGATCTTTGATCGCTTGTCAAATTCGCTCTGACGGTTACCCGGGGCAATCACGTGTTCCATTACAGGCGCGATTTCTTAGGTGATCAAACCACGGAGAGAAGGGGTAAAGGTAAGAGCCATCTCCCACTAGCCACAAGAAAAACAGCCCACCGGGCACGAACCGAAGATGACCCGTACAGGTGCAGCTCCCGGTGTGCAAGCCTGTGCGGCGGGCCGGACCATAGCCACAATAGGCCCTTTTCATGACCTGTGGCACGAGTTTTCGAGAATTCTGGCAAGGAATTTCATCAATTCTGACAACCTACAGCGGGCGAGAAAGCCTACTTCTTGGGCGGCGCTTTCAGCAATTCAATCTTCTGAGCCACAATCTCACCGCTCTCGGTAAGATCGCCCTCCACCCTGATCCTTAAGCCTACGCGCAGATCCTTGCTGCCGGCGGGACTGCCGTCGTCACTCTTGAACTCGGTTTTGTCATCCCAACGCACGTGGAAAAGCATGTTTTCTTCAGAGTTCAGAGTCAGTTTATTCTGGCCGAGGGTATTGATCTTGCCTTCCACGGTAAAGTTCGAAGCTTGGGCGGCGCGTAGAGTCAGGGCGCACCGCGCCTCAGGGGCGGGGCTCCAAGCAATACTTGACAGAAATATCACCAGAGGTACGTTAAACAAAAGAGCGCGCAAACAAAACATGGTTCTCTCCTTGTTCACAAGTATACCGCAAGCGACGGTAGCATGCCGTAGTGTCCGGATGCGCGACATAAAAGCGGAACGCTCTGGCCTTTCGTGAGGACGCTGGGGAGAATCCCGTAGCGCGGGCGTCTCGCCCGCTGCGGCGGGAGCGTCCCGCTCCCGCACGGAAGAAGCTCGATCGGTCCTGAGCAAGGTCGGTCCGTCACGGCTGTAGACGGGGCCTAGGAGGGCGCGGGCAGGATGCCCGCGCTCCAGCGGGTGAGGCGCGCACGAACTCGTTGAGGAGTTGAATGGAGCCGTTGCGGGGCGCTTCCAAGATACCAGTGATGGTGTCCCGCCGTACTTTGATGCCGTCCGTGCTTCACTTGGGACCCGCGTGGACTACAGCCAGTTAATCAAAGTGTACGGGCCCGCGAGCGAGGACGACCGCCGATAGTCGCCACTAAGCGCAATAGATGCGATAGCGAGGTCGATGGGGGAGAGGCCCGACGCGGAGGACCCCTGCGCGTCACACGGGGAGCGCCAGGGCCTTAGGTTCAGGGCGCACAGGCGGAGGCTTACTGGGCTGAAAAGCGCCTTCCCGGAAAAATAGTAGAGCTTGAAAGGCGGCACTGCCCTTCAGTTCACCTCCTGCGATCTATGCCCCTCGCCGCCATAGCGAAAAGGAGGGAAGAAACATGATGCCGATTGGCGCTCAGCTTCGCCGATTCCCCGAAGAGAAGAGAATGTCTCTGCGCGATTTTGTATCGAAGGTGGGCCTGCAACTGCCGCGAAACGAAAGCGAGGTATTGCGGCGTGTCTACATCACCTTCCTCGTAGCCTGTGTCTGGAGTTTCTTCGCGCGTTCCGGGACCTCCTGTTTTGTGAGCAAGCTCTTCTCGTGGAGCAACTCCACCAGTGCTTGCACTTGCAGCATGTTTGAGTAGGCCCCGTAAGTTCTGTCGTTCGAGGTGTATTTGTGCTCTCCACCTAAGGCCGGACCAGGTCCGTGGGAACGGCCCAGCTGTTTGGTTTAGAGGTAGGTAAACCGTGATGGGACAACTGGTTTCCCAGGGAACCCGTTACTTGGGGAGCTCCCCCTGAACCCAACGCGCAATATCGTCGAACCAAGCGAGCGGCACGAGGAGGATTTGCCTGCTTCGCAGCGTGTCTTGCGATGAACGCACATGCGGGTTGGAGGGGTCGGCGACGTCCTCGTGGGCCACGATCAGCCGGGCGGGGCGCCTTCCGAGAATCGCGTCGAATTTCGACCTCAACGTCTCCGCCAAGCCGTCATCGCGTAGGAGCGAAAGTGCGTGGATAAGCCAGAGTTCCGGGGCGGGATGGGCTGGCGCGTAGCCGAAGTCGAAGGTGAAGGTGTCGGAGGTATCCGTCCATCGGGCAGCAGGAACGTTTTCTTCGAACGCTTTGTCGTGAATGACGCGCTGACGTTCTAACGCCTCCGCGAGGTGGCGCTTGATCCGCATCCTTGTATCGACCCTGCGTGGCGCGCCCCCCTCCGGAAGGACGTAAGACTTGAAGAGTTCGCTTAGCTTTGCCTCCAAGTTGTCCGCCTCAGTCACCTCAGGATCTCAGATCTGAACGAGATTCGAATATGAGCCTAGTTCGTCGATGTACGCCGCCAGGCGCAGCTCGTTTTGGCCGATCTCCTGTTCGAAGTGCAGTTGCAGTTCCCCGAGAAACTCGAGGTTCGCCTGGGGATCTAACCGTAGAACGTCGCGGAAGTCATTCGTGAACGCACAGTCCAGAAACCGAGCCTGCGGGCAGTGCAGAAATACACCGATATTCCTGGACTGCTGGGGGCTGGACAGGTTCGGAACGTACCGCAATATGTAGAAGATGCAGGACTTCAAGCTAGTCAACTCTTGTTTCGACTAGAATGTGAGGGCTTCCAGCAGCAATTATACCCAATGTCGGAAGTGGTGTGAACAGGTCTTGGCGTCGATAATCAGCTCAGCAATCCTCTTCCTACGGGCATGCAGCCTCCTCACGAGTAGCTCAAGCTCCCCCGGGTCGGGAGAGCACCACTCGCTTGGGATATCGGCAACGCACGCTTCAATATTAGCAAGCTGAAGGTTTTTTATTCTAGACAGAAACGGCTCGAAGGATTCGAGCGAGGTGACAGAATCGTACACCAGTCGCCGGGGATACAGGCTGCGGATTGGGCTATCCGGGAAATTCCAGTTTTCGGCATTAAAGCAGAAGCCTTGATCGATGAGTAGCCCAGTGTAGGGCCGCCCTGGTTCCGGCGCAGACCGATAGAAGACCGCTTGCCGACCGTCGCAGTTGCACGTCCACTTGTCGAACACAAAGGCACCGGGGAATGCCGAGTCCAAATTGCTCACCCTCTGCAGCAGGGGATCAGGCAAGAAATCAACCACCAAGCCTTGATGGGGATCGCCCGCGTACCGGCAGCCAAACTGCAGCCCGCTGGCACAACGTTCAACACGGCCGTTCATTTCGACTCTGAGACCAGAATTCTGTTCTACGAAGTCCATCGGAACATTGACAAAAGCCGGTTGAGGGACAGGGAGTCCAATCAGGAGGGCCAGCCGACTGGCGAGCATTTCATTGGCCAGAATGCGAACGTGCTGGGGGTTGTTCCGGAACTTTACGACATAGTATTCACCGTCGTCGCAACGCAGGAGGTGGGGTCGCGAGGCTCCGCGCATTTTACAGATATAACCCGTTGCTTGAACCTTGGGGACTGCTTTCGTCCCTCTGCCGATCCTTGTTAAACGCGCGGGTCTTTCATCGCCGTAATCTGTCTCCAGGTCCATTTCCTGGACTCTGCCATCAGAGTCTTCAAGGTAACGTGGACAAGACGTGCACAGTCGGTAAGCAAGCAGGGATGAATTCCCTTTTGTTTTGTTAATTTGTTGTTCGTGGGGCCGGGGTGTATGCAAGCCATCACTGGTGCCTGGACAAAATGAGTGAACAAGTTCCGGCCCCTCGGGACGAGCGACCTGTTCTTTACGTCCTGCTCGCGCCAGCCCCGAAATCGGACAGGCATGCCGCCGACAGTTCGACAGACCTCACAACAGGAGCTCGATAAGGAAAATCTGGAGGTAATGCTTCGGTACCCGCGTCGCCCGCGGCTCCGGGCGAGACGGGTACGTTGCATGCGAGATTCAGATTAACCATCTGGTGCTCAATTCCGCATCCCGCTCGCATTCGCGCAAGATGGTGGAAAATTCACTGGTGCTCGATTCCGTATCCTCTTCGTATTCGCGCCAGATGGTGGAAAATCCATAGGACCCATCAAGCCCGAGACCCGGCGGGCCGAACACCACTGCCTCTATTCGACCAAGCAACAACAGGCTCGGCGCCTCATATTGTTTCATAGCCTTGTTCACCTCCTTTCTATTTTGGTTTGGGAAAAATCGCTTCTTCATGCGGCCTGGAGTTGCGCTCCAGACAACCATTTCAACCCACGATGGCACAGCCAGAACTCGAGGAGTATGATCTGCCGCAACTGGTCCTCGTTCCAGTCGAGCCCTGCCGAGAGGCGCTCCAGGCGTGAGAGAAGGCTTGCACGGTCCACGAATCCACGCTCGACTACCTCTATCTGCCGCCGCTTCAGGAGGTCGTGGGCCAGTGGACGCAGCGCTTCAAGCCAGGGAGTGTTGAAAAAACCCTTTGACCGCCGGCCTCGCACTTTGGCCGGCCATAGGTCGGCCAGCGCGCGGCGCATCAGTCTCCGCGGCTCGCCCGGCCCACAGAGCACGTCCGCCGGAACCGTCATCAGGAACTCCACTAGCGGGCGGTGGGTGAAAGGGTGAGTGTAGTCGAGGTGTTGCAATGGCTCGGGCGCTTGCAGCGACCGCAGCTCCAGCAGCATCGTTAGTGCTTGGAAATGCTTGCGCCGCTCCGGCGGGGCATACCTCCAGGCGTTCGAAAAGAAGCTTTCTTTATCATAAAGACCTGTCCGCTCGCAGAAGCTGGGGCGAAGCAATGTCGCAGTACTCTTCGCCATGTATGAAGCGTCGGTCAGTTTGGGTGTCGTGGAAGGCCCGAAAGCGGGGGGCATTGCCGTCCGAAATGCCCGCCAAAGGACGCGGCAGATCGGAATCCTGAGGCGTTGGCTCCAGGCTGACGCCTCTTCAAACGCCTTCGCGATGCGGAAGCGACGCAGCGATGCCGCGACCTGCGTGCTGTCGTCCCACCAATCACCCATCACGAGGTCGCCATTCTGTCCCGTCAGGAGGACTCGCGCGCCGAGCCTGCGCGCGGCAGCGCTAGCTGACATCCACAAGGGCTCAAAGCCTTGCGGGAGCGCGTTTCCCACTTTCGTTTGGGTAATGAGAGGATTATCGTCCGTCGAGAGGTGGATTCCCTCAATGTTGCAGAATGCTTCCACGTCTCGAAGGAACGGCTCGTCAAGCGAATTCCTCCAAATGTAGCTGAGGCTGGTCAGACGCGGAGCGCCGACTGAGCCTCTTCGAATCAAGTGATTTGCCATGCACACCACGGACGAAGAGTCGAGCCCGCCGCTCAGCTCGGCAAGAACAGGCGCATCCGTCCGTAGCCGAACGGCCACAGCTTCCTGAAATAGCGCGCGAACTTGCTCCTCATATCGGTGCTGATTCCGGTACCGAATCAGGTCGCCGATGGGCAAGGCCCAGAACGGCTGGATGGCCGTCTCCTTGGCTGACACGCATAAGGCATGACCGGGTGGAACCGAATGCACTCCCTTATATGGTGTACGGTTCGGGCATCCCCCGTAGGTCAAAAAACCCGCGACGTATTTTTCGTCAAGCTCGTCGATTCCCGTCACTCCCACGAGGGGCTGTAATCGATTCGACCATAGGATTCCTCCTGGTCGGAGGTTGTAATAGAGGGGACGCACGCCCGCGAAATCGCTTGCGAGGACTATCCTTCGGTTGGGAGCGTCGCGGATAACGACACTCCAATCGCCGATTAGGTGGACGAAGCCACTGGTGCCCCAGCGCTCATGCGCGGCGAGGGCGAGCGACTGGTCACTCGTGTCGCTCCCCAGGGAGTCCTTAAGGCGCAAAAGCAGGTCGTCGCGATTATCGAGCCGACCGTCCCAGCCGAGAACCTCGCTCCGATCGTCTTGACCGTGCGCGTCATCCAGCCAAGTCAGTTCGGCTCTTGTGTTCACGATCTGCTCCTCTTTCTTTTTACGCCGTGTAAAGCACCCGAAGCCGCTCCCGATATGTAGGCGAGTCATTTACGATGCGGCCATCTACTTCTACCCAGGCATGCGAGAAGAACGGCACCGGACGATAGCCGATCACCAGGTGCGCAGCAACGCCATGCTTTCTTAGCGACCGCACTGTACATACCGATTGTTGTAGGCAGAATATAGGCTTCCAGTAGAGGCACGCCGCCAAAGAAACAGCATTACAGATGGTTCGAACCACCTCGTAGTTAGTTGGTTCAGCGGCGATGGGTTGTGGGTTTAGCCGCCGAAAATCCGCAGAGCCGCGCAACGCGCTGATCACGTCGTATCGGATAAGTTCGTACAGGGCGCTGAACACGAGCCAAGCGTATTTTATGCGTTGCATTATTCAGGTCCTCGCTCAATCAATCCATTCCGTTCAAGTTCGGCCAAGAAATGCGTCGAATCTTCCCATGCGGTCGCTCGATCAATCCCATACTCACGGCTCATCTCCGCAACAATAGCCTCCAATGGGAGTTGCCGCTCCAGGGATTGCCAAAGGCGCGCGCCTGTCCGGTTCGAAGTGAACATCCGTCCGCTGGGAACATGCAAAATGACTATGCCGTCGTCATGAATAGAGGCAGCAAGTCCCCGAGTTAATCTAATCCTGCCGCTGCAAGTTTGAGGTGCCATGAGTCAAGTCTCGCTTTCGGGCTGCATTCTGGAATTACTTGTTCAAGTGAACAACCCTAGATAGGAGTTCTCTAGGGTCACTAGATTGTGATGTCTGGGAATACCACTTTAGGGGTGAGGGAGGACAGCCCTTCGGTTCGGAATATCAATGCGCTTCCTTCCGAAAAGGCGGGCATCGACGGACCAAGCTCCGGGCCCGAGTATTGCCAAGGCAGCGCCCAGGGCTGCCAACAAAAGGACACTGCGCAGATGGTCAGCTCCCGAGAAAGCAATCCACAGCTCAAGAACCGCCGCCAGTGTTCCCGAGAAGGGGGTCCACAAACCGGCAAGCAGAAGCACTCCTGCGCCTACCGCTAACAATCCCCGCATGATTAGAATAGAGTTATGCGTTGCAAACAGTCCTGTAATCCCATCGCAAACTAAAGGAATCCCGGCGCCGAGCCGCAGGAACAGAATACTTGTTCCTTGCCAGCCGTCGGGGAAACCCGCGAATAGACGTTGCACAATAAACCCCTCTATTACAATAAGAAACCCAGAAAAGACTACAACCCTAAATACCGGGATTGGGCTACCCCTCTTTCGGGGGGTCTATAATTCGATGATTCCACGTTTCAGACCGATCGTGACGGCATGAGTTCGGTCGTTGGCAGACAGCTTGGCGAGGATATTCTTGACGTGACCCTTGACGGTTTCTTCTGTAATCGATAGCTGGTCGGCGATCTGTTTGTTGGCGTTTCCGCCGGCAATCAACCGCAGGACCTCGATTTCGCGTGCGCTCAAGGCTTCATCGCCAGCATGTTCGGCGAGTTGCGCGGCGACTTCGGGGGGGATACACTTTTGGCCCGCGTGGACTGCGCGAACCGTTTCCAAGAGTTCCTTCCGCATGAGACCCTTTAACAGGTAACCTCGGGCCCCAGCCTTGAGCGCTCGCAAAACCTGGACATCGCCTGTGTACGTCGTTAGCACGATGATTCGCGCTTCGGGGAATTCGGTGCGAATAGCAATAATCGCATCGACGCCTTTCATGCCCGGCATCACGAGGTCCATTAAAGTAATGTCCGGACGGTGCTTTCGGAACATCTCGAGAGCCTCGATCCCGTTGGAAGCTTCGCCAACCACCTTCATGTCCGATTGAGTTGCGACGAGCGCAGCGATGCCTTCACGGAGAAGCGGATGATCGTCCACCGTCAGGATCCGAATCGGCTTAGGCTCAGGACTCATGAGTTCCTTCCTTACTTCGGAATAACCAGAAACTGGCCCGAGTGCGAGATGGTTCGAAAGCAATCGAACCTGGGATCCTTAGCTCAACCTCGGTGCCTGCCCCGGGTCGGCTCCAGACATCGAGCTGCCCGCCGAGGCGTTTGGCGCGTTCGCGCATCCCAGGCAACCCCCAGTGTCCGGCACGTCTACCTTGATCGAGGACCGCCGGTTGAATGCCGATCCCATCATCCCGGACACGCAACCGCAACCCCGACCCGCTGTACGCAATTTCCGCCTCTATCAGGCTCGCCTGAGCATGGCTGAAAGCATTCCATAAGGCTTCACGCGCAATTCGGTAGATTTCGTCCCTGGGAATCAGGCGTAGGTTGCGCGGCCTACCTTCCGCGACGACGGAGAATCGTGGCGCTTTAGGGTTCGCGTTGCTGGCCGTGAACTCCTCCCCTATCATGGCCACAGCCTGCGTCAAGTCATTGCCCACAACTGTGCCAGACCGCAGATCGTGAACGGCATCGCGGCCTTCGTGGATCGCCTGATCCGCCCGCTCGAGAGCACTTTCGAGGGCTTGCTTCGCTTCAAGTGGGCGCGCGGGCAGCAGCTCCACTACTGTCTGGAAACGAAGCATCAAGCCGTGGAAGCTCTGCAACAAGGTGTCGTGCAATTCCCCGGCGATGCGGGTGCGCTCGTCAACACGCTCTTCCAAGCGCATGTTGAATTCCAGCGCAATCCGGCGGAGTCGGAGCCGATACAGCCACCAGAGCAGTGTCGCCAAAGCGGCTCCGCACGCCAGACGGAACCAAATCGTCTCATAGTACGCCGGAGCGATGGAAAAATCCCAGGATGCACCAGCCTCGTTCCATACACCATTATTGTTGCACGCCTTCACGCGGAAACGGTACTTGCCGGGGGGAAGATTGGTATAGAAAGCTTGGCGCCGGCCTCCGGCGTCACGCCAATCTAGGTCCCGGCCCTCCAGCATGTACCGAAAGCGGACCTTCTCCGGCGCAACCAAACTGAGGGCTGTGAAGTCGACTTCAAGATCGCGAATTAGTGGTGGCAGGCGCAACTGCGAAGTCGCCTCGTAGGTCTTACGGTCGGCGGTGACTTGCTCAATGCACACCGGGGGAGGAAGTGTGTTGAGCGGAATCTGACGAGGATCGATGACGCGTGCGCCGTCGAAAGTCGCGAACCACAATCTACCATCCGTGGATTTAGCAGCTAGGGGGGTGAAGCCGGCATCGCGGAGGTGGCTTGGAACGCCATCCGAATCTTCGAATACTGTCGTTTGGATCGTTCGCTTTGGGTCTTTATCCGCCTTGGCGGCCCATGCTTCCAGCTCGGACCGGGCGATCCGCACCAGGCCGCAGGCTGTATACAGCCACAATGAATGGAAATCGTCTTCTATGGTCCAGCGAATGGCGTTACAGGGCAAGCCGTTCTTATCGTTGAGGGTAGCAACCCTCCCATCCTTCACCAGGCTCAGGCCGCCCTCGGTTGAGGCCCAAAGCGTGCCGTCGCGGTCGAGTTGAAGGCTGGTGACCCGGCCCTCGCCCAACCCATCGGCAATGGCATAGGTTTTGCGGACCTGCCCGTCCTTGAAATATGACACGCCGCACTCTGCAAATCCGAGCCAAAGGCTCCCGCGTGCAGGATCGATTGCCAAGGAGCGTGCCTGTTTTCCTCCGAACTTCGTCCAGGGAACAGCTCCAACTACCCTGCCTCGAAGCAGATGTATGAGACCGCGACTCATCTCACTGATCCAGAGATTCTCCGAGCTGTCCCCCGTAATCGAAACGGCGGATCCGCCAACAGCCGCTCTTACCGGAGCAAATCGTCCGTCCTCAAGATATGCAAGTCCCTCTTTTGTGGACACCCAAATTCGCCCGCGACTGTCCTGAAAGAGCGACTGTACGTCGTCACCCGGTAAGCCATCATCTAGTACCTCACGCACACCGGATGCACTCGTCGCACGGCCCGCGGCCTGTGCTCGGTGCTTCCGGTAAATCGTAACCGCTCCATCTTTCAAGCGGTTCAAGCCATCTACCGTGCCGAGCCAAACGCTGCCGTCTTGGGTTGCCACAACTGAATGAACGTAGTCGTTCGATAAGCCTTGTTGCACAGAAACCTTGGTGACAGCTAGGTCGTGAAAACGATCAAGGCCGCTAAGGGTAGCTACCCAAATATTGCCTTCCCGATCCTCGAACAAACTAGAGACGGTGTTGCTGGACAGGCCGTCGGCTCGCGTGAAGTGATCTGTCCTTCCTCGGTGAACGTGCAGGATACCCTGATCCATCGTTCCGATCCACACGCCGCCGTTGCGATCGCGGAGTAACGATTTCGGATGGAACTGCCAGCGCCCGGCTGGAAGCAGAGACGCCTCGAGATTTCCATCCACGAGCCGTTTGATTTCGCGGCTCGTGGCGGCCAACACAGTGCCGCTGTTACCCTCAACCACAGAAAGGACTTGCCCCCCAAAATCTCGCACGGGATAAAGCTTAGGGAGAGCGGGCTTCCAACGCCACAGCCCCGTCTCCGCCGCCACCCAAAGATTGGCGCCGCCATCTTCATACAAAGCGAAGACTCCCCTGCCGAGACTGCCGTCGTTTCCATAACACTGGACGCGACCGCTCTGAATGGCGCAAAGTTGCTTGGCGGGATCCTTCCATCCGGTGCCGGTCCAGACCGCCCCTGCGCGATCCTCAATAAGTGCATACACAGGGTGGCCGGCAAGCTCCGGGTAAGAAGTCAACTTGCCATCCTTCCAGCGCGCCAATCCGTCATGGGTGCCAATCCAAAGACTGCCATCACGCGCGGCAAGCAGCCCCGTGATGAACCTGTCTGGAAGATGCTCACCTGCTGGGAAATTCCAAGGCACGAACCGAACACCATCGAAGCGAAGGAGTCCGAACTCCGTGCCCAGCCAGAGGTACCCATCAGGCGTTTGCGCCATGGCTTCGATATATCCCTGAAAAAGCCCGTCGCGAAGTGTCCAAGACGTGTGTGCGTATTGCGAAATGTCCAGCGAGGGATTCAGCCCGACGCCGGTAGAAGTAACCAGCAACACTGGCAGAGCAAGCAACAGGAGCGTCCCAGCGGTCGCCGGCCGTCGAGACCGTTGCAGGCACGACATCCTAAGCAAACTAAAGTGTCTTGTACCGTGAGCACTTTCCGATTCGCGCGGGAGAGCGGCCCACGACATACAAGCGCCGTTGACAAGCTCAAGGCGAACTCTGCCGTAGCCACCTCGCCGATTCCGAAATGCGCCAATCATCGGCTTGTCGCAGGTTCTTTCTCTAGCCCGGCCTTTACGTCGGCAGATAAAAGCGATGATTAGCCTATAGCCGGTTTAGCAGGTTCTGCGATTCGACTTCGGCGCATCGCCGACCAAGACTAAAGCCACTGATCCCGAGATCTGCTGACCTGGGCTCCGACGTTTTTCCAAGACTCCCACCCCAACCGCTGAAGAACGAGCTAGGGAAAAGCAAAACGTGTGGAAAGCATTGTCATATAATAGAACATAGAAGGGAGTCAAGTCTCAGGTAGTTACTTATTAGTCAGTTAATGAGAGATTTCCGCAAGGCCACTCTTGAATGTTCCGGGTGAGGGAAAGCCGACGGAGAAATGGGACTTGTATCCAGCATCTTCGCTGGGGGTAGGGCTGGGCAATGGCTGAAACTCAGCTCCGAACCAGAATAGGAACTGTCTTTCAGGCGGAAATGACGGCGACGTAGCTGAAGTTTGAGGGGTCTCAACTATTTCATTGGGTATGAGATCCCTGCGGGCGTTTCGGCTGACGGCCTGAACCTCGTCGGCCACGTCAACGATGGGCGCCAGCCCCAGAAACGTGCCAGCGCTCCACATAACGCGCTGGTACGCTCAGCGGTCCCATCTCCGCCTCCGGCGACGCAGTCATACCTTCAATGGCCTTTCGATATTGACTTTGGTGCTTCGAGCTATCGGTGCGCGTGCGCAGCATGCCTTCGGTGCCTGCTGATGAGAGCTGGGAAGCAGGGCCTTGCGCACGAGCCTCCGCAAGGTACCGCAGACGGCGCGCACGAGCCTCCGCAGGGTGCCGACGGCGCGCAAGTTGTGGCGAGGGTTGCGATCGAAATTGTCAAAGCTCTTCGTATTGATAACCACCGGGGTGGCGCGGAACACACCGAAGTGCTTGGTACTTGTGCCTGGCCCGATTTTGTCTAGGTCAAGGGAGCAGCTTACGTCTCTCCAATTACCTCCACCCACTTGGCGGTGGTCGCCCACATTGAGCACGGCCACGCCCTCCCGCGGACTCACCCGATGTTGCTCGCCGGTTTTCGGTTCGACGAACCCCTGCCGCAGGTCGATGCTGCTTTGAACGTGTGTGCCAAGGTGTGAAGGATCAATGCCGACGGCCTGTGAATATTGCCACTCAACAAGGAGGCGAAGCCCTTTGGGGGGCTTCGCGTTGCGACGGATCCAAAAGCGGGTAAGCGCGCAGGCATCGTTGTCTCCCGCCTCGTATTCCACGGAAGCTTTCCCTTCATCACGGTTTCGAAACTCCACGCTGAACCGTATCCACTTCCACAGCTCCTTGTTGAGCACACCGCCAAGGCTGCCGTCGGTCATGCCTGCCATGCGAGTTGCCACGAAGACTGTCGCGGCTTGGAGGTTCGAACCGACTAAGATGGCTAATGCCAACATGAGTACCTGGAGCACACGGGCCAGGTAGCCGTGGGGGCGCCTTGGCTTTGCCTTTAATCTACGGTTGATACACCTTGTTATGATGCCGCCGGAAAGTAGTGACCTGCGCTGCGGTTTCGAACGCTGCCTCAGCGACACCGACGGTCTCGTACTCGCGAATTCGAGAACCGATCGAGTCATCATTGAACGCGACCGCGCCCATTGCTTTTATCGGCCATGGCAGACTCGCGCATGAGGAAAAGTTCTGTACAGTCCTCTTACCCTGCGGGGAAGTCCCCTGTTTTGCTATGCAGATAACCGCCGTGAGCGCAACGCAGCCAGTCCTCACTCTGGGTCACGTTTCCCTGGCCCCCGAGCAATCCGCGTGAAGGATTCTCACCACCCCAACTGCAACCATCGAAGGGGCTCCTTGAAGCGGTGCTCATACTCCCTGGTGCGCTTTGTGCCGCACGTCGCTACGGGGCAGTTCGTCGATGTGGGGCTGTTCCTGTACTCTCCGGAGGCGCAATTCTTGGATTGCCTTTTCACAAATGAATTCGCTGCCGTCGAGGGTCTCCACCCCCAGGCGGACCTCGAGTTCATGCGCCAGCTTCAGACCCACTCGCAGCCGGAGATTGGGGAACACGAGGTGGACCTCGAGCGCTACCTTCGCACGCTACACGGGTCTTATTCGCACCTCATCCAGCTATCCGAGCCTCAGCCATGCGCAGCAGACGGCCTCGAAACCACGCTGAGCGACGCCCTTGCGGCGTACGTCGGTGTCCGCGCTGGTCCCGCGGAGCCAGACACAAGCATGCGGGTCAAGCGCTCTCCCCACTCCAGACTGATCACTCCTCCACACTTCATGAACTCTCGCCAGCCGTGAAATTCGTTAGCCATTTCTAACATCGCGAGAAAGAACAGAGTGGATTAGAAAACGATTAACCCCCGTTCACTGCGGCATTTAACCCCAGACAATATCTTGCCGATAAACCCATGCTCACGACCAAGGCTCCACACGTAGGGAGGTGACCATGAATGCCAAGTGCGACATCGCGAAGAGGATTCTAATTATTCCGTTCTTGTTCCTTGTAATGTGCTGGATTCCTCAGCCCTTGTCTGGTGCTCAGCCAGGGCTGAGCGAAGACGATGTCCTCCTCCTTTTGCTGGGGAGCGCGCCCCCGGATGTTAAGGCCCGCTTCATCCATCTCCGCGGGATCGAAACCAACTGGAGCCAAGATTTCCGAACCAGACTGAGCGCCCTGTGTATGGAGGAAGAGGTTCGCTCGGCCCTCGAGCAGGAATTCCAAAGTTCCACCGTGGTCGCACGACGCGAATTCGATTCAGCGCCAAGCACCGTGCCGGGCCCCACATCGGCGACCAGTACGACTGTCGCTTCCCCGAAACCAGCCGGGCTTGCACCCGGCGACCCGTTCCCGAACATTGGCCAACCGTGCAATGCCAACCGGCTTCCAGCGCCAGACGACCGTCTCATTGCCAGAATCATCACAGTCTTTACCAACAATGATGGCCAACTCATGGCCCTTCTCAGAAGCCACACCTACCACCAACTCTATCTCGCGAGAGAGATCAACTTCGACGGCTCCGTACAAGGCACTCATTTCCAAGAGTGGGATGTCCTGTATGGCGACCACGGTGAGCGTGTCTTCCGTGAGATTGCCTGCTCGCCCGACACACTTAAAACGGTCCATGTCCTTGAAGGAACTTCGAAGAGGATGGAGCATCTCGAGCCCCTTGCATTTCCGCCTGATGACAGCGCGAACCACGTCTTCCAATACATCGACCACGTAACGCTGGACCAGATTCATGCATACAAGTTCCAGGTTACGCCCAAGACCCTGGAGAAGGGGAAGCTCCATTTTAGTGGATTCATTTGGGTCGAAGACCGGAGCTTACAGATCGTAAAGGCAGAAGGCAACGAGGCCCCTGCCATTGAGAGGGGATTGTTCACATGGACGATCTTCCCCATTTCGTGACCTTCCGGTCTCAACTCAATGGGGGATTGTGGTTTCCAACCCTCACGGTGTCCGAATGCACAGTCAATGGAGTGCGTTTTCACGGGATCATCAAATACTTCGATTATCGCCGCTTCCAATCGGAAACGCGCTTGATTCCCGTGTTGGATGAGAAGAAGGAAGAAAACTGAAGACTAAACCCGATTCAGCCCGTTCGATGTCAAGAAACGGTGCTCGGATTGGCCCAATTTCTCCGAACCGCCAGGCCGCTGCGGAGAGTTCATGTCGTCTTGCCCTGCGGCTTGGCCACAAGAAACCCAGGAGGTACTCATAAAATGAATCGCAAGCTCGCATTTGTTACTTTGTTAACGTCATCTATTTCGTCCGCTTCATTATGGGCGGCCGTGTGCGCGGGCACCACCGCGGGAGCCCAAACAGGCACCGCCGAACCGAGCAAGCAAAGCGTAGCCCACTGGAGTATCTATTCGCGAAGCCGGGAAGAGAAGGCTGGGGAGAAACTCGCCAGGCAGATCGACCAACCTGGATACCTGCTAGAGGACCCGGTTGTGTCTGCTTATCTGAATCGTGTGGCGCAGCGGGTCTTGGCCGCTTCCGGATCTGACCGGCCGGTGAGTGTCAAGGTGCTGCTGCATCCGGCACTGAACGCCGTCAGTATACCCGGCGGCAGGATTTATCTCACCGTTGGATTGCTTAACGGGATAGAAAGCGAGGACGAACTGGCGTCAGTTCTTGGCCACGAGATCGGCCATATCAC
>Ga0187784_10002132_pt1 | contig 15821 bp, 16 predicted proteins | sample 1015_SJ02_MP15_2_FD_132964 | JGI IMG/M metagenome (GOLD analysis project Ga0187784, IMG submission 132964) | Tropical peat soil microbial communities from peatlands in Department of Meta, Colombia - 1015_SJ02_MP15_20_MG | ecosystem: Environmental > Terrestrial > Soil > Wetlands > Peat | place...
TACCGTCCGCCGCTCCGCGCACTTGTGCCCGGTGCGTTGCCGTCGTACCAAATAACGTAAGTGGAGTATCATCGCATGTCGAGCCGCGCCGCGCTGTTTGGCGCCGATCGACAGGCATGTCGCCGGCCTGTTTCGAAAAAGCCGAGTAGGCCGGCGTATCGGCGAATTGGCATGACCACGGTCCGCGAGCCGATATTGACAACGGTTGCCATCGTCGATCTGCGCCCGACGCAGATCACGGTGGGCATGCGTGAAGTCATGGCCAAGCGCAAGCGCTGGCGCGAAATCGGCATGAAGAAGGGCGGAGAGTTTCTCGGTGGCCACATGATCCCGGTGGTTCTCGGGCCCAAGCGTCGGCACTACGTCGTCGATCATCATCACCTTGCGCGCGCGCTTCACGACGAGGGCGTCAAGGACGTTGCCGTCACCGTCATTTCCAATCTGAGCGGTCTCGACCGCGATGCGTTCTGGATCGTGATGGACGACCGCAACTGGATGCATCCGTTCGATGCCGACGGCCGCCGCCGTCACTACGACGATATTCCGAAGTCCGTGACCGAACTCGTCGACGATCCGTTCCGCTCGCTCGCCGGCGAGTTGCGGCGCGCCGGCGGCTTTGCCAAAGATACGACGCCGTTCAGCGAATTTCTTTGGGCGGATTTTTTTCGCCGGCGCCTGAAACGCAAGCTGGTCGAAGCCGACTTCGACCGTGCGGTCGAGAAGGCGCTGCAACTGGCCAAGAGCGCCGACGCCAATTACCTGCCCGGGTGGTGCGGGCCGGCGCCGGAGGATTGATAAGGCGATCGGTAATCGGACGATCGAAACGGCCGTTGCATAACGTGTCACCTCTGTTCCTTCGGTTGTCTTCCGAGCGTGAGTGGTTTCGCGGAAACTTTGCAACGTGATGCGCAGCTGCGACGCAGCCCGCCGCCGCTACGTAAAATTACTGAGGGATTTTATGGAGGTATGCGCAACCTTTTAGCAAGGCGGACAAGCAAAATTAAAGAATCTAATTTTATTGATACTCGATCTTTGCTCGACGATGAAAGAAGATCGAGATGTTTGCTCTCGTACCGCGCGTTATGGCCGCCGGCATCTTGCTGCTGCCGAGCTTGGCGGCAGCCGAGCCGGTCAGTCTCAAGCTTTCCTTCATAAGCTCCGATCGTTCGAAGATTTACGAGGCTTGCATCAAACCGTTCGTGGATGCGGTGAACGCCGAAGGCATCGGACTTGTCCACGTCGAAACCTATCTCAGCGGCGCCATCAGCGGCGTCGAAAAGCAGCAACCACAGATCGTTTCCGACGATGTGGCGGATCTGGCGTTTATCGTGCCCGGCTCGACGGCCGATCGCTTTCACGACACGTCGGTGCTGCAGCTGCCCGGACTGTTCCACGGCAGCCGTGAGGCCAACTTCGTGTTCACCAGCCTCGTGCGCGCGGGCCTGCTGTCCGGCTACGAAGATTTTCACGTCGTCGGCGCGTTTGTGACCGGCAGCGTCAACATACACAGCCGCAAAGTCATAACGTCCATCGCCGATTTGAAGGGTCTCACGATCCGCATCAACAATCCGACGCACGCCGATTTGCTCCAGCGATTTGGCGCAATTCCCGTCATCCTCGCCATGAACAAGACAACGGAGGCGATGATCAGCGGTCGTATTGACGGCGCGGCATTCTCGCCATTCCTGTTAACGGAGTTCGGCCTTGGTCGGGTGACCACGCATCACTTTATGATGGGCCTCGGCGGAGCGCCCGGCGCGTTGGTGATGAATCGCAAGAAATTCGAAAGCTTGCCTCCGGCCGCACAAGCCATCATCCGCAAATACGGCGGCGAACGATTGGCCGACGTCGCGGGACAACAGCTCGACGCTTTCGACCTCGACGTTCTCGAGCGTCTCGAAACGGATCCGCGGCGAACGGTGGTTTATCCCAGCATTGCCGACATGAAAGTGATTCAGGCGGCTTACGATGATCTGATCGCGGAGTATGCCGGGTCGAGCGACCATAATCGCAAGCTGCTCGCGTACGTTCGGGGCGAGCTTGGTAAACTGCGGCCAACCGAGTGACGAAGCGTATCGTGGCGTACCTGTCGAACATTTCCTTGCGCCGCGGCCTGTCGCTGTTCTTCACGATTCTTGTCGTTCTCGTCGGGGGTACCTGGCTTACGATCAGCATTACCGCCGAGCACGTGTTGAAGCGCGACGCCAAGGAAACCGCGAGCCAATGGGCCAATTTCCTGGCCTCCAACGTCACCGATCTCGAGCAGATCGCGGCGGGCGAAGAGCCGTCGAAGCAGAGCCTCGCTTTCCTGCGGGCTGCGCGCAATACCGGCCAAGTGTTCCGCTATGTCATCTACAATCGCGAAGGATATTCCCAACTCGTATCCGACGCCCGCGGTATTTCATTTGTCGATATTTCCGCCTTCAGTCCGGAAGCGGAGAAGGCGGTGGCGACCGGCGTGCCGCAGGTCGATACGAAGTCGTCAAGCGCGCAGGACCTGCCGCGGTATTTTTCCGAAGCATTTACACCGGTCCACGTTGGGGATCATATCGTGGGTATTGTGGCAGCCTATGTCGATCAAACGGCACGGCGCGACAATCTCTACGAGGGCATTGTCTGGATCTCCGCCGGGCTTGGCGGATTGATCAGCTTGTCGTTCGGCATTCCCGTTATCGCCTGGTATCGGCGGACCCGAGAGAAGCAGCGCGCGGATCGGCGCATTCAATTCCTCGCCCACCACGACGTCCTGACCGGCCTCTCCAACCGTGTACGTCTGATTGAAAGGCTCAAAGCAGCGTTGGCCGTATTGCCGGCCACGGGCGGTTCGCTTGCCGTTCATTACATCGATGTCGATCATTTCAAGCAGGTGAACGACACGCTCGGTCACGACGGCGGCGATTTCCTTCTCAGCACGATCGGTCGCAGGCTGCGTGCGATGACCCGCATCGAGGACATGGTTGCGCGCCTCGGCGGCGACGAATTCATCATCGTTCAGACTGCGCTCACTGCCAGGTCGCAGGCGCGGGATTTTGCGACCCGAATCGCATCCGTGCTCGGCGCGCCAGTGCTCTTCAACGATCAGGAGATGCGAATGCGGGCGACGATCGGCATTGCCTTCGCTCCCGCAGACGGAACAACGCCCGAGCGCCTGCTCAAAAGCGCGGACCTGGCGCTCTACAACGGCAAGGCTGGCGGCCGCGATTGCATCCGCTTCTTCGAGCCGGAGATGGACGAGGCGATGCAGCAGCGCGTCAAGCTTGAACGAATTGTTCGCGACGCGGTCGAGCACAACCTGTTCCAGGTCTACTATCAGCCGGTATTCGAGATGAACGGCAACCATCTCGTCGGTTTCGAAGCGTTGGCGCGGTTGCCGACGCCTGATGGCTCGTTTATTCCTCCAGCTACTTTTATTCCCCTGGCGGAAGAGCTGCGGCTTATCGATAAGATCGGGGAATGGGTGCTGCGCGACGCTTGCCGCACCGCGATGTCGTGGCCGCAGACGCTGAGCGTCGCAGTGAATTTATCGCCGGCGCAGTTCGATTCCGGTAGCCTCGATGCGGTGGTTGCGGCGGCTCTCCAAGAATCCGGCTTGCGGCCAAACCGTCTCGAATTGGAGATCACCGAATCGCTGTTGTTGAGGAACAGCGAAGCAGTGATGATCACGCTCAAGAGGCTCAAGGAGTTGGGCGTTTCGATAGTCATGGACGATTTCGGCACCGGCTACTCGAGCTTGAGCTATCTTTGGAAGTTCCCCTTCGACAAGATCAAGATCGACCGCAGCTTCATGGAAAGCTTTGAAAAGTCGGGACACCACGTGGAGACGGTGGTGAAGACGATTATCGCGCTTGGCCGTGAGATGAATATGCGGGTGACGGTCGAGGGCGTGGAGACCGCGGATCAGGTGGACTTCCTTTACGATGCCGACGCGGATCAGGTGCAGGGCTTCTATTTCGGCAAGCCGGTGCCTGCTTCCGAGGTCGGCGTCAGCCTCGTGAATGAAGTGCGCAGGACGATCGCGGCAGCGGACGAAAGAGATAACAGTGTGCGTCCGCTTACGAAATCGGCGCAATGACAGGCCCGACGGTGTGCTTGGCTGCGCGCCCCTAGGCACGGCACGGGCTGCGGCGCCGGGCGACAACTCTCCCGGCGACTGTTCCGGAGCAAGGACTTTCTCGCGCCGCACTTCAAGACGCGATCCCATGCTCCTTCTCCAGCCCTATTTGGTAGAATAATCTTCTTTTTCGGCCGTCTGAAAGCTCATATATAGAAGATCATTCCCTTTGCAGCGCGGATTCGCGCGCAGCGAATTTCCCGCACCGGTTCTGGATTGCCAGCGGTGCCAACGAATTGAGGCAATCATGACCTCGCCGCTTGAGCAAAAAATCAGGATCACCGGACCGGTCGTGGTGACGGCCAACCGCGTCGGCGACGGTGCCGTGGTGTATCGCCGCGCCGACGGCGATTGGACCACCGATCTCCACAACGCGGCGGTGACCGCCGACGCCGCGATCGCCCGCGAGTTGGTGCAAGCGGCGATCGCCGACGATCTGCGCGCGGTCGGCCCCTATATCGCTCCGGTTGCGCTGACCGGCGACGGCGAGGTACGGCCGGGTAATCTGCGCGAGCTTATTCGCCTCGGCGGCCCGACCATCGATCTGCCTGCGACCTTCGGAATCTAGAGCATGATCCGGAAAAGTGGAACCGGTTTTCCGAAAAGATCATGCTCCACCAAAATGTTAGAGCGACAATCGATTCAAATCTGAAACGACTGCGCTCTAGCGGCTCCCGCTTTTCGCAGCCGATGGCCCTCAAACGGAAAAGCTGACACGCATGTATGTTTACGACGACCTTGATCGGACCTTGGTCGCCGAACGCGTCGCCGAATTTCGCGATCAGGTGGCGCGTCGCCTGTCCGGTGAATTGACCGAGGACGAGTTCAAGCCGCTGCGGCTGATGAACGGGGTCTATCTGCAGCTCCACGCCTACATGCTGCGCGTCGCCATTCCTTACGGCACGCTGTCGTCGGCGCAGTTGCGCATGCTGGCGCATGTTGCGCGCCGCTACGATCGCGGCTACGGGCATTTCACCACGCGGCAGAACATCCAATACCATTGGATCAAACTCGAAGAACTGCCCGACGCCATGGCCGATCTCGCCGGCGTCGGCATGCACGGCATGCAAACGAGCGGCAATTGCGTGCGCAATCTCACCACCGACCAGTGGGCGGGGGTGGCGCCCGATGAAATCGAGGATCCGCGCGTCTGGGCCGAACTGGTGCGTCAGCACGTGACGCTGCATCCGGAGTTTTCCTTTCTGCCGCGCAAATTCAAGATCGCGGTGGGTGCTTCGGCCCATGATCGCGCGGCGTTGCGCATTCACGATCTGGCGCTGCGGCTGTACCGCAACGGCTCGGGCGAGACGGGCTTCGAGGTCATGGTCGGCGGCGGGCTCGGCCGCACGCCGTTCCTCGCCAAGACCATTCGTCCATTCCTGCCCAAGCGCGATGTCTTGAGCTATGTCGAGGCTGTCCTGCGCACCTACAACGAGTTTGGCCGGCGCGACAACATCTACAAGGCGCGCATCAAGATCCTCGTGCATGAGCTCGGCGCCGAGGCCTTCGCCAAGGAAGTCGAGGCGGAATGGCAGAACATCAAGGACGGCGCGCTGGCGCTCGACCCCGCGGTCTTTGCGCAAATCGCCGGCCGCTTTCGCTATCCGACTTACGAGCGGCTTGATGACAACCCGCCGCAGTTTGGCGAAGCCCGCCGCGCCGACCGCGGCTTCGACGCCTGGGTCGGCAATTCGGTCGCCAATCACAAGGTTGCGGGCTACGCCATCGTCACGCTGTCGCTCAAGCCGGAAGGCGGCACGCCGGGCGACGCCACCGCCGAGCAGATGGACGCGATTGCCGAGCTTGCCGAGCGCTACTCGTTCGGCGAGATCCGCGTCGGCCACGAGCAGAATCTCGCCCTGCCGCACGTCGCTCAGCGCGATCTTTTTCCGTTGTGGCGCGCCCTCGACGCCATCGGCGTCGCCACCCCGAACGTCGGGCTGGTCTCCGACATCATCTCCTGCCCCGGCCTCGACTATTGCAGCCTTGCCAATGCGCGCTCTATTCCGATCGCGCAAGAGATCACCCGCCGCTTCCGCGATCTCGACCGTGCGCGCGATCTCGGCCGGCTGCATATCAACATTTCCGGCTGCATCAACGCCTGCGGCCACCATCACGTCGGCCATATCGGCATCCTGGGCGTCGAGAAAAACGGCGAGGAGTTTTATCAGATCACGCTCGGCGGCAAGGCCGACGAGGACGCCAGGCTCGGGACGCTGATCGGTCCGGCGGTGCCCTACGCGCAGGTGGCCGACCTCGTTGAAAATATCGCCGCGGCCTATGTCGAGCTGCGCGAGCGGCCGGACGAGTTGTTCGTCGATACGGTGAAACGCACCGGCGTCGAGCCGTTCAAGGAGCGCGTCTATGCCGCTCGTTAAGGCGGGTCACGTCGTCGAAGACCGCTATGTTCGCGTGGCCGACGATGCGCCGATCGCGGACGGCGTGCCGGTCATCGTCTCTGGACCGCGCTTTCTCGCCGAGGCGCGCGAACTGACGCGGCGCGGAGCGCCGATCGGCGTGCTTTGGCCCAACGATCGGCGGGTCGCCGAGCTTTCGCCCTGGCTCGACGATATTTCGCTCATCGCGTTGGTTTTTCCCAAGTTCCGCGACGGCCGTGCCTATAGTCAGGCGCGGCTGCTGCGGGAGCGCTACGGCTTTCGCCGTGAATTGCGCGCCACCGGCGACGTGCTGCGCGACCAGTTCCAGTTTCTGCTGCGCGCCGGCTTCGATTCCTTCGAGGTCAGGAAGCCGGCCGATGCGCAGGTGTTCACGCAAGCCGTGGCGCGCTACAGCGTTTTTTATCAACCGAGCGCCGATGGTCGCCAGCCTGCGCTGCGCCGGCGTTTGCATGAGCAAGACGCCGACGCCGGATCGCCGTGCGCCAAGGAAGAGACGCCGGCCTTCACACGTGGTCGGGGAGTTGCGTAGAAGCGGCCGAATTTTCAGCTCCCCGGCGGCGAGCAGCTAGAGCACAGTCGTTTCGAATTGAACCGATTGTCGCTCTAACATTTTGGTGGAGCATGATCTTTTCGGAAAACCGGTTCCCCCTCCGGATCAAGTGCGGGGGCAGGCTTTTTCCGGATCATGCTCTAGACTCCCAGCACTGCATATTCGGTATAGGCGAGATCGCCAAGCCGCGGGCGCTGCGGGCCCCTGAAATATTTCGGCACGCTGCCGCGGCTGAACCAGCCGAACAGGCCGGGCATGCGACCGTTGGCGTCGATGACGACGAAGGGCATGCCTTGCCGCATCAGCACGCGACCGATCGGTCCGGCGAAGCGGACGAAGTCGCCGACGTCGCGGCAGTAGATCAGCTGTGCGTGGGGAGCGAGGCGCTTAGCGATGCGCCGGCGAAACACGAAAGGGTAAGCGCGCTCGGAGGTGACGCACCACAGGCTGACGCAGCCGTATGCGGCGTGCTGCGACAGCATTTCTTGATCGCGCGGATCGAACGCTGCTGACGGGGGCAGGCGCGCGTCGAGTATTTCAACCCTCTGGCCCCCGAACAGGCCGTTTAATATCGGCACGGCAATGAAGATGCCGTCGCAGTAGCGCAAAAAGCCCTGGGCTTCGATGATCGGGCGCGTGTGCGGCGCCGGCGAGACGTTCAGATAAGTGACGCCTTTGTGCCGCAGCGCTCGCGCAACGAGCATCGGCGCATAGGCGCGGAAGGCGGGGTCGACGTACCAGCTGGAAAGGTTGCAGCGGGTCGCCGCGGCTTCGTTGGTTCGTAGCGTCGCGCAGATAAGCAGGATCGCGCCAACGATGACGCCGTGACTTTCCAGCAGGTAGCCGTAACTCGGCAGAGGGGGCTGCGGCTCGCGGCGGGCCAATCGCGCGAAGGCGCCCAGCCAGAATCTGCGATCCCGCACCGGGAACCCGCGCGCCAGGAGAGACGCGACCGCGTCAATATCGGCGTCGTCGATTTCACGGCAGCGCAATCCCGTTACAGGGGAAGCCATTCGCGTTGACCACGATCGTCGTGTGAACTTGATCGTAAGTGTTGCGCGAATATAGGAGAGCGGGGTGAACAAACCGTAGGCGCGGCAATGTCGGTGAAATTAACCATAATCGAGCAGATGGAACGGATTGCGCGGGAGCACGGCAAGATTCTGGCGCCGCTGAAGGAAGACCTCGTGCTCGCGGATTGCGGTCTCGACTCGCTGGGCTTTGCCGTTCTTGTCGCCCGCCTCGAAGATACCCTCGGCATCGACCCGTTCAGTGCCGCCGAGGACGCCTTCTTTCCTGTGACGCTCGGCGACTTCGTGAAAGTCTATGAGCATGGCAGGCGTTGAAGCGCCGTCGCTGCGGAACTTCGTCGCGAATGCCGACGCGCCGGCATTTTTTTGGGACCGCGCCGCCTCTGCGCGCTTTACTGATCTTCAGCGCGGAACCAGTATTGACGGCGGCCGGCTCGCCGATCTGGCGGGCCGGTCGGTTCTGATCGCGACCGCAGGCCAGCTGACCACGGCGTTGGCGCTGATCGAACTCGACGGATGCGCGCGCCGCCTGGTGATCCTGCCGCCCGACACCGAGGCCGATCATCTTGATGCCTTGATCGCGGCGGCGGGGGTCGAGGCCGTCGTGACCGACGTTGAGACGCCGCGACGGCCAGCGTTTGATATCGCCGCGCGCGCCGTGTGCACGCCCTCGATTGCCCCGGTAGCCGAACGTCCGCCGGTTCGCCGCCGCAGCGAGTGGGTGCTCATGACCTCGGGCACGACCGGGGTGCCGAAGCTGGTCATGCACGATCTTGCCGGGCTGACCGCGGCCGTGCATGCGCGCAGCCCAGCCGACGGCGCCGCCGTATGGGGCACGTTCTACGACATCCGCCGCTATGGCGGGCTGCAAATGTACCTGCGCGCCGTGTGCGGCGGCGCTTCGCTCGTTCTTTCCAGCGCCGGCGAGCCGGTCGCCGATCATCTCGCGCGGCTTGCGCGCCACGGCGTGACGCATCTTTCGGGCACGCCTTCGCAATGGCGGCGCGCTCTGATGAGTCCGACGATCCGCGCCATCGCCCCGCGCTATGTGCGGTTATCGGGAGAGATCGCCGACCAGGCGATCCTCGATGGTCTGCGCGCGGCGTTTCCGCATGCCGCGATCGGGCACGCTTATGCTTCGACCGAGGCCGGCGTTGCTTTCGACGTCAACGACGGCCTTGCCGGCTTTCCCGCCGCCTATATCGGGTCCACCCGCGATGGCGTGGACATGAACATTGTCGACGGCTCGCTGCGTATCCGCTCGCCGCGGACGGCGTCCCGCTATGTCGGCATCGAACAAGCGCTAACGGACGACGACGGCTTCATCGATACCGGCGACATGGTGGAGCTGCGCGGCGACCGCTATCACTTCGTCGGCCGCCGGGGCGGCATCATCAATATCGGCGGCCTGAAGGTTCATCCGGAAGAGGTCGAGGCGGTGATTAACCGCCATCCGCAGGTGCGCATGTCGCTGGTGCGGCAGAAGCCGAGCCCGATCACGGGTTCGATCATCGTCGCCGACGTCGTGCTCAAATCCGACCAGCAAGCGGTGCCGACGCGGCAGATCGAGCTTAAGGATGATATCCTCAGGCTCTGCCGCAAGACGCTGCCGCGCCACAAGGTTCCCGCCGCGATCAGCTTCGTACCGGCGCTCAACGTCGGTGCGACCGGCAAGCTGTTGCGCCGCCGACGATGAATGTAGGGATGAATCATGCCTGAGGCGACGCGCAGCGTGCTGGTGACCGGCGGCAGCCGCGGTCTCGGCCTTGCCGTCGCGGAAAAGCTCGCCGCCGCGAGCTATCGCGTGATCGCCGTGGCACGGCGCAAAGGCAAGGAGCTGACGACGGCGATCGCGCAAGCCGAGCGCGCCGGCGCGGGCGCGCTCCATTTCGTGCCTTTCGATCTCGGCCGCATCGACGAGATCCCGGATCTGGTCCGCAACTTGCGCAAGGAGTTCGGTCCGCTGTTCGGCCTCGTCAACAACGCCGCGATCGGCTACGAGGGCGCGCTTGGCATGATGCACAACGCCAAGATCGAAGCGATGGTGCGTGTCAATACGCTGTCTCCGATCGTGCTCACTAAACATGTCGTGCGCGGCATGATGGCGGACGGCGCCGGGCGCATCGTCAACGTCGCTTCGATCATCGGCTTTACCGGCTACAGCGGGCTGGCCGCCTACGCGGCGACCAAGGCTTCGATGCTCGGCTTCACCCGCTCGCTTGCGCGCGAAGTGGGACGGCTCGGCATCACTGTCAACGCCGTGGCGCCCGGGTTCCTCGCAACCGACATGACGCATACGTTCACCGAGGAACAGCGCCAGCAAATCATGCGCCGCACCGCGCTCCGCCGTTTCGCCGAGGTGGAAGACGTGGCCAACGCCGTCGAGTTTCTGCTTAGCGAGAAGGCGCGCAACGTCTGCGGCACGGTTTTGACCGTCGACGCCGGCACCACGGCGTAATAACGTGCGCTGCGCGCGAAGCCATTGGGGAAACGATCGACGGTGGCGCTGACGATTCTGATCATAATCGCCGGCCTGATGGGCGCGGGCGGCATCTTCCTTGCCGCGGCCGGCGCGCATGCGGCGCCGCACGCCGGTCTGGAGTCTGCCGGCTATATGCTGCTGTTCCACGCGGCGGCCTTGCTCGGCGGCACCGCGCTGATGCGGCAAGGTCTGGTTTGGCGGCCGCTGATGCTCACCGTGCTGATCGCATGGACCGGCGGCGCGGTGCTGTTCTCCGCTGACGTGGCGCTGCGCGCTTTCGCCGGCCACCGTTTATTTGCTTTTGCCGCGCCGGCCGGCGGCCTTATCCTGATCGCAGCATGGTGCGGACTTGCCGCCGCGGCCATCGGCGCGCTTTTGCATCCGCCCGCTTGATTGGCTGAAGATGTGCGGCGCCCGCGGCCGTTTGGCGGGAAGCTTAGAGCGCAATCGTTCAGATTGAATCGATTGTCGCTCTAACATTTTGGTGGAGCATGATCTTTTCGGAAAACCGGTCTCCACTTTTCCGGATCATGCTCTCTAAAGGTCGAGCGTCACGCTCACGCGCGCGCGCGACACGCAGAGCATCATGCGGTCCTGACGCGCGGCGATGTCGAGGACCGAATCCCGGTGGATCACCGTTCCTTCGCGGTAGCGGCACTCGCAGGCCCCGCAGACGCCAAGCTCGCATGACGACGGCAAGGCAACCCCGTGGGCGCGCAGGACTTCGAGCGCCGATTTGCTCGCGGGAATCCGCAACACCTCTCCGGTCGAAGCAATCTTGACGTCAAACGGCTCGGGAACGAAATTTTCGTCCAGCGTCGGCTTGAAGACCTCGCAGTGAACGTAGCGTTCCGGCCAATTGGCCGCGACGGTGCGGAACGCCTGGGTCAGCCGTTGCGGCCCGCAGCAATAGACGTGCGTGCCGGGCGTCACGGATTTCAGGAGCTGCTCGACGTCGAGGCGGCTTGCGGGTTGGTCGCCCGCATCGGAGAAGTAGGTCGATAGCCGTTGCGGACCGCAGATTTCGTTCAGCAGCGGCAGAAACGGCGCCGTCCGCCGCGCATGCGCGCAATAGTGCAGCTCAAATGGAATCCCGCGCCGGGCGAGATGTATCGTCATGGGAAGAATCGGCGTGATGCCGATGCCGCCGGCAATGAAGATATGGCGAGCCGCGTCCTCCTCGGCGAGCGGAAAGTTGTTGCGCGGCGCCGAAAGCGGGATGGTGCAGCCGGTGCGGAGATTCTCGTGAATCCATCGTGACGCGCCGCGTCCCTGGTCTTCGCGCTTCACTGCGATCTGATAGACCGCGTCGTCGTCGGGGTCGCCGCACAGCGAATACTGCCTGATCTGCCCGTTGGGCAGATGCAGGTCGACGTGGGAGCCGGGCGTCGGGCGCGGTAGGTGAGGACGGCGCGGATGACTGAAGGTGTAAACGCGGACCGTATCGGTAGGGGCGCGCACACCGCATACGTTCATCTTCATGATGATGCGTGCCGTCACGCGCTTGCCTCTTAGCGATCGTCCAGCGGCTCCACCGGATCGCCGCGGCGGATAATGCCGCCTTTTTCGATCCGGCAATTGAGGCCCGAGCGGTTGTAAAGCGGCAGATAAAGCGGCAGTCCGAGCAGCTCCTCCAGATATTTGCACGGATAATTCAGCCGGCCGCCGATCAGAACGGTGGCGCCGACGCGAAAGCGCTTGCCGACCAGGTGGTGCAACGGAACGCCTTGCACCGTGAGATTACGGCGATGATCGCCCGGCTCGAGTTTGATGGGACCGGACTGTACCGGCGGGTCGTTGCGCGCCAGCGCCGCCAGCACCTCCATCTCGAACAGCGTGACCTCGCGGGCGTCGGGTTTGGGCGAGTAGGTGCCGGTACCGAAGAAGTAGCGGTCGCCCTCGATACCGCGCCCGGCCACCAGGTTCGCTTCCTCAAGCTCTTCCATTTCGAACGCGGCGGCCGGTGCAATGTGGATGTGCAGGAGCCGGCCGCCCCACCACTTGGTTCGACTCTCGCTCATGTCTTGCTCGTGGGCCGGCGCAATCGCCAACGGCTAATTCAACAACGCTTCGCCCTTGGTCTCGCGGGCGAAGAGCGTTGCCGTGAGCGTAACGAGCGCGAGCAGGATCATCATGATGGAAACCCCCGCGGTGCCGCCCATGTAGGCGACGAGCGCCGCTGCGATCATCGGTGCAAAGCCGCCGCCGATGGCGGCCGCGACCTGAAACCCGAACGAAGCGCCGCTGTAGCGTACGTTCGGGCCGAACAGCTCGGGGAAGTATGTCGATTCCGGCGCGAACATGAGCCCGTGTCCCAGATTGAGCGCCACCGCCACGGTGCAAATCACGATCCCCGTGCTTTTCATGTCGAGCAGCCAGAACAATGGAAACGCGAACAGGATGGTGAAAGCCACGCCCGCAAAATAAAGCGAGCGCCTGCCGAACAGATCGGAGAAGTGTCCGAACAGCGGGATCGTGAACAGCTCCAGAAGCGCGCCGATAAAGACTGCGTTGAGCATGAGCGACTTCGGCATGCCGAGCTCGGTCGTGGCGTAGACCACGACGAAAACAGTCAGCATGTACACCCACGATACTTCGGAAAGCTTCAATCCGATCGCCACCAGGAAGCTGCGCGGATTGCTGAACAGCATCTCGACAACGGGGCTACGGACGATCTGGCCGCGCGCCTTGATTTCCTCGAATATCGGAGTTTCCGGAAGGCGGGCGCGAACAAACAAGCCGACGGCGATTAGGAACACGCTGAGGAGGAACGGGACGCGCCAGCCCCAGCTCTTGAAATCGGCGTCGGGCAACACCGCGACAAGGCCCGAAAATACCGCGGAGGCCGAGACGAGGCCGATGGGAAAGCCGACTTGAACCAGACTGCCGAAAACCCCGCGGCGGTGCGGCGGCGCGTGTTCGAGAACCATCAATGAGGCGCCGCCCCATTCGCCGCCGAGCGCGATGCCCTGTACGATGCGCAGCAGCACCAGCAGCAACGGCGCCCAAATCCCGGCCTGGGCATATGTCGGCAACACCCCGATCAACGCTGTCGACAAACCCATGCCGATCATGGTCAGCATCAGCATCGATTTGCGACCGATGCGGTCGCCGAAATGGCCGAAGATCACGCCGCCGATCGGGCGTGCCAAAAATCCGACGGCGAAGCTGCCCAATGAAGCCAGAGTGCCGATTCTCGGATCAATATTGGGAAAGAACAAGCCGTTGAAGACCAACGCAGCCGCGGTTCCGTAGATCAGAAAGTCGTACCATTCGATGATGGTGCCGATTGCGCCGGCAAAGGCGATCGCGCTCATGCGGCGGGTCTTCACCGCACCGACGACGGGAGCGCTTGTGGTCGTGGTCATCTCCGCCTCCTGATCCGAAACGCGCCTCCGGGCGGTGTGGCCACGCCGATTGGCCACATCGCGAATGCCCAAGAAGTAATCATCGTAGGAAACTTTGCGATCATCATTGGCTGGCCGCAGGATCGTTCACCAGCCGGTTCCGTTTGACAAGGCCATATGTATGATTGCATTTCTTAGATCGCGTTTATCGCCGTTGTCTCGATGACGACAGTATAGCAAGTTTCATGCCGGGAAACACAGCCAGGGCGAAAGCGGGGACGCATGCTGTTTGGCATTTTGATCTACGAGGATGCCGAGCCGATCGATCTTGCCACTTTCGGCGTTCTTTCGATGGCTCGCCGTATCCGGCCCGACATCGAGATTTGTACCATCGCGCAGCGGGCCGGCGTCACGACGCTGGCCGGCGGTCTGCGGGTCATCGCCGATTACGACTTTCAGACGACACCGCGTCTTGATGTTTTGGTGGTGACCGGCGGCTCCGGCTGGGTTGCGCAAAGCCGGTCCCCGGAAACGCTGGCGTTCATTCGCCGCTGCGCTCGTGAAAATCCCGTCGTTTCCGTCTGCACCGGCGGAATGATTCTGGCGGCGAGCGGTATTTTGAACGGCAAGGCGGCTACCACCAAACGCGAGGTGGTCGCGCCGGAGGTTTCGCCGCTGCAGCGGCTGCGCGAGGACTATCCGGGGATCAAGGTGTACGAAGCGAGCGTTGTCGACGAGGGCAGCGTCATCACCGGAGGCGGGGTTTCGCTCTGCATCGACACGATGCTCTACGTTCTCAAGAAATTATTCGGTCCCGCGATGGCGGCAGAAACCGCAAGAATTATCGAGTACCAGAGAGCATGGGCGGCAAACCTAGAGCAGCTTCCACCGCGTCTCGCGACGGGCTTGTGACGGATCCCGCTGTCAGCGCTCGGGCGTTGACGGCGCCGGAACTGCTGCTCGGTCGCCGGCTTTGCCAACTGCGCATGGCGACGGGTCTTACACTCGACAGGCTCGCCGCCGCGACCGGCTTCACCAAGGGCTATCTTTCCAAGATCGAGAATTCCAAGGTCATCCCGCCGATCGGCACGCTGGTGAAAATCGCACACGTGCTGAAGACTGATCTTGCCAATCTTTTCGGCGCCGACGTCGTCGGCGATCGGGACGAAGCCGTTTGCATCGTCCGCGCGGCGGAGCGGCAGGCCATCATCCGCGGCGGCAGCTCGTTCGGTTACGACTATATCGCGCTCGCCAACAAGCGGCACCGCAAGCATATGGAACCGTTCGTCATGATTTTCCCGGCGGACGTGGAAAAGGACGTCCGTTTCGAACATGAGGGCGAAGAATTCATGTTCATCCTGTCGGGCGAGGTCGAGCTTTCCGCTTTGATCGACGGACGCATCCAGAGCTGGGTCTTGACGCCGGGCGACAGTGCTTATTTTGACTCAAGCATCCCGCACCGCGGGCGCAGTCTCCACGGAGAATCGCGCGCCCTGGTGGTGATCTATCGTGTCGACGGGACGCCCGCCATGCGACGATCGCGCCAGGCGCGGTTATAAGCGTATTTTTCCGCCTACGATGCGCGCGTGGAGCGCACCGTCGAGCCGCACGAAGGCCTTTTGCGCCGGATCGTCGAAGTAGACCGGGTCGTCGGTCGCCGCCGGATCGAAACCCTCACGTTGAAGTTGGGTCTTGGCATGCTTGAAGGTTCCGGTCGCCGCAATATTGTCCGTCAGGCGCAGGAACAGCGGACGCGCGTAAGGCGGCAGCCGGTGCGCAAGATGGGCGCGGAATTTGCACAGATCCGGCGTGTCCGTGCACACGATCGCCGCCATGCCGGCGGCGCCCTCGGTCCCGGGGATGTGCACGGCGTAGACGCTCGCGTCTTTAATGCCGGGAAA
>Ga0187784_10002135_pt1 | contig 15812 bp, 16 predicted proteins | sample 1015_SJ02_MP15_2_FD_132964 | JGI IMG/M metagenome (GOLD analysis project Ga0187784, IMG submission 132964) | Tropical peat soil microbial communities from peatlands in Department of Meta, Colombia - 1015_SJ02_MP15_20_MG | ecosystem: Environmental > Terrestrial > Soil > Wetlands > Peat | place...
AGACCCGGTATTTCTGCGGATCGGGAGAAAGCTCGCGCAGCATCTGCGCCAGCCGCGCGCGCCGCGCGTGCACGAAGACATAAGAAGCAAGCAGCCCTTGGACGATCGCCTCCCGCAGCGCCGCGCGGATTTCTTCCCGTCCGTGCCCGGCGTTGGTAACGAGCACCCCGGATGACCAGTCGATCCAGCGGTTGCCCCAGGGGTCGCTGACGATAAAATCCTCTGCCTTGTCCCACACGATGGGCGGCTGCCCCATCATGGAGCGCGGCTCCGATTGCCCCAGCGATGCGAAGATGGGCAAAGACTCCGGCACCGGTATTTTGGTTTTAATGGTGCGATATTTCGTGGCCACCATGGGGACTTCGACAGGTGTCAGATCGTAAACAGCCATGTTGCTCCTTTGCGCAGCCGGGGGGCAGCCTTCCTGGCTCGAGAGGCTGTGAAATAATCCGTGGAGGAAAAACCGGGTTCGCGCAAAGCAGGCCCCTGGAAGCTCCGCGTTTGCGCCGAGCGCCTTCTGTCGCCGCGGCGACAGAGGGTGGCCCACCGCCGGCGTTTTCATCAGCCGGGGCGGGCCGGGTGAGTGGGTGTTTCCCCAACAGTTCCGATTTCCACGTGCGGGTGGTCACCGTAAACGATGCGGACGGCCGCCGCGTCCTCACGGATCGAAATCCGCGCCGCCTCGACCACCAACTCGTTAATGCTGCTGTTGGCAGGCGTGGCGATGAGGCCCTTGGCGTCCACTTCGCCTAGGAGTTGCCGGCGTCGCGCCAGGGCGGCGTCCGCAGCCAAGCCCGCCGTCTCGTTTTCTATTCGCTGCATGGTCTGCGTAATGCCCGCTACGGATTCGTACCCGTAACCGATCGGCTTGTAGCCCTGCCCTTCCCACGGAACGAGACGGAAGAAATCCGGGCTGACGTAATTGTATTGCGACCCTCCCGGGCCAATGCCCTCGAGGTAGGAATAGGCCACGCCGCGCTGGTGGTCGTCGTGGAAGATCAGCCCCGTCCGCCCTTCTCCCTCACAATACATGATCAACCCCTGATCGTTGCTCCCCGCTGCGGCATCGGGATAGCCTAGCCCATTAAGCACAGAGAGCAGGGCGCCGTTCTCCCACCTCACCCGGCCGTGCGACCACAGGTAGGCTTCGTTCCCGTTGGGAAATCTTCCTTTGACCCCGTACACGGACACTTCCACCGGCTTCAGCCCGGTAATGAAGTGAACCAAGTCGACGTAGTGGCAACCGATATAGGTAAAGGGGTCCGTGTGATCGCAGGTAAACCAATTTTGAAAATTGGAGAAACGGTAACAGTACGGCTCAATCAGCTTGGCCTCGCCCAGCACGAATTCGCCGAACTCGCCCCGCGCATAGCCCCGCTTCGCCACCAGGGACCGGCGGTCGAAGCGTTTGTGGTACTCGATGCCCACCAAGCGCCCCTTCTCAGCCGCCAGCCTCTCAATTTCAACCGCCTCGTCATACTTGAGCACCAGCGGCTTTACGCACAGCACGTTCTGGTCGTGCTGCAAGGCGTGTATGACCGCTTCGAAGTGGAGATGATCGGGCGTAGCGACCACGACCATATTGCCGCCCGCCATCGCGGCGATGACCTCTTTGTAAAGTTCAGGAAACTTCTCGTCCGGCGCCGCGTCGAACGATGGATGCGGGGTGAAACCCTGGCCTGGAAAAGCTTCGTGGAATTCACTTCCCTCCGCCAAAGCCTTCAGCGGGGCACTGTCCAAGGCGCAAATGTCGATTCGGCGGACCACCCCCGTTCTTTGAAGGTGGTATATGGACGGAAGGAGCAAATCATTCGTGATCATCCCCCCGCCTACGATCGTGACATCGAGACTTCCTGACTGTGCGGCCACTGAATAACTCCCCTTCCGGCGGTGAGCGACATTCTGAAAGACGTTGCTTGCCTCCATGTACTGCTTGTAGTACTTGCCGCGGACGCCCCCTCGGAGATCATACTCAGGCCTCATCTCGTCTTCGTCGCTACGATCATTCTCCGGACTCATACTGTTTCCCACTCGAAATGCATGCCTCTAGACTACCACGCTGAGGGACAAGACTCCACTCAGCGGCGCCGGCTCCTGGTAGTATAATGCTGGCAACCGCGCCACCGGAATGGAGGACACTAAAATGCGTTGGCGAATCACCGTAGCACTTTTGGCTTTTTTTCTGTGTACCGCATCCAGCCTCCTGGCCCAAGCTTACCGCATCGGGGTGGATCAGCGTGTAGAACTCATGAGCATCGTATTTCGGTTGGCAGGGGCTAACGAATACACCCAGGGCCGTGTCCCTCCATACCTCGACGCTATCGACCGCTATTTCGCAGCTTACCGCGACCACAAGGTCGTCCAGATGGCGCGGGAGCTGCGCGAGACTGATGGGGTGAGCTACGATGCGCCTATGAACTTGGCGGTGCGCCTGAAAGATGTGGAGTCACTTTCCGAACTGGTGCCGTTCGATCGCGCCGACTCGGGGCTGGACGGCAGATGGCATGGGGTGAAAGCACGCGCATTCGTCGCGGCGCTGCGCAGCTTTGTCGCCGACACTCGATTCGACGATTTCCTCAAATCGCAGCAAGCGTTCTACGACGTGACGGACAACCGCTTGCGCAAGTTCGTCGAAACGAATCTGGATCTGCCGTGGTACACGCGCTTCTTCGGTGCGCGCTCACCCGTAAGATTTATCATCGTTCCAGGGCTCGTCAATGGCGGGCCAAGCTACGGGTCGAGCGTCGTCGCTGAGGATGGGGTGGAAGAGATGTATGCGATTCCGGGCGTATGGGAGGTCGACGCCGAGGGTCTCCCCGTCTTCAGCGGCGACTTCCTGGATACCATGGTGCACGAGTTCGTCCATTCCTACACCAACCCCTTGGTGAAAAAGTATTACTCCCAGTTGGAGAGAGCGGGAGACCAGCTCAATGAGCCTGTCCGTGAGGCAATGCACCGGCAGGGGTACGGTACAGGCGATACGCTGCTTTATGAATCCCTCGTGCGCGCGGCGACTATCCGCTACATCTTCGCCCATGCCGGGCCGGAAGCCGCGCAGCGTGCAGAAGAAGCGGAGCGAGTCCGTTCATTCCTGTGGATCGGCGATCTGTGCGACCTGCTTGCAACCTATGAAAAGAGTCGGGAGGCGTACCCTACGCTGGAGTCCTTCATGCCGAAAGTCGTTAGCTTCTTCAACGATGAAGCGGCGCGTATCGGAGAGTTGCAGCGCTCGTATGAAGAGTCCCGGCCCAAAGTCCTCTCTTTGAGTATTACCAATCATTCCCAAGATGTCGATCCGGGCGTCAAGGAGATTGTCGTCCGATTCAATCGCCCGGTGCGGCAGGTGGGCAATCCACAATAAGCGCGAGATCCCAGGGTCGCTCCGGCCCGCTTCGATAAGACAGGGACGGTCCTCACTATTGCTGTTGTTCTCGAGCCTGACCACCAATACAAGTTTCCACTCACTTGGCCTGAGGGCGACCCGTTCGTTAGCCTAAACGGCGTGCCCATGAGCGCGTACACGGTCGAGTTTCACACCAAACACGCCGCCGCCGCATCCACGCGCCCGTAGCCGCATGACCATTCGTAGGGCCGAGCGGCGCTCGGCCCTCCCCGCATCAACGCGTCCGTAGCCGCGAGAGATGACAGTCTCGCGCCTCCTGGGAAAAACCCTGATGGACGGCTGCGTCTTGGCGAACGGCCAAGCTCCTGCTAATCTGCTAGAGTCGAATACGATGATGAAAAGCGAACGAAAATGCGTCGTGGTCGGAATTGACGTGGGAACAAGTGGAGTGCGCGGTGTGGCCGTGAGTCCCGCAGGCGAACTCTTAGCGGAAGGGGCTGAGAAGATTCGGCATGACCGCCGCGCCGCTGGGGGAATCCACGAGCAAGACCCCGGCGAATGGTGGGAAGCTCTCTGCTCCGTCGGGCGGATAATTGTCAAAACGTTGAATGAGGAATCCGGCGAGGCGGAGGTGCGCGGAGTGGCGGTCACCTCCACTTCGGGGTCGCTTGTGGTGGCGGATGCGGAAGGTTGCGCGTTGCGCCCCGCCATTCTTTACGACGATGCCCGTGGAGTGGAGATTGCGGAGGAGCTGAACCGACAAGGCGGCGCCCAGGGCGCCCCGCTGGGGCCCTCCTTTTCCCTGGTGAAGGCAGCGTGGGTTCGGCGGCAGGAGCCCGAGTTGTGGGAGCGCACTCGCTACATCCTGCATCCGGCGGATTGGCTTTCAGGAAAGCTTACGGGCGCGTTTGGGATTTCGGATTTCACTAACGCCTTGAAGCTCGGCTACGACCCGGAGAGCAGTTCGTGGATCGGAGCGGTTTGTGCCGCGGGCTTGTCCAACGACCGCCTGCCTGTTGTTCGCCGCCCCGCCGAGCAAATCGGACAGGTGAGCAGGGTGGCCGCAGCCGCGACAGGCTTGCCGGCGCGCACGCCGGTCCTGGCAGGCGCCACCGACGGGATGGCGAGTGTGATCGCCTCAGGAGCCAGCCGGCTTGCCGATGCCAACACCACCTTGGGAACCACCCTGGTCTGGAAAGTCTTCCATGACCGCAAGCCCACGGCGCGCCGCGGCATTTACTTTCACCTGCATCCCGGCGGATTGTGGGTGCCCGGCGCGGCCAGCAACACCGGCTTGGGAAGCATCAAAACGGCCGGCGAGACAGCCTCGAGCGGGGAGATGGATCGGCAGGCGGCCAACTACTTTCCAACTCCCGTGGTCTGCTACATGCTCCCCGGTCAAGGCGAGAGGTTTCCCTTTGCAAACCCCAAAGCCAAGTCGTTTGTGGAAGGAAATCCGCGTGACGCCGGCGAGTCTTACGCGGCGCAGTTACAGTCCGTGGCTTTCGTGGAGCGCTGGGGCTACGAAACTCTCGCGGACTGCGGCGTGCCCGTGGGAGACAAGGTTTTCTCGACGGGGGCGGCGGCGAAGAGCTCGGTCCTGTCGCAATTGCGCGCGAACGTTTTGGGCCGCACCGTTGTCCGGCCTCGCTACCCCACCGCGGCTTTCGGAGCCGCGATTCTGGCGGCTACGGGCGCGCTGTTCTCCGGGAACATCTTCCAAGCCGTACAGTCCATGACCCGCATCTCGGAAAGCCACGATCCCTCACGCGACCTGGTCCCAGCCTTGGACGAAATCTACAGGTCGTTTCGGGAGGCCTGCGCGCAGCGAGGTTACACAGCATGAACCCGTGGAAGGCTTGCGATATTCGGGGACTATTTCCGGAGGAAATCTCACCGGAGCTCTTTCGTCTGATCGGGCATGGTGTGGCCTCAGGGATGCCCGCGGGGGCGAAGATTCTGATTGCGGGCGATTTCCGCGCCAGCACGCCGGTCCTGAAGAATGCGCTGATGGAGGGGCTGATCGGGTCGGGATCGCACGTGCTCGATGCGGGGCAAATCCCCACGCCTATTGCTTACTTTGGTCATCAGCATTTTGGAACTGATGCAGTTGTCATCGTTACTGCATCACATAACCCACCCGCCTACAACGGACTCAAGCTAATGGTCGGGGACCTGCCCCCGGGTCCGGATGATTTTGCCCAACTTCGCCGCCGGGTCGGCAAGGGCGCGTTCCGGTCCGCTCAAGGTTCGAGGGAAGAATTGGACCCGGTACCGGCCTACCGGCAATGGATCACGGCGCGCTGGAGGAATCTCGCCCAAGCCGGCCGGCCCGCTGTGGTTCTGGACGCCGGCAATGGAGCGTGGTCCGACCTGGGGCCTCGAATCTTTGAGGAACTCGGCATCCCGTTTCATCGCCTTTATTGTGACGTCGAAGGAACGTATCCCAACCGTTCGCCGGATTGCGCGCGCCCGGCGGCGCTCCAGGCCCTGAAGTCTGAAGTCGTGAAAACGCATTCGCAGCTCGGCATCGCCTGGGATGGCGATGGTGACCGTGTGGCCTTCATGGACGAGACGGGCTCCTTTGTAACCAGCGACGAAGTCTCCGCGCTCCTCATCCGCCGCCTGCTCGCCAACCACGCCGGCGCGCGTGTCGTCTTCGACATCAAACTGTCCAGCTTGGTGCGCCGCACCGTCCTTGCCTGCGGTGGCGTCCCCCTCATGGAACGGAGCGGGCACGCGTTCATCAAGCGCAAGATGATTGAAGAGAAATGTTTGTTTGGATGCGAGGCCAGCGGCCATTATTTCTACCAGGAACTGCGGGGAGGAGACGATGGGCTTTTTTCCGCGCTCTTGATGACTGATTTGGTGGCTGGGGCGGGTTCCCTCCACGAGCTTCGCAGGTCGCTAGCGCCCGGCTTTGTGACTCCGGACTTGCGGCTGCCGGCAACTGTCTTACCGTATGATGAGTTTGTAAGACGGCTGCGGCAATTGTTTCACAGCGCCAGAGAAACGACGATCGATGGCCTGCGAATCGAAACGCCGGAAGGCTCCTTGCTGGTGCGGGAGTCCGTCACCGAACCTGTGGTAACCTTACGGCTGGAGGGTTCGAGCGCCGAAGCTCTGGGCAAGCTTATCGCCGCTTGCCATGCGGCGTTTCCTGAGGTCTCGAGCGAAATCGCGCGCCAGATCGGTAAAGGGTAGGAGAAAACGAATTGCCCCCACTTGGGGCGCCTGGGCCTTACCCACATCGGGGGACGGCAAGGCGTCCCCCTACAAGTCCTTTGATGAAGAATGATCTGATGATTAACAGCAGATGGTTTCGTGCGAAAGCTTGTCGTCTTGTTTTGATGCTGCTGTTGGGCGCCCTCGCCCTGGCCGCTTGTCACGGACGCGCGCAGGACTGGAAGGACGCCGACAAGCTAGCGACATTACTGAATTGGAAGGCGGGGAGCGTGGTGGCCGAAATCGGAGCGGGCGACGGCGGTCTGACGCTCGCTGCCGCCGAGCGCGTGGGTCCAACGGGCCGCGTTTACACGACGGAACTAGACCCCAACAAACTGGCCAAGCTGGAGTCCTTGGCGGCTGCTCAAAAGGCGCATAACATCATCGCGGTCAAAGCGGGCGAAGCCAAAACAAATCTTCCGCGCGAGTGCTGTGATTCCATCTTTATGCGGCGTGTCTACCATCACCTTACCCAGCCGGCGAAAGAGGACGCCAGCCTTTTCCAGTCGCTCAAGCCCGGTGGCCTTCTTGCCGTCATCGATCAGTTGCCTCAGGAGGGAACCAAGCCACCTAAGGGCGTGCCGAAAAACCGGGGCGGACACGGAATGCCAAAGCAATTGCTCATCGAGGAGCTCAGCGCCGCAGGATTCCAGGTCTTGACCACACCCACCTCCTGGCATGGCGAGGAGTATTGCCTCGTCTTCCGCAAGCCCAATTAGGGAATAGGGAATAGGGAACAGAGATGGGTGAAGAGGGAGCAGGGGAGGAAAGGGTAAAGATTAAAGGCTAAAGGTTAAAGGATAAGGGGCAAAGGCAAAGCGCTAAAAGGTGGAGTTGCCTTTATCCTTTAGCCTTTATCCTTTAACCTTTACCCTTCAGCCTTCCCAAACACCTGACAACTGGCACCTGACACCTGGCACCTGGAACCTGGCCTGTTCCCTATCCCCTGTTCCCTGTTCCCTATTCCCTATTCCCTAGTATTTAGGCATAATTTCGTTTTTGCCCGCAGGGGTTTATTCCAGGGCCCAGGGAGGATCATGGCAGACGCATTAACCACTCAATCACCCGCTTCCGGTCGCATCGCCTCCATCGACGCGCTACGCGGCTTCGACATGCTGTGGATTACCGGCGGCGAGGAAGTGATCCATAGCTTGCATAAAGTGATTCGCCACCCTTGGATGGACGCGCTCAACGTGCAATTCCAACACGTGGCATGGCAGGGCTTCCGTTTCTATGATTTGATATTTCCGCTTTTTCTCTTCATTGTCGGCCTCGTTCTGCCCTTCTCTCTCACGCGGCGTCTTGAAGCCGGCGCGAATCGGGCCGACATCTATAAGCATCTGGTCCGGCGACTTGTCCTGCTGTTCTTGCTGGGGCTGGTTGTCAATGGGCTTTTGGATTTCAAATTTCACGAGCTTCGCATTCCTGGGGTTCTTCAACGCATCGCGGTGTGCTATTTCATTGCGGCGCTGGTGATGATGAACACCCGCGTGCGTGGCCAGGTCGTCGTGGCGGGTAGCCTGCTGGTAGTTTACTGGCTGGTGATGAAACTAGTGCCCGTTCCGGGCATCGGGGCCGGGGTGTTGACTCCCTCCGGTAACCTCTCGGCGTTTATCGACCAGCACCTTCTGCCACGACCTTTCTGCTGTTATGTGTTCGGTGACAACGAGGGAATACTCTCCACCATTCCGGCAGTTTCCACCTGCCTGATGGGCGCGCTGGCCGGTCACTGGTTACGCTCTAGCCGGCCTCCAGCGCGTAAGGCGCTCGGGCTGGCCTTGGCGGGCGTTGCCAGCCTGGCGCTGGGCTTGGCCTGGGGTCATTGGTTTCCCATCATCAAGAACATCTGGACGAGCTCTTACGTGTTGTTCGCCGGCGGGTGGAGCCTTCTGCTGCTCGCCCTCTTCTACTGGATCATCGATGTTCGCGGCTACCGGCGCTGGGCTTTCTTTTTCACCGTCATTGGGCTGAACCCCATTACGATTTACGTGCTTCGCAGCCAGTTTGATTTTGGAACAGTCGCCGACATATTCGTGCGCGGTTTTATCGACTACTTCGGGCCCTATAAGCCCGTTTTCTATGACCTCAGCGTTTTGGCTGTCGGGTGGCTGTTCCTGTGGTTTCTCTATCGCCAGAGGATTTTCCTGAAGGTGTGACGTGTCGGACCTTCGCGTCTGCGTTTATTGCGGTTCAAGCCGCCAATGCGACCCCGTTTATCTCGATGCCGCGGCGCGCCTGGGCCGTGAGTTGGCGCGAAACGGCGCCACCATCGTTTACGGTGGCGGGGCGGTTGGGTCGATGGGCGCTCTCGCCGAAGGCGCGCGGGCCGAGGGCGGCAAAATCATCGGCGTCGTTCCCCGTTTCATGGATGAGCTTGGCTGGGGGCACAAGGGCATTACCGAATTGCGCGTGGTGCAAGATATACACGAGCGCAAGCGGCTCATGATCCAGGATGCGCACGCGGTGGTGGCCTTGCCCGGCGGCTCTGGAACGCTTGACGAACTCCTGGAAGCCATCTCGCTCAAGCGCCTGGCACTTTTCCTCGGCCCTATCGTGGTTCTGAATACCCGGTCGTATTTCGATCCTTTGCTTCTGGCGCTCGAGACGTGCATTGCCGAGCGTTTCATGGACCCTCGCCACAAGTCCATGTGGTCGGTCGTCCATGAGCCGACTGAGGTGCTGCCTGCCATCCACTCCGCCCCGCCCTGGGATTCCAAGAGCCTCAGTTTCGCCGCCATCTGACAATGGCTCGGTTTGACGTAGCGGCAGCTTTACGCCGGCACTCAGCGGCCCGGCAGGTAATGGAAAACGCCGCCTCCACATCAAGCTAACCCACCTTCTGAATCTCTTTGGCCTTGACTAGACCCTCGGGTGTGTCATACTAGGTCTGCTATGGCTCAGCACTCAAAAGGCGCGAGCGAAGATATGCGCAAGCGAAGAAAGAAGATGTCAAAAACGGAGTTCGTCCGTAAGTTTACTGGCGAAGCCATGAAGTACTTGGAATCTCTGCCTCCAGGCGAGCGCGATGCCAGGATCGAAGCCTTCGGGAAAAGTGTTCTCAGCTCCTGCGCCCCCGAAATTGAAGCCAAATGTTCCACAGCCTCTGAAACTCAGGCGATCCCTCTTGTGGCCCGAGTTCGCGAATCGCGCTAGCGACCTCTCTGTCCTCGCAATTTCCGTCCGCAATCATCCTAACGAACTGGCGCATTTTTCGCTCTTGACTTACCGTCCAAGCCCTTTTGGGATGGCGCCTTCCCCTTGTTGATTCCTCTTTCATGATGTCGGACAACTCTTGGGCTTCGTCCTCTTTTTGGGTCATTATCGGCTACCTCTGGGGCGCAACATTCGTGCTGGGTCGCGGCGTCCTAATCATTTCCAGCCTAGCGGGCCTAGCCAGCGTCATCGAAATACCCTTGCTGTGGATTGTGGATTGTCCATGGAGTTCTTGCGCGGCAAGCTCCTTATTGTGATGGCTTGCGACCCACAAATGCCCGCAGACGAGCTGTTCGCAACCTCGGGTATCGCTTCGGAACTTCGGGTTTCCATCGCCAAGCCATAACTCCATCGATTTTGACTGCCTCGATCTCTTCGGGCCTGGAACGCTTGAGCACAGCATGGATGGTAGCGAGGGGGTTAGCTCTGTAATCGCTGAAGTCGAACCCGGCCTGTACGAGCTTATCGCGCATCAAGGTGGCTGTGTGCCACTGACCGGCACTGTCCTGGAGAATGCGGCGGATCGCAAGTGTTATTCCGCCATGCTGTGCCGAAAAACACCTGACGCGGCTTTCAAATTGAGGTTTGTCGTCATCTGAAAGCAAATTGAAAGTTGCCCGAATGAATTGGAGTTTGTTAGCAAGTTCCAGTTCAATGTCTTGCCGCTTACACTCCAGTTCAACCCACTCATCCAAGGCGGACTGCAGGATCGTTTTATAGTCGGTGCCTGCCATGATTTATAGTCATAAGCCTATAGCCGAAAGGGGCCCCTTGCCAAGCGAAAACCGCATTTTCAAAGGAGACAGTTTCAGGACGGTCTTCAGGCTTTGCGGATCCGCGCAAGAAGATCATGGAACATCAGTTTACTATCAAACTTGCTTTGAGCGCCGGAGGAAGGGCGGGCCCTGGCCGAGGATCAAACTCATCGACATTGACTCCTGGCATTGCCAGCCTGAACGGAAAAACGTAACGGCAATTTTCCCTAACACGCTCTCAGGCACCGGGCCGAGTTTCGTTTTCTTGGACCCCTGAAAAGGGCGCCCCTGCGCCTGGGCGCCGGCTCCGCCTGCGGTAATATCCCTGTCTGACTCGTAGCGCCCACGTTCAGGTCGGCACTGCTGACCTAAAGGTGAGCGCTACGCTCAAATGACACCACTACGCTGCGCCCCCAATCCTGTGCGCGATTTCTTGACACCCCTGAAAAGGGCATGCTAAATTTCCTTTTTTTGACGAATCAGCCGATAGTTGTCTGTGAGGACGTGCTCTAATAATGGGTGGGATTCTGTCCCAACTTGCGCAACTCTTTATCCAGACCATTCCCACGGTTGTCTTTGTCTTCGTCCTGTATTTCATTCTCCGCTGGTTCTTTTTTAGGCCCTTGACCGCCGTGTTGAAGAAGCGCGAGGAGGAAACCGAGGGGGCGATGGCGAGTGCCCGCGAGCAAGCGGCTGCGGCGGAGGAAAAGGCGCGTGAGTACGAAGCTGCTTTCCAGGCGGCGCGGCAGGATACCTACCGCCGCCGCGAAGCCGCGGGGCGCTCCATCCTTGAGGACCGGGAAGCAACCCTGAAGCGGGCGCGCGCGCAGTCGGAGGCATTGCAGAGCGAAGCACAGGCCAGCCTGGCAGGGGAGGTAGCTCAGAGTAAGAAAGAACTACAGCGCGCCTGCCAGTCTCTAGGGCAGGAGATAGCCGAGACGATCCTGGGAGGCGCCGCGAGGAATGGCGCAGGAGGGATTCAGCCTTGAGGGTCTTGTTGCGCCGTGCATTGGTTCGTGGGCTTTTTGCTGTCTGCCTGCTGGGGCTGGCCGGCTCGCCGGCTTCCGCTCGGACCTTTACCCTGCACCGCAGCTTTGCCGGCGCCCGCGCGCTCGAGGCTGAAGAGGAAGGGAAAAGGGAGGGGCGCGAACTGCTTTACAAGTTCATTAACCTCACCCTGCTCGTGGGCGCCCTCGCTTACGTCCTGAAGAAACCCCTGGCTGACTTCTTTGCCCAACGCTCGGCTTCTATTCGAAAGGGCCTGGAGGACGGACGAAAGGCTCTGGAAGCATCCCAAGCCCAGCTCAAGACCGTGGAAGAGAAGTTGCGGCATCTCGAGGAAGAGATTGCGGCGTTCAAGGCGGCGGCCGAGCGGGAAATGGAGGCGGAACGCCAGCGTTTGAAACTGGCGGCTGCGGAAGAGGCGGAGAAAATCCTCCAGGCCGCGCGCGCCCAGACCGAGGTCGCGGTTCGGGCCGCCAAGCTGGAATTAAAGAGCTACGCGGCCGGGCAGGCGGTCGAGTTGGCCGAACAGATTATTCTCCGGCGCCTGGACGAAGCGGGGCGGAGGAAGTTGGTGGGGGAGTTTTTGGCGGAGGTCAAGGAGTCGAGGAGTCGAGAAGCCTAGGAGTCGAGATCCTATGCCCATGGTAGTGGCAAATCGTTACGCGCGCGCGCTGGCCGAGGTGGTGGCGGCCAGCGGTGATTACCGCAGGATCCTCCAGGAGCTTCAGGACTTCGCGGGAGTCTACCGGCAGAGCCGCGAGCTTCAGGAACTGTTCGCTTCCCCCGCCGTGGCCTTGCCGCAGAAGATGAAGGTGCTTGAAGCGATCGGAGAGAAGCAAGCCGAATCCCCGGTGACGCTGAATTTCTTGCGCGTGCTCCTGAGCAACTACCGGATGCCGTTGCTCGAAGAAGCGGTCCAGGCGTATCGGAAGATAGCCAACGACCGGTTGGGAGTCGTGCAAGTTACCCTCTCTTCGGCTTCGGACCTCTCAGAGGCTGAGCGGGAAAGCGCGGCCGCGCGGTTCAGAGAGTTGACGGGTAAGCAGGTAGAAATCGAGTTCCGAATCGACAGCAAACTGCTGGGTGGAATCCAGGCGCAGATTGGAAGCACGGTTTACGACGGGTCGGTGCGGGGCAACTTGGCGCGCATTCGGGAGCAGTTGATGGCGCGGTGAACAAGGCAAGAGTCGAGGAGTCGAGAAGTCGAGGAGTTGAGGAGTCAAGGAGTCGAGGAGTTAAGGAGTCGTGAAGTCGAGAAGTTGAGGAATCGAGAAGTAAGACGCTAGCCGAGGAGTTGAAGGGGTCGAAGACTCGACAAGTTTAGGAGTCCAGAAGTCGAGAGGTCGAGCGACTACCCAGCATGAGGCTGGTTCCGCTTGACCTTCGATTCCTCGGCTTCTCGACTTCTTGACTCTTCGACTCCTCGACTTCTCGACTGCTTGACTCCTCGACTCCTTGACTAACGGGGAGATTCAGGCGCATGCCACAGATCAGAGCAGACGAAATCACCAAGATCATTCGAGAACAGATTGAACACTTCGACCGCGGGGTCTCAGTCAGCGAAGTGGGCACGGTCATTTCCGTCGGTGACGGTGTGGCGCGCATCCATGGCTTGGACAACGTCATGGCGGGCGAACTGCTCGCGCTGCCCCATGACGTGGCGGGCCTGGCGTTGAACCTCGAGGAAGACCGAGTGAGCGCCGTGCTCTTCGGCGACTACGTCAAGATTCAGGAAGGCGACACCGTCAAGCGCACCCAGCGCATCATGTCGGTGCCGGTGGGTGAGGCGCTGGTGGGGCGGGTGGTGGATGCGCTGGGGCGGCCCACCGACGACAAAGGCCCCATTTTGACTGACAAGTACGTTCCTATTGAGCGCCTGGCACCCGGCGTGGTCGACCGCCAAAAGGTGCGCGAGCCGTTACAGACAGGGATCAAAGCCATTGATGCCATGATCCCAATTGGCCGCGGCCAGCGCGAATTGATCATCGGCGACCGCCAAACCGGCAAGACCGCCATTATGGTGGACACCATTCTGAACCAGCGGGGCGGGGACGTGATATGCATTTACGTCGCCATCGGCCAGAAGCGTTCGACTATTGCACAAGTCATTAAAACCTTGGAAGAGTATGACGCAATGAGATATAGTATTGTGGTGGAGGCGAGTTCCTCGGACCCGGCCCCCATGCAGTACATTGCCCCTTATGCAGGCTGCGCCATGGGCGAGTACTTTCGCGACAGCGGCCGGCACGCGCTGTGTCTCTACGATGACCTTTCAAAACACGCGGTGGCTTATCGCGAAATCTCGCTCCTGCTGCGCCGGCCCCCCGGGCGCGAGGCTTACCCCGGCGACGTTTTCTATTTGCACTCGCGCTTGCTGGAGCGCGCCGCCAAGCTGAGCGATGCCCTGGGCGGCGGCTCACTTACGGCGCTGCCCAGCATCGAAACGCAGGCAGGCGACATTTCCGCCTATATTCCCACCAATGTGATTTCGATTACCGACGGCCAGATCTATCTGCTGACCGACTTGTTTAACACCGGCATCCGACCCGCCGTGGACGCGGGCCTTTCGGTCTCACGGGTGGGCGGCAACGCACAGATTAAAGCCATGAAGCAGGTGGCGGGCACGCTGCGGCTGGACTTGGCGCAGTACCGTGATGTGGCCGCCTTCGCCCAGTTCGGGAGCGACCTGGACAAGGCCACCCAGGCACAGCTCAACCGCGGCCAGCGCTTGACGGAGATCCTCAAGCAGGGGCAGTACAGCCCGCTTCCCGTCGAAAAACAAGTTCTCATCATCTTCGCCGGCACTAACGGTTACCTCGACAACCTGGAGACAGAAGATTGCCAGGCCTTCGAGCAGGGGCTCTACCCATTCATGGATACCTCCTACCCTTCGGTGGGAAGCCAGCTCAGGCAGAAAAAACAGATCGACGAACCCTTGCGGGCGGAAATTCGCCGCATGCTGGATGAATACAAAGCCAAATTCCTGGCGGAGCGGAAGGCCAAGGTGGCCTGACAGGATGACGGGATCGGGAGATCGGGAGATCGGATGATCGGGTGAACTAGCTCTCAGCTATCAGCCGTCAGCTTTCAGCGTGCAGCCATCAGCAAGACCGCCGCAGGGCCGCTTGCTGATAGCTGAGAGCTGACGGCTGATAGCTCGCGGATGTTCTCCCGATCACCCGATCTCCCGATCTACCGATATGCTTAGGGAAGCATGGCAACTTTACTCGATATTCGGCGTCGCATTCGCTCCATCAAGAGCACGCAGCAGATCACGCGGGCGATGAAAATGGTAGCCGCGGCCCGCTTGCGGCGCGCGCAAGACAGCATCTTTAATGCGCGGCCTTACGCCAACCAGATGGTGACTTTGCTGGAGAGCCTTGCGGCGCGCACCGAGCAGCGCGTTCATCCCCTACTCGCCCAGCGGCCGATCGAAAAGGCCCTGCTGGTGCTCGTCACCGCGGACCGGGGCCTTTGTGGGGCGTTCAACGCCAATCTGATCCGCGCCGCCCGGACGTACCTCGAGGAACAGGGTGACAAGGAGGTCTCGATTCTTGCCGTCGGCCGCAAGGGTCGAGATGCCTTCCGCAAGCAGCCTCATAAGATGGTCGCGGAGCACATTAACTTGTTCGGACATCTGGAGTTTTCACATGCCCAGCAGGTTGCCAAAGAGATCATCGACCTCTACGCGCAGCAAAAAGTCGACGCGGTCGACTTCCTCTATAACGAGTTCAAATCCATTCTGATGCAGCGCGTGCGGGTGGAGCGCTACTTGCCCGTCAAACCGGTGCAGCCGGCGGCCGGCGAGGCGCTCATCGACTATATTTACGAGCAGCCCGCGCCGGAGATTTTCAACACCTTGCTTCCCCGCTACGTGGAGATCGAGGTTTACCGCGCCCTGCTCGAATCGCAGGCCGCGGAACTAGCCGCCAAAATGACGGCGATGGATGCCGCCACCAACAACGCCTCCGAATTGATCGACTCGCTCACCCTCCATTTGAATCGCGTGCGCCAGGCAGCCATCACGCGGGAGATCATTGAAGTGGTGAGCGGAGGGGCGGCAACGTGAGGGATCGGGTGATCGGAAGATCGGGAGATCGGATGAGCGATTTGCGATTGGCGCTTGGTGATTGGCGATTGAAAAGCCCAATCACAAATCAGAAATCGCAAATCACAAATTGTTCTCCCGATCACCCGATTTCCCGATCTCCCGATTTCAAAAGGAATTCTCATGAGTAACGACCAGCATATTGGCAAAGTGGTGGAAATCA
>Ga0187784_10002136_pt1 | contig 15808 bp, 17 predicted proteins | sample 1015_SJ02_MP15_2_FD_132964 | JGI IMG/M metagenome (GOLD analysis project Ga0187784, IMG submission 132964) | Tropical peat soil microbial communities from peatlands in Department of Meta, Colombia - 1015_SJ02_MP15_20_MG | ecosystem: Environmental > Terrestrial > Soil > Wetlands > Peat | place...
GCTTCGCGCTCGACGAGGCCGGCTTCGAAACCATCATGATCAACTGCAATCCGGAGACGGTCTCGACCGACTACGACACCTCCGACCGCCTCTATTTCGAGCCGCTGACGCCCGAGGACGTGCTCGAGATCATCGCGACCGAGAGGGAGCAGGGCACGCTGCACGGGGTGATCGTGCAGTTCGGCGGGCAGACGCCGCTCAAGCTCGCCGAGTCGCTCGAGCAGGCGAACGTGCCGATCCTCGGCACCTCGCCCGACGCGATCGACCTTGCCGAGGACCGCAATCGCTTCAAGCTGCTGCTCGACCAGCTCAAGCTGAAGCAGCCGCAAAACGGCATCGCCTATTCGGTCGAGCAGGCGCGCCTGGTCGCGGCCGATCTCGGCTATCCGTTCGTGGTGCGCCCGTCCTACGTGCTCGGCGGGCGCGCGATGCAGATCATCCGCGAGGAGAGCCAGCTCGGGGACTATCTGCTCGGCACCCTGCCGGAGCTCGTGCCGCACGACGTCAAGGCGCGCTATCCGAACGACAAGACCGGGCAGATCAACACGGTGCTCGGCAAGAACCCGCTGTTGTTCGACCGCTATCTGTCGGACGCGACCGAGGTCGACGTCGACTGCATCTGCGACGGCAAGGACACCTTCATCGCCGGCATCATGGAGCATATCGAGGAGGCCGGCATCCATTCCGGCGACTCGGCCTGCTCGCTGCCGCCGCACACGCTCGACGAGAAGACGATCGCCGAGCTCGAGCGGCAGACGCGCGCGCTCGCGCTCGCGCTCAAGGTCGGCGGACTGATGAACGTGCAGTACGCCATCAAGGACGGCGTGATCTATGTGCTCGAGGTGAACCCGCGCGCCTCGCGCACCGTGCCGTTCGTCGCCAAGGTGATCGGGCTCCCGGTCGCTAAGATCGCGGCGCGGATCATGGCCGGCGAGCCGCTCGCGCGCTTCAAGCTCAAGCCGCCGCGGTTCGACCATGTCGGCGTCAAGGAGGCGGTGTTCCCGTTCGCACGCTTCCCCGGCGTCGACACCGTGCTCGGTCCGGAGATGAAGTCGACCGGCGAGGTCATGGGCCTCGACCGCTCGTTCGACATTGCGTTCGCGAAAAGCCAGCTCGGCGGCGGCTCCAACGTGCCGCGCGCCGGAACGGTCTTCGTCTCGGTGCGCGACGGCGACAAGCCGCGCATCCTCGAAACCGTCAAGCTGTTGGAGAAGCTCGGTTTCAAGGTGGTCGCGACCGGCGGGACGCAGCGCTATCTGGCGCAGAACGGCGTCACGGTGGAGAAGGTCAACAAGGTGCTCGAAGGCCGCCCCCATATCGTGGACCGGATCAAGAACGGGGGGGTCCAGCTCGTCTTCAACACCACCGATGGTGTTGCAGCCCTCGCGGATAGCCGGTCTTTGCGCCGGGCTGCCCTCTTGCACAAAGTCCCATACTACACCACTCTTTCAGGGGCCGTTGCCGCCGCGCAGGGAATCCGCGCCCGTCTGGAGGGCGATCTCGAGGTGCGTGCGTTGCAAAGCTATTTCGGCGCCAAGGCCTAAAGCAGGGCCCAACGTCCGAAGGACGAACAGAGTTTGCGAAAGGTCTGCGGTCGCGTGCCCGATTTTCTCGGTCCGCGATCGGAGATTTTTTCTGTCAGGTCGGAGTTGAAGGAGCGATGGAAAAGATTCCGATGACCGCCGCCGGCTACTCGGTGCTGGCGAACGAATTGAAGCACCGTCAGCAGGTGGAGCGGCCGCGCATCATCGAGCAGATCACCGAAGCGCGCTCGCATGGCGACCTCTCGGAGAACGCCGAGTATCACGCCGCCAAGGAGACCCAGTCGCTCAACGAGGGCCGCATCGCCGAGCTCGAGGACAAGCTCGCGCGCGCCGACGTCATCGACGTCTCGAAGCTGTCGGGCGACACCATCAAGTTCGGCGCGACCGTCACGCTGATCGACGAGGACACCGAGAAGCGGCAGGTGTGGCAGATCGTGGGCGAGCCCGAGGCGAACGCCAAGGAGGGCAGGATCTCGATCACCTCGCCGCTCGCGCGCGCGCTGATCGGCAAGGCCAAGGGGGCTTCCGTCGAGGTCGTGACCCCGAGCGGCGCCAAGGCCTATGAGGTGAAGAAGATCGAGTGGCGCTAAGGCTCGCCGTCATCCCGGCCGAGCGAAGCGAGGGCCGGGATCCATAACCACCGCCGTCGTTTCTCTTGCTCCGCTCGCGTTTATGGATCCCGGATAGCCGCTGCGCGGCTTCCGGGATGACGGTTACTCCGCCCGCAGCTCGAGCGGCACCATCGCGGCATCCTTGGAGTTGCGCAGCACCAGCGAGGTCTTGATGTTGCGCACCGCCGGCGCGCCGGTAAGCTCGACCACGAAGGCCTGAAACGCGCTCAGATTCGGTGCGACGCATTTCAGGATGAAGTCGACCTCGCCGGAGAGCATCCAGCATTCGCGCACGATCGGCTGGGCGCGCACGAAGGCCTCGAACGCCGTGAGATCGGCCTCCGCCTGGCTCGACAGGTGCACCATCGCGAACACCGTGATCTCGAAGCCGAGCAGCTTCTCGTCGAGCAGGGCGCGATAGCCTTTGATGAAGCCGGCCTCCTCGAGCGCGCGCACCCGTCGCAGGCACGGCGGCGCCGAGATGCCGACCCGGCGCGCGAGCTCGACATTGGTCATGCGGCCGTCGTCTTGAAGCTGCTTGAGGATTTTCCAGTCGATGGCGTCGAGGCGGGTCGGCAAAGCTCTCTCCAGGCGAACACGCGCGGCGCGCAATCGCGGACCGGCTTGCTCTCCTTAAAGGATTTTCGCGCGCCGCGGTATTGGAGAGCCTCGCCTCAATTCAGAGTCAGGGCGACGATGGGCCGAGCGTGCACAGCCCGATCCCGGCCAAACCTCAGCCACGGTGGCTCGATATCTGCTCGACCAGATCGACGATCGAGCGCCGCAGGTTGCTGTCCTCGATGTCCGCATAGGCGCGCAACAGACGGAATGCGCCCGACACGGTCAGCAGCTTCAGCGGCGAGGCCTCGTCGCCTTCCCTGGCCCGCTCGCCCTCGAGCACTTCCTGGCCGGAGAAAAAGGTGCTCACCGGAACGCCGAGCACCTCGGCGATCTTGGTCAAGCGCCCGGCCCCCACCCGGTTCACGCCCTTCTCGTACTTCTGCACCTGCTGAAAGGTCACTCCCAACTGGTTCGCCAGCGCAGTTTGCGACAACCCGCGCGACAGCCGCTCGATTCTGATCCGATGTCCCACTTCGACATCCACCGGATCAGGCCGTTTCACCGACATCTGCCAACTCTCCCAGCCTCAACACAAACGCCCATTGTCGCCGCCGCATGAAGCATCCGCCTCATGCAGCCGCGCATAGCTCAGGCTAACAGGAGTCGCGATCATGCGCCCACTGTTCCACGCATAGAAGATATGCCACTTGCCAAAAATATGTTTACGCCGCGGTCAATGGACGCTGCTAACGTTTAACATCAGGCGCAACACAACGTTAGTTCAGCAGCCGCGGCAGGCCCGGGCGGTCGCTCGCCGCCGCGTGGTGCGCGAGTGTGACACTTCGCGCCGCGAGCGGTGACAAAAGTGTCAAAAGGCCGCTGCGATCGAGCCGCGCGGTCACCGAACGCGTGTCGCCGGCCAGAGCGATGAAAGCCTCGATTGCGGCCCGCGCCTCCTCGGACATCATCACGACACCGCGCATGATCTCGATCAAGCCCGGCTCCTTGCTCCAGTAATGGATCTCGAGCGCCCGCGCGGGATTTTCGCATCCGGCGAGCAGGACCCGGATCAGCCGTTCGCGTGCCTTTTGTCTTGCGGATGTCGACTTCCGGCGTCGGCCTTGGATGTTGCGCATTGGATTGTGCCTCAAGCTCTAAGGTCGCGGGGCGCCGCGACGAAGATCGCGGCCGGATGTGAACGTGCGTTCACGAGAGCGTCGCCTTGTCGGAACGTCACGTCCGGGAAACCATCCAGAAAAGAATCGCGGCGCCGACGGCAACCACCGACGCTAGCGCAAAGCCGGTGCCGCGCAATCGTTCAGGTGGCGTATATTCGACGGTACAATCCGCAGCGGTCAGGCGCTGCGCGAACCGTTCAGCCCGCCGGCTCCACCGACACGACCTGGAAGGTGTGCATCTCACCGTCCTCGTCGCGGATCGAGACGTACTCGCCGGGTCGAAACGCGTGCCTGCCGAATCGATAGCCGGCCTCGTCGTCCTCCGCCGCGCCCCCGTCATAATCGAAGACCCAGCGCGCGTGCTCGTTGCCGCCAGCCTTGTGCAGCAGGTGCCCGGTCTCCTGCTCGTCGCCCCAGAAGCGCCGGACCCCGCAATGCTCGCGATGCTTGCGCCACAGCTCGACATCGATATGGCCGTTCGCATCGAGCGGCGCGACGAACTCGTAGCCGTGGCGCGCCGAGCCGGCCGGAAAGGCCTTGGAGCGCGCCAGATTGAGACGGATACGCTTGAGCACATGCGGCAATTGCGACATCGAATTCCTCCCCGCAACTCGTTTCCCGGACAGCCACTATCGAATCAGCCGGAGCGCGACATTGATATCGCGCAAGGTCACTGCCATGTCTCGACCGTCACTTTACCGCTGATTGGATCTGGTTTTCGACGGCCCCCGTCATGCCCGGCACCGACGCGCAGGAGGAAGTGTTCGCGTTCCTCGGCAACCCCGCAACGCATGGCGGTGCAGCGGTGCGGCGCATCGATACCCATGCGGCTTCGGTGTTCCTCACCGGGGAGCGCGCCTACAAGGTGAAGCGCGCCGTGCGGTTTCCATTCCTCGACTTCTCGACGCTGGCGCGGCGCCAGCGCGCCTGCGAGGCCGAGCTCGAGGCGAACCGGCCGTTCGCCGCAAACCTCTATCGCGGCGTGGTGGCGATCACGCGCGAGGCGGACGGCCGTCTCGCCATCGCCGGCCGCGGGACGCCGGTCGAATGGGCGGTCGAGATGGTGCGCTTCGACGAGAACGCAACGCTCGACCGGCTCGCCGACCGGGGCGAGATCGACAGCGCGCTCGCCGATGCGCTCGCGCGCGCAGTCGTGCGCGCGCACGGCGAGGCGCCGGTCGTCGACGCGACGCCCTGGCTCGATGCGCTCGGCGGTTTCATCGCGCAGAATGGCGCGGAGCTTTTGGCGGCGCCCGAGTTGTTTGCGCCAGACAAGGTCGCCGCGCTGACGCAGGCGAGCCGCGCGGCTCTCGATCGGGTGCGGCCGCTGCTCACGCGGCGCGGCGAGCGCGGTCTCGTGCGCCGCGGCCACGGCGACCTGCACCTCGGCAACATCGCGCTGATCGACGGCAAGCCGGTGCCGTTCGACGCGCTCGAGTTCGATCCGCTGATCGCCTCCGGCGACGTGCTGTACGATCTTGCCTTCCTGCTCATGGATCTGATCGAGCGCGGTCTCGCCGCGCCGGCCAACGCGGTGCTCAACCGCTACCTCGCCGAAACCCGGCGCGCGGACGATCTCGACGGCCTCGCCGCGCTGCCGCTGTTCATGTCGATGCGCGCCACGATCCGCGCCAAGGTGACCGCCGCGCGCCTCGGCCATGCCGCAGCGCCTGCACGCGCGGCGATCACCGCCGCGGCGCGGACCTATTTCGACCTCGCCTGCGCGCTGATCGCGCCGCCGCCCCCGACGCTGCTCGCGATCGGCGGACTGTCGGGGACGGGAAAATCCGCGCTCGCGCGCGCGCTCGCGCCCGGCCTGTTGCCGCATCCCGGCGCGGTGCTGTTGCGTTCCGATGTCGAGCGCAAGCTTGCCTTCGGCATCGGCGAGACCGAACGGCTTCCGCCCGCGGCCTACAGCGCCGAGGCCAGCGCCAGGGTCTACGCCATGCTCGCCGACAGGGCGCGGGCCGTCATCGCGGCCGGCCAGTCGGCGATCGTGGATGCGGTCTTTGCGGCGCCGCAGGAGCGCGCCGCGATGGCGGCGCTCGCCTCCGCGCGCGGCATCGGCTTCCGCGGGCTGTTCCTGGTCGCGGATCTGGAGACGCGGCTCCAACGCGTCGCCGCCCGCCGCAACGACGCCTCGGATGCCGATGCCGAGGTCGCGCGGCGGCAGCAAGCCTACGATCTCGGCACGATGGACTGGACCGTCGTCGATGCTTCAGGCTCACTTGAGGCGACGCTCGCGCGCGCCCGCGAGGCGCTCGTGCGTGATCCCGAAAAGTGGACACCGGTTTTCGGTTAAGATCACGCCCAAACGAAAAAAAGCGCGAAGCGTCTGCTTCGACCTCGTCGAAGCAGCGCGGAGCGCCCTGATGTGGGTCAGATGAGAACGGTTCGCCGATGAACCAGGGTCTTCGCCGCGCCGCGGTCGGCATTCCGGGCTTCTGCGCGTTCTTCAATCTGTACGGGCCGCAGTCGCTGCTGCCCTCGCTCGCGCGCGAATTCGACGCGAGCCCGGCGCAGATCAGCCTCACCATGACGGCGACGACGCTCGCGATCGCGGTCTCGGCGCCCTTCGCGGGCGCGATCGCCGACATGGTCGGCCGCAAGCGCGTGATCGCGGCTGCGATGCTCGTCGCGACCCTGCCGCTCGTCATGATCGCGCTTGCGCCGAGCCTGCACGCGCTGGTGCTCTGGCGCTTCGTGCTCGGCCTCGTGCTGCCGCCGATCTTCACGGTCGTGGTCGCCTATATCGGCGAGGAATGGCCGGCCGCGCAGGCGACCGGCGCGATGGGCGTCTACATGGCGGCGACCAGCGGCGGCGGCTTTGCCGGCCGGCTCGTCTCGGGACTGCTCGCCGACCTGGTCGGCTGGCGCACCGGCTTTCTGATGACCGCCGCGCTGACCTTCGCGTGCGGCCTCGCGGTCGCGGCGATCCTGCCGCGCGAGCGCAACTTCAGGCGCTCGGAGGGTCTCGCGGCGTCCGGCCGGCACATGCTCGGCCATCTGCGCAATCCGCAGCTGCTCGCGACCTATGCGGTCGGCTTCGGCACGCTGTTCACCTTCGTGGCGCTATTCACCTATGTGAACTTCCTGCTCGCCGCGCCGCCCTTCAACCTGCGGCCCTCGCTGCTCGGCTCGATCTTCGTCACCTACCTCGCCGGCGCGGTCGCGGTGCTGTGGCTCGGACGCGCGATCGCGGCATTCGGGCGTCGCGCCATGGTCCTCACCGCGATTGCGGTCTGGTGCAGCGGCGCACTGCTGACGCTCGCCCACTCGCTGCCGATCATCATCGTCGGCTTGGCGGTCGCGGCGGTCGGCGGCTTCATCGTGCAGGCGACTTCGACCGCGCATGTGGCGCTCACCGCCAAGAGCGGCCGCACCTCGGCGATCGGCTTCTACGCCACCAGCTATTATATCGGCGGCAGCGTCGGCGCGGTCCTGCCCGGCCTGACCTGGAGCACGGGCGGATGGGCGGCCTGCGTCGCGATGGTGCTCGCGGTTCAGGCGCTGATGGCGGCGATCATTCGCTTCGGCTGGAACCGCTAGCGTCCGGAGCGCCCGGCCGATCGCGGCCGCGCCCCACTAGCAAAGCCGCCGACAATCAGCAATGTTCCGCGTCGACTTGAAGGGGAGGCCTGCGATGCCCGCGACGCTGACGGAAGAGCAACTGGAATTCTTGCGCTCGATGGACACGCCGACCGTGTGCAACGTCATCGAGATGGTGGCGCCCGAGCGCCGCGGCCACGGCTACACGGTAAAGCACCTGTTCTGCCCCTTCCCGGACCTGCCGCCGATCGTCGGATTCGCCCGCACCGTCACCGCGAAGGCAAAGGAGAAAGTCGCGCTCGGCTCCTACATGGAGAAGCGCATGGACTACCTCGACTATATCGCGGCCGCACCGCGCCCGACGGTTTGCGTGATCGAGGACCTCGACGACGAGGTCGGCTATGGCGCGTTCTGGGGCGAGGTGCAGTCGAATATCCACAAGGCGCTCGGCTGCGCCGGCGTCGTCACCAACGGCTCGATCCGCGACATCCCGATGATCGCGCAGGGCTTCCAGATGCTCGCCGGCTCGCTCGCGCCCTCGCATGCCTACACGCATGTGGAGGACTTCGGCATTCCGGTGACCGTGCACGGGATGAAGGTGAACAGCAACGATCTGATCCATGCCGACCAGCACGGCGCCGTGGTGGTGCCGATCGAGATCGTTCCGAAGATGAAGGCCGCGCTCGACGAGCTCAATGCGCGCGAGGCGCGCATCATCAGGGCGGCGAAGGAAGTCGGCACGGTGGAGGCGATCAAAGCTGCGATCCGAGCATGATCCCGAAAAGTGGATCCCGGTTTTCGGAAAAGATCATGCTCTAGCAACAAGGAGGCTGATCATGCTCGCGCTGCGACCCAATTGCGAATGCTGCGACCGCGACCTGCCGCCGAGCGCGCGCGACGCGATGATGTGCTCGTTCGAGTGCACGTTCTGCGCCGATTGCGCCGCGCGCGTGCTGAAGGGCAAATGCCCGAACTGCGGCGGCGAGCTGGTGCGCCGCCCGATCCGTCCTGCCGACAAGCTCGCCAAATTCCCGGCTTCGACCGAGCGCAAGGTGAAGCCGCAAGGATGCGTCGCGGCGTGAGCCGCTGTCCGCTCATTCCCGCGAAAGACTTGTAGGGTGGGCAAAGGCGCGAGGCACGATCAAGGGACGTGGGGGGACCTTGCGCGCCTTTGCCCACGCGGGCTTTGTGCGCCATTCGCGTGGGCAAAGGCGCGGCCCGGGCCGCGCCTTTGCCCACCCTACGCCGCGCTCGGGTGCCATTGCGGCTGGTAGCCGGCGCGCAGGATCGCAACGGTGCTCGGCGGGGTGAGCACGTCGACGGTGCCGCGCGGCCGCGCGAGCTTCTCGGCGTAGCCGCTCTCGCTCCAGCGCAGGAGATGCGTGCCCTGGAGCGCGAAGGCCGCGCCGTCATGCGCGATCATCGCGCCCTCGGGCAGGTCCGCGGCCGGCATCCGATGCAGCCGCTTGGCGCGGCCATCGAGCCGCTCGGCCTGCAGCACGCGATCCATGTCGTCGACATAGGGCAACGCCGTGCCTTTCGTCTGCGCCCATCTCTGCGCAAACGCCGTCGCCGCCGCGCGGCGGCACTCGAAGCACGGGCGATGGCCGGCGGCGAGCGCGGTCACCTCGTCGAGAAAGAACAGGTCCGTGTAGCCGCGTGGCCCCCAGACGTGATGCCGCCGTCCCTTGAACGACAGCAGGCAGCAGATCCACCGCCGCGAGGCCCAGCGGCGCTGGCCGAGCGTTCGATCGTCGCGATGGAAGCGCCCGCCACGAATGCCGAACATCGTCCCGCGCGCGGGCGTCGCGATCAGCTCGCCGAATGGCGTGACGCGATTTTGCAGCGACACGCCGCGCTCAGTGCTTCTTGCGCGGCTTGGCGTGACCTTCGGGCTGGGTGACGGCAGGCGGGTCGGAGGCCGGGAAGGTCTCCTCGAGCCCCTCTTCGAGCTCCTGCTCGAGCTCATCCCTGGACTTCTTGGGCTTTTTCTCGGTCATCGCGGCCTCCCTGGCTGCCCCATTTGACATGGGCGTCAGGCTAGCGCACGTCAATCCGCTTCCCGCCGCCTCCGCCGCGGGTCCCAAAATGCAGTCGGCTCAACCGGTTACAGGCTGTCCAGGTACGACACCTGCTTGAACGTCAGCGGCGTCTCGCCGGCCGACTGCAGCACGAAGCCGGAGGCGCGCGCGGCCGAGACCTGCACCGGCGGCTCGACCTGCGCCATGAACTGGTTCGCCGGCTTCTGGTCGAGGCCATAGACGTCGTTGCGGAAATTGATCGTGCCGTCCGGGCTCGCCCAGCCGGTCAGGTAGATCCAGGCGACCGGAATCGCATGCGTGAGGCGCACCGTGGTGCGCTTGCCGGTCGCAATCTCGGCATCGATCTCCTTGCGGCTCCAGTTCGGGCTGTCCTTCAGGATCCAGGCCGCGAGATCGCGCACGCCCTCGACGCGGGTGCAGCCCGACGACTGGAAGCGATAGTCGGCCGAGAAGAATTCCTTGTGGTTGGTGTCGTGCATGTAGACCGAATACGCGTTCGGCATGTCGATGCGCACGCTGCCAAGCGCATTGCCGTCACCGGAATCCTGGCGCACCGTGAAGTTCGGCGTGCGGTCCGACGACCAGTCGACCGAGCGCGCATCGATCTCGTTGCCGCTGCCGTCGAGCACCCGCATGCGCATGCGCGCGACGTAGTTCGGGTCCTTGCGCATCTTGGTGACGATGTCCTTCTTCAGGATCGACAGCGGCACCGTCCAGGTCGGATTGAGATTCACCGCGGTGATGTTGGTCGTCAGCGTCGGTGATGGGCGGTCGATCTTGCCGACGACCGTGACGTAGCGCCGCGTCACCTTGCCGTCCTCGACCGCCTCGGCGACCGCCGCCGGCAGGTTGACCACCACGTAGCGCTGGCCGAAGGTGAAGCCCATGCCGTTGAGCCGGTCGAGCGAGGCGGCGAGCTGGCGGATGCGCTGCGTCACCGGAACGTTGAGCGCCTCGATGGTCTGCGGGCCGACCGTGCCGGTCTCGGGCAGGCCGTGGCGCGCCTGGAAGCGCTTCACGGCTTCGGTCAGCATCGTGTCGTAGCTGTCGCCCTCGGCGACCTCGGCGGGCAGGTCGTCGGTGATCGCGAGGCGCTGACGCAGCTTGGCGACGTCGCTCCCCTTCGCGCCCGGCTCGAGATTGACCTTGGCGACCTGCGGCCAGCCGCCGCGCACCTCGATCGCCGAGTAGGAGAGCATTGCGGCGTTGATGCGATCGTAGGTCCCCTCGTCGAAGGTCGGCTCGCTCGAGGTCCAGAAGCTCGCGACGCTGCGCTTTGCCGGCCGCGCCTGCGGCAGGGGCTCGGCCTGCTGCGTCTGCGCGCGACGGAACGCGTCCGCCGGCGACGGCAAGGTGCCGGTCTGGGCGGAGGCTGCGGTGATGGCGGTGAAGCTAATGGTGAGGCCGAGAGACAGCGTTCGGATGCGCGACATTGGCGCCCTTCCCTCCATGCTCCCACCCGATCGCAACAGAGGCGACCGGCGTGGCGAAACCGTGGCGGCGCGTGAGTCACGCCCCCTTCCCGGTCCTTCCGTCGCACGAGTCCGGTAAAGGGTTCATGTCATTGTCGAAAATGCACGCAAGGCGAGTCTTGGGCTGCTCCTGCGCGTTGTGAGTCGGCCCGGGTATCGCGACCCGAGGCCGCCGGATCGGGTGCGGCGCCATTCATCCGTCCGCCTCGTCGACCACGAGAACATGCAGCCGCCGCGGTCCGTGCGCGCCGAGGATCAGGATCTGCGCGATGTCGGCCGAGCGCGACGGGCCGGTGATCAGATTGATCGAGCGAGGAAGCGCGTCGGTGCCGAAAGCATCGCGCACGCGCGCCCACACGGTCTCGTAGTCGCCGGCAACGTCCTTGGCGCGCAACACCACGACGTGCGTGTCGGGCAGGAAGTTCAGCGTCGTCGGGTTGTCGGTGCCCGAGGTCATCACCAGCGTGCCGGTCTCGGCCACGCCGCCGAAGGCGTGGCTGACCGAAACGAGCTGACGCCCGTCCGAGGCGCCGGTCGTGACCTCGAGCTGGCGCTCCTTGTCCCACGGCAGCGCGGCGAGCCGCGGATCGTCGCCCCGGCGCACCTGCATCGGCAGGTTATGGCGGCGCAACAGCGCCGCGATAGCCGCCGGGACCTCGTCCGAGCTCTTGAGGATCTCGGCCGAGCCGTTCGCGGCCTCGACCATCCGCACGAACAGCTTCACGCGCTCGGCCGCCGGCAATTGCCCGCGCGCCGGAATGACGCCGCGCGGATGCTCTCTCAATCGCTCGGCCACCGCAGCGCGGCGCGTTGCTTCCGCGCCGGTCACGCCGAGCGCACGGCGGATCGAGGCGAAGACTGTCTCGCGCGCGCTCGTGGTCATTGCGTGCGCACCCGTCGTTTCCACTGCGCCTGGAAGGTCTGCAGCTGCGAGGCGGGAAAATCGCGATAGCGCGTCCAGCCGGTCGCGAGCGGCAACCAGCGAAAGCGCGGGAACAACTTGCCGATCAGGCCGAGGCCGAGCACGAACAGCGACATCGCGACCGCGTAGAGCTGCGGGCGTTTCGCGAGGTACGCCCAGATCGCGAGGCCCGAGCGCACGGTCGCGGGCGAGAGATGCCGCTCGAACTCGCGTTCGCGCCAGTGCCGCATCAGGTTCGGCAGCGGAATGCGCACCGGGCACACTTCCTCGCAACGCCCGCAGAAGGTCGAGGCGTTCGGCAGGTCGCGCGCATTCTCGATGCCGACGATGCTCGGGGTGAGCACCGCGCCCATCGGCCCCGGATAGACCCAGCCATAGGTGTGGCCGCCGACCGCGGCGTAGACCGGGCAGTGGTTCATGCAGGCGCCGCAGCGGATGCAGCGCAGCATCTCGCGGAACTGCCCGCCGAGCATCGCGGTGCGGCCGTTGTCGAGAATGATCACGTGATATTCGTTCGGCCCATCCGGATCGCCGGCGCGGCGCGGGCCGGTCGAGAAGGTCGTGTACACCGACATCTCCTGCGCGGTCGCCGAGCGCGCGAGCACGCGCAAGAGCTGCGAGACGTCCTCCAGCGTCGGCACCACCTTCTCGATCGAGGCGAGCACGATGTGCACGCGCGGCAAGGTCTGCGTCAGGTCGCCATTGCCCTCGTTGGTGACGATGATCGAGGTGCCGGTCTCGGCGATAAGGAAATTCGCGCCCGTGATGCCGACATCGGCGGACAGGAAGCGGTCGCGCAGGATCACGCGCGCCTCGGTCAGCAAGGTCTGGTGCTCCGCGAGATTGCGCTCGGGCGCAAGATGCGTGTGCACGCGGCGGAAATCCGCCTCGATCTGCTCCTTGGTGAGATGCACCGCCGGCATGATGATATGCGAGGGCAGCTCGTGGCGGATCTGCACCAGGTATTCGCCGAGATCGGTCTCGACCGGCGTGATGCCGTTCTGTTCGAGGAAATCGTTGATCGCGATCTCCTCGCCGATCATCGACTTGCCCTTGGTGACGAGCCGGGCATTCGCGCTGCGGCAGATCTCCAGCACCTGCGCGCGCGCCTCCTCGGCCGTCACCGCGTAGTGCACGTGGCCGCCGGCCGCGCGGCATTTCGCCTCGAACTGCTCGAGATAGAGGTCGAGATGCGCGAGCGTGTGGTTCTTGATCGCGCGCGCGCAATCGCGCAGCGCGTCGAACTCGGGAAGCTTGGCGACCGTGGCGCGGCGCCGGTCGACGATGCCGGTCTCGATGCCGTGCAGCGCCGACTGCAACTGCGCATCGGTCAGCGCCTCCTTGGCGTTCGCCTTGAACGCCGGCGCGGTGAGGTGCGCGGCGAAAGCCATCAGCGCTCCCCGATCGCCGGCGCGTCGATGCCGGCGAGCACCTCGGCGACATGGCGTGCCTTCACGCGCCTGCCGAGCCGCTGCAGCTTCCCGGCCATGTTCATCAGGCAGCCGAGATCGCCGGCGAGCAAGGTCTCGGCGCCGGTCGCCGCGATGTGCTCCGCCTTCTTGGCGACGATGGCGTTCGAGATATCCGGATATTTCACGCAGAACGTGCCGCCGAAGCCGCAGCATACATCGCTGTCGTGCATCTCCTTGAGCGCGAGTCCTTCGACGGTCGCGAGCAGCCTGCGCGGCTGCGCCCTGATGCCGAGCTCGCGCAGCCCGGAGCATGAATCGTGATAGGTCGCGCTGCCCTCGAAACGCGCCGCGACCTTGCTCACGCTGCGCACGTCGACCAGGAAAGAGATCAGCTCGTGGGTCTTGGCGCAGAACGCCGCGGCACGCGCTTCCCAGGCCGCGTCGCCGGCGAACAGCTCCGGATAGTGCGTCTTGAGCATGCCGGCGCATGAGCCGGACGGCGCCACCACATAGTCGTAGGGCTCGAACGCGGCGATCACTTGGCTTGCGATCGCGCGCGTGCTCGCGCGATCCCCGGAATTATAGGCCGGCTGCCCGCAGCAGCTCTGGCGCGGCACCTCCACCGCGCAGCCCGCATCCTCGATCAGCTTCACCGCCGCGAAGCCGACCGCCGGGCGGATCAGGTCGACCAGGCAGGTCACGAACAGGCCGACCCGCGGCCGTTCTTGCGCCAGCGCGCCGGGCGTCTCCATCCCGTCTTTATTCATGCGCCGAACGTGCTATCCAAAGCGCAAGAAAGCAATGGGGTCGGAAATGCAGCTCAGGAACGCCATGTGCATCGAGGACCTGCGGCGCATCGCGCATCGCAACGTGCCGCGCGTCTTCATCGAGTACATGGAGGCGGGCTCCTATTCGGAGCAGACGCGCGACGCCAATACGCAGGACATGCAGGCGATCAAGCTGCGCCAGCGCGTGCTGGTCGACGTGTCGAAGCGCAAGCTTACGACCACGGTGCTCGGCGAGGAGCTTGCGCTGCCGCTCGCGCTCGCGCCGACCGGCCTTGCCGGCATGCAATATGCCGACGGCGAGATCCTCGCCTGCCGCGCCGCGCACGCGGCCGGCATCCAGTTCTGCCAGTCGACGATGTCGATCTGCTCGATCGAGGACATCGGCGCGGAGATCAAGCGGCCCTGGTGGTTCCAGCTCTACGTGATGCGCGACCGCGGCTTCGTGAAGGCGCTGGTCGAGCGCGCCGCGGCGGCCGGGTGCTCGGCGCTGTTCCTGACCGTCGACCTGCCGGTGAACGGCCAGCGCCACGTCGACCAGCGCAACGGCCTCTCGGTGCCGCCGCGCCTCACCGCGCGCACCGTGCTCGACGTCGCGCTCCGCCCGCGCTGGGCCTGGCGCATCCTGAACGGCAAGCGCCGGACCTTCGCCAATATCGACGGTCACCTCCCCGGCTTCGGCGGCCTGACGCTCGCCGAATGGACCTTTTCGCAATTCGACCCGACGGTGAGCTGGAAGGACGTCGAGTGGGTTCGCTCGATCTGGCCGCGCAAGCTGGTGCTGAAGGGCATTCTCGATCCGGAGGACGCGCGCGAGGCGCTAAAAAGCGGCGCCGACGGCGTCGTGGTCTCGAACCATGGCGGGCGCCAGCTCGACGGGGCGCCCTCGACCATCTCGGCGCTGCCGAAGGTCGCCGACGCGATCGGCGGACAGAAGGAGGTCCTGATCGATTCCGGCATTCGCACCGGGCAGGACATCTTCCGCGCGCTCGCGCTCGGCGCCAATGCCTGCATGATCGGCCGCGCCTTCCTCTACGGCCTCGGCGCGGCCGGCGAAGCCGGGGTCGCGCGCGCGATCAGCATCCTGCGCGGCGAGCTCGACACCACGATGATCCTGGCCGGGGTCGACGACGTGAAGAAGATCGATCACCGCGCGATCGCGAGCGAGCTGCCCGGAGAGTTCGCGCAGCGCAACTGAGCGGGGTGCTCACTCCTCCTTGTAGCCGTAGGCCGGCGCGTTGCCGGTCGCGCCGTAGTACTTGAACGGCAGGAACTTGCCGCTCATCCCGATCCTGACGCGATCGCCCTTCGGGTCGGCCTGGCGCTCGATCGTCATGTCGAAGTCGATCGCCGACATGATGCCGTCGCCGAACTCCTCCTCGATCAGCGCCTTCCAGGCCGGCCCGTTGACCATGACGAGCTCGTAGAAGCGGTAGATCAAGGGATCGGTCGGCGGCATCGCGGTGCCGGTGCCGCGCATCGGCACCTCGTTGAGCAGCGCTTCCTCGCTCTTCGACAGGCCGAACAGCTTCGCGGCCGCCGCCGCCATCGGCTTGGTCATCTTCTGCTGGCCGAGCACGCCGCCGGTGATCATCACCGGCGACATCCCGCCGATCTGCTCGCACACGTATTTCCAGCTCCAGCCCTTCTCGCGCTTGATGTCGAGTATCTTTTCGGCAAGCTCGTCTCGCTTCATGGCCGTTCAGCCTCCCGATTTTGCGTCGGCGGCGAC
>Ga0187784_10002138_pt1 | contig 15806 bp, 13 predicted proteins | sample 1015_SJ02_MP15_2_FD_132964 | JGI IMG/M metagenome (GOLD analysis project Ga0187784, IMG submission 132964) | Tropical peat soil microbial communities from peatlands in Department of Meta, Colombia - 1015_SJ02_MP15_20_MG | ecosystem: Environmental > Terrestrial > Soil > Wetlands > Peat | place...
CATCACGGGTTTGCCGTTTGCGTCCACCGTCGGCTTGCCATCTGCGCCGGTTTTCTGAACTTGCATCGGCTCGACGAGTTTGGCTGTGTCGTACGGCTTCAGGTTTTGAACTACGCCCTGTGAGACCAACATCAGCGCACCGATAATGCACCATGGCAGCAACACCCAAAGTGTGGCGCGCGTCATATCGACCCAGAAGTTGCCGATGGTGTCTTTTTCCCGCCGCGCGATGCCGCGAATGAAGGCCACTGCCAGAGCGATGCCGGTCGCAGCCGAAACGAAGTTGTGATAAGCGAGACCAGCCATCTGAGTCAGATAGCTCATGGTGGCTTCGCCGACGTAGTTCTGCCAGTTGGTGTTGGTGGTGAACGAGGCAGCCGTGTTAAAGGCCAGCGCGGGAGGGTTGACCGCGCCGAACTTCTGCGGATTGAAGGGCAAAAAACCTTGCACGCGCTGGATCAGGTACAGCAGCGCCATCGAGACCAAGCTGAACAACAGCATGGCTACGGCGTACTCGGTCCAGTGCATTTCGTGGTTCTCGTCCACGCCGGTCACGCGGTAGAGCAAGCGCTCCAGCGGGCACAGCACCGGATCCAGGAAAGTCTTTTCGCGGTTGAACACGTGCGCCATGAACACACCAATGGGCTTGGTGACCGCAAGGATCAATCCCAGAAACACCAGAATTTGGATCCACCCGTTGACTGTCATCAGAACTTCTCCGGCCGCAACAAGGCGTAGAGCAAATAGACCATCAGCAGAGCGCTGACGGCGAGCATGATGATCGATTCTAGGTTCATAGTGTTGACCTCACTTCATCCGATCGCAAAAGCGCACGTAGGCGATCGAAATCAAGAAGAAAGCGATAGTGACCGCAATCCAGATAACATCCTGCATAATTGGAGCTCCTCATAGCTCCGCGCGTAGCTCGTTATCACCCATCGGAGCCTATGCGCTCAATTCGCAATACATAGGTCCTTCGACTTCGTAAGAACTTCGCGAAGCGAAGCTCTTACTCCGCTCAGGATGACAATGTCGAGATAAGCCCTCAAAACTTAACCAGTATCGCCAAATCCAGCCGGTTCTCGTCTTTCACAAGATCAGGACCGGCCCAGCCCGGCACCAGTGCGCCGGGATTGCCATTGTTTCCGCCCGGTGGCGTGATTCCACCCCGTCCCGTGAAATACGGCACGTTGGCGGCGCGATGGTCGTACTCCCAGCGAAAAGTAATGTACTGGCTGGGCATGTAATCAAAGGTTGCAGACGCATCCCACGCCTTGAAGGGATTGCCGGGATTTTCGGTGAAGTACGGCGTTCCAGTAACCGCGGTGGCGCCGTCGATGGGCGGTAACAGCACCAGGTAACGGCCGGGATTGTTGATTTTTCCGCCGCCGAGAGTAAAGCCAAAGCGGTCTCTGTGGAACCAAAGCCGGTTGTAAAGCATGAATCCGAGGAAGTCCTGCTTGGGCGTGATGTACTTAACACCGTTGACTACTTTCGTTCCATTGGTATCGCAACTGACCGCCGTGCCTGCCACGGGATCACCGCCATGTTCGCATCCCATGTCGCCGGTAAGCGAAAAAGCCGCCTTGCTGATAAGGGTTTCGGGGTTGTCATAGTATTTGTATTCAATGCTGTCATCGGTGTGATAGCGGATGCGGCCGGCGACTCCGAGGGTGTCCGCGCCCAGTGCATATTGGTTACCCAGAATCTCGAACTTGCCGTTCGGCCGATACAGAATCTGCGCGCCGATGCCCGGCCGGTGATTGAACCGTCCGTATGACTGCCATCCGTTAATGAACCAGGGCTCAATCTTCAAATGCTCGCTGGGGAAAACCTGGACGCGCACGCCATTGAAAAACCATGGGGTGTTCGAAGAAACATACGACGGCTGATAGGCCCAATTATCAGCGTTGTAGTAGCTGAAGAGGCCGATGTACGACATGAAAATTCCGGCATCCACGTTGATGCCATGCAAGGCATTGAAGTGATATCCGCCGTAGGCTTCGGAAATATAGCGGTAGGCCGTGTCGAGATCCCATTGGCCACGCCCCGGGCTAGCATCGTTGCGCGGAGTCGTTTCCGAATACATTCCGAACTGGGTCATCAAGCGGCCGCGCACGTTGTCGTAGTGGAAGTCGCCGCCGACCCCGAGTTGGGTGAGCTGAACTTCGTACGCACGAAATACCTCGCTTGATCCGCCGATGGAGTCATCGGCCGGATGGTTAAAGTCGACGATGTAGTCGACGTCGGCTTGCACCTCCGGTGTAAAAAATTTCGTATCGAAGGGCACGTCCTTCACCCGGCTGTTGCCGTTCAGCCAGGTAAAGTCGGCAAAGGCAAAGGGCTCGGCCTTCCCCGGTGCTGCCGCTGGAGGCGTTGAGCTTCCGGGCTCGACAGCCGCCATCACCGGAACAGCGGTAGGAACCGCTATGGGCGCGGTCGCCTTGGCGCTCTGAACTACAGTCGTGGGTTGTTCCTTTGCCGTGTGCTGCTGCAGCTCTGCTTCGAGTTGCTCGATGCGCTGCTTCATCGCAGCCAGCTCTTTGGCGATGGCGGGAGGAATTTGCTGATCGGCAGCGCCAGCTTGCTGATTGGATTCTCTAACTGGAGTGTCGCTGGTGAGTTGTTGGGCATGAATCGGCAGAGCTAGTAACGCGGTGGTCAGAAACACAAAGGCCACACACTTGCCAGCTTTCGGAAGTTTGCGTTTGAGAATTTCAGGATGCATCACTATGAGTTCTCCTCGTTTCTTTGACGGATTGAACTTGGCGAAACAGGCCTTCACAGCGCTGAGCGCAAGTTCTTGCTTCCTTCACCAGAGCGCTGCAAGAAAGCGCAAGTACAGATCAACACGTGCGACACAGCACTGCTCGTGCGAAGCCGGGTCACCGACATCGCGCACACAGCCATTCCTTAAGGGATAAACTTACTATTTCACAACACCGCACATAAAGGCAGGGTTAATAATTCATAAAGAATTCGTAAGGAGGGTGTGCCCGAATGAAACTGTCGGAACTGCTCAGCGGTGGTTTACACAGTCCTCCGCTTTGGCGCGGCGAGGGTTACTGAACGCGATTGCCGGGATCGAAACGACAGACCATCCAAGGTTCGGTGCGAATGTAACGCGCGCCGCCGGGTATGGATTCGAGTTTGCGCTGCAGGTTCGCCAGGACGCGAAGGAAATCAGATTGCCGGATGTGCTCACGGCCCCAGCGCGTGGTTAAGCGGGTGTGGGGCGTAATGATGTTGGTGTGATGTCCGGCGAGAAATACCAGCATCTCGAACTCCTCTTCGTCGAGGCGAAGTTCGTGTCCCCTGACAAACACGCGGTGGGCGCGGAGATCAATGCGAAAATCTCCGCTCGCGATTACCGTTTCATCGCCACTCGTTAGCGACGGCATGTGCTCTTCGAGCTTTTCGAACGGGCGGGCGAACTCTCTCAGACTCCAAGTGCTTGCCATGACAAACCTCCGCTCAACAGCCCCAATCGGCCTCGCCCGGCTTGGCAAAATACTTGCGGCTCGGGTAGTCTGGCGATGAAGCTGCGCCCAGCTCATCGAGTGCCAAACGGGCGGCAGCTACCATCAATCTTCGTTCGTTGCTGGGAGTTCGATCCCAACAAGATGTGTTTCCCTCGTTGTCCTTGCAATCGTAGTCGTGGGCCAGAGCTTCCCGATAGTGATGGAAAAGCTTGGCCAGTTGCTCCGCAGAGACATCCTGAATTGCCGACATAAACTCCTAACCTTTCTGTGGTTCGGCGGACGGGTCCAACGCCGGAATGGTTCTTGATTGATTGGTGGTTGCGGCGACTTTCTTGCGCAAACGGATCAGAAATCCCAGCAGCAGTAGAAGCATATTCACCATCGCGAGCAGAACCAATTTACTGGCGCTCTCCCCGCCTTCGATAGATTGGATTCCTCAAAGCGTAAGGATTGAATAAAGAGTTCGTAGAATGTTCGTAAGCGAACACCCTAGGCCTAACTGTTACTGAATCAATGGCAAACCACGATTGGTCAGCGAGCGGTCGTCCGGCCAAGGTATGATTCTCGGGGTAGCGCCATGGGATCAGAGGTCCAACAATCGCTCTGGGCTTTCGTTTCCAGTGCCGCCGCGCTTGTTGGTTTCTCGCTGTGCTTGATCGTCGTTGCCGCAGCGCAAAGCAAGGACGTTACCTCTCAGTCGGCGCTGGGACAAATCTCAGGACATGTCTATCGCTCGGACACGGGAGAGCCGATCCCTAAGGCGCAGGTCGGACTTTGGGCTGCGGATGAGGCGACAGCCCAGGCCGCAGGCGGACAACGCATTGTACGCACGAGCGCGGACGGCACCTTCGTTTTTTTTGATCTTCCCGCAGGCACGTATCAGATTGGGGGCTGGCAGAACGGATTTACGGAGTTCTCCTGGCCACAAAATGAAGAGCAAGCCGAGAGACTTCATCGCGAAATGTCTGTCTCCCTCAAACCCGGACAAAAACTGGAGAATCTGGCGCTACGTCTTCATCCCGCCGGAGTTATCGCGGGAAGGATCACCGACGAGGAGCGGGAGCCGGTGTCAGGGGTGGAAGTTTATGTTCTATTTGCCAAGTTTGTGCGTGGTGGACGGAGACAAATCAATGCAATGGGGCGGGCAGTTACGGACGACCTTGGCAACTTTCGCGTCTCCAATTTGCCGCCTGGGCCGTACTACGTGAGAGCTGGCGGCTTGATAACGCAGGAGACGCGGCATATGCAGACCTTCGGGTTGAAGGAGGATCCTGCCGGCGGGATGCGATATCACAATACGTATTATCCGGGAACGTCGTCCCTGGACGAAGCGCAGGTTTTGCACGTAACGCCGGAGGGCACCAACGACATTCAATTCACCGTAGCCACAGAGCGAACCTACACGATTGCCGGGAAGGTTCTGGGCAAATCGGCGCTGGAGCGGGCAGAAGAGGTTCGCTATATTGCGCGAGACTCCGAGGGATACATGTTCAGCGTCGATGACGGTTCCGCCGAGGTTGCGCCCGATGGTTCCTTCAAGACTTCGCCCTTGCCTCCTGGCGATTACACGCTAAGCGCGGACGTAAATCGCCAGGGCGTAGAAACCGAGCTGGGGTATGCGTCGGTTCGCATCGTGGACTCCAATGAACATGCCGATATCCAGATCGGCCACGCTATCGAAGTGCATGGAAAGGTCGAAGCTCCCCAGGGCTTTCCGCTACAGGGCACAAAAATCGCGCTGGAAACGTTTGGCCCAGGCTTTTATCTCCTTCACGAAGCCGCAGTTGACTCCAGCGCCCGATTTGTCATCCCCAATATCCCGCCGGGCGATGACATGTTTACCCTTCTAGAGAGCAGTCAAGAGTCGGCCTACGTCAAGAAAGCGGTCTGTAATGGCCGGGATTACGCATCAAGTGTGTTCACGCTCGCGCTCGATACGACGCTCGATTGCACCGTGACACTGGCCAACGATATGGGCGTGGTGCACGGAAAAGTGATGAACGGCGAAAATCCCGCGCCGAGAGTAGTGGTCGTGTTGATCCCGGAATCGAAGGATCTTCGCCGTATTCCATGTTACACGCTTACTTCAAAGACGGATGCCGCCGGAGACTACAAAATCTCGGGAGTGATTCCGGGCGATTACCTTCTTTTTGCAGTGCCCCCTAGCCCCGACAATGCGCATTTTGCCGTGGACTTCGCCGGCAGCCACCGCGGCAGCGCCGAGCGCGTAGAACTGAACACCCCTGGCGTCCAGGCCATCAATTTAAAGCTCACGAGTTTGGAGTAGTCGGCGTCTACTTGCCCGGTTCGAAGCGGTATCCCACCCAAGGTTCAGTCACGATATAACGCGGCGAGGATGCTTCGGCTTCCAGTTTCTTGCGCAGTTGGCCTACAAAGACACGCAAATACTCCACTTGCTCGGTGCTTTGCCCGCCCCAGATGGCGCCCAGCAGAGCGCGGTGGGTCACTACTTTTCCGGCGTGGCGGGCAAGATAGACGAGCAGGTCGAATTCTTTGGGAGTGAGATGAACCTCATGGCGGCACACCGTGACTCTATGCGCCGCGAGATCGATATGAAAATCTCCGACGTCGATGAGAGGCGACTCCTCTTCAGCTGTAGGAGTTCGCCGCAGGCTGGCACGCACGCGGGCAAGCAGCTCTTCGATCCCAAAGGGCTTGGTGACGTAATCGTCGGCCCCGGCATCAAGCGCCTGGACCTTGGTTCGCTCCTCTCCGCGGACAGAAAGCACGATGATCGGAATCTGCGTGGACGGACGTAATTTCCGGCAAAGTTCAAGACCGTCCAGGTTGGGCATGGCGAGGTCGGTGATCACCAGATCGGGGATCCAATCCTTCATGATCTCGAGGGCCGTCTCGCCATCATTGGCCACGCGAATGTCATAACCATGGCTGGACAGGCTGGTGCGCAGCACCCGCGTGATCTGGGGTTCGTCATCGACGACGAGAATGCGGCGAGGATCGCTCATGTTGAGGTCACGGCTCTTGTGTGACGATGTGAACATCCACCGGAGGGGCATCGCGCAGGAATCTGTGAATCGCGTTGAGATAGAAATATCTTTTCAACCCGGTTGTGGCCGAACGGCCGAAAACCACCTGGGTGATGTGCTTTTCGCGCACCGCGTCGGCCACCGCCTCCGCCACGGTTTTGCCCTTCACCTTCTCGATCTGCGCACCAACGTTTTCGGCAAACTGGAGGTTTGCGGCCAGAGTCTTCTGGTTCTTCTCGCTCGTGTCCTGGCCCAAGTCGACGTAGATGACGAAAAGCTCGCCATCGAGGGCCTGGGCCATGCGCGCGCCACGCGCAATCAAGTATTGCGCGGCCGGATTGGAACTGATGGCGACTCCAATCCGCTCGCGAACCGGCACAGCCCCGGTGCTCTCGTCCTTCTCGCGATACGATTCCAAACTGCGATCGACCGCCTGCGCCACCTGCCGCAGCGCCAACTCGCGCAAGGCGATGAGATTGCCGGGACGAAAGAAATTGTCCAAGGCCCTTCCGACACGGTCCAAAGGATAAATGTCACCGCGGCGCATGCGGTTTTGCAGCGCTTCGGGGGTCAGGTCGGACATGACCACTTCATCCACGCGCTTGAGAACCCAGTCCGGCACGGTCTCACGCACGGTTATTCCGGTAAGGCTTTGCACGGTCGGGGTGACACTCTCGAGATGCTGGATGTTCATGGTCGAAAGCACATCGATGCCGGCATCGAGGATTTCGAAGACATCCTGATAGCGCTTGTGGTGTTTGCTGCCTTCCACGTTGGTGTGGGCCAGCTCATCGACCAGCACAACCCGCGGGTTGCGCGCCAGAATGGCATCGACGTCCATCTCCTCGAAAATGGTGCCCTTGTACTCCAGCTTTTTCCGCGGAACTGCCTCCAGTTGCGCTGCCAGATCGGCAGTAGCCTTGCGGCCGTGAGATTCGACGACGCCAATAACGACGTCTTCGCCGCGGCTGTGCCGGCGAATGGCTTCGCTCAGCATGGTATAGGTCTTGCCCACGCCGGGCGCGTAACCCAGAAACAGCTTGAATGCGCCTCCCTTCTTGGAAGGAGCAGCTTCCTCCAGCCATTGTTCAGGTGTTTTGAGCATCGGGGTTATTTTCGTTGAGAAAGCCAAAATTGTCGATGTCAGCTACAATCTCGGCGTGAGGCCAGCGACGACTAAAGCGGCGCAGCAATATGCGGCGACGGTGGTAGCGCTTATCGTTGTTGTTGTCGCTTTCCACTTCCTTATTCATGTAAACCCGGTTACGGTGGCACTTACTTTTCTCATTGGCGTACTGCTGGTCTCCGCCAATTGGGGGCTGCGGCCGGCAATTTTCATGGCGGTGCTCGCGAGCCTGGCGTTTGACTACTATTTTCTACCTCCGATCGGCAGCTTGGCTATCGCCGACCCTCAAAACTGGATTGCTCTGTTGGCTTTTCTGGTCACTGCCATCATCGCCAGCCAATTGGGGGACCGTGCACGAAGAGAAGCGCAAAGCGCCAATGAGCGACGAGGCGAAGCCGAGCGTCTTTACAAGTTCAGCCAGCAAATGCTGTCCAGCGAGAACGTGGCTGAACTTCTTAACTCCATCCCCATCTACATTGTCGAATCGTTCGGAGTGGAATCTGCGGCGATTTCTCTACCCAATCGCCCGGACGTTTACCGCTCCAGTATCGACAGAGATGTTCTGGACCGGCATGATCTGCGGCTGGTCGCCATGCGAGGAGAACCCAAGATCGACCCCGAGCAACGAGTCATATTCATGCCGCTGCGCATGGGTTTGCGCGTGGTGGGGAGTATGGGACTCTCTGGCGCGCAACTTTCGCGCGAAACCTTGGAGTCCATGAGCAGCCTGATTGCGATCGCCATCGAGCGCGCCGGCGCGGTTGAGAAGCTCAGCCGGGCCGAGGCCGCGCGTGAGAGCGAGCAACTACGCTCGGCGTTGCTCGACTCGGTCACTCATGAATTTCGCACTCCTTTGACCTCCATCAAGGCTTCAGTCACGTCGTTGCTGTCGAACCCCGGCCTGGATGAGGCCCAGCGCACGGAATTACTCACCGTCGTCAATGAGGAAAGTGATCGCTTAAACCATCTGGTGGGCGAAGCCGCGGAGATGGCGCAGCTCGATGCTCACAAGGTGGAACTACGTTTGGGCCAGCATCAGATCGAGGAAGCCGTCGAGAATGCGATCGAGAAATCAAAAACAACATTGGGGAAACATCCGGTGAACGTTATGTTGCCCGGCGATTTGCCGGCGGTGCGAATCGATGTAGATCGCATCTCCGAGGTCGTCGCGCAACTGCTGGAAAACGCAGCGAAGTATTCGCCGCCGGACTCGCCCATTAATATCAGGGGAGAAGTGAGAAACCAAAAAGTGATGACCAGCATTGCCGACCACGGACCGGGCATCGACGATTTCGAACAGTCGTTGATTTTCGAAAAATTCTACCGCGGCCGAAACCAGCGGCTGCAGGTGCAGGGCACGGGCATGGGTCTGGCGATCGCCAAGGCGATCGTGGAAGCCCATGGCGGCGAGATTGGGGTCACCAGCCAACTCGGGCATGGTTCGGTGTTTTATTTCACGGTACCGGTGGCGTAGGCGCGACCAGTCAAGCCACCAGCAGCCACCATCCTTGGCAGTTGTGATAGACTCTGGCGTCAAGCTCCCGACACCAACTCTCGTTTCGTGTGTCTGCCGGTTGGTATTTTTCACAACTCATTGTTTCGACTCCAAGGAGGCCTTCATGCGTTCCAAACCCTGCAAACCGGTACTTTTCGCCCTGTACTCATTCCTGCTGTGCGTCATTGTTTTGTTGGGTGCGCCTGTTGCGAGCAGCGAATCGAATAAGGCTCCGCTGCTGCGCAAACCGACGGTGAGTAAAACTCAGATCGCCTTCAGCTACGGCGGAGACCTGTGGATCGTGGACCGCAGCGGCGGCGACGCCCGGCGCCTGACTAGCGACGTTGGCATAGAAACCGATCCATATTTTTCGCCAGACGGATCGCTGATCGCCTTCACCGGCGAATACGATGGCAACGAGGATGTGTACGTCATTCCCGCCGCCGGCGGCATTCCAAAGCGACTGACGTCGCATCCCGGATCCGATCAAGTTGTGGGCTGGACGCGCGACGGCAAGCGCATTTTGTTTCGCTCGGCGCGCGACAATTATTCGGGCGCCAACCGCTTGTTCCTGGTCAGCATCGAAGGAGGCCTGCCGGAAGAGTTGCCTCTGCCCATGGCGGAGGAAGGATCCTATTCTCCCGACAGCACCCACCTGGCGTACGTGCCTTTTACCAACTTCCATGAATCCTGGCGGTTTCAGCGTGGGCTGAAACACTATCGAGGCGGCACCGCGTCGCCGATCTGGATAGCCAAGCTGTCTGATTCCAGCGTCGAGAAGATCCCGCGCACGGACTCCAACGACTCGACCCCGATGTGGCTTGGCAACCGAATCTACTTTCTCTCTGATCGCAATGGCCCGGTCAACCTATTTATGTACGACACGACCACCAAGCAGGTCAGCGAGGCGGAGCGGAGCAATGGGGTCGATATCAAGTCGGCCTCTGCAGGACCGGATGCCATCGTCTACGAGCAATTCGGATCGATTCACTTCTTCGATCCGGCCAGCGGCCAGGAGCATGCGGTCGATATCCGCGTGACCGGCGACTTCCCCGCGGTGCGGGCGCATTTCGTCAAAGTTGCGGAGCAAGTTCAGAATGCAAATGTTTCGCCCACTGGAGCTCGCGCGGTCTTCGAGGCGCACGGCGAAATCCTCACCGTCCCGGCGGAGCATGGAGATATCCGCAATCTGACAAATTCTCCCGGGGTCGCCGATCGCGATCCGGCCTGGTCGCCGGATGGAAAGTGGATTGCCTACTTCTCGGATGAGTCGGGAGAGTACGCGCTGCATCTGCGTTCCCAGGACGGTCTCAGCGACATCCGAAAAATCAACCTGGGCACGCCAACGTTCTATTACTCGCCGGTTTGGTCGCCCGACAGTAAGAAAATTGCCTACAGCGATAAGCGGCTCAATCTCTGGTACGTGGAGATTGAGGGCGGGAAGCCGGTTCTGGTCGACACTAACGCGTACGAAGCCGGGCCGGGATCGGGATTCAATGCGGTTTGGTCGCCGGACAGCCGGTGGATTGCCTACACGAAGCAGCTTACCAGCGGCATGCGCGCTGTCTTTATTTATGGGCTCGAAGGAAAAGCCACCCACCAGGTGACTGACGGCATGAGCGACGCCGAATTCGCTGCTTTCGACAAGAACGGGCGATACCTGTACTTCACGGCCAGCACCGACGTCGGACCGGTTCTGGCCGCCAGCATGGGCGGCTTCAAAATACCGGTTACGCGTAGCGGATACGTAATCGTGCTGAATAAAGAATTGAAGTCGCCGCTGGCGCCGCAGAGCGATGAAGAGAAAATCGAAGCCGACAAGTCGGCGGCCGATAAACAGAAAATGGCTGCACAAGCGGACGAGTGCTCTCCAGAGGCCCAGAAAGGAGGCGGCGAATCTCCCAAAGAAACTGCGGCCACGGAAGGCGACAAACAATCGGCTGAAAAGAAAGGTGACAGCTCGAAAGAAAGCAAAGAACCACCAGTAGTTCGCATTGATTTTGAAAACATCGATCAACGGATTCTGGCCTTGCCGTTTCCGGCGCGAAACTACTGGGGAATGCTTGCCGGAAAAACCCACATCTTATACCTGCTCGAAGGACCGACTATTGAAGACGGCACGGGAGATCCCAGGCAGATCGTTCACAAGTTCGATCTGTGTACTCGCAAAACCGACAAGCTGTTGGATAACATCGGGAACTTTTTTGTTTCGGCGAACGGGGAGAAGGCGCTGTACGAACAATTGCCCGAAGCCAAGCCACAGGCTGGAGGCGGCGGTGAGCATCCGCATGGCGCCTGGTTCATCAAGGCGGTTGATGGCCTTGGCAAACCGGGCGAACCTGGCAAGCCGGATGGCGCATTGAAGCTGGACTCGATGGAAGTGGCAGTTGATCCGCGGGCCGAATGGCAGCAAATGTACCGGGAGGTTTGGCGGATTGAGCGCGACTTCTTTTACGATCCCAACCTGCACGGGGCCGATCTGAAGGCACTGATGGCGGCGTATCAACCATACGTCGATAACGTCATGAGCCGCGCCGACCTCAATTACATCTTCGCTGACATGCTGGGCGAGATCACGGCGCAACACGTCTACGTTTTCGGCGGCGACCGGCCGGAGGTGAAGCACGTCAGCGGCGGACTGCTGGGAGCGGACTACACCATCGAGAACGATCGCTATCGCTTTTCACACGTGTATTACGGTGAAAACTGGAATCCGGACCTGCGCGCTCCCCTGACCGAGCCCGGGGTAAACGTGAAGGAAGGTGAATACCTGCTCGCGGTCAACGGCCGCGAGCTGCATGGCAGCGACGAGATTTACGGTTTTTTTCAGGAGACCGCTGGAAAATCAGTGCAGTTGAAAGTCGGACCTGATCCGAGCGGGAAAGGGGCACGGAACGTCACAGTTGTGCCGATCGCCAATGAACGCTCGTTGCGCTTGCGTGCCTGGATGGATGCAAATCGCAGGAAGGTGGAGCAGCTCAGCAATGGCCGTCTGGCCTACGTTTATTTGCCGGACACGTTCGTGAACGGCTACACGAATTTCAATCGCTACTATTTCGCGCAGTGGGACAAACAGGGAGCGGTGATCGACGAACGCTTCAACGGCGGGGGTTGGATTGCCGACTATATTGTGGACTGGCTCAAGCGGCCGCTGCTGGCGGTCGCGATGACTCGCGAGGGCAAAGACAATTACATTCCTCAGTCCGTCTTCGGACCGAAGGTGATGTTAATTAATGAGTATGCCGGCTCAGGCGGCGACGCGCTTCCGTGGATGTTTAAGCGACTCGGAACTGGGCCACTGATCGGCACGCGCACCTGGGGCGGGCTGATCGGCATCGGCGGGTATCCGCCCTTGATGGACGGCGGCGAAGTGACGGCCCCGCGCTGGGGTATCTTCAACCCGGATACTGGCCAGTTCGACGTGGAGAACAAAGGCGTGTCGCCGGATATTGAAGTGGAGTTGGATCCGGCGGCGTGGCGGCAAGGGCACGACCCGCAGCTCGAAAAGGGAGTTTCTACGGTCCTCGACGAGCTCAAGCAGCACCCGATTCCGGAAATCAAGAGGCCAAAGTATCCGGTTTACAACTGGCAGGCGGTTCGGAACGCCGCCAGCGCGCCGGAGAAAGCGGCGGGGCAGCAGTAGGGTGAATTTTTCGCCCTATAAAGTTAATCTTTGTCATTCCGAGGAGCCAAGCGCGAGGAGGAATCTGCAGTTGGGGGAAACTACAGATCCCTCGCGCGCCTTTCGGGGTCACAACAAAAGCAGCTTGTGGCAAGCTGTGACGGCCACGCTAACCAACCGATTCCTTCCGCAGTCCATATTTGACAGCGACTCTAGAGATTCATGTTCAGGTTCAGCGTTTTACCCGTCGTTTTGCTTCTGGTCTTTCTGAGCCCGGCCGTCCTGTGCCCACAGAACACGCCGACGCCAGCACCGCAGGCCATGCAACGAAAGACCAGCACGCCCTACACCGGCGACTTATCCATCTTCGATTCGCCGGGTCGCGATGAGCGGCTTCAGATTGATCGCGTGATGGACATCCTCGGCATCGGCGCTGGCAAGAATGTCGCGGACATCGGAGCCGGGTCCGGCTGGTTCACAGTGCGGGCTGCCGCGCGTGTGACCGATTCCGGCTGCGTGTACGCGGTCGACATCAATCCGGAAGCCATTCGTTACATCGACAATCGTGTTAAGAAGGAAAATCTGCGAAATGTAAGAACCATTCTGAGCCGCAGCGATGACCCACTGCTTCCGCCCAACACGGTGGATGCGGTGCTGTTGCTGAAGACTTATCACGAGGTGGAGAAACCGGTGGCCCTCTTGCGGAATCTTCGCGCTTCACTTCGGTCCGAAGCCAAGATCGGAATCATTGATCGCAACGGCAACGGAGAGAATCATGGCGTGGGGCGAGAAGTGGTCATCCGCGAGGCGGGAGAGGCTGGTTACAAAATGGTTGAACAGTACGATTTTGTGAAGGGCGATGGCATGGATTATTTTCTGATCTTCAAGGTTAGGGAGTAACGGGCCAGACTCTCTTCGCTTTTTTAGATTTCTGTGGCGCGGCCCCGGACAACCTCAGATGATTGAGGCTCCTGCTGCACATTGTGGCGGACGTCGGCGCCACGGACCCAGAAAATGACATCTTCGGAGATGTTAGTGGCGTGATCCGCGACGCGTTCCAGATTGCGGGCGATGAGTAGCGCGTCGAGAGCCTGACGTGTCACATCCGGGCGTTCATTCATAGTTTTCACCAAGGTAATGAACGCCTCGTCCCGCATGCGATCCACCACGTTGTCCATTTCCAGCACCGCCTGGGCGAGTTCGGCCTTGGCTTCAATGAATGACTCCAGTGAGCGCCGCACCATCGCCGAAACCGCGCCCGCCATTCGCGGGATATCCACCGGAAGATCGGCCTGGGGCAATTCAACCAGGTCCATGACGCGCTCAGCAATGTTAACCGCCTGATCGCCGACGCGCTCGAGGTCAGAGTTGATTTTCGTGACTGCGAGAATGAACCGCAGATCGACAGCCATGGGCTGCTGCATGGCGAGCAGATCGAACGCCAGCTCATCGATCTCCCGTTCGGCTGCATTGATCTGGGACTCGCCTTCCAATACCAACTGACAACGCGCGAGGTCACGGTCGATGTACGCCTGGCAGGCGCGGTCGACCGCCTGCTCGGCCAGCCCGCCCATGCGGAGCAATCGGTTTCGCAGATCGTCGAGTCCCTGTTGAAAGCGTGTGCGCATTATCCAAACCTGCCTGTGATGTAATCCTCGGTACGCTTGTCGGACGGAGTAGTAAAGATCTTCTCGGTCCGGTCGAACTCGATTAACCTGCCCAGAAGGAAGAATCCAGTGAATTCGGCCACGCGGGAGGCCTGTTGCATATTATGCGTCACTATAACGATGGTAAATTTCTCTTTTAGCTGGAAAATTAATTCTTCGATCTTACCGGTGGAGATCGGGTCCAGGGCGGAGCAAGGCTCGTCCATGAGCAGCACCTGAGGCTCGACAGCCAGAGCGCGAGCGATGCAGAGCCGCTGCTGCTGTCCTCCCGACAGGCTGGCGCCGGATTTCTTGCGCAGCGTATCTTTCACCTCGTCCCACAAGGCGGAGACCTTCAGGGAGCGCTCGACAATCTCATCCAGCTGTTTGCGGTTGCGGAACCCGTTCAGCTTCAATCCCGCCGCCACGTTGTCGTAAATGGACATGGTGGGAAACGGATTCGGCTTCTGAAACACCATGCCGATGCGGCGCCGAATCTGCACCGCCGTGGTTCCGTTGTAAACGTCCAAGTCTCCCATTCGAACCCGGCCGGTGACCCGCGTCTCCGGGATGGTTTCGTGCATCCGGTTCAGGCAACGCACGAAGGTGGACTTGCCGCATCCCGAGGGGCCGATGACTGCGGTCGCGTGGTTGGCAGGAATCTCCATGTTGATGTCATGCAGAGCCTGCGTGTTGCTAAACCAGGCGTTGAGATTTTCGACCTTGATGCCAACTCCCATAGATCAGCTCATCCCCTTGAGCATTCCCCGTCCGGCGGCGATTCGCACCGCGGTCACCGACACCACAATCAACACAATCAAGATGAGCGCGCCCGCCCACGCCTGCCGATGCCACTCGTCGAAAGGCGAAATGGCGTAAGTGAAAACCTGCAGCGAAAGCGCGGCGGTCGGCTGATTCATTTTCCAGTTCCAGTACTGGTTACCAAACGCCGTAAACAGCAGTGGCGCCGTTTCTCCCGCAACCCGGGCAAAGGCTAGCATAACACCGGTAATGACCCCGGAGGTCGCGGTGCGCAAGGTAATCGAAAGGGTGGTGCGCCAGCGGGAAACTCCCAGGCCGTAGGCCGCCTCGCGAATAGCCTGCGGCACCAGCAGCAACATCTCTTCGGTGGCGCGAGTGATAGTGGGAATCATCATAATCGCGAGTGCGACTCCACCGGCCAGAGCGGAAAAGTGGCCTTGCGCAATCACCACGATTCCATAGGCGACAATGCCGACTACGATAGAAGGCACGCCGTTCAGGACATCGGCCGTGAAGCGAATCAGATCTCCGAAGCGGTTCCGGCCGTATTCGGCGAGATAGATGCCGGCTCCAATCCCAATCGGAACGCCCATACTGCTGGCAATCAGCAAGATCAAGGCTGTGCCTCCGATGGCGTTCGCCATGCCACCCCCGGCCTCGCCAAC
>Ga0187784_10002139_pt1 | contig 15800 bp, 14 predicted proteins | sample 1015_SJ02_MP15_2_FD_132964 | JGI IMG/M metagenome (GOLD analysis project Ga0187784, IMG submission 132964) | Tropical peat soil microbial communities from peatlands in Department of Meta, Colombia - 1015_SJ02_MP15_20_MG | ecosystem: Environmental > Terrestrial > Soil > Wetlands > Peat | place...
GACAACGTGGCCCTCGCCGTCCAGGCCCAGGCCGGGCACAGCTTCCGCTTTTGGCGGCCCGCGCGCGCGGAGGCGGCCTTGCGCGAGCCGGCGCGCGCCATCCTCGAGCAGGTCGGCCTCAGCGCGCGGGCGGACGTGCCGGCTGCGATATTGGCGCATGGCGAGAAGCGCGCGCTCGAGATCGCACTCGCGCTCGCCGGCCGGCCGCGGCTCCTCATGCTCGATGAGCCCATGGCGGGCATGGGCCCCGAGGATTCGGCGCGCATGGTGCGCTTTCTCTCGACCCTGAGGGGCAAGCTCACCATCCTCCTCATCGAGCACGACATGGACGCCGTGTTCGCGCTTGCCGACCGCATCACCGTGCTCGTCTACGGCCGCGCGATCGCCAGCGGGACGCCCCAGGCGATTCGGAGCAACGCCGAGGTGCGCCAGGCCTATCTCGGCGAGGAGACCGCAGCGTGATGCTCGAGGTCTCCGGGCTCGCGGCCGGCTACGGGGAGAGCCAGGTGCTCTTCGGCATCTCCTTCGAGGTGCGCCGCGGCGAAGTGGTGACGCTTCTGGGCCGCAACGGCATGGGCAAGACCACCACCATCTCCGCCCTCATGGGCATCGTGCCGCCCCGCGCGGGCGAGATCCTCTTCGAGGGCAAGGCGATCCAGGGACTGCCCGCTTACCGCGTCGCCGAGCGCGGCCTCGGCCTGGTGCCCGAGGGACGCCAGGTCTTTCCCAACCTGACCGTGCGCGAGAACCTGGTCGCGACCGCCGCCAATCGTGCCGGCGCGCCGCGGCCGTGGACGCTCGAGCTCGTGCTCGAGCTTTTCCCGGTGCTCGCGGAACGGCTCAACAGCATGGGCGGGCTGCTCTCGGGCGGGGAGCAGCAGATGCTCTCGATCGGCCGTGCGCTCATGACCAATCCGCGGCTTCTGATCCTCGATGAGGCGACGGAGGGGCTGGCGCCGCGGGTGCGCGCCGAGATCTGGCGTTGCCTCCGCACGCTCAAGGCGGCGGGCCAGTCGATCCTCGTCATCGACAAGAACATCGATGCGCTGACCCGCATCGCGGAGCGCCACTATATTCTGGAGAAGGGCCAGATCGTCTGGCAAGGGACGTCGGAGGCGCTGCGCGAGAACGTCGAGCTGCAGCACCGCTATCTCGGAGTGTGAGAGGAAAGACGCATGGTGAAGCTTTGCCGTTTCGACGACAATCGCCTCGGGCTCGTTGAGCGCGATCAGGTTCTCGACGTGCGCGCGGCATAGCCCGCCTCCGCCCGCGGCCGGCCGGCGGCATCAAGCATCGAGGGGCGGAGAGAGGGCGCGGTCCGCGGCGGCGATCTCGGCCGCGACGCGCGCGATCGCCGGACGCGTTCTCATGCGCTCGTACCACGCCGCGAGTCTCGGGAAAGCGCCGAGGCGCGGCCCCTTGAGGCGGAGCGCGTAGAGCACGGCCATGAACACGGCAATATCGGCGAAGGTGAAGCTGCCGCAGAGATAATCCTTGTGCGCGAGGCGCTCGTCGAGATGGCGGTAGTGGAGGAGGATCGCCGCCTCGGCACCCTTCCCCGCCTCCTCGCGAGCGCGCTGGCGCGCGGGCTCGGGGTCGGGCGGCTCGGTGCGGTACATGAGCGCGCGCACGTCTGCCAGCAGGATCTCGTCGGCGTAGAGCTCGAGCAGGCGGCAGCGCGCGCGCTCCACCGCTGTCGCCGGGTGGAGCGGCGGCGAGGGGTAGGCGTCCTCCAGATACTCGAAGATCAGCGTCGAATCGAAGAGCGTCAAATCGCCGTCGACCAGCACCGGGACCTGGCCCTTGGGATTGGCGGCCAGCACCTCGGGATGCTTCGGCGCGTAGCCTTGGGCCTGGCTGAAGGGCACCATCACCCGCTCGAAGGGCAGGCCTTTCTCGTAGAGCGCCATCTCGACCTTGCGGGAGAAAAGACTGAGAGGGCCGGAATAGAGCCGCATGGGCGTCGCCTCGAAGGGGTCGGGTGATCGGAACGCTACAAGAACATGCGCAGCGCGGCAAGACGCCAGCTTAAGGGTGCTCAGACGCGCTCGCTTCCCGCCGCCGCCATCGCACGCCATCGAGGCAGTAGCCGAGCGAGACGAGCGCCGCCGGGATCACCGGCAGCACATAGCGCATCTCGAGATGGAGCAGCGCAAAGGCGCCGATGACGCCCATGAAGGTGAGCCAGAGGAAGACCGCCGCCGCCTGGCGGCCGCGCGGCTCGCAGCGCCGTCGCCCGAGCGCCATGAGCGGGGTGCCGATCGCAAGGACCGCGAGTCCGGCGAGAGCCACGATCTCGAGCGCGAGGAGGGGCGGGCCGAAGGTCGCCGCATCCCAGAAGAGGCCGGCGCGCGGCATCTCGCGCAGCTCGCGCACGCCGGGGATCACGCGCGCGGAGGCCCTCGGGCCGAGCTGGAGAAAATCGTTGAGGTTCGCGAGTGGATTGAGGAGGAGGTTGGCGAGGCGCTCGAGCTGGAGATTGTGCACCACGGTCGCGAGATAGGCGAAGGGATGGCGGCCCAGCATCGCGAGGAAGTGGCTTAAGGTCGCATGTCTGATCTCGAGCGGATCGAGGCCGTACTCGCGCCACAGGATGTCCACGAGCTGGTACATGCCGGCCAGGCCCGGCGCTATGTCGTGGCTCGCGGCGACGCGCGAGACGAGGTCGGTGCCGTCGAAGGGATTGCCGAGGTCCAAGGTCTCGATGTTGATGGAGGGCCAGAGCCAGTTGACGCTCTCGGCGACGCTCAAGAGGGCATGGCCCGTGCGGTGCGCGTTCCACAGCATGTGGGTCGCCACGAGCGCCGCGACGGGCAGGAGAAAGGCGGCGAGCGAGCCGAGCAGCGCCAAAATGCCTTTGGCGCGCAGCCGCTCGCACAGGGCGAGCCCGATGAGCGGGAAGAGCGTGAAGTAGAGCCCCACGTCCCGCATCCAGATCGAGGCGCCCCAGAGAAACCCCAGCCCCAGAAGCGCGCCCGCGCCGAGCCGCAGTTGCCCGGTCATCTCCATGACGATGAGAAAGACGACCGCGATGAAGAGGCTCGCATAGAGGCTGTCGCTCAGGATCACGACGTCATAGAGGCTCGAGCCCGAGATGGCGGCGAGCACCATGACCGCGTAACGGAGCGCGGTGCTGCGCACGAGAGCGGCAAGGGCGGCCGCAACGAGGGCGAGCGCCGCAAGCGAGGCGACGCATTGCACGGCGGCTATGAGCAGCGCGAAGTGGCTGGGGGAGACGAGCTTGGCAAGGGCGATGAGGAGCGGATAGCCGTAGGGCCTGAGGATGGCGAGGGGCTGCGGCCCGCTCAGCCAGGCGCCGTCGTCGAGCCAGCGACGGCTCGCCAGAATGTCGTCGCCGAGCGTGACATAGCCGAAACTGTCCGGGAACAGCGAGGCGCCGAGCCAGAAGAGCAGCAGAAGCTTGAGCGCAAGGATGGCGCCAAGCAGCAACCCCGCCTTGAGCGCGTAGCCCCTCCCGGCCGCCTCCGCCGCCGTGCCGTGCGTCATCGGCTGCGCCCGAGCGGGGGGCGGCGGCACTCTCCGGGCATGAGCCGGATCGGCGCCAACTCGCGAAAGATGCGGCAGCTCGCGCGAATGCGCGCGCCGTCGTCCGCACCCCGGCCGAGGCGTGCCGCCAGGAACTCTCGGAACTCGCGGGAGAGCCAGCCGCGCTTGCCCTGGCGCCGGGCGTAGTGCCAGGCGCGACCGGCGGCGCGCTTGAGCGCGTAGCGCTTGAGCTCGGGCGCAAGCTCAGGCGTCGCGGCCACGAAATTGGCGAGGGCCAAGTTCACGTCGTGGAGCTCCTGGGCGCCGTGCTCGGACTGGCGGCCGGGCGCCTCCTCAGGCGCGAGGAACACGGTCGCTCGCGTGCGCGCGAAGCGCGCGAGCCGCGCCATGCGCAGCTCGATCGAATAATCCTGCACGAGGACGTCGGGATCGCAGCCCCCGCTCGCGCGGACGAGCTCGGCGCGCGCGAGCCAGGCCGAAGGCGTGGTCCGGGCGCGGCGCAGGCATTCCCGAAGCGTATCCGCGAGCGGCTCGGCGGCGGCCTTCTGCCCGATCTCCGCCGCCGCGGCGCGCGCCCGCTCAAGCCCGTCCTCGCGGCGGTAGGTGGCGCCCGTGCCGAAGGCGAGGCCGCAACCCGTCGCATCGAGGGCGTCGAGGAGGAGCGAGGTGGCACCGTGAGTCAGCATGTCGTCGCCGTCGAGGGCCTTGACGAAGTCGCCGCGCACGGCGGCGAGGCCGGCATTCATGGCGCAAGACGGCCCCGCGTTCGGCTGCGAGATGATGCGGCAGTCGGCCCAGTCCGCGGTAAGCGCGCGGAGCGCCGCGAGGCTGCCGTCGCTCGAGCCGTCGTCGACGAAGACGAACTCGCGCGCGAAACCGCCACGTTGCCGGGCGAGCCCGTCGAGGAGGAAGGGAAGATAAGGCGCCTTGTTGTAGACGGTGACGACGTAGCTGACGCGGGTCATTACCTGCCATAGGCGCCGGCCGCCGGCTTGGCGCGCGCCGCTCTCGAGGCGACGCGCTTGGTGCGCGCGGGCCGAGGGGCCCCGACCTCGACCGTCTTGAACTTGGCGGGGAGGGTGATCTCGATCAGCTCGAGGTCGTCGGAGTGGTCGAGCTCGGCGTGGCGGATACCGGGCGGCTGGTGCACGCAGGAGCCCGCCCGGGCCACGACCTCGCCCACGCCCTCGTAGTTGAACTTCACCCAGCCCTTGAGCACGTAATACATCTGGAAGTCGAGCTTGTGCGTGTGCCAGCCGAAGCCGCCATGGTCGCCCTTCTTGGCGCGGATGACGTGGGCCATGGCGCGGCCGCCGGTCGCCTCGTTGATGCCGAGGTCGCGGTACTCGAAACAGGCTCTCAAGCCGTCGCTCTTGAAGACGGCGTCCTTGGCGTGGGATGCCGAGAACTTGAGCTTCTTGGCGGCCATGGCAGGTACCTCCCAGGATCGTCCGCCGCCAGGTGCGGCGCTCGCGGCCAGCGACTATACAACGCGGCCGCACCGCCCGCCAATGCGCTCGCCGGGCGCTCCCTTGCTTCGCGCTCAGATCCGCCGCGCGCGGCCGGTCCAGTAGAGATCGCGGATCTTGTGCTTCTGGATCTTGCCGACCGCACTCTTGGGCAGCCCCTCGACGAAGGCGACGCGGCGCGGGCGCTTGTGGCGGGGCAGCGCCTCGAGGCAGAACTCGATGATCTCGCTTTCGCTCGCGGCACATCCCGCCCGCAGCACCACGTGCGCGGCGGGGACCTCGCCCAGGCGCTCGTCGGGAATGCCGATCACCGCGCACTCGAGCACGGCCGGGTGGCGGTAGAGCACCTGCTCGATCTCGAGCGGAAAGATGTTCTCCCCGCCTTGCACGAGCACGTCCTTGGAGCGGTCGACGAGCACGATGAAGCCGTCCTCGTCGGCGTAGCCGAGATCGCCCGTCCAGAACCAGCCGTCGTTGTTCTTGTAGGCGGCGGCGGTCGCCTTGGCGTCCTTGTAATAGCCGAGCATGAGGTGCTCGCCGCGCGTCGTCACTTCGCCGACCTGGCCGGGCGGGAGCGCCTTGCCGTCCGGCCCGCGGATCTCGATCTCGACGTTGAAGGCCGGCCGGCCCACGCTTCCCGCCTTGGCCGGCAGGTGATGGGGCTGCCGTGCACAGAGCGGCCCCGCCTCGGAGGTGCCGTAATGATCGGTGAGCCCGAGCCAGGGCATCGTCTGTTGCACGCGCTCGATGAGGGCCACCGGCATCGGCATGCCGGCGTGGTTGACTTTGACGAGCGTGCGCAGCCGCTCGGGCGCGAACGACGGGTGCTTGACCAGGTCGTTGATCTGCGTCGGCACGAGCAACGCGGCGCTGACGCGGTGGCGCTCGACCATGGTGATGAAGCGCTCCACGTCCCAGTGCGGAAGAAACACGCTCGTCGCTCCGCACATCACCGCCGGATGGAACCAGATGTAGAGCGCCGCCACGTGGAAAAGCGGGGTCGCCACGGCCGCGATGTCCTCCTCGCGGAGGTTGAACTCGACGAGCGTGGTGAGTGCGGCGAGCCCGCGCGCGCGATGGGAGGCGAGCACGCCCTTGGGCAGGCCCGTGGTGCCGCCGGTGAAGGTGAGCCCGAGCGGATCCTCCTCGCCGAGCGCAAGGCGAGGCTCGCTCGTGTCGCTCTCTGCGAGCACCTCGTCGAGGCTTCTGCTGCGGCCGACGGGGCGGGGGCCGGCACCGAAGGCGACGATCTCAGCCCTGCCCCCTGACTCCTGGCGGGCCGCCTCGGCAAGGGCCACGAGGCTCGCCTCCACCACGATGAGCTTCGCCTCGGTCGAGGCGAGGATACGCGCGGCCTCGGCGGCGCTGGCGCGGGCGTTGATGTTGGCGAGCACTGCGCCCGCGCGGGCGGCGCCGTAGTGGACGACGCCGTAGGCCGGGTAATTGCCGCTCATGATGGCGATCGTCTCGCCCTTGGCGATGCCGCGCGCCGAGAGCGCGTTGGCGAAGCGGTTCGCCGCTGTGTCGAGGGCGTCGAAGTCGAGGCTTTCCTCTCCGCAAAGAATGGCGGCCTTCCGGGGCAGCCGGCGCGCGGTGCGCCGCAGAATGTCGCCCGCCAAGAGAAACATGACCCCCCAACCTCTCCTTGTCCGTCCGCCCGCGCCCATTGTGGCGGCAAGCCGTGCCGGCTGGCAAGGCACAGTCCACCGGCACCGCTCGGCCTTGCCGCAGCACCGGCGCTTCGGTGGCCTCGACATCCTCGTCAACAATATTCGCGGCCCGCTTCACCGAGCTCTCGACCGACCTCGAGGCTTTCGATAGCGAGCCCGTGGTCTAAATCAGGATAGGCGCCTGCCGCCAAGATATGCCAGAATCGCCCGAGGGCGCGGTCTTGGGGGCGGGCCGGCCGGGAACGGAGGTCGAGCGATGGAAGCGCAACCGCAGCGCACGCCCGAGCGCGAGGCCTATTACGCGCGCATTGCCGCGGGCAACATGACGCCTCTGTGGGAGGTCCTGCGCGGCCTCGTCACCAAGGAGCCGGTCGTGCGCGAGGTGCCCGCCGTGTGGCATTACCAGGCGATCCGTCCGGCGATCCTCGAGTCCGGCCGGCTGATCACGGCGAAGGAGGCCGAGCGCCGCGTGCTCGTGCTCGAGAATCCCGCCCTTCGCGGGCTCTCGCGCATCACCATGAGCCTCTTTGCCGGGCTCCAGCTGATCCTCCCGGGCGAGGTGGCGCCGAGCCATCGCCATGCCGCCTCGGCGCTGCGCTTCATCATCGAGGGCAAGGGCGCCTATACGGCGGTCGACGGCGAGAAGACGGTCATGAGCGAGGGCGATTTCGTCATCACCCCGCCCTGGACCTGGCACGACCACGGCAACGAGAGCGAGCTGCCGATGGTATGGATGGACGGGCTCGACCTGCCGCTCGTCAATTTCCTCAATACGAGCTTCATGGAGCCTTATCCCGAGGATCGCCAGCCGCTGTCGCGCCCGCTCGGCGATTCCCTCGCGCGCTACGGCCAAGGCATCCTGCCCGACGGCTACGCGGCCAAGGGCAAATGCTCGCCCGTTTTCAATTATCCCTACGCCCGCACGCGCGCCGCGCTCGAGGCCATGCGCAAGAGCGAGGAATGGGATGCCTGCCACGGCCTCAAGGTGCGCTACGTCAATCCGGTCGACGGCGACTATGCCATGCCGACGATCGGCGCCTTCATGCAGCTCATCCCGGCAGGCTTCGCAGCACTGCCCTATCGCTCGACCGACGGCACCATATTCGCCTGCGTCGAGGGGCGGGGCCGTACCCTGCTGGGCGACGAGAGCCTCGAGTGGGGTCCGCGCGATGTTTTCGTGGTGCCGAGCTGGTCTTGGTACCGCCACGAGCCTAGCGAAGACGCCGTGCTGTTCAGCTTCTCCGACCGACCGGTGCAGGAGAAGCTCGGTCTCTGGCGCGAGCAGCGCGGCAACACGGCGCGGCGCGGCTGAGCGCGGAGCGCTCGGACGGCGTCTTTGCGAGCGCTCTCGATGATGCCCGAGGAAGTGCTTGCCTTCTGGTTCGCCGCCGCCCCGGGGACGCCTGGCTACGGCCGCATGCGCGAGGCATGGTTCGAGAAGGACCCGGCCTTCGATGACGAGGTGCGCCGCGTGCTCGCGCGCGCGCACGAGGCCGCGTGGGCGGGCGCCTCGGACGGCTGGGCCACCACCGGGCGCGGCGCGCTCGCCCTCGTGATCCTTCTCGATCAGGTGCCGCGCAACATCTTCCGCGGCGCGGCGCGCGCCTACGCGTGCGATGCCAAGGCGCGCGGCGTAGCCGCGGCCGGAGTCGCGCGCGGGGATGACCGCGCCTTGCTGCCGGCCGAGCGCCTCTTCCTTTATCTCCCTTTCGAGCATAGCGAGCTGCCGGCCGACCAGGAGCGCGCGCTCGAGCTCTTCGCGGCCCTCGAGGCCTTTCCCGAGACCAGGGGCATCATGAAAACGGCCAGGCGCCATGCCGAGATCATTCGGCGCTTCGGCCGCTTCCCCCACCGCAATGCCGCCCTCGGCCGTGCCACCACGCCGGAGGAGGCGGCGTTTCTCGCGGAGCCCGAGTCGTCGTTTTGAGGTGAGCGCTCGCGGCCGCCGCTACTTGAGGGGCCGCACCCAGCAGTCGGGCCCGGCCGCGCGCAGGCCGGCGCAGAGCTCCTTGGCCTGCGTCTCGCTCTCGAAGGGACCCAAGGAGAGACGCGCGACCCGCATGCCGCCGACGGTGGTGACGGTGTCGATCCGCGGCTTGAGCTCGCCCAAGAGCCGCGGAAGACGTGCGCGGAGCGCATTCCAATCGCGGCCTGCCTCCGCGGGCGAGCGGAACGAGACATATTGCACGAGATATTTTCCGGTAGCGCTCTCGCGCGGTGGCGCGCCCCCGGCTGCGGAGCCGGGCAGTGCCGCCAATTGGGACGCTGCGGCCGCCGGCGGCTTCGCTTGAGGCGCGGCTGCCGCCGCCTTCGCGGTCACGGCGGGTGCCGCGGGCTTTTTTGCCGCAGATGCGGGCTTTGCCGGCGCGGCCGCCTCAGGAGTCGCGAGAGACGCGGCGGCGGCGGCCGGCGCCGCTTGGCCGGCCTCGTTGGCCGCGGGCTCGCCCTCGGCTGGCGGTGGTGTCAACGGCGTCTCGGCCACGGCGGTCGTGGGCGCTGGAGCGGGCGCTGCCGGCGCCGCGGCGGACTCCGCCGCCGCCTGCCCTGCTGCGGCAGCTCCCGTCTCACCCTCTCGCCCCGGCTTTGGCGTTGCCGCGACCTGTGGCGGAGGCACGCCCGTCTTCTGGTAATCGGTGAGCGTAAAGCGCTCGACCTTGGCGCCCGCATCGCGCTCGCGCAGCACGACGGCGCCGATTTCGGGCGCGTAGTAAAGCGTCTCGCTGACCTCGCCGCGCCGACAGGCAATCTGCCACGCCGTGAAGGTCCCCGCCTCGACCGTAATCTTATTAGGCCGGCTCACCTCGCAGAACTCGCGCTCCTCACGCGGCGGAGCGTCGCCTTCCTGTGTCACGACCTTGTAGGAGACTTGCTTGCCGGCCACGAGAGGGAAGACGGTGGGGTTTGCGGGATCGAAGGTGCGCGTGAGTGCCGGGCCGCCGCCTACCGGGGTTTCGGAGCGCGGCGGAACGGTCGGATCGCGGAAAGTGACCCATTTGGCATTGGAGTTGTCGATCCAGCTGATCTCGTCGCCGTTTACCGCGGTGACGAAGATCGGGCGCTCGTCGCCGTTCTCCTCGAAGGTGAGACTGTCGCCGACGCGGTAGACGGGCGGGGAAGCGCTGTCGGGAGCCGCCGCCGTTGACGGCGAGGGCGCCTGCGCGGCCGGTTTCCTCTCGCATGCCGCAAGCGCAAACGCGAGCGCCAGCCCGAGAGCCAAGCTTGCGAACGCGCTCACGAGACGGTCTGATCGAGGCTCAACCGGCATCCGGCCCCACTCCAGGCGCTCTCTTGCACGCCGCGATCGAGTGTGCCAAAGCGGGCGCGGGCGGGCAACAGGACCGTGCTCGCGGGCAGGCCCGCGCCAGGCTCCGGCACCGCCCTCGCTCAGCCCTCGGCGACCTTGTTGCGCAGGACGCCGATCCCTTCGATCTCCATCTCGACCACGTCGCCCTTCTTCATGAAGACGGGCGGCTTGCGCGCGAAGCCGACGCCGTGCGGCGTGCCGGTCGGGATGAGATCGCCCGGCTCGAGCGTGGTGAAGCCCGAGCAATAGGCGACGAGCTCCTCGACCGGGAAGATGAGCTGGGCGGTGGTGCTGTCCTGCAAGGTCCGCCCGTTGATCTTGGTGGTGAGCCTGAGCCTCGAGGGGTCCTTGAGCTCGTCGCGCGTCACCAGCCACGGACCCACGGCGCCGGACTTGGGAAAGTTCTTGCCCGGCGTGAATTGGGAGCCGTGGAACTGCCAATCGCGCACCGAGCCGTCGTGATAGATGGTGTAGCCAGCGACATGCTTGAGCGCGTCCTTGGCCGCGACCCGGCGCGCCCGCTTGCCGATCACGATGCAGAGCTCGACCTCGTAGTCATACTGCTCCGACTCCTTGGGCTTCACGATCGCCTGCTCGTGACCCACGTGACTGTTGGCAAAGCGCACGAAGACCACGGGCTTGCTCGGCGCCTTGACGCCGGCCTCGGCCGCGTGATCGGCATAATTGAGGCCGATCGCGAGAATCTTGTCAGGAGCGGGGATGACCGGGAGGAAGCTCACCTGGCTCAGGCGCAGATCGGGCTTCGCCCCTTTGACGAGGCGGCGCGCCGCAGGAAGCCCGTTGCCGGCGAGGAGCGCCTTCAAGGTGGGGAACTTCTTGCCGAGACGGCGCCCGAGATCCACCACCCCTCCGTCCACCACGGCGCCATAGCTCTCGCGGCCCTTGTGCTTGAAGCTCATCAGTTTCATGGCGAATTCCCCTTCCGAGAGAGACCCCCTCCGCGCCATCGCGCACCGGGGGAGAATCACAGGGCGGTCGCCGGGTGTCAATCGCCCTCGCCCCTGCCCAGGCCCTCACTCGTAGGGTACCGCAACGGCCTCCGGGTCGCTCTCGTGCAGCGCCCAGTAGGCCTCCCTCAAACGCATGGTGAGCGGGCCGGGCACGTCGTTGCCGAGAATGCGGCCGTCGAGGCGCGTCACCGGGATGACGCCGCCCGCCGTCGAGGAGAGGAAGATCTCGTCGGCTTCGGCCAGCTCGGATGAGGCAAGGGGGCGCGCCGCGGCCGGCACGCCGAGGGCGGCTGAGAGCTCGAGCACGGAGCGGCGCGTGATCCCTTCAAGGATGCCCGCCTCCGGTGTTGCCACCTTGCCGTCCGAGACCGCGAAGACGTTGAAGCCCGGACCCTCCGCGACATTGCCCTCGAGGTCGAGGAGGATGGCTACGTCGGCGCCGCGGTCATAGGCCTGCCACTGGCTCTGCACCAGGTCGAGCCAGTGGTAGTTCTTGACCCGCGGATCGACCGAGCGCGCGGGGATGCGGACGTAGGAGCTGACGATCGCGTGGATGCCGCGCTCCTGGCGCTCGGGTGTCGCGAGCCAGACGAAGGGGAGCGCATAGGCGATGAACTGGTTCCGGCAAAGACGCATGTCGCGGCTGCCGGCCGGCGGCTGGCCGCGCGTGCACACCATGGCGACATAGGCGTTGCGCAGGCCCGTACGGCGCACGCATTCTATGAGGATGGCGCGCATCTCCGCACGGCTCTCGGGCGGCGCCAGGCGCAAGCTCCGCATCGAGGCAGAGAAGCGCTCGAGGTGTGCCTCGAGCCGGAAGAAGCGCCCCTGCCAGACGTGGACGACGTCGTAGGTCGCATCCGAGCGCGTGAAGCCGAAATCGAGCACCGAGATCCTGGCCTCGGCGATCGGCACGAAGCGGCCCTCGATATAAGCCAGCCCGCTAGCCAAAGCGTCCGTCGCCCCCGTGACGGTGGGCGGCGCGGCGTCGTTCTGGAGGCGGGTGCCCTTCACCGCAAATTCCTCCTTGATCGAGATCGTCGAGCCCGTCTGAGCGATCGCATAGGGCACTAGGTTAGCTGCGATCCGCGGCGAGCCGCAAGAGGCAAGGGCGCGGCGGCCCTTGGCGGGGGCGCGCCCGGCCTGCTATGATTTCTCCTCAACGCACAAGGCCGGAAGGCTCGAACTGGGAGGACGCAATGCGATTTTTCACGCTATTGGCAAGCCTTGCGCTTGCGCTCGCCGTGGCGACCGCCGCCAGGGCCGAGACCATCAAGCTCGGCGTGGTGCTGACCTATTCGGGCGTCAATGCCGAGCTCGGCGATCTGATCACGAAAGCCATGGAGCTTTACGTCAAGCTTCACCAGAAGGAGCTCGGCGACAACAAGATCGAGATGATCAAGCGCGATTCGGGCCCGCCCACGGGGGCGGGGGCCAAGACTCAGGTCACCGAGCTGATCACGCAGGACAACGTCAATCTGCTGATCGGCTTCATCTTCTCGCCCGACGCGATCGCCAGCGCCCCGGTGGTGACGCAGGCGAAGGTGCCGATGATCATCGTGAACGCGGGCACGGCCTGGATCACCAACCTGTCGCCCTATATCGCGCGCACCTCCTTCTCCATGTGGCAGTCCGGCTATCCGATGGGGACCTATGCCGCGAAAACCCTCAAATGCGCCACGGCCGCGGTGGGCTATACCGACTACCCGCCCGGCAAGGACGAGCTCGAGGCCTTCACCAAGGGCTTCGAATCGGCGGGCGGCAAGGTCATCGACGCGATCCCGATGGGCAATCCCTCGCAGGTGCCCGACTTCACGCCCTTCCTCCAGCGCGTCAAGGACGAGAAGCCGCAGTGCTTCTACGTCTTCGTGCCGTCGGGCGTGCACGCCGCGGCCCTCGTCAAGACCGCTGGCGAGCTCAACCTCAAGGCGGCGGGCATCAAGATACTCGGCCCGGGCGACGTCATCGAGGATACCAAGCTCCAGGCCATGGGGGACGCGGCGGTCGGCTTCATCGCCATGGGCCATTATGCCGCCGATTACGACAATCCCGCGAATAAGGCCTTCGTTAAGGACTGGCGCGATGCCTACGGCGCCGACTCGACGCCCGAGTTCATGTCGGTCGCGGGCTGGGACGGCATGGCGGCGGTCTTCCATGTGATCAAGACGCTCAACGGCAAGCTCGACCCGGACAAGGTGATGGCGGCGTTGCGCGGCTGGAGCTTCGACAGTCCGCGCGGGCGCATCACCATCGACCCGGACACGCGCGACATCGTCCAGGACGAGCATGTCGAGGAGGTCGTCAGGCTGCCCAGCGGCAAGCTCGGCGTGAAGGTGCTCGAGACCATCCCGGCGGTGAAGGACCCGTGCAAGGAGCTCAAGATCGGGAAGTGCGGGAGCTGAGCGCTCTCGACACATCGCTCTCCGCCCATGGCACCGCTGCCGCGCGCGAGGGCGGCGGCGTTAGCCGCTCATAAGAGGCGCGGGTGCAGCACGTCGCGGACGTTGCCGTCAGCATTCTCTTCGATGGCCTTGCCTATGCGATGATTCTCTTCGTCATCTCCGTGGGCCTCTCGGTCACCATGGGGCTGATGGGATTCGTCAATCTGGCCCACGGCGCCTTCGCCATGGCGGGCGGCTATCTCACCGTGACCCTGACCGTGCGGCACGGCGTGCCTTTTCTCCTGGCGCTCGCAGTGGCGTTCATGGTGGTGGGCGGAGCGAGCGTCGTCATCGAGCGCCTGCTCTATCGCCGGCTCTATGGCGCGGGCGAGCTCGACCACGTGCTGCTCACCATCGGCCTCGCCTTCATGGCGGTCGCCGGCTACACCTTCTTCTATGGCCCGGTGCCGAAGCCGGTCAAAGTGCCCTCCTATCTCGAGGGACAGATCGACCTCGGCATCGGCGTCTTTCCGGGCTATCGGGTGTTCATGATCGCGGTGGGCGCGGTCCTCATCGCGGGGCTGTGGTGTGGCTTCGAGCGTACCAGCTTGGGCGCCCGCATCCGCGCCGCCGTCGACAACCGGCGCATGGCCCAGTCGATCGGCATCGACGTCGACCGGCTCTTTACGCTCACCTTCGCGCTCGGCAGCGGGCTCGCGGCGCTCGGCGGCGGGCTCGCGGTCAACCTCCTCGGCCTCACGCCGAGCTTCGCCATCCAGTATCTCGTGCTCTTCCTCATCGTCGTCGCGGTGGGCGGGCTCGGCAGCATCAAGGGCACGGTGCTCGCGGCCCTCGTGCTCGGCATCTTCGACAACGCCGGCAAATATCTCTATCCGGACGGCGGCGGCTTTTTCATCTACGCGATCACCGTGCTGCTTCTGCTCCTCAAGCCGGCAGGGCTCTATGGTCGCGAGTGAGCCGCTCGAGGACGCGCGCGCGCGCGCGGCGGCGTTCCTGCTGCGGCGGCACCGGCTGCGCGCGGCCGAGGCGCTGCCCTGGCTTGCCGCCGTCCTCGCCTACTTCGCCTTCCCCGGCCACCTGGCGTTCGGCACCCAGCTCCTCATCATGGTGCTCTTCACGCTCTCCCTCGACCTCATCCTCGGATATGCGGGCGTGGTGAGCCTGGGGCATGCGGCCTTCTTCGGCACCGGGGCCTATACGGCCGGCATGCTCGGCGCGCGCTACGGTTGGGGCGAGCCGATCACCGGCCTCCTTGCGGCGGGTGCCGCCGCCGCCCTCGTCGGCTGCATCTCGGGCTGGTTCCTCCTGCGCTATCGGGGCTTGACGCTTCTCATGCTGACGCTTGCCACCGCGATCATGCTGCAGGAGCTCGGCAATGCGCGCGCCGACATCACGGGCGGCTTCGAGGGGCTCACCGGGATCACGATAGCGCCGCTTCTCGGCCGCTTCGATTATGACCTCTACGGCCATACCACCTACCTCTATGCGCTCGCGGTGCTGTTCCTCGTCTTCCTTCTCGTGCGGCGCATCGTCTACTCGCCCTTCGGCCAGGCGCTCACCGGCATCCGCGAGAACGTGCGCCGCATGCACGCGCTCGGCTCGCCGGTGCATCGCCGGCTGGTCGTCGCCTACACGATCGGCGCCGCCATTGCGGGGATCGCGGGCGCACTCTTCGCGCAGGCGAACGCCTTCGTCACCCTCGGCGTGTTCGGCTTCGACCGCTCGGCTGCGGTCCTCGTCATGCTCATCCTGGGCGGCGCCGGGCGCCTCTACGGCGCCTTCGTGGGTGCTGCCGTCTACATGCTGCTCGAGGACAGTCTGGCCAAGCTCAGCCCGGAATTCTGGCAGTTCGGCATCGGGCTTCTGCTCGTGCTGACCGTGCTCTTCGCGCCGAGGGGGCTCCTGGGGCTGCTCGAGGACCTCGGCCGGCTCCTCAGCCGGAGCGCTTCGCCGTGAGCGCGCCCGCGCTCGAGACGCGCGGGGTCAGCATGAGCTTCGGCGCGCTTGCCGTCGCGCGCGACATCAGCCTCGCGCTTCCGCGCGGGGCGCGCCGCGGGGATCGCCAGGGAGGGCAGGACGGCGGCGGTCATCTACTTCGAGGCTCCATGGAAGAAGACGTCGACCACGCGGTCGGCGTCGGCCTCGCTGCACGGCACGCCGCCCCGGAGGTCGCGCATCACGACCCCGCGCAGCATCCCCAGGAAGAGCCACACGTCGCGGTCGACGTGCTCGGCGTCGAAGCGCCCCTCGGCGACCCCCCGCGCGAGCACCGCGCCGAACCGGTCCCTGAACGAGCGCCAGCACGTCGACGGCACGAGGGCCGACGTGGGGTACGCCTCGGTGAGCTGCGTGAGCTCCCCCTCGTAGAGGATGCGGATGAAGGTCCGGTGCCGCTGCGTGAAGCGGATCTTCGCCCGCGCGAGCTCGCGCAGCACCTCCCGGACCGGCAGCTCGGCGGACCGCGCGAGGACGGCGTC